>Ga0209004_1000078_pt1 | contig 26776 bp, 20 predicted proteins | sample TexAe_RefH0_M1_FD_187948 | JGI IMG/M metagenome (GOLD analysis project Ga0209004, IMG submission 187948) | Forest soil microbial communities from Davy Crockett National Forest, Groveton, Texas, USA - Texas A ecozone_RefH0_M1 (SPAdes) (version 2) | ecosystem: Environmental > Terrestrial > Soil >... | reverse complement strand
GCCCAGGAAAATCGGGTCGCGCAATTCGAGATAAGAAACGACCCCGGACACGCCGGGCTCGTCTCTCAGTCCCGCCACGATGGTTGATAACGCTTGCCCGCCTTCCTCAGAATCCGCAGGCGGGAGGCCCTGAACCACAAGGACTACACGGTCCACAAAGGGTGAATGAAAACGGCTTACCAGCTCCTGACGGACAGTTTCAGCTTCGCTACCCTCGACACGGGTCGCCGTCTCCAAATGGCGTTCGGCGTGAAAAGAGAATGGAAGAAGCGCAAGGACAGCTAACAGGACTAATCCGGCCACCCCGAAACGGCGCACATGCATAAGGCTCATGATTTCATACAAAAGCGTCGCAAGGTAAGGTGCATTGATATCCTTCGCCGCATCGAAGGTTTTCAGCGGCCAGAATGGTCGCTAGGTGCGGAACTGGTTCGATGAGGCAAGCTTCGTGTCCTGGTGACGATCGACCTTCTTGGCGCTCGCCGACCCGGTAGTCTGAATCTGCTAAATTGGTTCCGAATGATTTAGGAGGCCCAATTCTTAGATTCGCGTTGCTCACACTTCTTGTCGCTATTCAATCTGGAGCCGCAGACCCTCGCTTTGGCTCTTGGACCCTTATCTCTGCGCAGTCTGCCATGAATCCGCCCGATAAACTCTCCGTCACAGCACTGCATGACGGAGTGCATGTAGTCATGTCGGGCGACACGCACTTCGATTTCACAGCCAAGGGAAACGGACATGACACGCCCGTACCGGGAAATCCGGGGTTCAATCAGGTCGAACTGCATAGAATCGACAAGAGACAAGCGGAGGTCAAAGAGAAAAAGGACGGAGCACTCGTGGCGACGGTTCGCGAGAGAATATCGAATGATGGGAACGAGCTGACAGTTACAACCGTGAGCAAAAGCCATCCTGACCAGGTTACCGTTTGGACGCGAAGCGGAGGCGCGAGGGTCGCCAAAGATCTACTTGCCGGTGAATGGACGCAGGACCTCAGCAAGACCCGTTTGCGCCAAGGGTTGGTGCTCAAGATCGAGCCGGACGGCAACGGTGAGGTTCGCTTTTCGGGCGATTTCAGCTACACCGCCCGTTTTGATGGGAAGCAGTACGATCTGAAGAATTCACGCAACGATACAGTCATGCTTCAACTTGTCGATCCTCACACGGTGGATTCATTTTACCGGCGAGACGATCAACTGGCGGAAAAGGACAGGTGGGTGGTTTCCGACGATGGGAAGCAAATGACGCTCACCACCATCGGCACGTTGGAAACCGGCCAGCACCTCACCGAGAAGCTGGTATTCAAAAGGCAGTAGCGGATTCTGCATCGGTGCAGGCAACAGGCACAGGGAGCGATGACACAGCGCTGACCTCACGAGCCGCAACCGAAATGATTCCCTTGCGGTGCATGAATTTCAGAATGCCGTTGACCGTGTCCTCGAGCGTAGGATCCGCTATTCCTCGCGCAGATGCATCCCGAGCTTGTTGATAGGAAGAGCTCTCATAGCGTTTGAACTCCATTGCGGTGATGTTATCAACGGAGCCAACCAGAAAATCGAGCAGCGGAAAGAGCAGGTCTTCCTTCCGACATCTCCGGATCAATTCCGGAACGAATTCCTTAACGCTGAATATTTCGAATTGCCGCCCGGTCGACTTGGTAATGAGCCCGGTAATGTCCAGCATGTTCGCATAGTCGTCCCGCACCACGTGGTAGGTCTTGTTCTCTGTGCCGGGAGTGGTCGAAATCGCGACGATATTGTTCGCCACAATGTCCGCGGGGACGAAACTGACCTGGTTCAGAGCATCGACTCCAATGCCATGATTGACCATGAACGCGACCAAGCGAACCGCGATGTCGAAGTTGTTTCCCCCGCCCGAAACGGAGGGACTTACGAGTGCGGGCCGGAAGATCCGCGTGGAAAGCCCCCGACTGCGCGCGTCGGCAACCACCTGTTCCGCCACCCATTTTGACTGGCTGTAGCCGAAATCGAGAAGCTCCATATTCTTGTTGAAATCGGTCTCATACAGGACGCTCTTAACGGCCCAGCCAAACACGAAGGTTGTCGAGACGTAATTGAATTCCTTGGACCGTCCCTCGAAGGCCAGTCTCAAGACCTCGTTCGTTCCCATCACGTTCGCTTCACGCATACGGTCGTAGTTGAACAAGTAGTTCACGGTTGCGCCGTTGTGAAACACCGCGTCCAGCTTATTGGCCAAGAAATCCCAGACGTCCTGCGCCAGACCCAGCTGCGGCAACCCGAGATCGCCGCAAATAGGAATCACGCGAGCCTCGAACATTTGCATTAACCCTGTCGGGCACGGCCCCATCGATTCCATTGCCGACCTTAGTCTTTGCCTGCCCTGCACTTCATCAGAAGACCGGACGAGAACATAGATCTTTGCCTGCGTCTGCTCCAGCAAACTCTTCATGAGGAACGGTCCGATGAAACCAGTACCGCCCGTCAGAAGTACATGATTCATGACCGGTATCTTGGGCAATGGCGCAGGTGTTGCAGGTGTGAAGATGAGCTTCTTGTCGTTGCTCATCATCTCCATTTCCGCGGTGCGCAGCTCTTCACGGAAAGCCGCCAGGGAGTGCCGCAGCTCAACCAGAGCTTCCTCGGGAGCACGCTCCAACTGCTCGGCAAGTCGAAAAAGCTCGGCGACACTGACGCGCTGAATCACACTGATATCAACCTGTCTTGCCAGCATCTCGGCGCCTTTATCCTTCAAGCGCTCCTTGAGCTCGTGCATGAACACGACCAGATCGAGAGAATCGAGCCCGGCTTCAACAAGGTTGTACGATTCCGTGCCTGTCAGGTTATACCTGGCTTTCAATTCGTCGAAGGCCGACTGCATCTCAGAACCGGCTTCGGAGCATCCGGCGTCCTTTTCCCGCGAAAACTCAGAAAGAACAGTAAACTCGCCATCAAGCCACATCTGCTTGGTCTTGTGGCGCATGATCTTGCCCGAACTGGTTCGCGGTATCGCACGAGGCGCTATGAAGGAGATCAGCGCCACTTCGACGTTGAGATAGTTCCGGACCGCGGCGGCAATCTTCCGCGCGTCTGGAAGAGCCTTAGGGTTTTTCACTTCGGCCACGATAGCCAGCGCAGGCTCGCTGTCTTCGTGAATCTGGAACGCGGCGACGCAATTGTGCCGGATAAGCCCGGACCCTCTCTCCACAGCGTTCTCGATATCCTGCGGGTAATAATTCTGCCCGCGGAGGATAATCATGTCCTTGATGCGGCCGCAAACGAAGAGCTCTCCGTCGTGGAAGAATCCCATGTCGCCGGTCCGGAGGTAGCCATCGTCATAGGGGCTGTCGTCCACGAGGCGCGCACGAAACTGCTTCAGAGTCAATTCGGGATTATTCCAATACCCCAAACACTTCCCGCTTCCTGCGATCCAGATTTCACCGATTTGGCCGGGCTCAAGAGCGACGTGCTGATCCGGATCCACGATCCGAACGTCCATACTCGGGAGCGGAGTTCCACAGCTGACAATCTGGGTGGCAGCGTCGATTTCGGAAACCTCGGTCGTCATGCGGGCCTTTCCCAGCGCCAGGGCACGCTTGTTGACCGAAACGATATTGCGGCCGCCGAGTGAAACGGCCAGAGTGTTCTCGGCCAGTCCGAAGGCGGCATAAAAACTCTCCGACTTGAGTCCGTAGGGCTGAAACGCCTCCAGGAACCGTGTGAAGGTATCAGGTTTTACGGGTTCCGCAGCGCACATCAACACCCGGAGCGAACTTAGATCGCAACCTTCCAGGCTCTCCTTGGACAGCCTCCCGGCGCGAAGGCAATAGTCGTAAGCGAAGTTGGGCGCCGCCGTCGCAGTTGCCTGATAGGTGTTTATGGCGTCGAACCAGAGGACCGGCCGCTGAATGAAGTCCATCGGAGCGAAGCCGTGTGTCGTGCCCCCTCGAAGGGCAGGATAGAGGTAGCAACCAATAAGTCCCATATCGTGATACTGCGGAAGCCAGGACACGACTACTGGATCGGGATGGTCGATTACCAGCGGACAGGTCTGCAGGATGTTTTCATGCGTGACCATCACGCCCTTGGGCTCCATTGTCGAGCCTGAGGTGTACTGGAGAAACAGGATTTTCGAAGGATCGACAATACGATCGTCCGAAATTGAGTCTACGAAATCTTCGGTGACGATCCAGGGAAGACCGGAAATGTAGTCAACGTCAACTCCGGATGCCGAGACCCCGCTTCGAGTGAGATTTGTCTTCAGCGAAGCGTGATAGTCCTTGCTCGTCAAAACCCCAGCCGCCTGGCAATCCTTGGCGATGTGGACCATCTTGTACAGGGCGCTCTGGAATCCTCGAGAACTGGGGGGATAAACGGGCACAGGGATCATGCCGGCGCGCACGCAGCCAAAAAATGCGCAGATCATCTCGAGGCCCGGCGGATAGGCCAGCAGAAGCCGGTCCTCCGGGGCGAAATGACCGTCCCTCAGCAAGTGCCCGGCGATCGCCTTCGTCCGGTCGATGAACGACTGGTACGAGTAGCATTCGGTCGGATTGCCGCTCAGGTCGATGTACGAATAAAGGAGTTTGTGCGGGTGCTCATCACCCAGCCTATCCAGTTGGTCCAGAATCGACGCCATAATTGATCCGAAATACCCTCCAAGGTGGGATCGAAAAACTCAGTGCGAAAGAAACACGAAACGTCTTGCTATTCCTCATCCCCCGGAGGTGAATTTCGTCTTAGTCTCGAGTTCCGAGCCCGAGTTTCGGCGAGTATTGGCCGGGGCGGGGGAATGTTGCAGGTCCACGACCGGGGGTCTGGCGCCCCACTCAAATCGTCCTCGTTGTGCACGATGGATCGCTTTATGTTAGCAGAGCCATGAGGCAATGTAACGCATCTTCCCATCTGGAACCCAGGCGTACCACGTAGGGTAAGTCTGGATCGAATTTCCTTGATTCTCCATAAATCCTCACGCTAGTATCAGTTTTCGACGCCTGCGGCGGGGCAACAAGTCCTTGGGCAACCGATGCTATTGGCCGGGTTAAGCCGGTACGGTTAACATGATTGTGAAGGCGCCCGTGGCGTCCGGGACCGAAGCGTTGATCACTTTACAGCCGGAAATCGAAGATCTTGTACCATCAGAGGCCTCGCCGCGGCAGATCGTCGGCGACTCCACAAGCGCGTCTTCCTTCCCGAAAGTCTTACGGCGTCGCCTCGACCAATTCTTTGCTGACCAGAACATTTCTCCCAAGGCCAACCGCACGATGTGGGTCAAGATCGCCTCTGGTCTGGCAGTGCTGGCGGGAAGCTGGATTGCTCTCTACGCGCTCAAGCCGGATTCATGGAAATTCATTGCCCTCTATCTTTTGAGCGGCCTGGCGCAGACATTTCTTCTGTTAAACATCGCCCACGATAGCAATCACAACGCCATTTCGTCTGTGTCGTCCGTAAACAAAACCCTGAACTATGTTTTTGATGTTTGCGGAATCAGCTCGTATATGTGGCGTATCCTCCATCATCGAGGGCACCACTCCTGCATCAATCTCCACGGCGAAGATGATGCGCTTACGGGACGCGGCATCTTTCGGTTTACGCCCCATGAACCGCGCGCAAGCTATCACCGTTTCCAGCACATTTACGCGTTGTTCTTCTACGCGATGTTCTCTCTCGACTACGTTTTCGTAAGAGACTTTGAGTGCTTCTTCTTCCCGTCGCACGATTATCTGAGGCGCACCAGGCATCCAGCGCGAGAATACGGCGTCCTCTTTGCGGGGAAGGCTTTCTATCTCACCTACATGCTCATTTTGCCGGTGTTTGTGCTGGGGAAGTCGCCCCTCCTGGTGGCTGGGGCTTTCGTGCTGGTTCATTTGATTATTGGTTTGACGGTATCACTGGTTTTTCAAACAACACACACAATCGACAGCACCTACTTCCCGTCGGACCGCAGCGAGTTTGATAACGGCGTCTATCATATCTTTGCGACAACGGCTGATTATGCGACGGAAAACACGGTCGTGGGTTGGCTCGTTGGCGGGCTGAACCATCACATCGTGCATCATCTGTGCCCGTTTGTCTGCCACACCCACTATGCTCCGCTGACCCGGATCGTGAAGGAGACCGCCGAAGAGTTTGGCGTCTCCTATCGGCAACATCCGACCATGACTCGGGCAATCCGCCATCATCTGCTTCTTTTGAAGCAACTGGGAAACGAAACATAATCTTGAGCGATTCGTCCTTTACTAATGGCCACCCTACCGCTCCAGGCAGACCCGATGAGATGCCCCCTGGTTCTAAGCAAGAATCCCGGAAACGGGGAGTGAAATTGCCCACGTCGATACCCATTGTCTCCCGATTTCGCTCCTTTGCGGATTCGCGCGCCATGGCCCGCAATCCCGTGCAGAGTTTGACAAAGTATACCGATGCCTTCGGCGCTACGTTCCAGTTCTATTTGGGGGGTCTTAAAGAGGCCATCGTTACGACCGATCCCACCGTTATTCAGCATGTATTGAAGACCAATGCCGAAAATTACCAAAAATCAGAAATTCAAGTGAAGCGGATGGGCCACTTCCTGGGAAAAGGTCTGCTGACCACCCACGGAGAGGCCTGGCGCACACAGCGGCGTCTTATCCAGAGGGGATTCGAGCGAAAACAGCTCGAGATCCTTTCTTCGATCATGCAGGACTCTCTCACGGAATCTCTGCGGGAATTTGACAGGCAAGTTAGCCTTGGCCCCGTCGATATCTACCCGCAGTTGATGAAAATGACCTTCTCGATGGTCGCCAAATCGTTATTTGGCGCCCGGCTGAAAGACGACGACATTGACCTCGTCAGCCATACCATCTCCACCGTTCAGGAATTTATCGTTCGGCAAACCATTCAGCCGTACCTCAATCCCTGGTTTGCCGCCTCGGGTGAACTGCGCAGACACGAAGAGATGCGCGTCCGCGCGGACGGTATTCTGCTCGAATACATCCGACGTCGTCGCGGTCAGGAGCCTGGCAACGATCTGCTGCAGATCCTGATGGATGCCCGGTACAGCGACGGTAGCGGCATGAGTGATGAACTGGTGCTGAGCGAAAGCATGCAGCTACTGGTCGCTGGCCATGAAACCTCTTCCAATGCGCTCTCGTGGGTTCTCTATCTCTTAAGCACGCACCCGCATTGCCTTGAACGAGTACGGCAGGAGTTCCATTCCGTGCTGGGCGATGCGCCACTGAGTTTTGGCGACGTACCCAAGTTCGAGTTTGCCACGCAAGTGATTCTGGAGGCGCTCCGGCTATACCCGCCGTTTTGGATGGTTGACCGCATGGCTTTGGCGGACGACCGCGTAGGGGATCTCGCGATACCTCGAGGATCGATGGTTATTGTGTTCGTCCACGGCGCGCACCATGCACAACGATACTGGCCTGATGCGGAGAGATTCGACCCGGCGCGGTTCGCAAAAGCGAATGAAAAGCTGCACACTCCCTTCACCCATCTGCCCTTTGGAGCCGGCCCCCGGGGTTGTATCGGCGGAAACTACGCGATGTTGCAGATCCTCATGATTCTGAGCGAACTGTTAAGAAGATACGACCTGCAGCTAACGCCGGGGCAGACGATCGAACCGCAACCGATGGTCATCCTTCGACCGAAGCACGGAATCCGCATGACTTTTACGAGGACAATCGCTTCCAATCTGTGCTTCGCCAAAACACCTTCTACCGCAATCGGGCATGAGTCTTAACGTCGCTTCAGACAGGATTTGTTTGAAGGCCCTTTCGCGGCGGACTGCTCGGAAGCACGTGCACGCGTCATGCTGGTGCAGCCTTCTGCGTTTTGCACAACTCAGGTCTGATCCCGACGCCCAGGGCTCCTTTAGGATGTACAAGGACTCCCATGCTGGACAAGAAAAATCTCTCCCCTGTAACTCTCACTCACGTCGCCAAATCCTTGAATCTTCCCCTTCGCGGACTTTGCGCGGTCATCGAACTGCTGGATGAAGGCGGCACCGTACCTTTCATTGCGCGCTATCGAAAAGAAGCAACTGGCAACCTGGACGAAGTACAAATTCGCGCCATTGAGGAAATGCTGGCCTACTTTCGCGAGCTTGAGGATCGGCGCGCCACGATTCTGGCTTCTATCGGCGAACAGGGCAAATTGACCGATGATCTGAAAGCGCGTATCGAAACCGTGCTGGAGAGAAATGAACTCGAAGATTTGTATTTACCGTACAAGCCCAAGCGGCGGACGAAAGCCACCATCGCACGAGAGAAGGGGCTGGAGCCCCTGGCGGCGTATCTGTGGGCGCAGCAACCCGCTGTCGAACCGCTTGAAGTGCAAGCCGCCAGGTTTGTGAACAACGAGCAGGGCGTAGCAACCTCTGAGGAAGCACTGGAAGGCGCGCGCCACATTGTGGCGGAGTGGATCAGCGAGGACGCCGATCTGCGCAAATTCATGCGCCAACTGACCTTCGATGAAGGCGTGGTCGTGAGCCGCAAATCGATTGACGCCGTAGATGAGCAGGAAAAGTTCAAGATGTACTACGAGTACAGGGAGCCGGTAAAAACGATTCCCTCGCACCGGATGCTGGCGATTCGGCGCGGCGAGAGCGAAAACGTGCTCTACTTCCTGATTGAGATAGAACAGGAACGTGCCATCGCTCTTCTGCGCCGGCATGTGCTGCGCCAGCACGGCGACTGGACGGCTCAACTGGAACTGGCGATCGACGATGCCTGGAAGAGATTGCTGAACTCGTCGATCCAGGGTGAAGTCCGACTTGATCTGAAACGGCGTTCAGACACCGAGGCGATCCAGGTGTTTCGCGACAATCTGTACAACCTGTTGCTCGCTGCACCAGCTGGGCCCATCTCGGTTCTGGGAATCGATCCCGGCCTCCGTACTGGTTGCAAAGTTGCGGTAGTAGACGAGACGGGCAAGTTGCTGGCGCACGATGTGTTTTATCTGCACACTTCAAAACATGGCAATGCTGAAGCCGTGCCCAAACTGGAAGCCTTGTTGAGGCAGCACAGTGTGCGCGCTATCGCAATCGGCAACGGCACCGCATCGCGTGAGACAGACGCATTCATACTCGGGTTCTTGCGCGAGAAGGGAATTGCGGATATCTTTTCAGCCACCGTGAGTGAAGCCGGCGCCAGCGTCTACTCGGCATCGGAGGTAGCGCGGCAGGAGTTTCCTGATCTCGATCTGACGGTGCGGGGTGCCATCTCGATTGCCCGGCGATTGCAGGATCCGCTCTCGGAATTGGCGAAAGTTGATCCCAAGTCGATCGGCGTGGGCCAGTATCAACATGACGTTGATCAGCGGCAGTTGGCGGAGTCTCTCGAAAGAGTTGTGGAGAGCTGCGTGAATCGTGTGGGCGTTGACCTGAACACGTCGTCGTGGACGCTGTTGAGGCACGTGGCTGGAATAACCGAGCGAACGGCGCTGAACATCGTGAGCTATCGCGACCAGAATGGTAGCTTCCGATCGCGCACGCAGGTGCTGAAGGTGCCGGGCATTGGCCCGAAGAGTTTCGAACAGGCCGCCGGTTTTCTGCGCATCCGCAATGGCGATAATCCGCTGGACATGACTGCGGTTCATCCCGAGTCGTATCCAGTGGTAGAGCAGCTTGCCGAATCCCTCGAAACTACGGTGGATGCGATCATACGGCAGCCTCAACTGCTGGAGAGAGTTGACCGGACCCGGCTTTCCGCGGGCGCATACACGCTCGACGATATCTTGGCGGAACTGCGCAAACCGGGCCGTGATCCACGCGACAAGTTCGTGGCGCCGAAGTTTCACGAAGAGGTTCATACAATCGATCATGTGCAAACTGGAATGGTGCTGGAGGGCGTTGTTACGAACGTGACAAAGTTTGGCGCGTTCGTCGATGTCGGCGTGCACCAGGACGGGCTCGTCCATATCAGCGAACTCTCAAACCACTTCATCAAAGATCCTTCCGAGGCGGTCAAGACCGGGCAGATCGTCAAGGTGAAAGTATTGAGTGTGGATCCAAAAGCGAAACGTATAGGGCTCTCGATCAAGGCACTATCCGCGCCGGCCGCGAAGCAGGCACCGATGAAACACGCGTCAACTCCTTCCGCCACGGTCGACGACAAGCTCGCCTCCCTCTCCACGAAGTGGAGAACGCGCACGTGAAATACCTTCGATCTGAGGACACGCGGCGTTCCAAAGCTCTGCCAACACAGCACTGCGCAGCACGCTCTGACTGCGATCTGTACGCTAGCCCAAATCTACCGCGAGGAAACGCAACACCGCCCGTTTAGTTTTTCTCAGCCCAAAGCCTGCCCCCGTGGGACTCAACGATTGAGCGTGACACGGCCAAGCCTATACCCCATACCTTTCTCTTTTGTCGTCATAAAAGCGTCAAAGATTGGGTCCGGATCATCGACTCCCGGCCCGTTATCGATCACTTGTATAACCATTTCGTTCTGATCTGTTATAGCTGCCCTTAATAGGCGGCGAGATTCTAGTATTCTGTATAGCTTCGATCGCGTTTGAGATCAGGTTGACGAATACCTGTTGAATCGAGATATGGTCTACGGAACTTTGGGGAGATTTTCATCAAAGGCCAGTCGATCTGGATTTCACACTTATTCTTGAACTTTTGTCGTGAGATTTGTCAAGAATTGCAGATTCCTCTCCCCCAAGTTCAGGTCTTCCACCAACGATTATCGAAAAGACGAACCGCGCCAAAACAGCAATCTGAATCGCGAGCAAGCCGAAGGCCAGTTGTTTACAAATCCGGTCCACCTGGACGTAAAACCGCCTACCCTGAAACGTGGATCCAGCGTTCCTCGGGCTGGCAAGCGTACGACATGGCGACTACTCGGTATCTGAACGTTTCGCAGTTCATGCGTTGAATTGCTTCACTGCGATGACTGCTTCCTGCCCGGCAAAGACGCGTGTTGGAATCGTCGCTCTGACGAGATCCTGCTTAAGTAGGTAGAACGACACGGCGAGCAGAACCACGTCTTTCATCAGAAAAGCCACGTTCCCTATCATCGCTGGAAATCCGCCCGCCGAAGGTGCCCAGCCATCCGGCATGAACGGGATGATTGTGACGGTGCAGAGGAATGTGACTACCGATCCGAGTGCACCCAAGATTCCAAGCTTTCTGTTCCAAAAGCCGGCCAGCAAAAGCGCCCCAAACAGCCACTCCGAAGCGCCCAGGAAGTAGGTGGAAACCTTGATGCCAAAGACCGGATACATCCAGAAGATGAGCGGTCCGTGAGTAAAGAATGGAACTAGTTCCTGGGCCTCGTAATCAAACCACTTCTGATAGCCGAAAAAGAAGTAGAGGATAACCATCGAGGCACGAACGAGGTGAAGGTCGAGATCTCTCTGGAAGAGACGCATTTTCACAAGCCGATTGACTAGCGAATTCATGATTTGTGATCCTTTCTCCGGACGGCGACAGGTCGCCTACCCGGTAGGTTAGTGTTTTGTTTATGGGTCGCAAAATGCCTTACAGGCAGGCGCCGACGAGAAGAGTGATCTTGTCCTGCGTCTTTTGCGCCTAGTTTCCTTCGTAGACTGGCTTTCGGCCTTCCTCTTCCGCCTTCCGGCCTTCTAGAAAGTCCCGCGTGTGAAAGAGGGCTCCAAATTGCGCGTCGAGTTTTGACAATGCGTCTTCCTCGATGTGATCAATCGCCAGGTGAGCAGACGCCAATGATGTCTTGATGCCAAGCGGGCTACAGTTGGCAATCTTGTTCGCGATTAGAATGCCAGCCCCAAGCGCTTCCTTCGCATTCGGAGCTACCGTTTGCACTTCTCCCATACGGTGCGCTTCTTCGGCGCTCCAGTGATCTCCGGTCAGGATGTAGCGCATGGCATTCCCCCAGCCTACTTCCCTCGGAAACCGGATGGTCGATCCTCCCCCGGGAAAGCGTCCATGTGTGTTCTCATCCTGGCCGAAGCGGGTGTCGGCAGATGCAATCCGGATATCTGCAACTAGAAAAAGCTCATGAGCCATGTTCCAGGTATCGCCATGGGTAACCACGATCAGAGGCTTGGTGAGGTGCGGCGCATGCTTTCCAAGAGGGTCTATTGTCCGAGTACTCGCGATCCATGGCTTGCCCGTTCCTGCGAGCGACTTGAATCCTTCAACGTCAATCCCTCTTGAAAAGTTCTTCCCATGGCCAAATAGAATCGCGGCACGCAGCGAGGGGTCGTGGTCATATTGGTAATATGCCTCGGCCAATTTTTCGAAAGTCTCTGGATCAATTCGGTTCTGGATGTAAGGACGATTAATGCCAAAAAGGACAATCTGCCCGCGGCGTTCGATCGTGAGCCTGATATCTGGACCGGCCAGGACATCCTCGAGTCTTGCCTCCGGCGCTGTGGCCGGAAACTCATTTTCCTCCGCTGCTCTTGAAACAGCAGGTGCGATTGCAGCTAATGTCGACAGTCCGCCAAAGGCTGCAGCCGCCTTCAATATGCTGCGTCTTTCAATTACTTCTGAGTTTTCCATGTCGCAATACTCCTCTTTGTCGCCCTTCCACTGAATGAAAGGTTCTCGTTACGAGAGTTCTTTGTAGCCGGCGCATCATTCATCCCAGTGCCGAACTGGCATAACCATGTATAGGTCTGTGCGATTGGGCAAATGCATCACGTAGGGCATTCCGTTCGATGGGTCATGATTCAATCCCTGAAAATCGTCCTGATGGGGACTGACAATCATCAGGTGCGGGCCGACGTGGGACTCATGGCCGGAACCTTTCGCCGATTGCCATGCGCCAAGATACATGTACGAAATGCCGATCCGATCAATGTGCGGCGTGCGGCCGGCAAGGCTGTCCTGCATCCAGCGTAGGAAGATCGGGTCGAAGCACCCCGGCTCATCGTGCGAATATCCAGGAATAGCCGGAAGACAAGTCCATTCGTTCGATCCCTTGCGAAGCAGCCGGTATTCACCTCCAGGCGCCGATGGCCAATCGAGCAGTGTTGCGTCCTTTGTAATGAATGCGGGACCGGCGTGCAGTGCGTCCGCGATCTTCTCCGCGTCAGTTATCGGCAATCGATCTGACGACTGGGCGTAGACAGTGACTGCCATCAAAAGAACACTTGCGAGTACTTTCATCCAAACGTTATTACGGACCATGTGATTCTCCTTTTCGAGGCCCGCGCCCCTGTCCGAACTTCCAAAAGCGCAGGGAAAAATGTCTTGCGCTTTCTTTGGATACTCGAGCGTGCTATCCGTTCCATGCATTGTTAGAATGTCTCTCATGCGCGATGTGCATTTACGGAATCTGGATCTGAACCTCATACATCCCCTCCATGCGCTTTTGGAGGAGTGCCACGTTACCCGTGCGGCGAATAGAAGTTTCTTGAGTCAGTCGGCAATGAGCAGGGCGCTGGAGCGGTTGCGCGATATGTTCGGAGACCCTCTCCTCGTTCGCAAAGGTCGCGGCTATGAGCGCACGACGAGGGGCGAACGTATACTGCGCGACTTGGAGTCGCTCATGCCCCGGCTTGAGGAAATGGTGCGAGGAGAACAATTCGATCCAGTCCGCAGCCGGGAAGTATTTCGCGTGGCCATGAGCGACCACGCCTCGATGATCGTGCTGCCGTCGCTCTTAGCAGGCATGAGGAAGATAGCGACTCAAATAAAGCTGGAAGTTTCCGCGTCCGGGGCTGAGACTTATGAGGATGTCGCGGCGGGAAGGATCAATACGTTTCTTTGCCCAGAAGAGGCGCCCCCATCCCTAGAGTCCGAAATGCTGTTTACCCAGGATTTTGTTTGTATTGTTGGGGCGGCTCTGCGGCTTCGTACTCGTCGTCTTACGCTAAGACAATATCTGGAATTTCAGCACATCCTGGTCGAGTTACGGGAAGGACAACAGGTTTTAGTGGAGCGGGCTCTGTCGCAGCTTGGCGCAAAGCGGCGCGTCGCGCTCACTTTGCCATTCTTTGTGCCCGCAATCTTTGCCGTAGCACAAACTGACTTGGTTCTCACCGTGCCGCGCGGATTGGCAAAGATGACAGCGGCGATAGCCGGTGTGCGTGTCGTGGAAGCGCCTCATGAGATCAAGTCCTTTCCGTACTTCATGGCGTGGCATCCGCGGCTCACCAATGAACCTGCTCACAAATGGTTTCGTGAACAACTCCGGTCGGCTGTTCGGATCTTCTGAGCAATTCGAAGCTGGCATCGTCGAGATGCCGCTGAGGGGCTTTGTGCAAGTCGGACCTGAGAGTCAATACCCTTGGCTCGCCGATTTCGGGTGTGATCCCCAGTTGGCGACACAGGCCAATGCGCTTATCGAGCCATTCAAGTCGATTAGTGTTCTCGGCAAGTAAGCGAAAACCGGCTACCCTGAAAGGTGGATCCAGCGTTGCTTTGGCTGGCAAGTTTACGAAGTAACAACAACGGCGTTTTCCCAGTACCAATTCGACCAAGAATTGACATCACGGCTATTGCGCAGGAGCGTATTGCTAACTTGTTGATGCCGCCCTCGGCGTGCGTTCGTATCTTCCGTCACTCGGATGTTGCAAAATCGCCGATACGCAGACAGCCGTCCCCCTATGAGGATCTTCGCGCCAGCCTCAAGCTGCCGGGATGGCACCACATGTGTTTTCGCGTCGATAGCGTCCAGGATACGGTCGACGAGTTGAAGCGCCGTGGCGTGACGATCATTAGCGAGCCACATGATGTAGCCGCGATGTGGCTCCGCCACGCCTTGTTTGCCGATCCCTGGGGCAACCTCTTTGAAGTTATCCAGTCGCTCAGCAATTAGCTCTGATCTCTGGGGCGAGTGCCTCTGTCCCAGAGGTCAACAGATTCTGCGTCATGACTGCACGATTTCGGTTACGGGAGTCGCGTTCTGGAGCGGGATGACCCGCCACAAAAGCGTTTATCAGGGACGGGAGCCCTGTAAGAGAATGTCTACAAATTTCCGTGCCTTTGCGGGCCAGTCGTCCGCGCTGCCGGCGGTGGAGAGGCCGTAGATGGCACGCATCAAATCTATAGGATCGACATCCGGGCGGAGATCGCCGCTCGCTATGGCGTGGCTGGCGAGCGCGTGGGCAGCTTCTTCCATCACCTGCGTGGTCTGCTGAAACACGCGTGAAGGTCCGCCGGCCATTGCGTTTAATGCCGGCGCGATGATCTTTTTCGCGGCGATGTAGTCAATGAAGACCAATAGCCATGCTCGCAGGGCCTCAATGGGGGGCAGTGCGGCGGACAATTTTTTCTGCGCCGCGGCCAGCTTCTCGACTTCGGTGATGTAGACCGTTGCAAGCAAGTCGTCGCGTGTCGCGAAGTTGCGGTAGAGCGTACCGGGCCCGATCTTCGCTCGCCTCGCGATCTCGCCCATGCTGGCATCGGCGCCGCGGCGGGTGAAGACTTGCTTTGCGACTTCCAGGATGCGTTCGCGATTGCGCTGGGCGTCAGAGCGAGGCTTGCGGGCGGATTTTGGAGTGGCTGGCTTTTTCATGGAACTTTCTGAAACCGGAGTACCCCTCCGGTAATCTTATCGAATAACGGAGGCCCATTCCGTTTTATTTTCCGGGATGAGGCCGCTGTCAAAGAGTTTCACGGGAGAGTGCGGTATGGCGACAAAGTTTGGAGCAAAGTCAACGACGGAAGGTGTCCTTGCAGGCATCGATCTGAAGGGTAAACGGATTCTGGTGACGGGCGTTTCGGCCGGTCTCGGCGTGGAAACGGCGCGCGCACTGGTAGCGCATGGCGCGAGCGTTGTGGGGGCTGCGCGCGATCTGGAGAAGGCGAAGCGGGCCACATCGGAAGTCAGCAACGCCGCGGCGAAGACAGGCGGGAGTTTCGAGTTGATCGAGCTCGACCTCGCCAGCCTGAAGAGCGTGCGCTCCGCGACAGACAAGCTGGTTGCCGATGGCCGCTTGTTCGATGTAATCATTGCCAATGCCGGTGTCATGGCGACTCCGCTCGGGAAGACAGAAGATGGCTTCGAGACGCAATTCGGAACCAATCACCTCGGCCACTTCGTCTTTGTGAACCGCATCGCAAAGCTGATCAAGGACGGCGGACGCCTGGTCAACCTTGCTTCCTCAGGGCATCGTTTCAGCGATATTGACCTGAACGACCCGAACTTTGAGGCGACGCCGTACGAACCCTTCTTGGCCTACGGGCGCTCGAAGACCGCAAACATCCTCTTCGCAGTTGCTTTCGATCAACGGCATCGTGAGCGCGGGGTCCGCGCGGCGGCCGTACATCCAGGAGGCATACAGACCGAACTCGCCCGCCACATGGACCCCGCGCAAATGGAACAGATGATCAAACAGATCAATGAAGAGGCCGCAGCAGACGGCAAAGAGCCGTTCCAGTTCAAAACCGTTTTCCACGGAGCCGCCACCTCAGTGTGGGCAGCGGTCGTAGCGCCCGCCGAAGAGGTAGGAGGACGTTATTGCGAGAACTGCCACGTGAGTGACGTCGTCGCAGATAATGCAAGGCTCGGCCTGCTTGACGAAGGTGTGCGCGGCTATGCGCTCGACCCCGAGAACGCAAAGGCCCTCTGGAAGAAGAGCGAAGAGATGGTGGGCGAAAGCTTCGCGTAGAAGTTGAGCAAGACATCGTATCCCGATTCGAGGCGGATGTGCTTTCAGTCATTGCCGATGCCCTGATGCAGGCCGGCACGGCCGCTCGACGGGAGCGGCATGGAATCGGCGCACAGGAACTAGCGATGCATTGCCGTGCTCACTTCATGAGAAGAACGATCAACGTGACGGCGGTCGCCAAATGAAGCAGGATATGCGCAGTGTTTGGGACGATTCCATTGCGCGGCGGCAAGAAAGAATGCGTTTTGCCGAACATGATTTGATAGCGAGCAGCTCGCTCCGGTTCCGGTCGGAAAAGATAAGGTATCCACCAGGCGCGGATTTGCCCGATGAAGAGCAGGCCATAGCTTATCACGAGCCAGCCGTAAAGCCAGTCGGGATACGGTCGTCTAAAGTGCAACAGGCTAAAGCATAGCCCGATGGTCCACGGTACGCTTTGAATCAGCGTTACAGCGACGAGACGGCGTCTCGTATCCTGGCTGCGTACCGCTGCGACATCGTTGAGACGTCCAAGGGGAATCCAGTCGTGAACCCAGAGAAAAAGAACCTGAAATACTTGGAGAGCGAGCACAACCAACTCTATTTCGCGGTTTGCCGGGAAATGCTGCTGTGCCATTCTCGTCCTTTTAGACCATTATGGCCTCGATGCTGTGAAGGCAATCACCTCACGACTTGCCGACGGATCGCGGATGGCTATAAGTAGAAGGATGCTCAGTGTGGCGTACCAGCTGAACTGCATAGCGCAGGGGCTTGTCGGATAAACACCACCATGGGGACAGCATGCCCATGACCGAACTCAAGCGCGGATGAGGAAACGCCGCGAGTAGGAACTGAGAGCCAAGGCAAAAGAAATTCCCCCTTCGCGATTTCTCGCGAAGGGGGAAGGTGTACTGAAGCAAGGTCAAGCCTGACGTGACGAAGACAATCCGGTCGCTACCTGTTGACTGGACCGTGGCAGGTGCCGACGCCCTTGTCGCTGTAAGTAGCCGGTCCGGTTGGCTGTGCAGGGTCCTTCAGTGCGGACTCGAAATCCCAAGCGTAGCCGTTCTCAGTGAGCGTCAGGCCCATTACGCCCCAGAATTGCCCGGTTCCCGCCTCGAGATTCTCTGCGTTGAAGTTCGGGTTGCCGCTAGGATCGGCGGTTGTTGTGTTGGTGGTGACGACGGGATCGAGTGTCTCGCCACCGGTGCCCACGACAAATTCGCGTATGCCCTTCTTTGGATCGTAATGCCCGGAGGGGTCAAGCGGGCGATAGCGGCCATAGAGGTGGTCGTGCCCGTTCAACACCAGGTCGGCTCCGTACTGGTAGAGCAGTTGCCAAAATTGCTGAGCGGTCGGGCCCTCGGGTACGGCGAGGCCGTTGGTAGGGCTGAACGTGGGCTGATGCCAGTAGGCGGCTGTGCACGCGGAATGATTCGCCGCGAGATCGTTTTTCAGCCATTCGAGTTCGGAAGCAAACCAGGAGCCTGTGCAGCCGCCCGGCTGCGTCTCGCACTCTATATTGAGCGAGATAAGATGCCAAGAGCCCAGATTATAGGAATACCAGCCATCTCCGACCCCGACTGGGCCGCCGGTGCTGTTGGTTCCGAGTCCGCCGGACTGCGCGAAGTGCCCCGCCTGTCCATTCGAATACGGCACGGGCTGGGTGAAGGTACCACCGGTGTCAGGGTTGCCGGCGATCGTAGCCGTCATGATGGTTCCGTCGACGTTGTGCTGGACGCCGTTGAAGTAGGAAAAGTAGCCGTAGCCGGCAACGCCGACCGCGCCGTGCTCGACATAAAACTCGTGGTTGCCAGGCGCAGGCCGCGTGATCAGTTTGAAAGCGCCATACGTCGTCTCGTACGAATTCTCAAAGTCGGAATATTGGCCTACCTGATATTGCTCATCTCCGACGAGTGCGACGATGTCAGGTTTCATATTCTCAATCTGTTGCGCAGTGGCCGCCTGGGATGCGAGCAGATTCTGAGCGGTGTCTCCGCTGCAGTTTTCACCCGCCTTCTCACCACTCTCTTCCTCGCCTGGCTGACAGGCAACGTCGCCAACCACCGCGAGCACGGGTGCTGAGCGCCCCGTCGCTGCATAAGGCCAAGGATTGTCGTTCGGCACCCAATTGCCGCTTGACCAGCCCTTGCTGTTCGACCACTGATTGTTATTGGGGTTTTGATTCTGCGCCTTTGCAACAGATGCAAATGCCAGAACCGAGGCGGTCGCTCCCATAAGCACTGCCACTCGGAACCTACCCTGGATCATCTTCATGAAGACCTCCCGTTTCGGAATTGTGGTTGGGGAAAATTGTCAGTTGGGGGAACTTGCCAGACGGTTTTAACGCATCAACGTAATTGGCGTCTATCTTTGAAGTATGAAAAAGCCGTGAATGCACGACTTTACAGATAGGCGGAAGGCTTTCGCCAGACTCGCCGGTCCCGGCATCGCCCGGTTTGCTCGCGATGCGGCGCTCAGGCGTAGCGAAACAGCGCCATGAAACCAAAGTCCATGTGCTGTTGGATATGGCAGTGAAACAGCGTCAGGCCTGGCTGATCGGCGACCAGATCCACCGTGGCGCGCCCAAATGCGGGAACGATCACAGTGTCTTTCTTGATGCCGGCAGTCGGTTTGCCGTTGAGTTCGACGAGTTCGAACATGTGCCGGTGCATATGCAAAGGGTGAGAATCGTCACTGCGATTGTGAAACACCAGCCGGTAGCGGAGTCCTTGCTGGAACACGAATTCCCGTTCATGCGGATATTCTTTGCCGTTGACCAGCCAGTGATTGATTCCCTTGGGTCCGCCCGGCACTTTTTCAAAAACCATGTCGATGGTCCGGTCTGGCGCGGGATGCGGCGCGGTCGCGCCAAAGCCCGTCGTGCCAAAGATGGTGTAGTCCCAGCGCGACTTCGGAGGTGGCGGCGTCCATTGCGCGCGCTGCTGTTGATTGGCGTACTCCACCACGATGCCCATGCCGGATTGCCGCGCGACATTGCGGAGCTCCCCCAAAATCCATACGCCCGGATTATTCATCTCCACGATCGCATCCACGCGCTCGCCCGGGGCGATCTCAATCACATCGACCGGCTGAGGTGTGGGCACGGGATTGCCGTCGAGAGCAATCACCTGAAACTTGTGGCCAGACAAAGCCACGCGGTGAATTTGCGCTGCGCTCGCGTTGAGCAGGTGCATCAGGACGCGCTGACCCGGCTGCACGCGGAGGGGATCCCCCGCGCCGAGCATCTTGTCGTTAATCGAATAGAGAGGAGCGCTGACTTCCAGCCCGTTAGGACGCAGGTCTGGCTTGGCGGGTTTTTCGGGCATCGGGTCGTTGGGATCCGGCCGACTCTCGTCCTGATCCATCGGACTCAGAAAATACTGCCAATCCCGCAGCGCCAGAAAGACCTCCTGATCGTAGTGTCCAGGGTCGTTGGCGGAATCGATCATGAGAAATCCGAACTGGCCGGTGTAGGAGCCCCGATGCAGATCCATCATGGCCGCGGTGTGCGAGTGGTACCATCGCGAACCCGCTGGCTTGGCCACGAATTGATAACGCTGGCGGCCGTGGGGCGGAACGGGGGGAGTGCCTTCTTCTTCCGCCCCGTCCATTTCCGAGGGGACGAACAGGCCGTGCCAATGCACGTACTCCGGAACGTCTGTGTCGTTCACGACGTCGATGGTCACGTGCTGGCCCTCGCGCATCCGCAGGAGGGGACCGGGGACTTTATTGTTGTAGCCGATGGTGCTGATTACAACCTGCGGGGCCAGTTCGACCAGCATGGGCGCGATTTGCAGCATGAAATCCGCCGCACGCCCCACGGCCTTCGATTCAGACGCCTTCGGTTCCATCGGCGCCATCGCATGCTGTGGCATCCCCGCGACCTGCTGGAGAATTGGCGACATCCCAAACGCGGGCCGCAGCTTGCCCGCCCCGGTCGCGATCATGGTGGCCCATCCAAGCCGTACAAAATCCCTTCGCTTCACGCGATCCCCGTCCCGGCTGCGAATGCCACCATACAGACGAGCGCCTCAATGAGAAATGTCGATATAAGAAACTCTCCCGATCGTCTTGTGGTTGAACTGTTGGGCAAAATCTAAGGTGCGTGACTTCACCAGGCGAATGTTTCGTCAGATTTGGACAGAGTCAACTGAGTTGGGGAATACAGCAAACGATAGACGGCAGAAATTGGCTCACGTCCGATTACACGCTCTTGAGGGTGCGCAAGGCCCAGAACGCAGGACAAAGGGCCAAAAAGCCGAATGGTTTGCCGTCGTGGACTTCGTTCTACAGATAACTTCTCAGAATGGTACCAAACTGACGAGAAACGCGCTTCTCAGTACCTATTCGTCAAGAGGCGCCCAATTCACACTCAATGAGGGATTTGTCCTATAGCCAGAATTTAAGAAGCGCTCGGGCTCCAGATGTTTTGCGCCCTCCTTTCGGAGAGCTCGTGCAGAATCAACGCAAGCCACGCGTCTTATCCCCGACAGGTCAACCTGCTTTGACAAGTTCAATTTTTCGTCGTATACAGGTAGTATGTCTACCGTAGATGCTCTACCTGATGACGAAAAGCTTGAACTGCTCCAGGGGACTCTCGAGGTCCTGATCCTCCGGAGCCTGAAGCTGGAGCCGAATCACGCGTACGGAATTTCGCAATTTCTGCAACAGCAGTCGGACAGCGAGTTTATGGTGGACAACGGCTCGTTATATCCCGCGCTGCAGCGTCTTCTGCAACGCAAATGGATTGCCGGGCAATGGAAGACTTCGCCGAACGGGCGCCGCGCCAGGTATTACAGCCTCACGCCGGGGGGGCGCAAGGAACTCATCAGGGCAACGTCGAAGTGGGATCGATTTGCTGTAGCCATGGCAAAAATTCTGGCGCCGGAAGGATGAGCCAATGCGCGAATCGTGGTCGAAGATCAAACGTGTGCTTGGAAGAAGGCGGAACTTGGCCAGCGAGTTGGAGCAGGAGATAGATGCCCATGTTCAGTTCCTAATTGACGAGAACCTGGAACGGGGAATGTCGCCTGAGGAGGCGCGTGCCGCGGCGCGATGCGAGTTTGGCAATATGACCACCGTGCGAGAGCGAAGCTATCACTCGTGGCAATTCCCGAGAATCGAAACTCTGCTTCAGGACATTCGTTATGCCATGCGCGGGATACTGAGAGCGCGTGCATTCTCGCTCGTCGTAGTTCTAACATTGGCTGTCGGAATCGGCGCAAACACCGCCATCTTCAGCGCGGTGTATACCGTTCTTCTCAAGCCGCTGCCTTTCCCGTCGGGCGAGCGTCTGGTGTGGCTCGGCGAGACTTCCGCGAAGGCAAGCGGCATCAGCGTAACCTGGATCAATTTCGAACACTGGCGAATGGAGAATCACTCCTTCGAGTCGATGGCTGGTTTCCAGAAGGCCGATCTGACGCTCACAGGCCGCGGTCAGGCAGTGCTGACACACGCCGGTGTTGTCACGAACGAATTCTTGCGACTGACCGGCTCCCGTTCGATCATGGGCCGGCTGTTTACCGCCAGCGATGATGAACCGCAGTCCGCTGCGACGGTGGTGGTGACCAGGGCTTTCTGGGCCAAGACCCTTTCAGCCGATCCGCAGATCATCGGCAAGACGATGACCCTGAATGGGAGTGCATACATCGTGATCGGCGTACTTGCCAGGGATCCCGACTTCTTCCTGCAGCCGATCGACTACTACCTTCCACTCCGTCCTACGCCTGCGCAGGCTTCAAAGCGCGACGCACACGGAGGGATGCGCTTACTGGGGCTGTTGAAGCCAGGAGTTACGCTCTCCCAGGCGCGCTCCGACTTGGATACGATCATGCAGCGGCTCGCTCAGGCCGATCCGGGCCCCGAAGACGACCATCGCGCGTTTGCCCAATTCCTGACGGAGGAGCGAACGGGCGACCTGAGGCACGTGTTCGTCCTCTTGATGGCTTCGGTTTGTCTGGTCCTGGTTCTGGCGTGCGCGAACATCGGCGGCCTGCTGCTGATTCGAATGACCGTCCGCGCACGCGAGATGGCAATTCGGACTGCACTTGGCGCGGGGCGCAGCCGGCTTGCACGGCAGCTTCTGACAGAGACCGTATTGATTACTTTGGTGGGCGGTGCCTTCGGAATCCTTCTCGCAGGCTTTGGACTACGCGCCATGGAGGTGCTCGGGCCACACGATATTCCGCGGCTTTCTGAAGCCGGCCTGAATTTAGCGGTCCTGACCTTCGCCGCGGCGCTGACCGTAGCAGTGGCACTGGTGTGCACCCTGGTGCCCTTGGCCAGTTTAGACAAGGTGAATCTGACGATTCTACTGAAAGAGAGCAGCACCGGCTCTGGCGCCGGCCGTTTTGGGCACACGCTCCGTGGAGGACTTGTCGTCGCGGAACTCGCAGCGGCAGTGATCCTGCTCTTTACTTCAGGGATTCTGCTGCGGAGCTTGTGGGCTGCCGAAATCCTGAAACCCGGATTCGAGCCCAGCCACGTGCTTGCACTCGAGTTGCAATTGCCGCCTTTACCGTACAAAAGCGAGAGGTCCATTCTCGATTTCTATCGGCGCCTTGAAGCCGCGCTTCGTGCGCAGGCGGGAGTCGAATCGGTTGGAGCAGTGAACTGCCCTCCGGCGGCTGGCGACTGTGGGGACTGGTGGTATTCCGTTGTGGAGAGACCCACGCCTAGCCGCCAGGATATGCCGCTCACGCTGTTGAATATGGCGGACGCAGAGTACTTCCGCACCATGCACATTCCGCTCCTGGCCGGACGCGCTTTGTCCGATGAGGATAGGGCGGGCGGACCGGCAGTTGCGGTGATCAACGAGGAGATTGCGCGCGCGTGGTGGAAGGACCCCCGTTCGGCTCTCGGCCAGCACATTAAAGTCGGCGGACCGTACATGAAAGGTCCCGTCGTTGAGATTGTCGGCATTGCGGCGAATGTGCCCCAAATTGGATTGGACAGCCCGCCATTGCCGGAGATCTACTTCCCGCCCGCTCAGCGCGTGGATGGCGCAATGGTGGTGATGATACGGACCAGGGGTAACCCGGAAAGCATGATGGCAACCGTGCGGCAAACATTGGCTTCCATCGACGGCAACGTTCCGATTCAGTCGTTGAAAACCGCCGATATGTGGCTCGGCGCCACACTTGTACAGCGGCGCTTCACCACGCTTCTGCTGGTCCTCTTCGCCGGAATTGCGGTGATCCTGGCCAGCATCGGTTGCTACGGTGTTTTCAACTACTGGGTCAGCTGCCGGAGGCAGGAGATCGCCATTCGTATGGCAATGGGAGCGGGGACCATCGCCATCTTACGCCGTACTGGAAGGCAAGCCGCGAGGTTAGGCGTAATTGGGTTAGTTGTAGGCCTCACAGGAAGCTGGGGCGCATCGCGATGGCTGAGTAGCCTGGTCTTCGGCATCAGTGCTCACGACCCCATTGTTCTTGGGGCAGCAGTGCTGAGCGCGATGCTGATAGTGGCCCTGGCAGCGGCGGTTCCGCTTTGGCGCGCCACGCAAATTGATCCCATCGAGACGCTTCACGAAGCCTGAGGCAAGGCAAGAATCGGCCAGTTATTCGCCTCTCTTAATTAAGTGATTCTAGATCCTTCTTACATTTGTCCAAGTTTGAGATCACGTCTTCGCTCCCCCCATTTGCTGGCTCCATTGTAGTTTGTGAAATTATTTCTTGCCCCACGTCCCCGTTACTAGCGAGTCAAGCCGGTCCTGTCTACCCTTCATCCACTTTGAATAATTGCTTGAATAATTGCGCTCCGTGGTCTTGATGGATTCATGCCCGAGCAACTTGCTGACCTCTTCAAGCTGGACGCCCTTTTCCACATGTCTTTCTCCGTGTTGCGGGAGACTTGGTAGCACGGGATTTAGCACAATTCTCTAGGATTAATCTATAAGTTATTGATTTTAAATGTTAAATAGTATGGCGGAGAGAGTGGGATTCGAACCCACGTTAGAGTTTCCCCTAAACACGCTTTCCAAGCGTGCGCCTTCAACCACTCGGCCATCTCTCCAGTTGGACGGTCAACTCTCCGAGTTTACCAAAGTCGGCTCCGAACTGGATGCGGGGCAGCCATATACCTATGGCGGCAATTCGCGGTGCCGGTGGAGTCGTATACGAGAGCCCATCGATGGAGTTTGGGAATAGCAACGTTCTGCGATACGACGGTAATGATGCGGAGAATATTCGCAAGGTGTTGACTACCCAGGATGCGGTGCAGATGGCGATCGTGAGTCAACTAGTAAATGGAGGCCCTCATTAATGATCCTTGACACTTCTTGGAGAGATAGAGAGACTCTTGACGACGTTTTTTTTGTTAAAACCCCAGACATAAATGAAAGCGTTTACTCGCTTTAATCCAGTCCTGTATAGTCTCCTTGCTGGATTCTCAATTTGAATTTCGTCTTCTGCAACTCATCTTCAAAAAACCAGTAGCCTGGTTGACTCTTTCTTCATTTGTGAGGGATTCGCATGTCGACTTTTACTCGTCGTGATCTTCTTCGTTCTGCCGCATTTTCCAGCATGGCTCTTTCCACCTCATCATTGATGACTCGTTCCGCCTGGGCGCGCGCCGTTGCACTTGCAGCGACATCAGACTCGACCGCCTCGTCGATTTTGCCAAGAGAGAAGCTTCTTTTTGACTTTGGCTGGAAGTTCACATTCGGCAATGGCGCCGACCCGGCGAAGGACCTCGGATTCGGCAAGGGACAAGGCGATTTCGCGAAGACTGGTGAATTCGAATTTGCGAAAGCGAAGTTCGACGACTCCAAATGGCGCACATTAAATTTGCCGCACGACTGGGCGGTGGAATTGCCGTTTGTGCGTGACGAAGAGCAGAACTCACACGGGTTCAAACCGCTCGGGCGTCGTTATCCCGAGACGAGCGTGGGGTGGTACCGGCGCGCATTCGATATTCCCGCAAGCGACAAGGGGCGCCGTATCTCGGTTGAATTCGATGGTGCATTCCGAGACGTCCTGGTGTTTGTGAACGGCTGCTTTATCGGCCGCAATGACAATGGGTACGCGCCTTTCACCTTCGACCTCACAGATTTTCTGGCGTATGGCAAGAAGAACTACATCGTTGCGCGTGTTGATGCGAGTTTCGGCGACGGCTGGTTCTACGAGGGTGCCGGCATTTATCGCCACGTGTGGCTGACGAAGACCGATGCGCTTCACCTGGGCGAATGGGAGAGCTACGTTCGGTGTGAAGTCGCGGGGAATTCTGCGACGCTGACACTGGGAACGATCGTGAAGAACGAGGGTAACCAGATGGAGTCGGCCAAGGTGAAATGGCTGATCATGGATGCCGCGGGGAAAACTGTTGCAAGTGCGGAAGCTCCGGTCCAATCGATCGCTGCCGATGGCACAGTGGCATTCGGCGCGACGGCGAAACTGCCAAATCCGTCGCTCTGGTCTGTCGATGAGCCGCATCTTTATTCCGCGATTGTTACGGTCGAATCCAGTGGCAAGACGCGCGACGCTGAACGCGTGAGCTTCGGGGTGCGTACTGCGAAGTTTACAGCCGACAAAGGATTTTTCCTGAATGGGAAGCCGGTGAAGATTCAGGGGACTTGCAATCATCAGGACCATGCAGGTGTGGGAGCTGCCGTTCCCGATGCGCTGCAGTGGTTCCGGCTTGCAGTGTTGCGCGAGATGGGCGGCAACGCTGTGCGCACTTCGCATAACATGCCTACGCCTGAGTGGGTGGAAGGCTGCGATCGCATGGGGATGATGATGATGTGCGAGACGCGGCAGATGAGTTCCAATCCTGAAGGAATGTCTCAGCTGGAAGCGATGGTGAAGCGCTATCGCAATTCGCCGTCGATCATCTTGTGGTCCGTTGGCAATGAAGAGGGTCAATTGCAGGGGCCGATGGCCGAGCAAGGTGCAAGGATTGCGACGGACATGGTGAGGTTGTGTCATGAGCTTGATCCGACACGCGTAGTTTCGGCAGCTGTGAATGGAAACAACGAGCAGGGAGTGTCGGACGCATTTGACATTATTGGCTTCAACTACAATTTGAAACTTCCTGACAAATATCACCAGGAGCATCCGAACCGGCCGCTCTATGGATCGGAGACTTCGAGCGCGATCGGTACCCGCGGCGTTTATGCGTCCGATCCGCTGCGCAATACCGTGAACTCTTACGATGGCGTTGTTCCTTGGGGCGAGACTGCTGAAGAGTGGTGGAAATTTTACGGGACGCGGGAGTGGATTGCGGGCGGGTTTGCGTGGACGGGGTTTGATTATCGGGGCGAACCGACGCCTTACGGATGGCCGTCG
>Ga0209004_1000077_pt1 | contig 26854 bp, 19 predicted proteins | sample TexAe_RefH0_M1_FD_187948 | JGI IMG/M metagenome (GOLD analysis project Ga0209004, IMG submission 187948) | Forest soil microbial communities from Davy Crockett National Forest, Groveton, Texas, USA - Texas A ecozone_RefH0_M1 (SPAdes) (version 2) | ecosystem: Environmental > Terrestrial > Soil >... | reverse complement strand
CGCAACCTGTTGTATATCGCGCCTACCAAGGAAATTCATCTCAAGCCGGCAAGTCTCACCTTCGCGTCCACCGGTGCAAATGGCAATTACAAGATAAGCATCACCTCGCCTGTGCTTGCCCGCGACGTCTATCTCTCTTTTGGCGGAATCGATGCAAAGCTTTCCGACAACTACTTCGACGTCCTGCCCGGCGAAACCGTCGAAATCACCGCGACCAGCAATGCCACCCTTGACGAAGTGAAGGCGCAGTTGAAAGTCATCTCGCTCACCGACGCGTTTTCAGAGCTTAGTCAACCGGCAACTATCACGGCCGCGCATTAAGCAAAAGCAAAAGGCCGGAGTATTTGCCCCGGCCTTCATCATTTTTGCGTTGACAATTAGAAGGCAAACACAGCCTGGAAGAAGACCCGTCGCGAAGTGGAGCCTCCGGGCCCTGAGAACGGACCGCTAGCAAGGCTTGTTGACCGACCAAATTCGCTCGATCCCAGGGTGCCAGACGGCGTCGAGTAGTTCACGTTGTTGAACAGATTCAGTGCCTGGGCGCTGAACGTCAGGTTGAACCTGCGTCCGGTGGCGGTTGGGCCCATCATGGCGCCCGGGCCACCACCACTGCCACCGAGTCCGCCGGGACCAAGTCCGCCGCCAGGTCCTCCGCGACCGCCACCACCGCCACCTCGCCCGCCGGGTCCGCCACCCGGACCGCCGCCATTTGCAACTCCGCCGGAAGACTCAACCTTGGGTCCAACCCCGATGGTCTTGCTGAGACGCATGTTGATGGCCACGCTCGGAGGTCCGCTCCCCAGATTCGCCGGGACGAGCGTATCTCCCTGTCCCGGCTCCGCGTTGAGGCATCCGAACTGCGTTTGGTAGTACTGTTGGCTACCTGCGATACATGACGAAGCATCGGCATACGATGGCCGGTCGTTGAGGAATTGATCGCCCGTCAGGTCGTTACTGGAGACAACATTGTAGGGGCGGCCGGAGCGGGCGATGATGAACGGATTGAAACGCAGCGCCCACGGCCCCGTGTAGTTGCCCATCAGGAAGACCATGTTCCGGGAAACGAAACTCGCGCGGCCGTAATCCTGGCTCAGGTTGTAGGAATTCGATGCGTTGCCGCTGCTACCGGCGGTGTCTGAATTGGCAAAGGACAGGTTGTAGAACCCGAAGAAACTCAGCTTCGGTGAGATGCGGGCATTCACATTGAGAATCATTTGATTCTCTTTGAAAACTGCTTCCGGATAGTACTCATCGATGATACCGAGACTCTGGTTCAACCGCGGGCCTGTGGTGCTGTTGTAATACGTTGTGCCCGGCAGGGGAGTGTAGGGATTGGCGTCGCGCGTCACCATCTGGTGGACGCCGAAAGAGCGAAGGTAGGTTGCGGTCAGGGTAGTGTTCTTGGTCAGTTGCCGCTCAATGCTCGTCCCCAATTGCTCGGTGTACGGCGAATGATAGTTCGGCGAGATCTGAACCACCGTTGTCTCCGGTGTCGGCTTGTATGGCGCGCCAGGCAGGCACCCTGTGAAGTCCATACTGTTCAGGTTCGTGCCACTCAGGCAGGCGGGTGAGTCTACGGTTGTTTGCGTCTCGCCTCCGTTCAGGCTTTGACGCGCGGCAGCAAGCAGATCAGCAATCGGCAGCCGATCATAGAAGATGCCGAAACCCGCGCGCAGGACTGTCTTCGCCGGCTTCTTGCCCTTGGCGTCGAGCGCATAGGCAAAAGCGGCGCGCGGAGCCCAATCGTTGTGATCTGCGATGTGGTTCTGCGTCTCCCAGCGCAAACCGCCAGACAGCGTGAGCCGCGGATTCACTTTCCAGTCATCCTGGAAGAAAAGCGAGCCATCGAAAGTGTTGGTAGTGTATGCCACTTGTCCGGCTGTAATGCTCAGGTTTACGAAATCGCCGGCGGGAAGACTTGTCAGTGGCTGACCCTGAGCCAGTGCATTGAGGGCATCTACATAACCCCGTTCGGAAAGCACCAGCGTGCCATTACGATTCGCGTAAGAGGCATTGGCATCGCGATTGTCGCGCAGCCACGCTCCAAACTTGATTGTCTGGGGCCCCACTGTCATCGTGGTGTAGTTCTGCAACTCCAGATGATCCTGATGATCGTGTGAAGATTGTCCCGTTGCTCCGCCGCCAATGAAATCGCCGCTGATGATGAGCGTCGGCAGTGTGCTGACCGGAGAGATGGACTCCAATGCCCGCCGATATTCAAATCGTGTCTCGTTGACGATGTGATCGTTGATGATCTGCGAGTCGCTCAACTGAAAGGTATTTTCAGTGGAGGTCGTGGTCATGGATTGCGAGGGAAGGGAAGTCGAGTTGATATCACCAGTCTCAGAATCGTAGTACCACTGATAGCGCAGCGTCAGCGTGTTCTTCTGTCCAAGCTGCAGATCGAGCCGCGGAGAGACGTTGATGTGGTTGTGCGGATTTGCAAGAGCGCCTGAAGCGCGCGTGGTCGCTATCGAATACACTCCTGTGCTGGGATCGAGCACCGCCGGGAAGTACGTATAGACAGCCTGGTCGTGGTTGTCCCGCTGCTCCATGCTGATGAAGAAGGATGAAGTCTTGGTTAAAGCGCCGCTCACCGTGCCGTTGTACTGCAACCGGTAGTAGGAGGGGACGCTGGGCAAGAACGGGCTGCCCGTATTGGTCAGGCTGTCATTCCCCATAAGGAAGACTTGTCCGTGCAGCTTGTCTGTACCAGGCTTCGTAAGAATTTCGATTCTGCCGTATCCCAGCTTGTCAAACTCTGCAGAGAACGGATTCTGATTGATGCGAATCTCGCGGATCGCCGACTTGGGCGGAAGCTGTCCGCCGGTAAAGCCATCGATATAGATCTGTCCGCCGTTCGGCCCTGCAGAGGGTCCCGCCAGCGCCGTAAGTTCGTTCGACAATTCATCTGGATCGTCCGACAGCGCATCCAGATCCTTATCTTTCAGCACCAGTGAACTCGCGTTGGCGGCCGCTTCAACGCTCACCGTCGGTGTCTCATCGCTGACCACCACGCTTTGCTGCGCCACTTCAATCGCCATGGCGATGTCGACACGCTTGATCTGCCCCGCCGCAACCGGAATCGCCTGAGACTGGAACGCCGCGAAACCCGTGAATTCCGCATTCACGATGTAGCTGCCGGCAGTCAGCCCTGTCACCGAGTACAAGCCGCTCGCATCCGCAGTTGCGGTGCCGACCGTCTTACCATCCGTCGTCATGATCGTGACCTTGGCGCCTGGGATCAACGCGCCGGTCTGGTCGGCAATGTGGCCACGAATTGTTGCCGGTCCAGCTGCAGCGGCAGGCTGGGCCGCAGTTGCCTGCCCATGGGCCGCCAGACTCGCAATTGCAATAGCCAACGCAACTAAAAAATGAAGATAGCAGTGATGATGTTTTGAATACACGTATTCCTCGCTGAACTCCCAATGAAATTTCAAAGTTGTTATTGTGCTTCTTCGCCGCCGCCCCCGCCCGAACCCATGCTCCAGTTCGACAGCAGGTTGCGAGAGGCTTCAGGGCTTTCGAGTAACGGTTCAACCCCGGCCAGTAGCTTGATGGCGGTAACATCGGTCGCGCCTTCGGTCGATACCAGCATGACCGCTTCGCCCTTCTTCAAATCGCCGAGTGGCACTGCCGGCGCGCGCTCCAGAACCTGTCCAAGTCCGCCTGCGCCGCGACGTGCCTGGCCGTTCCCGGACTGCGACGATGTTGCTGCGCCGCCACCCTGGGGGCGTGCCGTCGTCGTCCCGCCAGGCGCCGCAGTTCCACCCTTCAACCGGGCCGCAATCATCTTGGCCATCATGTCCGGCAGACGCCGCATCTCTGCATCCGGGGTAATGTGCACGGTCACGTTTTTCTTGGTCACCAGGTCTTTCACGGTCAAGGTCGAAGCGGTCGTGTCAACCGAAACAACAACGCCTGAGATGTTTCTGAAGCTTCCTGAAACCACCTCGGTGGCGGTTATCTCTGACCCGTCCGCATTCTTCTGGCCAAGCACCTGGAACTGATCGCCTGCATGTACCGCATCGAGTGGCGCAGGCTGCGCATCCGCGAATCGGATCGAGTTGGCCGCGTACCTCTTGAGCACCGTGCTCTTGCTGATGTGAACGGTGATGGTCTTTGCAGTCGGCCCGGCACCGGTTGTCACTATGACGGTGCCCGCAGCCGGATCAACGCTCTTCACCAGGCCGCCTGTGCCGCTTCGCTGCCACTCGTCGCGCTCCTGCTGCTGCTTCTGCGCAATGTCGGTTTGCTTCATGGCAACCAGTTGCAGCGCTTGTGGAGTCGCGCCCGTTGCATTCGGGTCCAACTTCACCAGCACCCGGTCGCCGGTAGCAAGATCGGTCAGCTGAATCGTCTCAGCCGCGCTCAAGTCCTTCTGTCCGGGAGCCAGCCTTTTCAACACCGCGGTCGCGGGAACTTCTACCTGCTTCGAATCGCCAGAATCCGTCTTCACCGTAATCGTGCTTCCATTGATCGCCGTGACTGTCCCTACAAATCGACTTGGAACCTGCGCATCGAGTGCGGTGCTCGCCGCCGCTACAGCGATCAGGAAAAACAACCGCGCGATCGCGACCGAAAATTGATTCCAGTTCTTGCTTTTCATCAATCTCTCCGCGCATCCACATTCACAACGCTGCGCTCGAATCTTTCTCTGTCTCTGTTTCGGTAGACGAGCCAGCCTCGCAAAAGGTTGAGAAACTGTGCCAAACTGTGAACGGTTTTTGCGAGAGGCGCAGGCGCTCCGTATCTACAAGTAGACATGGCACTTAATCTGGGCGGAATCTTAAGGGAAGCTTAAGCTGCCTGGCGTCAAAAGAGGAGTTGCAACTCACCGCTATTGCTGTAGCTCTGCTGTCTTCAAAATTGCAAAGCAACCCCGAGCAGCTTAGGCATATGTGATCTGCCCAAGAATCGCAGGTCGCGTTGCCCCTGTCGCCGCGGGAACATTCCCGGGAAGCTGGTGCCACGTCAACCAGGCAAGCAACGCGAACGCCGCCGCTTCCTTCGCTTCTGCCGGCAATCCAAATTCTTCGGTCGTTGCCAGGTTGCAACCCAGGGGTTCAAGCCGCGCCTTCAACATTCGCATGAGCGTCGCATTCCGTGCGCCACCGCCAGAAATGATGTAGTCAATCGCCTTGTCCCGCATTCCCGGTAATACAAATCTCTCGAAGCTCCGCGCAATGCTTTCACTTGTTAGAGCCGTCGCTGTCGCCAATGCATCTTCGGGCTTGCGACTCACGCGACAACAAGCCGCCAGAAACTTTGCCGCATATTCACGCCCAAATTCTTCACGCCCTGCCGCCTTTGGTGGCTGCTGCGCGAAATAGGAATCGCGGAGCATTTGCTCGAGTACTGTCTCCAGTACACTTCCTCTCGCAGCGAGCGTTCCGTTGCGGTCGCAGGGCTTTCCGAACAGCTTTTGCGCCAGCGCATCCATCACCATGTTGCCCGGCCCCGTGTCGAAAGCCATCACCGCATCGCCGCCACGCCCTGCAGGCATCGCAGTCAAATTTCCGATGCCGCCGATATTTTGCAGAACGCGCCCGCGTTTCGCATCGGCAAAAAGAACATAATCCAGCATCGGCACCAGTGGCGCGCCCTGGCCGCCCGTGGCCATATCGGCGGGGCGAAAATTGGAAACCACCGGCACACCCAGTTCTGCGGCAATCAACGAAGCCTCACCCGCCTGCCACGTGCATGCAAATTTCTTTCCCACATACGACGCAGTGCGAGCCTGGTGATACAGTGTCTGCCCATGACATCCCACCAGCTCGACTTTGACCTGGTGCCGTTCAGTTGTCGCCTTCACCGCATCGGTATACGCGATTCCAAGCCGCCAGTTCAGTCGCGCCAGTTCCGCAGTCGAGGTTGACTTCGCATTCATTGCCGCCAGCACCGCGCTCCGCAGCGCCGCCTGATAACGGAAGCCCTCATGCGCCAACAGTTTCAGCTTCGGCCGGCCCTTCACGGGCGCGATCCGCACAAGCGCAACATCAATGCCATCGGCCGATGTTCCGCTCATGACGCCTGCAACAATCATCGGCTTCAATTTCATGATGCTTCCGCCGGAGACGAGGCGCGTGGCACGGCATCTGCCGCAGCGCTTACAAGTGCCGCCACCGTTTGATTGAAATCCAGAATGCTCTTGCGCAGCGCTTCAAGTTTCCTGGCGCTCAGTGCCGGCCCCACACCACGCGCATACAGACGTGCCCGCTTGCGCGCAGAATCGCGAGCTGTTGCAAGAAGAATTTTCCGGAACGCAGCGGACCGTTCGCCTTCCGAAACCAGTGCCTCATACGTTCGCAGAATAAGCTCGGCGCTATGGCAGATCTCCAACAGGTCCGACCCCGCGCGAATCGCAGCCACCGCCGCGTCTTCGACCGGCAAGAACTTCAGAATGCCGCCCATCTCCAAATCGTCTGAAAGAATGATGCCCTTGTATCCAATTCTCTTGCGCAGCGTATCCGCAATCCAGAAGCGCGAGGCGCTCGCCGGTTCATGCTTGCCGGGCGTGTGCGGATACGCCGCATGATTCATCATGATCATCGGCATCGCGCGATGGAGTTCGCGGTAGGGGACCAGGTCCTCGTCCCACAATTGTTTCCATGTACGTTGAATCTCCGGCGTGACAAAATGGGTATCGCCCGCCGCTCCGCCAAGGCCTGGAAAATGCTTCCCGCAGCTGACCACTCCCTGAGCCGCGACGCCTGCTAGAAATTCGCGAGCATATCCAATCACTTCCGCCGCGTTCGCACCCGCTGTTCGCGAGCCCAGCACATCGCTTGCTTCAGGAAGTGCAAGATCCACAACCGGCGCCAGCGTGGTGTTGAATCCGAAGGCGTTCACCGCCCGTGCAATCAACTCGCCATGCTTGCGCGCCAGTGCCGGCTTTTTCGCGACACGTATCGCCGCAGCTACCGCCTGTGCCGATGCAATCGGCGCGAGGGCATCGCGCAGCCGGTTCACCGCGCCGCCCTCTACATCCACGCAGCGCACAGCCTTCGCGCAACAAAATCCAGTGGCCTCCTCGAGCAGGTCTCGCGTCTGCTGTGCGTCCGTGACGTTGCGCTTGAACAGAATGACGCCGCCCGGGCGCACCAGCCTGAGCCACGCGCGTTCCAGCGCAGTCAGCTCAGTTCCGTTCAACCCCACCACCAGCAGACTACCCGCCGCCTGCCTTATTGTTGCTGTCATCCTGTCTTTTACTCCCTACTCGCTGATCCTTACTCCCTGGAATCTTTCAACTCCTGCTGCAACTCCTCCAGCAGATTCAGCGCCTGCAGCGGCGTCAGCGCATTTACGTCAACCGCTTCAATGCGATCCACAATCCGCTGCGACAACGGCGTAAAGATCGTCAACTGCATCGGCTCCGGTGCCGTCTCGACCTGCACGCTCTGCCGTTCCTGTTTCTCGTGCTGCCTCAGCACGTGTTTGGCGCGATCGATGACCTGGGATGGTAATCCCGCCAGCTTTGCGACTTCAATGCCGTAACTTTTGCTGGCGGCGCCCGGTTCAATGGTGTGTAGAAACACGATGCCGCCCGCACCTTCCTTCACCCCTACACGAAGATTTCGCACGCGCGGCAACTTTTCCGCCAGCATCGTCAGCTCGTGATAGTGCGTGGCAAACAGGGTGCGCGCACCTGTCTCGGCATGGAGATACTCGACGGTTGCCCACGCCAGCGATAGCCCATCAAATGTCGCCGTGCCGCGTCCCATCTCGTCAAGCAGGATCAGCGACCGCTTTGTCGCCGTGTTCAGAATTGTCGCCGTCTCCGTCATCTCCACCATAAAGGTGGAGCGCCCGCGTGCCACGTTATCGCTGGCACCGATGCGCGTATAAATGCGGTCCACCAGCCCCAGCCGCAAACTCTGCGCCGGAACAAAGCTGCCCATCTGCGCCATCAAGACCAGCATTGCGGCCTGGCGCAGATATGTGCTTTTGCCTCCCATGTTCGGACCGGTAATCAGCAGCAGGCTCGGTCCCATTTCGCCGGAATTGATGTAGAGATCGTTGGCGATGAAGCGCCCCTCGCGCGTGTCCTCCATCCATTGCTCAATCACAGGATGCCGCGCGGCTACTGCTTCCAGCACTGGTTCCTCCGCCAGCACGGGCCGAACATAACGCCGCAGAGCGGCCAGGTGCGCAAAATTCGCCAGCAAGTCTGCTTCGGCCACAGCAGTCGATGTGCGCCGAATCCTGCTTGCCGCCTGCAGCACGCTGTTCCGAAGCTCCAGAAAAATGCGCTTCTCGATTTCGATGCATCGGTCGTGCGCGGTCAGAATCTTGACCTCGTACTCCTTCAGTTCCGGCGTCGTAAAGCGCTCCGCATTTACCAGCGTCTGCTTGCGTTCGTAATCTGCCGGAGCCATCGCGAGATTTGATTTCGTGATCTCGATGTAATACCCGAAGACCGAGTTATAGCGAACTTTCAGCGAACCGATCCCCGTCCGCGTGCGCTCCCGCTCTTCAATCGCGGCGATTGACTGCCTGCCGGTGGACGAAATCGTTCGCAGCTCATCCAACTCCGCATCCACACCCGTTTCAATCGCGCCGCCGTCCGCCATGGTCAGCGGCGGCTCAGCCACCAGCGTCGTCGCAATCCGCGCCGTCGCATCTTCAAGCGTGTCGAGCCGGCCTATCAGTTCCCGCCACAACGGAGACTTCATTGCCTCGATCGCCGCCTTCAACCCCGGCAGTCGCGCGAGGCTCGCCGCCAGCGCCCTCACATCGCGTGGACCGGCAGAATCCAGACTCAGCCGCGCCAGCAGCCGCTCCAGATCAAGAATGCCATCGAACGCGCGTCGCACTTCTTCGCGCTTCAGCAGATCGCCGTGCGCTTCCGCCACTGCCTCATAGCGTGCGTTCAAGGCTTCGGCGTCAATCAGCGGTCGCAGAATCGTTGCTCGCAGCATCCGCTTGCCCATCGGCGTCTGGCACGCATCGAGCGTGTGGAACAGCGTTGCACGATCGTCCTGCCCCGCAAACAGCGGCTCAACCAGTTCAAGATTCCGTACCGTCACCTGGTCGAGTTCGAGCGCTGTCGAGTGCTCCTGAAACTTTAGCGAATCAATGTGCAGCGCTTCGTTCTTCTGAGTGGTGCGCACATAATGCAGCACCACACCGGCCGCAATCGCCGCCGCCTCGTGCCCCACCAGGCCAAAGCCTTCCAACGACCGCACCTGCAACTGGCGCTCCACCAGCGGAACGGCAAAGTCGCGTGTCCATACCCAGTCTTCGACGTGCGTCTTTGCAGGAATCTTTTCGAGCGCTCCCGGTGTCGCCGCACTCGTGGCCAGCAGCACCTCACTCGGCCCTGCAAGCAGCAACTCCTCAAGCGCCTGCTGCCGCGCCTTGGCCCCCTGAAATTCGGCCGTCCGAAATTCTCCCGTCGAAACATCGAGCAGCGCCACAGCGCATATCATCTGCTTTTCCGGGCCGCTCTCAAAATACGCCGCCAGAAAATTGTTCCGCTCCTGGCCGAGCGCTGCATCCAGCGCCGTCCCCGGCGAAAGGACCCGCGTAACTTCGCGTTTCACAATTTTCTTGGTGAGCTTCGGGTCTTCCATCTGGTCGCAGATCGCGATCCGATAACCCTTGCGCAGCAGGCGCGTCAGATAGCCTTCCACCGAGTGATACGGCACTCCGCACATGGGCAGTTGCCGCTCGCGATCCCGAGCCGTGAGCGTCAGTTGCAGTTCGCGGCTCGCAACCACGGCATCGTCATAGAAGAGCTCGTAAAAATCCCCCATGCGAAAGAACAGCAGGGCATCGGGATTCTCCTGCTTGGCTGCCGACCATTGCCGCATAAAGGGCGTAGGCTCCAGCGACTTTGCACCTGCCTTGCCAGTCTTTGGCGCATCCGCCGTCAATTCAACGGCTGGTTCTTCGAGGGCTTGGGGAGACGGCGGCGCCGCCGCGGATTGGAGGTCTGCGGGTTGCACAATTGCCTACAGATTACCGTGCTGCCGCCCTCTTGCGGCTGTGCAGAAAAGGACTGAAACCGCGCTCGGCATTCGGCCGTCCGGCTTAGGCTTCTGTGCCATATCTGACCCACAACAGAATTCGATGGAATAGGCTCGGACTACTCTGCCCACGCCTTGTACAATCCCCTTGGCATCCCTGCGGAAGATTTCATCGTCCCTCGCAAAACGGCTTTTTACTCATTCCAGGGAGGATTGCCAATGATCAGGACAAGCGCATTGTGCCTCGCGTTGCTGTGCGCAGGCGTTGCTGCTTCTGCACAGTCCCCGTTCGATGGAACGTGGAAGACCAACATGGCCCAGACGAAGTTCTCACCCAAGCCAAACGTGTTTTATATCAGCCAAGGCTGGTACCACTGCATTAGCTGTAATCCAGCCTTCGATGCAAAAGCCGATGGCACCGACCAGGCTGTTACTGGGCAGACCTACGACACCATCAGCGTCAAAGAAGTCGATCCAAACTCCATTGCCGTAACTACGAGAAAGGGAGGCAAAGTCGTCGTTGAGCAGACACGGGCAGTTTCAGCCGATGGCAAAACGCTCACCGTCGCGGTCAAGAACCACCCCGAGAACAGCGATCAAACCGTAACTGCGACCTCGACCGCCAAGCGGGTTGGTGTCAAGCCCTCCGGTGTTCATGCGACTTCCGGTCAGTGGCAAATCGTGAAAGTCGTGGAAAGCGACAATGGCCTGACCACTACCTACAAATCGACTGCCGACGGACTGACCATGTCCTCGCCTACCGGTGAAAGCTATACCGCGAAATTCGATGGGACCGACTCATCTGTGAGCGGCGCCTATGGATACGACACCGTTTCTTTGAAGAAGATCAACGATCACACTCTCGAAGAGACAGAGAAACGCAATGGAAATGTCGTTGAGGTAAACACGATCACGGTTTCCGGCAAGACCATGAAGGTGAGCTCGGAAAACAAGCTTACCGGCCGCACCAACACCTACACCGCAACCAAAATGTAATCGTTTGGTTCCGTAGCCCCATCCTCTCCAAAGCATTGGCGAGGCATGGGGCTTCTTCATTGAAGCGCTGACGCGATCCGCCACACCTTCTCGCCGCGCAGATCCGTCAGCCAGATCGTTCCGAATGCATAACGGACGCTGTCTCCGCCATCGCCATGCCACTGGGCGACGACCTTATTGGTCTTCGCATCGATCCTGGTCAGCGGAAACTCCGTCTCCGTCGCCCACACCGATCCTGCGCCAAATGCAATTTCCCCGCCATGCCCCGGAATCCCCGCAGCGATCGTCGCCAGCAACTTGGCGGTCTTCGTATCCACGCGCGAGACGGTGCCGTCGCCCTGGTTCAGCACCCAGATCGACCCGGCCCCATGGGTCAAAAATCGCGGCATCGGACCAACCGCCGTCGAACTCACTACCTTATTGGTTGCCGGGTTCACCCGCACCAACGCATTCCCCGCATTGGAGCTCACCCACACAGATCCTTCGGCGAACAGGGGATTGAACGATCCTGCTGGAATCCTTACCCGCGCGACAACGTTATTCGTAGCCGCATCTACGCGAGTCAGTTCACCTTCCGCTGATGTCACGATCCATACGCTACCGGCCCCGGTTGTTACCCCGCCCTCTGAATCCGCTGGTCCAACCGGAATCGTTGCCTGTACGGCACCAGTCTCCGCATCCACGCGCACCAGCGTGCGGTCGCCACAGCTCGGAATCCACAAGCTCCCGAATCCCACCGCCAGCCCGGAACACGGTTTGTGTACTGGCACCACTACACCCGTCCGGTTAGTCTGCGGATCGATCCGCACCACCTGGTCTACGTTGTCACTCGTTACCCAGATTGCATTCGAAGTGACAGCCAACCAGTCCGGGTCGCCCTTCACCGCGATGGTGGCTGCCCTAGGCAGTTCCGCCATCGGATGCTGCACCCCGGGCGCCTGGACCCCTGTCTTTTTGGGAAAGGTCGCCTCCTGGCTGGCAGCCGGAAAGTCCGCAAAAAGGCAAATGGCTGCAACCATAAACCCCAGGCGCAATCCAATCCTCTTAAGGTGCGCAATCGTTCTCATCCCTGTCAGTCCTTTGCGGATAGAAGCTCCCGGCAGCATTACCCCTTGCTATCCATATGGTGATTTGGATCACAGTATACTGAGTAGCAAGGCTTTAGATTTGAGAACGGCATGCATCTGCTTTGGCTTCGAGTCGCGACCATCCTCTACTTTGCGGCAAGTTACGCCATTTTCCCGGCCGTTCTCTACTCCTCTGAGCGAGCGCGGCGCTGGTGTGTGCACCTCGGCGGCATGGCCTTCTTCTTCCATTTCGTATCGGCCGTAGAAATGCTCGTACAGGCTCACCGCTGGGTTCCGGTCGGTGCTCGCGAAGTCGAATCGTTGCTAGGATTTGCCATTGCCGGGTTGTTCTTTCTGGCCTGGTGGATTTATGACGCGATCTCCCTGGGCGTCTTCGCTCTCCCCATCACTTTTTTTCTGGTCTTTGTGCCGGCGCTTGGGCTCCAGGGCTACAGCTTCCCGTCGCAGGGCGTCAGGACAAGCTGGCTCATCGCCCACATCACCGCGCTTCTTGCGGCCTACGCCGCCCTCGGATTCAGCCTGCTGGCCTCGTTGCTCTACCTGGTCCAGGAGCGCCGCCTGAAGGCCAAACCCAAGTCCTCCGACGATTCCGGATGGATCCCGCTCGACTGGCTGCCTCCGCTCGATACCCTCGAGCGCATCGCCCACGCCATGTTGCTTTTCGGGTTCCCCTGCATGACCGTCGGCCTCATCCTTGGCGCCGTTCTGGTCCAGGAGACTTCGCTCGGTGCAGCCTATTACGGAGACCCCAAGGTCGTAGCTTCCTACGCCATGTGGGGACTCTATGTCCTCCTCCTCTATCTGCGTCAGTCTGCCGGTCTGCGCGGCCGCAAAGCCGCCTATCTCTCCGGAGCGGTCCTGGTCGTGATGCTCTGCGTCTGGGCGGCCAACACGGTCAGCCACGTCCACAAGTTTGGTGCGCCATGAGCCGGCTCGTTCTCATCGGCGTCAACCACAAGACCGCGCCCATCGAGCTGCGCGAGCGCATCGCCATCTCCCGCGACGAACTGGCCGACGCTACCCGCGCCCTGGCGGCGCAACCCGGTGTCAGCGAGTGCATGATTGTCTCTACCTGCAACCGCGTGGAGATGCTGGCCGCCGTCGAATCGCCAGCGACGGACATCACGGCATTCCTGAACAACCACTTCAGCCTCGATCGCGCCCTGTTCGCGCCGCATATCTACGAACACCGCGATCAGCAGGCTGTACGTCATCTCTTCCGAGTGGCTTCGAGCCTCGACTCCATGGTGGTCGGGGAGCCGCAGATCCTTGGCCAGGTCAAGGAAGCCTACGCCACTGCGCGTGCCGCGGGAACCGTTTCAGGCGAGCTCGAACATCTGCTCCAATCAGCCTTCGCCGCAGCCAAGCGCGTTCGCACGGAAACCGCCATCGGATCGAACTCCGTCTCAATTGCTTCAGTCGCCGTCGAACTCGCCCGCAAGATCTTCGGATCGCTGCAGGGCCGCACTGTCTTCCTGGTTGGCGCCGGCAAAATGAGCGAACTCGCTGCGCGCCACCTGGTGCAGCAAGGCGCCGGAGCCATTCTCGTCACCAACCGCACTCTTGAGCGCGCCCGTCAACTCGCCGAACCGTTCGATGGCCGCGTGATCCCCTTCGAAAAGCTCTACGAGACGGCTACTGAAGCCGACATCGTCATCAGCTCCACCGGCGCGCCGCATCCCATCTTCCGGCGTGAACACGGCCAGCAGTTCATGCATCGCCGCCGCAACCGGCCCATGTTCTTTATCGACATTGCGGTACCCCGCGATGTCGATCCCGCGATGAACAAGGTGGAAGGCATCTTCGTCTACGACATCGACGATCTGCAGCAGGTGGCCGCCTCGCACATCGCCGAGCGCCAATCCCAGGCCGGCGACGCCGAAGCCCTCATCAACGCGGAAGTCGATCGCTTCCACCAGCGCCGCCGCGCCGTCAACGTTGCCCCGGCTATCGTCTCGCTGCAGCACCAGGCCGAAGAAATTCGCCAGAACGAGCTGAAGCGCATGCACAGCAAACTTGGTGTGCTGAGCGCCGAGCAGCTTGCTGCCGTCGAAGCTCTCACCCGCGGCCTCGTCAACAAGTTTCTCCATCCGCCGATGCAGGCTCTGAAGCAGGCTGCGCGCGAAAATGACGCCACCCGCGTCGAGGCTCTCTGCGAAACGTGGTCTCTGCCGTCTGTAGCCGAACCCGCACCCGCGCCGGAAGAAGTTCAATCGAATCCCGCCGCATCAGTTATCGCATCGCAGGAAGCAGGGAAAGCTCCTGACGAAGGGCATAGGATGGAATCTCACCGCGAGAGCGAAACCAGTGCCGTAGGAGGCAAATGAATCTACGCATCGGCAGCCGTGGCTCGCAGCTCGCACTTTGGCAGGCCAATCACATCGCCGCACTCTTGCGGGCACATGGCCATTCCGTCGGAATCGAAATCATCAAGACCACGGGCGACCGCCTGCAGGAAGTCACCTTCGCCCAGGTCGGCTCCAAGGGCATGTTCACGAAGGAAATTGAGGAAGCGCTCGCAGAGGGCCGCGTCGATCTCGCCGTACATTCGCTGAAAGATCTTCCGACGGAACTTCCGGCGCCTTTCACGCTTGCTGCCACGCCGCCGCGTGTTGATCCGCGCGACGTTCTTGTGTCGGTGAAATACCACAGCCTGAACGCCCTGCCGCACGGAGCAGTGGTAGGCACCAGCAGCCAGCGCCGCCGTGCGCAGCTTCTCGCCCTTCGCGCCGACATTCAGGCGGTGGAATTTCGCGGCAACGTCGACACCCGCCTGCGTAAACTCGCCGAAGGCCAGGTCGACGCCATTCTGCTTGCCGCCGCCGGCCTTGATCGTCTCGAAAAGACCGAGTGGGTGCGCGAGCGCCTTGAGCCAAAAGATTTCTGTCCGGCCGCGGGCCAGGGTTCGCTCGGTATCGAGACCCGCAAGGATGATGCAGCCACCATCGCCGCCATCGCGTTTCTGGACGACCCCGCAACCCGTTTCGCCGTCACTGCCGAGCGGGCCGCCCTTGCTGCGCTCGGGGGAGGCTGCCAGGTTCCCATCGGGATTCACTGCCGCCTTGCTCCGCAGGATGAAGCTGGCGAGTGGCAGGAGATCTTCGCCGTAGTCGCCGATCCCGCCACCGGGAAGGCGATCCGCATTCGTCATGAGTCGCGCCGCTCTGAGATTGGCCCAGTTGCACTCGGCCAACTGGCTGCGGAGATGCTCATAGAAGCCGGAGCTGCTCCGCTTCTGGAAGCTACCGCATATCCCCCCGCCGGTGCCTCCGCGTAAGATGATCCCCAGCCGAGAACACTCGTCTCGGCATGAGCTATAAGCCTTGTTGGAACGTACGGCCTCCAGTCCGTACATCAAGTGCTGTAAAGAGCACAGCCTTTGGCCCTGAGACCAAAATGAAACCGACACTCCGCCAAATCGGATTTCCCGCATGACGCCCGCTCTTACTGGCCGCCGCATCCTCGTCACCCGTGCCGCGCACCAGGCAGGCAAGCTCAGCGACGGCCTTCGCGCCGCCGGCGCCGATCCCGTCGAAGTTCCTGTCCTCGAAATCCGCCCACCCGCCAGCTACGATCCACTCGATCAAGCGCTCCAGCGTCTCTACAGCGTGGACTGGCTCATCCTCACCAGCGCCAACACCGTGCGCGCAGTCACCGAACGCGCGGCGGCACTCAATCTCTCCCTGCGCAACCCCGGGCCGCACATCGCCGCCATCGGCCAGGCCACAGCCGAGGCCGCACGCCAAGCCGGACTTCACGTCACACTTACTCCCGAAAGCTATGTTGCCGAGAGCCTTGTCGCCGCGCTTGCCACCCGCATTCGCGGCAAGCACGTCCTCCTGGCCCGTGCCGCTATTGCACGCGACATCATCCCCGACGCTCTTCGGAATATTGGAGCGACGGTCAATGTCGTGGATGCCTACCAGAACGCGATCCCCGCCGCCGCACCGGAACAGTTGCGCGCCGCACTGGTCTCAGGGATCGATGCAGCCACTTTCACCAGTTCCTCCAGCGCCTCCCACCTCGCCGAAGTGGCTCATGGCGCGAAAATAGCGTTCCCATTGGAACGCGTTAAAGCCATCTCGATCGGCCCGGTCACCAGCGCCACCCTCCGCGAACTTCACTGGGAACCCGCAGCCGAAGCCACACCTCACGACGTCCCTGGCCTGATAGCCGCCGTCGTTCGGGTGCTCGCATAATTGTCCGACGCCGCTGCTGAGGGCCAGGCGTTTTAGACTTCTGCTATGGGGCTTGTCTCATTGCGTCGTTTTCTCTTCCTGATTCTCTTCGCGGCATTCAATCTTTTCTCCTTCGGGCAGCAGCGACACACTCTGCAATATGCTCCCGGCAAGTCCATCACCCTCGCTCTGCCTCCGTCGCTGGAAATCAATGTTGCTGCAATCGGCCTCAGGCGAGTTCGCTTCTTCGCGCACTCACCTGATGGACGAATTTTCGCCACAGGCATGCATAGCCTTTCAGACAACACCCAGGGTTCTGTTTTCATCCTCGACGGCTGGAATGAGAAGACGCACACCTTTGCGCGGATCACGCACTATCTCGATCACCTTCGCAATCCCAACAATGTTGCTTTCTGGACCGACCCAATAACGCAACAAAGCTGGATGTATCTGCCGCTCAGCGATAAACTGGTGCGCTACAAGTACAACGCGGGAGACAACGCACCATCGTCGCCGCCTGAAACATTGATCAAGTTTCCCGACTACGGTCTCAACTACAAATACGGCGGCTGGCATCTCACGCGAACGGTCACCATCGCAAATGCGGGAAGCACTACGCGGGTCTTTGTCGCTATCGGATCTTCCTGCAACTACTGCCAGGAGGACGAGGTGTTGCGCGCGTCGGTCGTGAGTATGGATCCCGACGGCAAAAGGCGGTCAATCATCGCGCAAGGCTTGCGGAACGCCGTGGACATTCACGCTGTATCCGCGCTTGGCGGCGCCCTTTTCGCCACTAACATGGGTGATGATCACCTGGGAGACAAGCTGCCGGAGGACACATTCTTCAAGCTCGAGACAATGTCCGAGCAGCCGCCGAACTACGGCTGGCCCACCTGCTACTTCGCTAAGGGCAAGCCAGTGCTCGACCAGACACCGCTGCCAACGCTAGGCGACGCGCGCGCCAAAGCCCTCACTGCGCCGGTTCCGACCGCACACGGCACGGGCGATTCCGTCTACGGCAAGCAGAACGGGGTGGCGGCAGCAGGGACAAATCTGAGCGCCGGCGGAGGCCGTGAGGCGAAAGCCGATCAAAATGCCGAGTTGGGGGACGCGCCACAAGCGCTCAAGTCGTGCACGCAGGTTCCGGCAGCGTACACCACATTTGCAGCGCATAGTTCACCGCTGGGCTTCGAATACTTTTCGCAGGATGACGGCGTGCTCCGGGACAGTTTTCTGGTCTCGTTGCACGGAGCCAGCCACCCGGGCATTGGCACGGGCTATCGCGTGGTGCGTTTTACGCCCTCTGATCGCATGCCACGGGATTTCATTACCGGATTTTTGACGACCGAGAATGGGAAGCCTCGTGTGCACGGCCGGCCTTGCGGAATTCTGCGGGTTGGCACAGACAGCTTTTTGTTGTCGGATGACTATCTGGGGATTATCTACTTCATTCATCCTCGTGCGTAGCCGGATGATCGGGCGATCAGGAAATTACGAGGTCCAGGTTTTGTCCTTGGAGTGGCACAACTGCTCAAGATTGCACTTGTCGCACTTGGGACTGCGCGCAATGCAAACTTGCCGGCCATGATGGATCACCTGGTGCGAGAAGCGGATCCAGTGGTCCTTGGGAAGAATCCGCATAAGATCCTGCTCGACTTTTTCTGCGGTATCGCTCTTGGTCAGGTCAAGCCGGTGCGCGATGCGAAACACATGGGTATCGACAACCACTCCTTCAGCCTTGCCGAAGCTCACGCCGAGAACCACATTCGCCGTCTTCCGCGCCGCTCCAGGAATGGTGATCAACTCCGAAAGCGTCTCGGGAACCTTGCCGCCGAACTGCTCGGTAATCTTCTTCGCCGCGCCCTGGATCGACTTTGCCTTGTTGCGGAAGAACCCGGTCGTGCGAATCATTTCCTCAAGCTCCGGCAACTGAGCCTTTGCCATTGCCGCAGGAGTAGGGAATCGCTTAAACAGCTCCGGCGTTACCATGTTCACGCGCACATCCGTGCACTGCGCCGAAAGTATCGTGGCTACCAGCAACTCCCACGGTGATCGATGATTCAGCGCACACACCGCATCCGGATAGGCTTCATCGAGCGCCTTCAGAATCGCCGCGATCCGCTCCGGAGCCAGATCGCGAGAGGCTGAGACGCGCTTGGTCGGCTTCTTGTTCGATTTCTTTTTCGGTACAGTCTTCGTCGCAGGCATAATCTTCTACAGTTTGCCATTAAGCCAGTCAGTTAGCTTCTCCACCGGCAGCCGCACTGCAAGATAGAACTGTCCGAAGAGCGCGTAGAGTGCGCTCACTTCATCGAAGCGCATCTCGTAGATCAGCTTCTTGAACACAACTGGATCGTTTGCGAAGAGATCGACGCCCCATTCCCAGTCGTCCATACCGATCGATCCGGAGATGATCTGCTTCACTACATCGCCGTAACGGCGTCCGATCATCCCGTGCAGGTGCATCATGCGCTGCCGCTCGGCAAACGGAACGGTGTACCAGTTCACCTGTTCGCCGCGCTTGCGGTCCATGGGATAAAAGCAGAGGTACCTGGTATCCGGAATAGCAGGGAAGAGACGCGGCTTCATCGCCTCTGCTCCACGTTGCAGCGATGCGGCAATCTCCGCGTTCCACTCCGCCGAGTGCGCCTCAAATCCCTTGGCCGACGCTGCCTCATACGTCTTGCGGCTTGACTCGTAAAGTCCCAGCTCGACCACCGATACATACGAATGAGTTGGCGTCAGGAAGTCGTAAAACGCCGTTTGCGCAAGGTCCAGCTCTACCTGGTTCAGCGCTTCAAACGAGTCGCGGAAGTGCACAAGGATCAGATCGCCCTTATGCCCCAGTTGCGAGAAGAGCCCCGTCTGCGTTCCGCCGGCCGCACCGTGCTCCAGCTTCTTCAGAGCCGCGACAAATTCGGCGGCAATATGTCCGCGGTCGCCGGCGAGGGTCGACCGCCATGCCTTCCAGTCAAAGCGGAAGAATTGATGCAATAAAGCGGACCCTTCAAGCGTAAGCGGAACAGGAGGAAAATCGGCCAACGGAGACACCTCGAATACACGTTTCAACCAAGTCAATCCTAGCAGGACAGGGATCCGCGCCACATCGAACCTATATACTGGTAACGCCCATGACCGAACGCATTCTGCCGTATCTGATCAACTTCGTCACCCAGGTCATCGGCTCATTGGGATACGCAGGCATTGCCGCTCTCATGGGCATAGAATCCGCCTGCATCCCGCTTCCCAGCGAAATCATCATGCCCTTTGCCGGCTACCTGGTGTACACCGGCCGCTTCAGCCTCATCTGGGCAGCAACCGCCGGCGCCATTGGCTGCAACCTGGGCTCCGTCATCGCCTATTGGGTGGGCGCCGCGGGCGGGCGTCCGCTGGTAGAGCGCTACGGCCGCTGGGTCCTGATGAGCGGCCATGACCTCGACCGCATGACGCGCTTCTTCGAGAAGTACGGAACAATCACGGTCCTGCTCGGACGCCTGCTTCCAGTGGTGCGTACCTTCATCGCTTTCCCCGCGGGCGTGGCCAAAATGCCGCAACTGCGGTTTCACCTGTATACGTTCATCGGTTCATGGCCCTGGTGCTTCGCGCTGGCCTACGTCGGCATGAAGCTCGGCGAAGCGTGGCACACTGACCCGCGCTTCCATGAGTGGTTCCATCGTTTTCATCTCGTCGTCGAGCTGGGCCTGCTCGCGGCGGTCATCTGGTTCGTGTGGACACACATCAACCGCTTCCGGCAAACCAGCGAAGCGTGATCCGTAGCCGGGAAAGTTCCGGGCCTGCGGGAGTACACTGTTGCGTCTGCATAGTTTGAAGATTTCTGATTGATAAAGCAGTCAAAGGAAGGTTAGGAGAAGTATGAGCACTACGGAACAAGGCGGCCAGAAGACCGCTGCGATGACGAAGCCCGAGCCCGCCAAGGGCAAGCTGGGCGTAATGGTTGTAGGACTCGGCGCCGTTGCGACCACTATGATCGCCGGTGTTGAAGCAGTGCGGCGCGGCCTGGCGAAACCCATCGGCTCGCTCACTCAAATGGGCACGGTCCGCCTAGGCAAGCGCACTGACAACAAGTCGCCGCTGGTTAAGGATTTCGTACCGCTCGCTGACTTGAACGATATCGTTTTCACCGGCTGGGACATCTTTGAAGACAATGTCTACGAGAGCGCCGCGCACGCCAAGGTGCTCGATAAAGATCTGATCCAGCAACTCAAACCTTATCTCGAAACCATCAAGCCATTGCCTGCCGTCTTCGATCAGTACTACGTCAAGCGCCTTCACGGGACGCACGTCAAGAAGGGTAAAAACAAGCGCGATCTCGCAGAACAAGTGCGTGCGGATATCCAGGCCTTCAAGAAAACCGTCGACCGCGTCGTGATGATCTGGTGCGGTTCGACTGAAATCTTTCTCGAGCCAACTGCGGTCCATCAATCCATCGAAGCGTTCGAGAAGGGCCTCGAATCTAACGACATCGGCATCGCGCCTTCGCAGATCTACGCGTACGCCGCGCTTACGGAAGGCGTCCCGTTCGCCAACGGCGCACCAAATCTGACTGTTGATGTGCCGGCCATGATCGAGCTGTCCAAAAAGAACGCGGCTCCGATCTGCGGCAAGGATTTCAAAACCGGGCAGACATTTATGAAGACGGTGCTCGCTCCTGCCTTCAAAGCTCGCCTCCTCGGCGTCTCCGGTTGGTACTCCACCAACATTCTTGGCAACCGCGACGGAGAAGTGCTCGACGATCCCGAGTCCTTCAAGACCAAGGAAGAGTCGAAACTCGGCTCGCTGGAATACATCTTCCAGCCCGAGCTTTATCCAGATTTGTACAAGGACATCTTCCACAAAGTCCGCATCAACTACTACCCGCCGAGGGGCGACAACAAGGAAGGCTGGGACAACATCGACATCTTCGGATGGCTTGGCTATCCGATGCAGATCAAGGTTGACTTCCTGTGCCGCGACTCCATCCTTGCAGCGCCTATCGCGCTCGACCTGGTGCTGTTCCTCGACCTCGCCAAGCGCACTCCCTCGCTTAAATCCATCGGCATCCAGGAATGGCTTAGCTTCTATCTCAAGTCGCCGCAGACGCGCGAGGGTCTCTATCCCGAGCACGATCTGTTTATTCAGTCGATGAAGCTCAAAAACACTCTGCGCCACATCATGGGCGCCGACCTCATCACCCACCTCGGCCTCGAGTACTACGACTAATCATCCCACGGACGACCCGTCCGCGCGGACCTCGACTGACCGCCTGCGGCGGGGTCAACCGCCTCTGGCAAGTACCAAGACAAAAGCCTCATCCGCATTGGGTGAGGCTTTTCTGTTCATTCTGAAGCTACATTTGTTTCGCGACAGGAAACTAACGTCCATGGACTCCCGGCATCTGTGCCCGATCCTCAGAATCCTGTCTAGTAATAGGCATCGGGTCAATTGAACTGGATGCTTGGACGGCGAAGCTCATTTGCCGGCTGATCGCATTGAGAGAAAGGTGGAGACTTGACGATGCAAGGACTCTTCCTGAGGGTATATGAGGCTGTTAAGTCTGTGCTTGATCGCAAAGATGGCCAGAGCATGACGGAGTACGCATTGGCAGTTGGGCTTATTGCATTGGGATGCGTCGCCGGCGAAGCAGCGATCGCCACCAATGTGAATCACATCTTCGTTGCGTTGAGTACGACGATTACGAACGGAGTTCTGCATTAGAGCGGATTCGATTCAGATATTTCCGTCTGAAGTTCATGCGAGGCGTCATTTTCTTGAGAAAAACGCCAATGGGCTTCGAGGTTTCTGTAAAAGGCAGAATCGAAGCCGCTGTAAGCATTCGACGCGTGGCAAAGCCGGTTGATAAGTAAGCCTCGCTCGAATCATATGACGCTAGATTGCGTCGTCGCTAAGCAGCTTCAGTGCCCGCCCTCCCACAATCACTGAGGCGCCAACCGCAGATGAGCTAAATGGATCGTCAATGTTTTCCGTATCGATTATCTGCCGCCAGGGTTTGCCTCGTGGAGATTGCGGCATCGTGAACTCCACTCCTTGATCGGCTGCATTCACCAGCAATAGAAAGCTGTCATCGATAACAGGGTTTCCGTCTTCGTCCGACACTTGCAGAGTGCAACCATTCAACAGCAGCGCGATGGCGCGGCTCCACTCCGCGTTCCATGCCTCGTCGGAGACCTCGTTGCCGTCCGGATTGAACCACACTGCGTCCTTTTCGACCAGCACAAGGCTTCCATCAGATCGCCGACGAACTTCGCGATCCTGAAAGAATTTCCTCCGGTGCAGATTCGGATGCGCCAGGCGAAGTTGAATAATCCTGCAGGTAAACTCGCGCAATCGCTTGCGCCGTTCATCGAGGTTCCAATCCATCCAGGTGAGTTCATTGTCCTGGCAATAGCAGTTGTTATTGCCCATCTGCGACCGCGCCACTTCATCACCGCCTGTCAGCATCGGCACACCTTGCGACAGCATCAGCGTGGCAAGAAAGTTCCGCATCTGTCGTTCGCGCAGCGCATTGATCTTCGGGTCATCCGTCAGGCCTTCAACGCCCATGTTCCACGAATCGTTGCTGTCAGATCCGTCCTTATTGTCCTCGCCGTTGGCTTTGTTGTGTTTTTCGTTGTAGCTCACCAAATCGCAGAGCGTGAATCCATCATGCGCGGTCACGAAGTTGATGCTCGCATAGGGCTTGCGACCGTCAAATTGGTAGAGATCGCTCGATCCGGTCAGCCGATACGCAAAATCCGAGAGCTGCCCCGCATCGCCCTTCCAGAATCTGCGCACCGTGTCGCGATACTTGCCATTCCATTCTGCCCACAAAACCGGGAATCGCCCCACCTGGTAGCCACCCTCGCCGACATCCCATGGCTCGGCAATCAGCTTCACCTCGGCCAGCGTTGGATCCTGGTGAATGGTGTCGAAGAACGACGACAACTTGCTCACGTCGTGCAACTCTCGCGCTAATGTGGCAGCAAGATCGAAGCGGAAGCCATCCACGCGCATGTGCGTGACCCAGTAACGCAGCGAGTCCATGATCATCTTCAGCACCTGCGGATTGCGCACATTCAGCGAGTTGCCGGTGCCGGTGTAGTCCATGTAAAACTGCGGATCGTCCTGCATGAGCCTGTAATACGTGGCGTTGTCCACGCCCTTCCAGCTCAGCATTGGCCCAAGATGGTTGCCTTCGCAGGTGTGGTTGTACACCACGTCGAGAATCACCTCAATGCCCGCGGCATGCAGTGCCTTCACCATCTCCTTGAACTCGCGCACCTGCCCGCCGTGATCACCGCAGGAACAGTAGCGCGACGTCGGGGCAAAGTATCCGAGGGTGTTGTAGCCCCAGTAGTCGTGCAGCCCCCTTTTGACGAGGTGTTCTTCATCAATGAAGTCGTGAATTGGAAGCAACTCCACCGCGGTGATGCCGAGATTCTTGAAGTACTCGATGCTCGCCGGATGGGCGAGTCCGGCATAGGTGCCCCGCAGACCCTCCGGGATATCGGGATTGCGATAGCTGAATCCCTTGACGTGGGTCTCGTAAATCACCGAATCCGGCAATGGGGTTTCGGGTTTGACGTCATCCGACCAGTCAAACGGATCGTGAATCACAACGGACTTGGGCACGCCCGACGCACTGTCCCGATTGTCAATCTTTAACGGATTGCCCGAGGCAACATCGTAGGGAAAAATCGGAGCGTTCCAGTCGACCTGCCCGGAAATCGCCTTGGCATAGGGATCGACCAGCGACTTGGCTGGATTGAACAGCAGTCCCTGCTTCGGATCCCACGGTCCATGGACGCGGTAGTTGTAAAGCTGCCCGGGCTTCACGTCCTTGATGAATCCGTGCCAGACAAAGGCAGTCCACTCCAGCAGCGTGACGCAGTCGGTCTCATTCCCGTCCGGATCGTAGAAGCAGACGTCCACACGGGAAGCTCCCTCAGAGAAGAGAGCAAAGTTCGTACCTTTTCTGTGTGCCGTGGATCCGAGGGGATAGGGCTTTCCGGGCAGCAACGTTCGGCTCATTATGAGCTTCGATGCGCGAGACGCAGGTGCCGTTGCGGCTGCTTCTGAAATCCACCTCCGGTGCTACGCCGCCATCGCCTTGGCCAGTCGCCGGATCGTGAGAACGGTGATGTCGTCTTCCTGCCCGAAGGCCTTCGCCGCATCGGCAATATAAAACGCCGACTGGTTGCTCAGATTGTGGACGCGATCGAACCCGAACAACTCGCCCGAGCCCTGCCGCGCCTCAACTACACCGTCCGACATCATCAGCAGTCTGTCGCCGGGGTGCAGGTAGAGCCGCACCTCGTCGTAGGTGACATCCGAGACGACGCCGAGCGGCAGTCCGCCGGGCAAGCGTACCTCCTGCGTGTTGAGATACGGCGGCAGATGGCCGGCGTTCGCTACCACAACCTCGCCGTCCGGTCCAAACCACGCGACCTGGCAGGTGGTGAAGCTGTCGCTGCCGATCAGTACTCGGTTAAGCGACTCAAGAATCCGGGCCGGGCTCCGGTCCGCAGTACGCCGCAGCGCCCCCATCAACATCGATACATTCATCGCGGCCTGCAGTCCCTTGCCCGCCACATCACCGAGGATCACCAGAAGACCGCCGTCCGTTGTGGGTTCCAAATGGAAGAAGTCGCCACCCACCTCGTTGGCGGGGTTGTAGACCGAATCAACTTCGTAGCCAGGCGTCTCAACCTTCTCGCGTGGAATCATGAGCTCCTGCACGCTGCGAGCCGCTGCCAATTCACCGCTGGCACGTTCCTGCTCGTGGTGAATGCGCAGGAAGCGCACGAAGATGATGATGATGATCGCCAGAAGTCCCGTAAAGTCGGCGATCGCAGCAAAGTGAATCGGAATCGGTCCCGCCTGGATCGTCAGAGGAGAAGTGTAGGTGCCTCCACCAAAGTCGCCCATGCCGCCGGTAAGGATCGGCTCCGCAATACCCACCATCGTCAGCACCAGCGGGATCAACAGCAGACCTGCCTCGAAATTGCGGCGGACCGTGGCAATGATCAGGGTAAGGAATACGAAGATCGCCCACCCAATGACCCAGAAGATGGCACAAATCAGAACAATTGCCAGCCCGATGCCAGTCACCTTGTTGTGCCCGGCCATCAGAATTGCCGGCGCAATCAACGCGAGAATCGGCGCTGTGTAGCGCAGCCCTTTGATGTACCAACGCCGCTTCAGCGCAAGAAAAGCGACCAGAAACTCGAAGTACAGGTAGGCGGAGACGAAAACGAGCTGCATATAAAGCGCGCCGTACAACAGGTTGTCCAGCTGCGCCGAACTCCCGGCCTGGTCAATGATGCCGATCGGCACCTGCACGAGCTCATGCATCGCCAGCCAAAGATACTCGGGGTGCCCTTTTTGCGTGAAATAGAGGGTCACCAGAAAGACCGACAGGAACAGCAACAGAATCGCGATCACGAGTCGGGGAAGCCGTTCAAACAGCGATCTCACCGACCATAGCTGCAGCATCCTGCCCAGGTCCTCAGGATTGCCGAGGCGGAAGGTCCGATTATAGAAGAAATTGGTGTATCCCTTCAGTCCAAAGGGCACATACAGAGTGCGAATCGCCAGGGTGAGAGAAGTCTCAGAGGCTGGAATCTTGAGGTTGTAAAGCCGCGAGATCTGTTGATAGTTGAAAGTCTCGTCGGGATGGGGGCCTTCGGGCAGAACCAGCTTGCCATTGGCGTAGACGTCCGCCCCGGGACCGGTATTGCCGTTGTTCAAGGGCGTGGTCGGTGTCACCGGCAGTTCGATAAGCAGGGCAATCGGCCCATGGTCTGGCGCCAGCTTCAAATGAAGCCTGAACCACGCATATTTGTCTTCGTGATCCGGACGGTCAGAATCCTCTCCTGGTTCGGCCACGTCGGCAATGGTGCCTTTTCCGTCACGCACCGCCCAGCCGGAGTCATCGAATCCAGGATTTGCCGCTCCGGTATCAGAACTGATCCCAACCCTCCAGCCCTTATCCAGAACCAGGGGCGATCCAAGGCTGCTGGCATCGATAATTGCGGGTTGCTGGCCGGTTGGGGGGGGAACCGCGGGTTTTGGCTGCCGTCCGAACCCGGGAAAGGGCGGGTGGGGATGCGCTTGCAGGGCAAGGCTTTGCACCGAAGCCAGCAAAAGCACGCAAATGGTACATAACAACGCCCGGCGCACGCTTCCTCCAGAATTTCTTCGTGCTCTTCAATTTAATTCAGAGGGCTTCGGTCGCCAAAGGAAAGTAGGTTTCCCAGGCAGATTCGTCCAAAACTTGCAGGACTTTGCGGGTCGGGCCTCTCACGGAACCAACGCCGACATTCACAACGTCGAAATTGTTTTAAATTGCGCTCCCATCCCAGCGCATACTAGCGTCTAATGGTTGAAGCGGCAGAAGTGTAGACGGTTGCATCGCAGCAAACAGGACAGGCAAGCGGGTCAAACTGGTTAAAGGTCAGGTCCAGAGGTGAGGTCATGACAGCAGCGTTCAACAGTTCAAGGGCAGGGATGTTGGCAGCATTGGCATTGGCGATGGCCACGGCAATGAGTGCGCAATCCACTCCACAGTCGACACCCCCCAGCGATCCTACGGCAGCCCCGGCCCAGACCACGCCGCAGGCCA
>Ga0209004_1000076_pt1 | contig 27033 bp, 27 predicted proteins | sample TexAe_RefH0_M1_FD_187948 | JGI IMG/M metagenome (GOLD analysis project Ga0209004, IMG submission 187948) | Forest soil microbial communities from Davy Crockett National Forest, Groveton, Texas, USA - Texas A ecozone_RefH0_M1 (SPAdes) (version 2) | ecosystem: Environmental > Terrestrial > Soil >... | reverse complement strand
CTCTCTCGATCCGTAGTCGAGAGGCTCCTCCACTTCGGAGAGTGTCTATCGATACGTCGACCAGATCGGCTCTGCGACAGGATCGGAGTAAATTTGGCCAAATATGAGAATTCTTCCTTCGCATGAGTGCGTTGGGAGTTAAGCTCGCTTTATGAGCTTTCATCTACGTTCCAGTTCCCAGGAGCGTTTATGTCGAAACTGCATTTGCGACGATGCTCGATGAAAATGAGCCCCACTGAGAATCGGTGGCGCAATCGGCACGATCAAATGGAAGACCGCTAAAAGGCTTGAACAAAGAGCGCTAGAAGAATAATGGGCTAGCTTTCGCTATCATTTTCCCAGTTGTAGTTCTCCTTGCCTGCACGACGGTTGGAACAGTACGTCAGAGAAAAAGTGCTATCCCTCTCTTCCTTTTCGCTCATTCGTGTGTATATGGAGACAGAGGTGAGGTATGCCTTCTTCTTCCCCCGTCGATCCGACTCCCAAACGCCGAACTTGGCGGCGATTTCCGCCAGAAGCAATCGAGATTCTGCGCCAAGATAAACACCCGGTTGCAATTTGCGAAGAGTTGGCCGCCCTAACCGGGAAGAACAAGCGCGCATGTTGGGGGTTCATGAACAGGCACGGGATCCAGCGGCCGGGCTCCGCTTCGCGGCACAAATTCGATCGTAAGAGGACGGACGAACTGGTCGAGTACATTTCTGACCACGGCGCTCACGCCGCCGCGCTCCGATTCGGCTATGACGTGAAAAGTCTTTACAACCTTCTCTACCGTCAGGAACACACTCGCCTCAGCACGGATGCGATGAGTCTGCGCGAGGTTTGCGTGCACCTGCGGATCAGGCACAGCCAGGCGACCCAATGGATCGAACTGGGCCTGCTGAAGGCGGTGCCAAGAAAATCGAGAACTGGCGCCGTGAGCTATCTCATCGAGTTCGATGCCCTCCAAAAATTCTGCAAGGAACATCGGAATCTGCTGGTAACACGCCGGTCATCGCCGCACAGAATCCGGTTTCTCGAGGAATATGTCTTCGCGCCAAAGCATGCGGAGCTTCTGCGCACGCGCGAGAGTAAACGCGAAGCCGAAGCCTTTGAGCGTGGGGAGTACCTGGAGGACATCAGACACGCCCAGAGAAGAGCCTGATTGCAGTGGGAAAGGTACTCGTTCTATAAGAAGCTTCTTGGGTACACGAAATCTGAAAGATCGACAGGAGGTGTTCATGTCCGAAAGTAAGGCAGATCTCGGCCAGCAGGATCGTCGGGGCAATCACGCCACTTCCCATTATTCTGCGAGGGACAGATTACCGACGGAGTCTGAGCACCCGCCGGCAGCCAATTCGATATCGGTCCCATTTCAACTCGTCGCCGAGTTTGTAGTAGAAGCCGGGAAGGCCGCGGAGTTTCTCGAGGAACCCGATTTGAATTCGCAAGAGCGTAGCCTCTTCCTGGCGGTCATAACCAGTCCAGAGGCGTTCAACCGCGTTTGCCGCCTTGCGATCGTTTGCGATCTCACTGAAGATTCAGAATTCTATTTCGAAGGAAAATTTATGGGACCGGAGCCTGAAGACATTCTCGAGTCCATCCTTGCATACCTGCCCGTCGAGCAGCAGGCGTATTGGACGGGGTTGCGCCGAGAAGACTGTGGGTGCTTCGACTTTTGCATTGATCGCATCTTCCAGCAGTTTCGCAGTTCATTGAGGAAGACCGAGATCAAAGATATGACCACGGGCGAGTCGATTCCTCTCTGGGCCAACAGCAAGATTTACCCTGCACCGTGAGACAGGGGATAAGCGAGTCTTTCAGAAGAATCGATCTTGCATGGAACGAATTGCGCGAGGCTCGCATCGAGGATGTTCGTCTCGATCCGAACTTGCGTTCGTTCTTCGTCGGGACAGCCGACGTGACGTGGTGAGCTTCCGTTATCAATTCGGATGGGAATGTTGAATCCTCTATCGAAACGCAGTTCCCCAGTAACACTCAGAATATTGAGGTGGTCGTTGAGGCCCTTAGGCGTCCATCCATCAATGCCGGCGCGATCAGGAGCTAATCCAAAAGAGATTGGATAAGGCAAAAATACCCCAGAGCGCTTCATTCTTCGTCGTGGCTAGACAAAATTACGAATAACCAGCAACCATTTCTCAAGCTGCACATTGGATTACTTCATTTCTTTGAGGGGTATAGTCTGGGAGAAATTGCGGAAAAGACCAATCGGGCCCTCGGAAATGTGAGACACCACTTCTATCGGGGACTGCAGAGGCTGCGCTCAAACCTCTCTCCCGAAAAAGACGCTTGAGTGAGAGAATTGGTACGAAATGCTCCCGAGCGCGGCTGCCAATTTGAATTCTCAATTCCATGACGAGTTTGTCGCTCTTTGTGCTCTCTACTACTCCGGCGAAATCTCGGAGGAAGAATGGGCACTGCTGCAAATTCATATGGCCTATTGCGACTCCTGCCATGAAAGCTTCCTCCAATATCAGCGCATCACCTCCGATGTGATTCCGGCCATGGCTGCTGTAGCGGCTTCGGAACTCGATCATGCGTCGCGTGAGTCAGCCAAATCGCTCAAGGACGCCGAGAGAAGGCTGATGAGCCGAATCAACTCTGCACCTCCCCAGGAAGAACCGTCACGGCATTCCAGACTCGGGTGGCGTTTGCCTGCAGCCTTGATTGCTGCCTGCGGTCTCGTTCTGGCATGTGCAATTGGCGTGGAATCTGTTCGGATGAAGAGCCGACCGGGCATGAAAGCCACTCAGGCTCCTGCGCCGCCTAGAGTTGTCCAGGCCCCGGGAGGTCCACCTTCTCAGGAAGTTCAACAGGCATTGAAGCGATCGCAGGAACAAGTCGCCTCTCTTCAACAGCAGGTGACCGCCTCGGATGCTCGGCTCAAGCAAGCGAGTCTCGCCATGGCCGAAATCGAGAAACACCTTGAGGCCGAACAGAATTCCCAAAAGGAGCTGAGCGAGGAAAAGGGGCGCTTGCGCCAACAACTTGCCGCCGCGCAAACAGAACTCGATTCCATGCGAAACAAATGGGCGTCGGCCGGGAAAGATGCTGACCAACAGGCCGCCAGCACGGCCGCGGTCGAGTCGCAGGTGAGGGAACTCAAGGTTGCTCTTGACGAGAAGGATCTCGCGCTGAGCGAAAAGGACCGGATGCTCGCTTTGGACAAGGACTTCCTTTCCCGTGACCGCGATATTCGTGACCTGATCGGCGCGCGCAACCTGTATATTGCTGATATTTTCGACACCAATGAAAACGGTAAGACCGCAAAGCAGTTTGGACGCATCTTTTATACCAAGGAACGTTCCTTGATCTTTTACGGCTTTGATCTCGAAAGCCAGGCAGGCCGCAAGCAGGACGTGTCGTTCCAGGTTTGGGGAAGCGGGAGCAATCGACCAGGCCCGGTGAGCCTGGGTTTGTTTTATCAAGATGACAGTCACAAGAGGTGGGTGCTGCGGTGCAACGATGCCAAGACGTTGGCTCGCCTCGATATGGTTTTTGTGACAGTCGAGCCGCCGGGAGGAAGCCCCAGGCCAACGGGCAAACAGCTTCTGCGGGCTTATCTGCAAGTTCACCCCAATCATCCCTAGTCGCCACAAGTTATTTTGGTACAGTTTGGCAAGCTCAGCGGTAGACAGAGTGAATCCAGTTCATTCTCGATCTTCGGAGCGCCGCATGAAATATGGTTTAGCTTTCTTCTTCTTCTTGCTCTGTCTTTCATCTGCCAATGCTCAATCGACCAATGCGACCATCAGCGGCGGAGTGACCGACCCGTCCGGCCAGTTCATCCTGAATGCTGAAGTCAAGATTGTGAATGACGCGACGGGTGTGATCTATTCCGCCACCACCAACAGCTCGGGGATGTACCTTGTCCCGATTCTGCCGCCTGGTCACTACCACGTCCAGGTGTCAAGGCCCGGCTTTAAGACCATTATCAAGGCGGATGTCATCCTTAATGTCCAGAGTGCGCTCGCGCTCAATTTCTCACTGCCGGTTGGAGCGACCTCTGAGAGCGTCACTGTCGATGCGGGTTCGACACTCATCAACACGACAGACGCGTCTGTAAGTACCGTTGTTGACCAGAAATTCGTCGAGAATATCCCGCTCAACGGACGAAGTTTTCAAGATCTCATTTTGATGACGCCGGGAGTCGTCACCCAAAGTCCGCAGACAGCCGGACAAACCGTCGGTTACAACGGTGATTTCAGTGTCGATGGCCAGCGGACTGAATCAAACTATTACACCGTTGATGGTTTGTCCGCCAACACCAGCCCGGGAAATGGATATGGAACATCCGGTCCGGGCAATAGCGGTTCATTGGCAAGTTCGACCGCCCTTGGTACGACGCAGAGCCTGGCCTCGACCGATGCACTCCAAGAATTCCGAGTCCAAAGTTCCAGCTACTCCGCAGAATTCGGGAGAACGCCAGGGGGCCAGTTCTCAATATCCACGCGTTCCGGAACGAATATCCTGCACGGAACGGCTTTCGACTATCTTCGCAATGACGTTTTTGACGCCAACGATTGGTTCAACAACTATTTTGCTCGACCAAAGACCCCGCTGCGTCAGAATGACTTCGGCGGAACCGTTGGTGGCCCCATATTGCTCCCTCGAATATATTCGGGAAAGAACCGCTCCTTCTTCTTCGGTTCATACGAGGGACTGCGCCTTACACAACCGCAGGCAGCCAGCATCGCCTACGTTCCTGATCTTTTCATGCGACAACAAGCTCCGCCCGCCCTTCAGCCAATCCTCGCTGCATTCCCTCTTCCTAATGGAGGGGACTATGGCAGTTCGACGAATCCAAGTCTGGCCGAATTCATATCCCCATACTCACTTCCAAGCCAAATCGATTCGACCAGCGTGCGGCTCGATCACGCGTTCAGTTCCCGGCTGAATGCATTCCTTCGCTATGCGCATACACCGAGCTACACGTCAACGCGAACTCTATCTGTAATCCAGCAAAATCGATTCCAAAACGACAGCTACGCGCTCGGTTCCACAGCGCAGTTCGCATCCCAGATTAACAACGATTTTCGGCTGGGGTTCTCGTCCGCCGATTCCCGAGTCGTTCAGACCCTGGATTCCTTCGGTGGTGCAACCCCGATTGATCTGAGACAAGCAACCGGTTTGGGAGGATACTCAGCCTCGGCAGCCGAATTCCTGATCGATGTGCCTGGAATCGGCTTTGGACTCATCCAAGAGAGAAATCCAGAGAACAAATTGCATCAATGGAATGTAGTGGACGCCCTGGGGGTTTCGTTGGGGCACCATTCCATGAAACTTGGAGTTGATTACCGCAGAATTGTATCTCCTATCATTCCGACCTCTCCTGCCCTTACAGCCTTCTATCTCAGCGGCCCGGACGTCGTGGACAATAGCGCTTCCATTCTGATCCTCAACAAACAGATCGCCACGACACCGCAGTTCAATGAATTCGCCGCGTACCTTCAAGACGATTGGCGCCTCTTCCCACATCTGGCCGTTTCCGCTGGCCTCCGCTGGGAGTTCAATCCTCCCCCGACCGAAGCACAAGGAAGCTATCCGTACACCGTCGAAGGAAACATCAACCAGCCTCAGACACTGACGCTTGCTCCCAAAGGAACGCCAATCTGGCAAACGCCCTGGCTTAACTTCGCGCCGCGCCTCGGAATTGCGTGGACCATCCACGGTCTCTCCGGCCGGGAGACGGTTCTTCGATCCGGCGCAGGCATCTTTTTCGACACAAACAATCAGCTTGCAGTCGATGGTTTCACCGGCCTCGGATACGTAGCGTCCGAAAGCTCCTTTTCTACACCTCTGCCGGTAACTGCAAGCCAGCTCGATTTCGAACCAACTGCCACTCCGCCATATACCAGTGCTGCAGTTTATGCGTATCCGCGTCATCTGCAACTTCCCTATACGTGGCAGTGGAATGTCAGCCTCGAGCAGGGGCTCGGGATCAATCAGAGTTTCGTTTTGAGCTACGTTGGGTCAAGCGGACGACGGCTGGGTCAGCTGCAGCAGATGTCTGTTAATTCGCTGAATAGCAATTTTGGAACGGTAATTTATATAAGCAACCATGCTACATCCGACTATGACGCTCTACAACTGCAGTACAAGCGCCATCTTCGACGTGGCTTGCAGGCTCTTGCTTCTTACACTTGGTCGCACTCGATCGATTTTGGATCAAACGATATTGCCCTTGCTCTCGCCCGCGCCAGTTCTGATTTTGATATTCGGCACAATGTGCAGGCTGGCGCGAGTTGGGATTTGCCAGACTCGAACAAAGGACGTTTCGCCGAACTCCTCGTGAACCGTTGGGGACTGGACGGGCGATTTTCCGCAAGGACCGGATTTCCGATCTCGCTGCAAGGGCAACTTGAAACCGATCCAGCCTCGGGGCGCCAGTATTACAGCGGACTTGATTTCGATCCGAACAAACCGCCTTACGTATATGGAGCGCAATATCCGGGAGGACGAGCCCTGAATACGCTGGCATTCAGCCTTCCAACCGGCAACCAGTCAGGAGACGCGCCACGGAACTTCGTCAGGGGCTTCGGAGCGTCTCAAGTTAATCTCGCCGTCCGGCGCGAATTCCATGTTGTTGACCGAATGTCGCTGCAATTCCGTGCGGAGGCTTTCAACGTTCTCAATCAGCCAAACTTCGGGTTGATTGATCCAATTTACACAGACGCGACCTTCGGCCAGGCAACCCAAATGCTTAACGCGAGTCTCGGTACGGTCGCGGCACAGTACCAACAGGGCGGCGCACGCTCCATGCAGTTCGCGCTGAAGGTGGTGTTTTGATGAACGCCGACGCCCTTGAGGTTCCACCACATTCTGAATCGCGACACGTATGGACTCTACTTATTTTGGTGATCTTTGTGTTGCATGGGATTGAGTCGCTTGCCCAAAAGCACTCTTTCGAAGTCAAGGATTCTATTGAGATGGCGAGATTCAGCGATCCTAATGAACTCCTGCCAGGAGCAACTGCGAAATACTCACCAGACGGGAAGTACTTCGTTTGTACGACGACGCGGGGAATCCTTCGTTCCAATAAGGTGGAATCGACCGTTTGGATCTTCCGTACTATGGAAGGTCGCAGGTATCTGAGCAGCAATCGTGGCTCAAAAATACCTCACCCGATCAGAATTGCCGATGTTTCGGTCCACGTGAGTATCAACGCAATCTATCCCTATGCCCCCGTCATTGACGACGTACGCTGGATGGCTGACTCCCAAGGAGTACTCTTTCTTGCCCAAACAGCAACGGGGACGAGACGCCTATACCGCGCTTCACTCCGAGAGCGTAAGGTCTATCCAGTTTCTCCATCGCTCCTGGACGTGCAGCGCTATGTTGCACAGGGTCGAACCATTGTTTACACGACTGCTGCTAAGCTTTCTCGGGCTAATCCGCCCGATGAGATTGCAAAATCGGATTCCGAAGCAGTTGTTGCCACTGATCGTTCTCTTGCGAAGCTTCTGTTCAAGCTGAAGTCTTCCGATGCCGGAGACTGTGAGTTGTGGGTGCATCGAAGTCAGGAAAATCACAAGCTTGCCAAATACGATGCCTGCTGGCCAGATACTGTCAGCACTTATCTCGATCCATTTTCTCTGTCCCCTGACGGACGCTTTCTTGCCTGGATGTATGATGTTCAACCCGTCCCCATGGCATGGGGAGATTTGAAGCCCAATCCCAGGTTCGTGGACGTGGACAAATCTCAGGCCAGTGCCGGCTCTCCGCATCGTTTTTTGCCCAAGAGTGCCAGACAGTATGGACTGTTCGACCTGCGCGCCGGAAAGACCGCAGCCCTGGTCGATGCGCCTTACGCAGCTGCATGGGGATATTTCGGTACAAAGCAAGCAACATGGTCACCAGACGGGAAAAGATTGCTCATCACAGATGTGTTTGTCCCGACGGCAAGAAGAACAAATGAGCAATCGGACAACACTGCACCGTGCCTTGTCGCCGTCTTCACGATCGCATCACGCGGCGTTGATTGCATGACTTCTGATCTTCCCAGTCAAGATAAGTCGGCTTCTTATGGTCCGTATCATCTCGCCTCTGTTTCATGGGACCCAAATGGTCGCGACGTGGATCTCGTGATTCGCAATACAAAGAACAGCAAGATTATTCGATACACAGTCGAAAATGGAGGCTGGCACGCCGATCGAGAGGAACCGAGCGAAACCGACTTTGTTCCGACTGTTTCCATGCGAGACCTTCCCACAGTTTCCATAAAGCAAAGTTTTGAGGACCGTTCCCCGGTCCTCTGGATCAGCGATTCCAGTCACTCGGGTGCCTTAATCTGGGACCCAAACCCGCAGTTTTCAGATGTATTGTTCGGCAAAGCATCTTTCTACCACTGGACAGATCGTACCGGAGCCCGCTGGACCGGAGGACTGGTGCTGCCCGTAGGCTATCGCGCAGGCCAGAGATATCCGCTGGTGATCCAGACGCATGGCCTCTGGGACAGGATGTTCATGACCGACGGATGTTTTCCCACCGCAATGGCGGCGCGGGCGCTTGCGAGTGCCGGCTTCGTGGTGCTCCAAATAGGCATAGTGGATGCAGACCAGCACACGGGTGCTCCGGAGGAGGCCGAGGACGCTGTCTCCGGAATCGATGCCGCTATCGACAAACTTGCGGCAGACGGACTCATTGACCCCGAGCGCGTCGGAATCACTGGGTTCAGTCGAACGAGTTGGCACGTTGAGACCGCCTTGGTCAAGGAGCCGAAGCGTTTTGCAGCCGCGATTCTCGCAGACGGTATTGACGAGGGATACATGCAATATCTTCTCTTTGCCGGTGAGCAAAACACCCTCAGGAAAGAATCTGAGGCGATCAATGACGGACCTCCATTCGGTCAGAACCTGAACAAATGGCTCGAATCCTCTGCAGGTTTCCATCTTGATCAAGTCTCAACTCCTATTTTGATAGAAGCCCACGGTCCGCAGTCGCTCTTGGGCGAGTGGCAAATTTACTCCTCTCTTCACCTGCAGGGCAAACCGGTCGATCTAGTGTATTTCTACGGAGAACAGCATATACTCCAGAATCCGGAAGACAGGCTGATCTCTCAACAAGGGGCCGTAGACTGGTATCTCTTCTGGCTGCAGAGCCGTGAGAATGATGATCCTCATGACAAACGCCAATACGAACGATGGGAGCTACTGCGGGATCGGCGTGACTCGCAGATCCATTGAGAAGTATGAGGGTCGATGGGTAAGCAGATGGCCGACAGGTTTCCCCATTGGCCATCTGCTTGGATAGAGGCACGACACGTACTGCAGTTCAATGGCTACTCGTCTGCCTCGTAGCCAGCGGTCGTACCGTTAGGGCTGATGGCGTCCTGCACGTTAGCATGCTTGGACAACGGATTATTGTCTGAATTGATCACCGCCACCGCGGAGACCTGTGAAGTGATGCGTGGTTTTTCGTACTTTGTCATGATGTTCTCCTTCTGTGGGTTCTATCTCGACGAGTTCAGTTGCTTATTTGACCACGTCGGGATCTTGTGCGCTCGATCTGGCATAGCCGGACCTGTCATTGCGACTTTGCAAATACCTGACGGGTTGACGCTAGACTCTGCAGCCAGTTCTCCAGTTGGACTGCCCTTGTCAAACATCTAAGCCATCGGATATTCGTACTGTTTGCGACCTCGTCGAGCGCCCGCAGAAGTAACACATGATCGATGTATCCCTTCTCCGCTGTTTCTGAGCGATGGAAGAGTGAAACGATCGAATCGCGGTTGTCGCGGATGTTCAACACCGGTCTGCGAATGGTGAACGCCTTACGTCTCCGTTCTAGAATTTCGACGGGCATGATGTGTTTCAATGCGCGGCGCATAAGAAATCTCCTCCGCCCGGGACCGACCAATTGTTCTCGTGGCACACGTGAGAGGAACCCTACGAGATCTTTATCGAGATAGGGGAACCGGTATTCGGTTCGTTGTCGATCCCGGGTTCTGTGCCTTGGCAGGCTATCGAGCAAGGACCACCACGCCCGACAGAAACTGACAGCACTTGGAGACAAGGTCTTTCGTTGTGTTCCCTCTAAGTATGGTTCGGCTGCCAGGTCTAAAACGTGAGCAGAGTGGGGCGACATCCATGGCGGTATGTCCGAATCTGGGAGGAGGGCATCTTTCGCATATGCCGACCGATGGTATGCGACTACATCCCGCAGTCGATGGATCAGTGCCACTCTGTCGGTCTCGCACCAAGCTATTGTCCGAACCATCAGCTGGACAAAACGATGCTTGTGAAGGAGGTCGCCGAGTTCGGGAAGTGGAGTGGGGACGCCGCCAAGCAACTCGTCTCCACCCAATCCAGACAGGACCACTCGAAAGCCATGGTCGGCTTCGGGTTGGCTGGCGGTGGCCTGATTGTCTTCTGGCCACGTCGTGGGGTGATCCGTGTGGGGGAATTCCCAACGAAATGTCGCATCTTTGGGAGAAAGGTCAACATGGATTCCAGATTTTCCCCGCCGGGCTTCAACCAAGGAGACGTAGGGGAGTTCATTCCAGTTCGGCTCGGAGCTGTCTAAGAAGGAAATGGTTTCAATCAAATCTGGCTGCCGCATCCCGGCACCGGTGCGTAGAACATCCGACATACACACAATCGCAGTCGAATCCATTCCGCCGCTCAGTTGTGCAAGGATCGGCGCGCCTTTAGCCGTACGCCTTTCGATAGCCTGCTGAAAGAGGGCATAGAATTGCTCCTCGTATTCGGCATCCGTCTTGTAGACCAAAGGTTCGGTATCAATATGATCCCAATGTCTACGAATGGTGATCGATCCCGCGCGAAAGGCAACAAAGTGTCCCGCAGGGACAGCACGAACCCCCGTATAGGGGCTAAGGGTTCCAATCGGGATACAACATAGATAACGCACGACGAATTCTTCACAAGCCTCCGAACTCGCGGAGGAATCTAGCAGCGTTTCCAGCGCCGACGACCATAGAATCTCCTGCTTGCGATGCCGATAGAAGAGAGAGCGGGGCCCCGCATGATCGCGCGCGAGGTAGAGCGTGCGATCACGTTGAGACCACAAAGCCAGTGCCCAATCTCCAGTCAAGTTGCGGAACGTGTCCTCACCCCACTGTTCGAAGGCTGCCAGAATGATTTCCGAGTCCGAGACTCCGGCCAGGGGCAGGTCGAGCATTTCCGATAACTCCGCGTAATTGTCGATCCTTCCATCCAAAGCCAACATATTGCCGTGCACATCAACTGCGGGTTCTAGATCGAGCCGTGAACGCTCATGCGTGTAAAAGGGTTGGAAGCCCATCCCAACGTTCTCTTTCACTACGAAAGATGTTCCGTCGGGAGCATAATGATTGGTCGCGCCTGAGAGTTCTTGCAACAAACTCTCTTCGATAGACTGCTCAGCCGCCCCGCGTATTCCGAAGATGATGCTCATGAGAATGCCCCGCACGCTCTAGCAACGCTCAAGAACTGCGTAGATTTCCGACATGTATGGCTTATCGTTCACCACTGCGCCTTCGATTTCGCACCATGCGTGCGATTTGAAGGGAAGTACCTGGACTCCGATTACCATCTCTGCATTCCACCCGTGCCTGCGGAGAAGAAGAGCCGTCGCTGCGGAGCGTTGGAGACAGCGCACCGGTTTGAAATAGAAGACGCATGCGAGATCAATCGCCCGGCATAAGTCTGCGCTCGGAACCATCTTGTCCGGCTGGACTCTTCGCTCTCGGACGATTCGATGTAGATCTTCGAACGTTCTGAAACGCATCACGTAGTCGAAGATGAGAAGAAGGCACCAGCTTTCAAGCACAAGTCGTTTCACCGTGACCTCCTCCGGGTAGCGAGATGTTCAATTGCCGGCATAGAAATGCGATTCGACGAGCGAGTGCATCCACACGTACCGAAAGAGGTAGAGCCGCCGAATGTCCTCGCTGTTCGCTGTAGTCAAGAATGATGGGAGAGAACTGGGCAACCCTGTCCTGCATGAGCGCAACCATCTTTCGCACATGCGCCGGATTGCACCGGTCGTCTTTGTCCCCCGAGACGAATAACGTCGCGGGGTAGTTGATGTCCTTGTGGACTTGGTGATAGGGCGAATAAGAATAGAGAGAGCGGAAATCGTCAGGGTCTGTGGCCGTCCCGTACTCATCACGCCATTTGGCAGCGTCATCGAAGTGCTCGTACCGGATCATGTCGAGGAGTGGTGCGATACAGAGCGCCGCTCCGAACAACTCAGGACGCTGTGTGATCGCAGTTCCCACCAGCAACCCGGAGTTCGAGCCGCCAAATATCGCCAACATCGCCGGCGACGTCAATCCCTGGCCGCAGAGCCACTCCGCTGCCGCGATAAAATCGTCGAACGCCGCCTGCCTGTTCCTTCCGCGACCGGCAGCATGCCATGCGGCGCCAAATTCGCCGCCGCCACGAATGTGCGGAACAGCGAATATCGCCCCTATTTCCATCATGAGCGCCACGAGTACTGAGAATTGCGGCGTTGTTGCCATCCCGAATCCACCGTAGCTGGTCATGATCACTGGTGCGGGATGAGTGATATCAGCAGTCTGCTTTGACACTAGCGTCACGGGAATCTTGGTGCCATCACCGGATGTTACGTTCACCTCGCGGACGCTACATGGTCCACTGGGCAACGGGACATCCCGTCGATTCCAGAGCATGGATGAGCGGGTCCGGCAAGAATATTCGAAGATCGTAATAGGCCGGTCGAACGACTGGTGGACATAGAAGAAGCGATCCATATCCTGGCTAGCGACGGGAAGCATTCGGACTGTTCCGGTAGAGGGAAGGTCAAGCAAGCCAAGCTGGCGTCCGTCAAAATCCCACGCCTCAATCGTGGTGCAGCCGTGTTTCAGGTAGCTCACAAAAAGCTGGTCACGTGTAATGGCACACTCGCGTATCGGCGTCTCTTGTTCCGGTACCAGGGTTCTTGATTCTCTCCCGTCGATTGAGACTTCCACCAGCTTTGATCTCCGTGAGCGATCTTCGGTGAGAACCAGCACTTTTTCATGGCACAGAATGGGATTGTACGGCACGGTCTTCTCCGTAAAGACCGTGTTCCAACTCGACTCGCTGCCCAAAGGCGAGATAGAAAAATCAGCGACCATAGCATTACCCCTGGGACGCACGTGCAGTGCGCCGAGCCACTTATCATTCGCGAGCAGAATGAGTCAACTGCCGGGTGTCGCAGGGATACGATAGATGGCCCGATCGCTGTCCCCTTCATCAAAGCGGCGGCGCCAAACGATGTGCTCGTTTTTCGACATTCCGGTTTCCTGGATGTAGAAACATCCATCGCCATCTGCGAAAAATGCAAACCCACGGGCATAGCCCCGCCCGACCGTGCCAATCGTTGAGCCGGAGCCAAGGTCGAGGATCCGGATCGTCTTTCGGTCTTCGCCGCCACTCGCAATCTCGTAGGCAAGCAGAGATCCGTCTCGTGAAATCCTGTGGATGCCCACAGAGGCGAACGCTCCATCTTTCGCGGGACTCACCAACAGACGCTCTTCGCCTGTTGCTTCCTCTCGCACATAAATCGAACCTTGCTCCTGCCCCTTGTTCCGTTGTCGGTAGAAGCATCGGTTACCTACTCGCGCCGGCTGATCCACTACCGTTACATCCAAATACTCCCGGACGCGGCATTTGAGTGTTGCAAGATTTTCGCAATCGGCAAAGTAGGCATTGCAACGGCGAGCCTGTTCCCGAAGCCATTGCTCAGTCGAAGGCAAATCGCGCATTTCGAGCCAGCGATACGGATCGCTGACCTCGACGCCGTGCAAGATCTCTTGAACAGCAGGGAATCGATATTGGTTCACTGACATAGCAAATCCAGCAGTTGTCTGCTTTGTGCGGCGTGGTCGATGTGTCTGGCAAGGCTTCGGGCATAACTATCGAATTCGACACGGGTGGTCGGCATTTCAAGCCAGTCGCCGCGACCATACAAATACGCGTAGATGGCGAGGGGCACTGCGAGCACAAATGCCTGATCTATGTCCGTGGAACCTAGGCGGTCGGACCACAAATTCCGATAGGTGATACGAGCGTCATCTTCATGATTTGTGTCCAACTGACAAAGTCTTTCGCAGGAAAGGAAGGGATTACCGATCGCCGCCTCACTCCAGTCTGTGAAAGCGCAACGGCTGCCGGTGAAGAGTATATTGCCCGCATTCAGATCGTTGTGGATCAACGTATCCGGTATATTCAGTGCTTCCATGCGAAAGCAAACATTGCGTAGAATCTCACCCAATTCCAGCAGGCGATCTCGGCTGAGAGGCGCTGCTTTTGGGGATGTTTGTCGGATCATAGCTTCGATCAGATAAGCGATTACAGCGTCGATATGACTCCGTAGCGTCGGCAGACGCTGATCAAAGCCGCCCGCGGTCAGTATTTGGTCGACCTGATCAATCGTCAGAATCTGCAGTTGTGCCAGTTGCCGAGCTGCTATGGCCAATTCGGCCGCACTGAGCCCGGCGGCCGAGGGTTTGCCTGCATCCTCGGCAAGCCACGCGTTCCACTCTTTTCTGAACGCAATAGGCTTTGGCAGGAAGTCGGGGCTCAACTCCCACAGGAACTTTGTAACAGTAAACTCATGCTCATTCGGTTTGCCCGTCGCCTTGAACCAATAGTGCCGGCCTTCATCGGAGCGGACGCGGAAGAGCGCGAACCCTCCGCCCGCATTCCATTGCTCGATGCTTCTCGAGCGAAATGTGCAGCCTGTCACGGATTCGATCCAAGCAATCGCCTCATCAATCCATCCGACGTGAGAAAATGGCATGTTTGTCCGGCCTTCAAGTAACAGTCCAGCGTCGCGGCATTCTTGCTCGGAAAACTCAGAGTGCAGGAGTTGCTCAATCCGGATCTCCTCAAAGGGAGCTGCCATTTGCGACGTTAGAAGTTCCGCGACGGCGCACGCGCCAACACCATTTGTTGGCTGCCAAGTCTCTAAAACGAAGACGTTCAGCTCCCAGCTTGTCTTAAGCGCCTTTTGGAGTTCTCTTGCCGGTCGCATCTGTCTTGAGATGTGAACCCGCGGCAGGCGATAATGCCCGTCGCCGACAAAGGCAAGCACCTGATGAGAATGCCGCCGAACCAGCACACATCGATACTCGTTCGTGTTCATGCCAACCTCTCGTCATTCGAGCAACAGACCACGTTCCTTCAAGGATTCGACAAAATCGACAACGTCTTCTTGCACGACCTTAATTGGTTCACCGGTCTGTTGGGCGAGCCCTTTCGAGATGGTTTCAATCTCTTCGCCGCGTCCGAGTGCTTGCCAAACATATGCGCCCGTAGAGTTGAGCGTCGTGATTCTGCCTGCATTGGAATCAAGAATGGCGGCTCCATCCTGATTCGCGATCACGCTCAAGCGAGCATACCGAAGTGCCATGAAGGTGTCCTTTCGATCAGAAGAACAATCGAACGTCAACAGAGATTAACTCTGAATGCGTGTACATCTACACAGAATCGTCAGCAGTGGCCAAATTTACTCGCGTGCTTCGACTCATCGACGTTGAGCGATCCACGCTCGCAATCCTGGTTGCTCCAGACGCGCGATGTCGGCGGCACTGACAGTTGAAATGTGGAAGATCTCTTAGACTGGGACAGCCGCGCCAATCACTTTGCTCAAGTGGCCAAGATCTTCGGCCTGGAAGGAGGCTTTTACTCCGCCACTGGTACCCGAGAGTATGGCATATTGGCTGCCGTTCCTTTCCAGGTATCCGCAAATGATTTCGAAGCCTCTCTGGAACACGTAAAGCGGTCGCGACCATCCGGATTTTGTCTTGTCGGCGCGCGCGTCGGGTACGGTTGACCGCGCTTCGAGAAGTAGCAGGGAGCCAGGTCCGAGCGTCGGGTCAAGCTCAGCAATCTGACTACCCTGAGCCAGACGTACAATCCGATTCTCAAACTTTTGCAACCTGGGGAATCTCGCGGATAGCAGAGGAGGCCAACTCCCGAATTCTTTGAGTCGAGCCCGCCAGACCTCGCTGGGTGCCGGCAGATGTACGTCGGTATGGGCGGCGCGCGCTTCTTCCATGGTGCTTGCGCGAAGAAGTGTATCGAGCGAGAAACATCCTCGGTCGGAACGCCAGGAACCGTCTGTCCTCAGAGCGTCCGTATAGCGAGCCAGGTGCGTGAGAGCCAAGTGAAGAAGAATACTGACATGGGGATCGGATGACGTCGGTGACCGGTAGCGCCTTTCAGTTCGCCTGCTGAGCTTAGCCTGCAGCCGGTCTCTTAGAAATTCATCGACAAATTGTTCTTCTTCGTTCGATCTCCTGAATCGTCTGTGTTTGGTAAGAAACAAGCGTTCCCGGGTGCGGTGCTCCCAGGGCAGAATCAAATCGGCACCTCGTCTTGCAGGTGGAAGCGACGATGCCAGAGCAGAACTCTCGAGTGAGGGAAGATTCAAGGCGAACATGCGGATCCGTCCCGCGATACGGACTGAAGTTGGATAGGCAAACTCCTCGCGTCCGAGATACGCTCTTCCAGTGCTGAACAACTTGAGCTTACCTCTTGTCACAACACAATGACTGCAACGGTATCCATTGGCGAATTGAAGCAGGTAGATGCGGCGCGGGTTTGGAAATGCTTTCTCCGGTTCACCGACAGGCTCGACGAGAGCCATGGCTCCCGCAGGAATGCTGGATCCAAAACTGTCCTCGGTTCCGACGTGCACGTAGTACGTGCCAGGTTGCTCCCATCCTTCTTCCTCCAATGCGCGTATGGGAATATCTGTCTGCCACTCGAGAACAAGATCCCGTAAGAATCCATCGACTGCAAAGGATTCTGCCGACGCGAAACGTGCTGGCAGATCAATCATCAGATCGCGCTCGAAAGGATAAGACTCGAAGATGTGCGTGCGTGCGACATTCAGGTGGAGATCGAATTCGCGAATCGCTCCGAGGCTATAACCAAACAGCCGATGTGCGGCTTCCAAGGTCAGCGAGTAGATATCCGCAACCTCAAGGAGCGTTCGCAACGTGGGGTGTTCATTGAGGCGCGGCAGATTCGAGAGCAGCTCCTTCGTGGCCGCTTCCCGGCGTTCGGAGGCTCGCTGCTCGCGCTCGTTGGTTGACGGGATTCTGCGATGCAGATCGCGAAGGCGGGTTAGGATTTCGACGACCGAACTGCTGGGGACGGGGCTGTACACAAGGTGGCCTTCTACTCAAAGGGATCTCAACATGAAACCTGCTCTATCGCAGACAGGGAAGGCATCTGACTATGATTCCTTGGGGGCTAGAACTCTCTCGCAAGTCTATTGAAAATGCTTGCTTCTCTTTGGAGAACAGCCCTCGCCGTCCCTCAGGGTGGTTGGCGACACGACGCTCTCCACTCAAAACATACCTTAAGTCAGAAGGAGGATTCCACTGGCCCGCAACATCCCGTGGTCCTAGGAGCCGCGTTTATCGAAGCCGGCCGTGTGCCTCGAGAGCCATATCAGATAGTTCACTCGAGCCCTGGATCGAATCCAAGGCGGTCTGGCGCAATACCTCGACGATGAACCTTCCCAATGCCGCGTTCGTGACTCATGGGTCCATCGCCTGGTAACGCTAGACGATTTTATTGATCAGACTATAGATAGAACTGTCGATATGCTGCAGATCACCCTGGAACAAGACTTGTTTCAACGCTGGCAAGGACCTAGACCACCACTCCATTCCGCTTCATCGCCTGCAATGGCTGCGACTCCCGATGGATTCCGTGGACAGAGATCAATCGTTTTACAGGATGATGACGATGATTCGTTGCTTTTCGAGAAGCGCCAGGAGCACGCCCTCGAAAGGTGGGAACCTAGCCCTGTTGACACAGCAGGCCGACCGGAACGATTCGAACTTGGATACGCAGGAGTCTATTACCACTCCCGCTATGGCCACTCTATCGAAAACTGGGCCATCTTTGAAGACTGGGCAATCTTCGAACGTTTTTCCAATTCATCAGCCGCACTCGCGCAAACCGACCGACGACGTTCCAGACTTGCCCTCATCCTACAGGGCCCCGCCTGCCAACTTGAGGCTCGAAAGAGGGATTAGCGCATCCTTCGCCATTCATCTACAAGCTCACGCCGACTCCCGGTCGTAACTCACGCTAATGGGTAAGGGCCTGCCTATCGGATTTTCCCGGATTATTCTTCTTCAAGTAAAACGTGAGCAAGAACATAATTCCGGTGGTTATCCCAAGCAACCAGAAAGTATCAATATAGGAAAGCACCGAAGCCTGGCTCCGCATGACCCGATAAAGTTGACCGTAGGCCATTATCTGGCCTTGAGGGTTGCCTCCGCTGAGGCTTAATTGTGCGGCGAGACCGCCAGTGGAATTCTGCAACCAGGGATTTGTCAACCCGGTGTGGTTCGCAAGCATCACCTGATGAACCTGGGCACGGCGGGCCAGGATCGTTGTAACTGCAGAAGTGCCGACGCTGCTGCCCATGTTGCGGACAAAATTTACGAGCCCGGCAACGGCGTTACTTTTCTCCCGTGGTATGCCGAGGTATGCCACCATCGTTGCGGGAATGAAGATGAAGCCCATGGGCACGTATTGCGCAACGCGAAGCCAGGCTGCTGAGACAAAGCTGATCTCGAGATCTACGCGACGCGTCGAAAAGAACATCGCAAGAGTCAACATGCCCCAGCCAAAAGCCATCAGGGAGCGCGCCTGAATGTGTGCCGTCAACCTCCCCACGAGCGGAAGTTCGATGAGCAAAACGACAGCGGCCATGGAGAGCACCATGCCGGCTTCTTCCGCGGTATAGCCCATCAGGCTCTGCAGAAACTGAGGCATCAAGACCGTGGTCGAGAAGGATGCAGCACCGACCATGAACATCATGAGACTGGAAGTGGCAAAGTTGGCGTTTTTGAACAGGCGCACATCGAGAATCGGTTCCTTAATGTACAGTTCCCAGAAGACCAGCACAACTAAACAGATTGCCGAAATGATGGACAGCGTAAGTATGAAGCGAGAACCGAACCAATCATCTTCCTGTCCCTTGTCGAGGACGATCTGCAGAAACCCGACCCCGATTGCCAGCAGCCCGAATCCGAAGTAGTCCACCTTGCTTTCCTTGAGCGTTGTCCGGCGCAGGAACGGTGGGTCTTCTACAAATGTCACCACAAGAAATAATGCCAGAATCCCAACCGGAAGATTCATCAAAAAGATCCATCGCCACGTGTAATTGTCCGTGATCCACCCGCCAAGAGTTGGCCCAATGGCGGGGGCCACAATTGCCGTCACGGCGTACACAGAGAAGGCCTGCCCTCTTTTTTCCGGCGGGAAAGTATCGGCGAGGATGGCCTGCGCCATCGGCTGTAATCCGCCACCCCCTGCGCCCTGAATGACACGTGCGAGGAGGAGAAACGGAAGCGTGGGCGCAACGCCGCAAAGCAACGAGCTAATCGTGAACAATAGGATGCATATGAGAAAGAATCGCTTCCGCCCGATCAGCGACACGAACCATCCAGTGATGGGAAGGATGATGGCGTTTGAAACCAGGTAGGAAGTCAGAACCCACGTACTCTCATCACTGCTTGCTCCCAGATTTCCCGCAATATGGGGTAAAGCGACATTGGCGATGCTGGTGTCGAGCACTTCCATAAAGGCTGCCAATGAAACGATAAAGGCAATCAACCAGGGATTGACCTTTGGCTTCCAGGCAGTGGGCTGGTTCGCAGTCGTCTCCGCCATTTCACTCCGTTGGCGCTATGGGGTGCTACCGCTATTACGAAAAGGCGATTTTCGTTTCTATCGGACTCAGCCCTATCGGATAATGAATTCATGCCTTTGGATTCACTTTTTTCGGAGAGAAGATCTTGAAGCCTGATCCGAGTCGCAGTTCCAACCCCGCTGGCCGAAATACTGGGCGGCCTCGCAGTGAGAAGACTCGAAGAGCCATTCTGAACGCGGCTTTTGGTCTCTTAAAGAAGCGGGGGTTTGGCGACGTTTCGATGCAACAGATCGCCGCGCAAGCTGGGGTTAGCACAGCCACACTTTACAGATGGTGGGACAATAAGCATGCCATCCTCCTAGAGGCTTATCTTGACAAGACTCGAGAACTCCTCCCCTATGGAAGAAGTGGCAGCCCGCTGGCGCGTCTGCGAAAATACTGCTCGCGAGTTGTCGAATTTCTCAACAGTGAGAACGGACAGGTCTTTCTCAGGCTCATGCTGGCAATTCAGGATGACCCAGTTTTGCGTAGGGCATTTTACGAAAAGGTTTATCTGCCGCGACGTGGCGAAGGCCGCGCCGTCCTTGAGGAAGCAGTCGCAGCGGGGGAGCTGCCAGGTACGGTGGATCCTGATTGCATGATTAATCTGCTCATCGGGCCGCTCATCCTCCCCGCCCTGTTGGGTCAGGAAATCAACACGAGATCGGCACACGCAGTCTTCGACTTTATTGTCGGCGCGCACAAAGCAAAAATATCCTGACCCCAAACCGGCCGCCCTGAGGCAGAAGCCGACTGCCTGCGATCCTACGATGCCCGAGCATTGCGGCGAAACACAACACCGGCAGTCAATTGAGGACGCATATGCTCCCGTGGGCGCCGGTGTTCTGGTCGAACCTCCAAGTTGGAAGTCGACTTGAGGTATTCGGCCGGTCCTTGGTCCAAAGTTAATGAGCGTTCAAGTACACTCATCTCCCCGCGATACATGCGGTATCGACGTTGGCAGATTACATGCGTCTGTAACTAAAGTGTTAGGGCTGTGTGATTTGCATCACATTCGGTGCTATAATTCATCCCCTAGCGAGAGATAGACACGTGTTTTATCGGACGAGCCGGACATGCCGCGGTGGGGGAATATTCCAGATCATCCCATAGATCGCCGGTGCATCCGGAAGCTCGCTCAAACCAGTCAGCTCGGGGCCATCGCCGCCGGACCGAAGCGACTCGGAATGGGGCGATCTCGGCAGGATTGCCTTCTCCGCCGTTCGACGTTGTGAGGTTGGTCCCGAGGAGCATTGTGGGCGATGGATCAGATTCTTACCAACATGGCGTCGCTGGGTCTGCTGGTATTTCTCTTCACCGTGATCGCCAGAAGAGCCGCGGATGATCGGTTGCGATGCTGGGTAGCAGGATGGGTCTGCATCCTCATTCATATAGGCCTGAAGCTTTGGACACCGCATAGTTCCCTCGGGCGCTTCGCGAATGTCAGCTTGGGCATCGACGCTCTCGTCCTGTCGGCCATCTTTTTCATCGTGTCGACCTTGATCGTACGCGAGGGCAGGAGGGCTGGCCTCGGCCTGGGCGCAACCATGGCATTCTCGACGCTGCCACCTCTGACCATGGCGATCGTGCACCCTCACCCCGGCTGGCCGCTGGCCATTCTGGTCATCGGGCATCAACTCGTCACCGTCTGGTGGGTTCGGCGAGCCTGCGTCAGTCAACGAGCCATCCTCCGGTGGGTAATTCCGGCATGCGCGCTGACCTTGGTATGGATGCTCGTTGGCATCGAGCGCGGCCACAGCGAATACGTCGTGCTCGCGTTGCTCGCAGAGATGTACTTTGTGGCGGGCGTCGATTTTTGGTTTGCCGGCTGGGAGCGATCGTTAGGGCTCATCACCACGTGCATGGGATTCCTTGCCTTTGCAGCCGTCTTTCCGGGTGCGCTGCTGATTGAACAGGCATGGCCGCGAAGCCCTTTCGCATCGGATTTGTTTGGCATCTCGGCGTTCACGGTGGCCATAGGGATGATCCTGATTGTCCTCGAAGAAGACGCGCGCTCGGCGTGGCAGACGACCGAGGAATACCAGCTGACCTTCGATACCAATCCGCATCCCCTCTGGATTTTCGACACCGAAACACTGGAATTTCTGGCGGTGAACCAGGCCGCTTGTACGAAACACGGATACACACGCCAGGAGTTCGAAAAACTCAGCCTCCCCGACATCCTCGCAAAGAGCGCCGTGCCGCAAATCTTGGGAAAGGTCGGCAGGTCGGCCGCGAATCCAAACTGGATTTCGCGCCACATCCGCAAAGACGGCGGAGAAATGCCCATGGATGTCACAGCGCATGACATTGTTTTTAATGGGCGAGCGGCGCAGTTTGTCCTGGGTATCGATGTGAGCGAGCGGGAAGAACTCGAGCGGCAAGTCCAGCATCACTCCCGGCATGACGCGCTCACTGGACTGCCCAACCGAGTGCTGTTCGAAGAACAACTGAAGGGCGCGCTGGCGCGCTCTCTCGATGCGAAAGAGAAGCTCGCCATTCTCTTCCTTAACCTCGATCACTTCAAGAGAATCAATGACACCTACGGAACACAATTGGGAGACGGATGCCTAAAGAAGGTGGCCGAAATCCTTCGTGCGCAGGCTGGTCCCATGGACCTGGTGGCGCGAACGGAAGGCGATGGATTTGCCCTTGTTCTCACTGGGCTCAAGAGCGGATTTCCGGCCGAACACGTGCTCCTCCAATTGGGAGAGACCTTTCGCGAACCGATCGTGGTGGACGAAACCAAAGTGCGACTAGGCTTCAGCGCGGGATTGGCATTATGTCCGGAGGACGGCATCGAGCTTGCAAAGCTGTGGCGCAGCGCCGAGAGCGCGCTCTCTCGGGCTAGGGCAGCGGGCGGTGGACAGGTGATGTGGAGCAGTCCCGAGTTGCGCATCTCTGCCGAGCAGCAGGTCGAACTCGAAGCTTTCCTTCGAATCCAGCTTGAAGAACGCGGGTTTCATCTGGTCTACCAGCCGCTCTATGCGATCGATGGCCAGGTGGAGGGACTGGAGGCACTGCTTAGATTGACCCATCCAGTCTATGGTCCGATCAGCCCTGGAAAGTTTATTCCCCTGGCCGAAGAGACCGGACTCATTCTTCCTATCGGGGACTGGGTCATCGAAGAAGTGTGCCGACAACTATGCGTGTGGCGGGACGAAGGCCTTCGTATGGTTCCGGTTGCCCTGAATGTGTCCGGAGCGCAACTGATGCAGAGCGGATTTGCTGAGCGCCTGATCGGGATCATGGGCCGATTCAAAATCCGCCCCGAGCAGCTGCATCTAGAGGTTACCGAATCGACCGCCATGCTCTACGAGACGGAGGTGACCAAACAGATGAGGCTTCTCGCCGAGATCGGCATTCGCTTCTCCATTGATGATTTTGGAACCGGACACTCCTCCTTAAGCCGGTTGGACAAACTGCCGCTTCATGTGTTGAAAATTGACCGGACGTTTACCGAACGCCTCTGCGCGGCAGACGGTGCGCGCTCGATCGTCGAAGCCATCCTCTCGATGGCGAAAGCGCTCGGGATGCGCGTGGTGGCCGAAGGCGTCGAGCGAGAAGAGCAGATGGTGATGCTGGCCGAGATGGGATGCGATTACCTGCAGGGGTTCCTGCTGTCGCGCCCCGTCGAACCGAAAGAGATTCCTCGCCTGCTCGAGCAGCGCCATCCGCTTCTAACGAACGCAAGAACAGTGGCTAGTGATTAGTAGTTAGCAGCTAGATGACACTTTGATCTGTCAACACTCACCACAACAGTGCTCGGCGGACTTGCGCAAGTATTACGCTGCTCCCAAAGGAAGAGGCGTGTTTGTGGGTATAGCAGACGCTTGTCCATTCCTGTCCCAGCACCACTTGCAGAATCGAAAATTCACCATGACGGTCGGCGCCTGATGAAAACCTCGAATGACTCCATATGAGTAGTGGCAAGAGGAGGTTCTTTTCACGACAAAGGTGGCAAGAATTATCTGTGGGAAATTAGTCGATGTTGGACCCTCGCCTCGCGGAGGACCCAGCGTCGGCTTGTGCACCTCTCGATTCTGTGAGGCTGGCGTCGAAGGCGCCGGAGGGCAATCCATTTCTGAAAGGGATGATAAGCAAGACGCATTTGCAACAGCGAGGACAAGAAGCCAAGCCCGACCTCGAAATTGCCTAAACAGAATTACTGTCTAAGAGATTAATACGATCCACCCTGAATGCCGAATCATTTTGGTATCCGGGAACATGACGACCGAACAGCTCGTGTGGGATGCCTTAGACCGTGGAATGAATCTCGAGATTCTTTTAAGACCCGTGCATCCGCACGTAATTATTGAGCGCCTCAATCGGCTGAGCGGATAAGCTAAGCGACGTTCGATTGAGGCTGCGAGTTGTACCGCGCGAGCCACGCAAGGCACCGATCGACATAGGTCTCATTCGGCGTGCCGCCTTCAACTTGGTTCTGAAGCTGGAGGAGCATCGTGCTGTACTCTTCTTTGTCGTCGCCATTCAGTTTCGGCAGGAGCGCCGCGTACTTATCCACGAGGAGATTGAGGTCGAGCACAGGCTGCATACCCCATCTTGATGCAAGCCGGTGTGGATTAGTGGGTGCCGAATTCTCGGAGAATAAGGATCGTCACGTTACTTTTGTTCTAAAAATGGACGCCGCGGAAAATTCTAAGAATTCGGGCAGAATTAGTGGCTTTGAAAGCAGGAATTTGCAGAACCTCGTTTGCTTCACGCTCGCGCTGCAACCAAGGATGCGGGCTCTCATCTCGACCGGAGTAGAAACTACGATAGAGCAGCATTTACATCTGGCAGAGCACTCAGTTCAGTTAGATCCAGGCTCAATTCGGGAAATGGTTCGCGTCGGATTTTGACGACAGTGATATCGCCTTCCTGACCGAATCGAACAGCTTCATCAACAAGGATTTCGGTTCTCTGTGTACAGGCAGCGGCGGTCCTTGCAAAGCCGAAAAGCTCATCGGTCCTTCTGGCTTTCGCTTCAACTACCCCATCGGCCAACAGCGTTAGCTGCTGCTCAATTCAGCTGCTCAATTCCCAACGACATTGATGCCACAGGATAAGTTGCCTCAGCGACGAGGCCCAATGGGAGACCGCCGTCAGTTGTGAGTTCAGTGGCATCGAGAAAGGGGGTATGTGCCCCGCATTGGCGACGACGACTAGTCCTTCAGGTGCGATCTTCAAGACCAAGCACGTGGTAAACCCATCCCTGCTGCGGGCTGGCATACGTTGATTCATTGCGGTCAGGATTTCCGAGGGGCTTTGCGTGTAATGTGCCAAAGTGCGAAATGGTTCCAACGAGCAACGAGACGGCCATTGCTGCGGGCATGCCTTTCTCGCTGACGTCTCCGATCGCAATCAGAGCGTCGCCACGCGCTGTGTACACGACCCTGGAAGAAATCTCCTCCGACTTCCCCGGCAGGCTTGTACACGCAGGAAATCGCCAGACCACGAATGGCCGGAACCCGCTCAGGAACGAGAACCTGGTGAGCAGTCCTCGCGGCATCCATTTCTGCACTCAGACGCTGCTGTTCTAGTCGACCTCGATCGAATCGAGCTATGTGAATGCCGAGCAGGGAGGGTTCGCCGGCCCATAGACAAAATTGGATCAAACCGTAATTAAAGAGCCAATCAGACGGCTGATCGCCAACGGAGACCATTCGGGCCAGAGCGGGAGAATGGAGCGAGGAATTGAGTTGTCCGGCGAGCCAGCCGTAACCGAGAAAAAGATATACCTTCTCCCGGAAACTCAAGGAGTGCGCAATGCCCGCTTTGGCATTGGGGCAAAGCGATTTAGGCGGCACTTGGAAGATCGATTTGAACAGATCGCAGTTACCAACGGAAACCCAGGTATTCCCCTTGCAAAAACCTAACATACCAGTGCAAGAGCTGTGTGCCGATAATCAAGGTAAAAGCGACGGTACTGACCAGAGCGTCCCAGGAAACCTTTACTTCGACACTATCAGTCTCAAAGTCGTGGACGAACGAACAATTGAGGAAACCCGGAATGACTTCCGCTCTTTCAGGCTGTGCTCAACCATTCTTGATGCACGGGAGTTGCGACGACGGGCATTCTTCTTGTCAAACGTTAGGTCTGTAAGCTTCAATTGTCGTCACTTATCCGGCCAACACTGCCTGTGCTATGAAAATTCGACTTCAATTAACGGGTGGAACAACAATGGCGAGAGCGACTAGGGTGCCAAACGGATACGAATTCTCAGGTCTGAGCGGAATTGGGATGCGATTGGTGAACGAATTTCAGCGGCAGTATCCACAGCTATGTATGCCAAGTTCGGAGCCCAACTTCAGATTCATACAACTGGGCTCTCCTGTGCAGAATCGCCTCTTGGAAAAGCTTGTCGCCGACGTTCGAGCGCGAGACCCGGAACCAACACCCCCACCGTTCAAAACACGAAGGTAAGCATTTGGCCCTGTCGCGGTCTACGTCGCATTGGTTTCGAGAGATTTGTCCCGCTATCCCCGCTGTCAGTGAGTATGTGGGTCGTTGCTACGCTTGCCGCTCTTGTTAGTCACAGCTTCGTCAAGTGCGGAATGAATCACAGCGAGGGTCTCGTCGTATGTTAGTTGTTCGGTGCGGACGAACCATTCGATTGAGCCGAGCAATTTGAGCAGCATGTCTGTCGATGTGGATGTTGCGCTGATTCGAAGCCATCTCGTACAGTCGTTTCTGTCCAATGCCTTTTGTCTCCAACACGCTGATATGTGACCTCAATGTGACAGGTCTGCACAACATTCGACTAGCGGTGTGGGAGAGCATTAACCATCTCGGCGAATGGCATTGGGAAATGGGTGTAGATTCTGGTCGTCTGGTACTAGCACGGGGAGTTACAGAATCACAACTTGCTGCTCAGATTGCCTCGCAGCTTGCACATGAGACGTGGCTCTATAGCAAACACAAGGACCCCAATGTCGTATGGAACGGCCCGTACAACTGGCAATTGAAAAAGCAGGATTGATGTCATTCGCCTCGCACCGTTCTGATTGTCGTGATGCGGGCTCATCAGGTTCGTCCCGTCGAGTCTTCGTTCCCGATGACAACACGTGATTTGCGGGTCTGCCTCCGCCCACCAATCGCCGAAATTGCGATTGCTGCTGGCCCTTTGAATACTTCTGTAGCCGCCCACATCGAAGGAAGGTTTGACTCTAAAAATCCGGTCTTGCCAACGAAATCGCGTCTCCTGATACGATTCCACGACGAAAACAACTGTCTGTTGCACTCTCGCCGTCGGCGGCCTCGAGCACAATCCTTGCTCGCATCGCCAGTGCCTGCGCGGTCTTGCGCCGCTGCGCCCAGCCCTCAAGAACAGGCCGATCCCCAGCCCGCAAATCCACAAC
>Ga0209004_1000075_pt1 | contig 27437 bp, 19 predicted proteins | sample TexAe_RefH0_M1_FD_187948 | JGI IMG/M metagenome (GOLD analysis project Ga0209004, IMG submission 187948) | Forest soil microbial communities from Davy Crockett National Forest, Groveton, Texas, USA - Texas A ecozone_RefH0_M1 (SPAdes) (version 2) | ecosystem: Environmental > Terrestrial > Soil >... | reverse complement strand
CGTGACTACATCACCTGCCGCGCCGGCCGCTAACGCGCCCTCTCAGCCCACTGTTTCCGTCGCTTCCCCGGCCCCTTCCTCAGCCACGCCGTCTCGCAACCAGGTGCGCTACTGGACGCTCTGGATCTGCGTCTTGTTGGCCCTGGCCGTGCTGGGCTGGCCTTTGGGCGCTGCTCCCGTCCAGCCGTGGCGCATGTAGATGGAGGCTTGCTCTTCTCCGGCGAGGCGCTTCATGAAGTAGTAATTGCCGGCGCGCTGGATGGGGATTGTCCAGCGAGAAGTGTGCTCAAGTGGATCGAGATCGTCCTGCACCTGGTTGTGGATGTGCGCCAGCTTCAGGTAGCGGGTGGTGTAGGCATTTTCCTGGTCGATGAAATTGCGGGTTTCAGTGCTCTTGGCATCTTCAAGCCAGCGGTAATTGTCAGTGATTTTGGTGCCGAAATAGTTATCGATGACCGGGTTGGGTTCGACGGCGGGAGGCGGGGGAAGCGTGATGCCGTCGCGGCCGTGGATGGATTGGGCGATAGCATTGGAGCCGAACAGAACAAAGAAGACAAGACCAGCGATGCGCCGCATCGAGAACCCCCTGCCACACAGGATACTCGGGCAAATTGGGTGGGCACGCCCTTCGTGCTTTGCTGTTCACCGGCGTCAGTGAGGTGACGCAAATGGCACTGAGCGTTTGCGCGGGTTGCATTGCGACGCGCTCCAATCCGCGACCCCGGTAGAATCGACATCAGTGGAAGATTCCTTGCCAACTCAACCGCGACCGGGCGCGCCTTCGCTGCTGGCGCGGGCGATGCGCGTGATGAAGCCGTCGCATGCGCACTCGGCGTTCAGCGCGACGGTAGTACTGATGGCGTCGGTGTTTCTGTCGCGCATCATCGGGCTGGTAAGGGTGAAGTACATTGCGTGGTTGTTCGGCAGCGGAATGCAGGCCGATGCGCTGAACGCCGCCTTCGTGCTCCCGGACATGATTTCGTACTTCCTGGTGGGCGGCGCGGCGTCGATCACGTTTGTCACGATCCTGACGCGCTATCGCGAGACGGGGCGCGAGAAAGAAGGCGAGCGGTCGCTCTCTGTGATTCTGACCACGATGTACGTGGTGCTGGGCGGTGCGCTCCTGCTGGCGGAGATCTGTGCGCCCCTGTTCGTTCGGATGCAATTCAATGGGTTCGACGCGGAGAAGGCAGCGCTCTGCGTGAAGCTCACGCGGATTCTTCTGCCGGCGCAATTGTTCTTTTTTGCAGGCGGGGTATTTGGCGCGGTTTTGCTGGTGCGCAAGCAATTCAACGTGCAGGCGGTTTCGCCCCTGATCTATAACCTGGGCACGATCGTGGGCGGCGTGCTGCTGGTGAAGCAGATAGGGGTATCTTCGCTGGCCGTCGGCACGGTGGCGGGCGCGTTCTTCGGGCCATTCTTATTGAACTGGGTGTTTGCGCGGCGGGCGGGAACGCGGTATCGTCCGATTCTCGATTGGCACGATGAGGGGTTGCGGGAATGGGTGCGGCTGTCGTTGCCGCTGATGGCGGGGGTTTCGCTGGTGACCGCGGATAGCTGGATCATCGCTCACTTTGCCTCGAAGATTGGGGGCGCGGTTTCGCAGTTCAACTACGCAAAGCAACTTTTCACGGCGCCAATGGCAGTGTTGGCGCAAGCTGCAGGTGCCGCTTCAATGCCCTTCTTCGCAAGCTTGTGGGCAAAGAAGAACCGCTACGAATTCGCAAGCGTGGTGGCGGATTCCGTTTCACGCGTGGCTTGCATGGGACTGCTGGCGGCCTCGGCAATGATCGCGCTGGGCAAACCGGCCATCGACCTGGTGTTTACCGGCGGGCGCTTCTCGGCAAGCGATTCGAACCAATGCGCCTTATATTTTGCGGTCTTCTCGATTTCTCTGTCTCTTTGGTCAGCCCAGGCCATCTATTCGCGGGCATTCTTTGCAGCCGGCAACACGTTTGTGCCAATGGCCGCGGGAACGATTGTGACCGCGATTTCGCTGCCGATTTATGTCGGGCTGTTCCACGGATTTGGGGCGATGGGGCTGGCATTCGCTTCGGATATCGGTATCGTTATGCAGACCTTTGCGATCGCCGGTCTGCTGCATCAGCGGCACATGGTGTCGCTGGCGAGTCTGGATTACCGCGAACTGGGGAGATGCCTGGCTGCGGCGTTGACTGGTGGAGCGATCACGTGGATCGTGTTTTCCTGGTTGGCCGGCGAAGTCATTCAGCGGATGCATCTGGCGGCGCACAACCGCTTGAATGACCTGGTGGTGCTGGTGGCGGGCGGGCCGCTTTGGAGCGCTATTTGTCTTTGGGTGCTGACCAGGACGGGGTCGGCATTGCCAAGGGTGATCATGAAGCGACTGCGGCTCGCGTAGGTGGAGATTCCCGGTTCAGAGGGTAGATTTTCCGGGGCTGAAGCCCACCCATTCCCCGAGCATTATTCGTGGAGATGAAGTCCCACGCTCCTTCCGGCAAGGACGGGGCACTGTCGATCTCTACCGTGCGGGAGCAATAAGGCACCTGGACCCCTGCCGAGGCAAGGGTCCGCGCGGTCCCGAACGACAGTTGAGCCCCTACGAGTGCACTGCGACTTTGGCAGGCTCGGAAGACACGGCGGTCGGTTTCGAATCGGGCTTGCGGATGTCAATGCCGCCCTTGAAGAACGCGCCATCTTCGATGCTGATGCGGGCCGCGGCCACATCGCCGGTAAGGGCGCCCTCAGCACGGATGTCGACGCGATCGGTGGCATTGACGTTGCCCTTGAGTTTGCCGAGGACGACGATCTCGCGGGCGCTGATGCTGGCCGTGACATTGCCGTTCTTGCCCACCGTGACGCGATTGCCCGGGATGCTGATGCTCCCCTCAACCTTGCCGTCGATGAACAGCGATTCGGTACCGGTAATCTCGCCTTTAATCGAGAGGCCCTTGCTGATGCTGGCTTGCTCGCCGACAGAAGATGTGGCCGGGCGCGCTGTTTCAAGTGTGGGCTGCACCGCCACGGGACGAGCAGCGGGCTGCTCGGGGGTCGGTGTCGGAGAGGGTGATTGGCCTTGCTGGGTGGGTTTCCACATAGCGCTCAATGCAATTCCTTTTCTGTCCTAACGGGACTGAGGGTGCCAAGGCATGGACCACAGCTGTGGCCCGAAGACTTAAAATCTCTCGGACGCGGCCCATGCTTGCAGCGGGCACGTGCGTCCTCACATCTGATGCTAGTCCTTTGCTCGGACTTACCAAGCATGGTTGTTCCCGTTATTGTAAGACGACAGGGCAAAAATATACGAATGCCGAGAGTAACGCGACTCTCCGGTTGCCTACAGTGATAACAGATGAAAACGGAGAACCCGATGAATCGCGGCGATTTACCTACAATTCCCGAACCAGGAAAGGAACCCATGCTGCGGATCGCCAGGAATTCTGCGCTAATTTGCGCTGTGGGAATGTTGGGCCTGATTTCCCTTTTTGGACAGGCGCCCTCAGAGCAGCAGCCGTTCGACGTGGTGATTCTGCACGGGCACATTATCGACGGGACGGGTTCGCCGTGGTATTCGGGGGACGTGGGGATTCGCGACGGACGTATTGCGGCAATTGGAGACCTGGGCAATGCGCCAACGAAACAAAAGATCGACGCGCAGGGGAAGGTCGTCGCGCCGGGATTTATCGACATGCTGGGACAGTCGGAGCTGACGATCCTCGTCGATCCGCGACTGCCGTCGAAGATTTACCAGGGCATCACGACGGAGATTACGGGCGAGGGCAATTCCGTCGCTCCGGTGAACGACGCAATGCTTGCGTCGGACCGCGCTGGATATGCCCACCTGCACATCACGCCGGACTGGAGGACGCTGCGGGAGTATTTTGCGCGACTTGAAAAGCAGGGCATGGGCATCAACCTGGCAACGTACGTGGGCGCAACTTCAGTGCGGCGGATGGTGCTGGGCGACTCCGATGTGCAGCCCGCCGCGGCACAGCTCGAGCAGATGAAAGCGCTCGTCGATCAGGCCATGCGCGATGGCGCGGTCGGCCTGTCGACGGCGCTGCAATACGCGCCCGCTCCATACGCGAAGACCGAAGAGCTGATTGCGCTGGCGCGCGAAGCATCGAAGTACGGTGGAATTTATGCCACGCACATGCGGAGCGAGGGCGACACGGTGCTGGAGTCGATTGACGAGGCCACGCGTATCGGACGAGAGGCGCAGATTCCGGTGGAGATCTGGCATCTGAAGGCTGCGGGTAAAGCGAACTGGGGAAAGATGCCGCAGATCGTGGACCGTATCAACGCGGCACGGGCAGCGGGTGTGGATCTGAGCGCGAATACCTACGCGTACACTGCATGGTTCAACACGTTTTCCGCATTCGTTCCGCCGTGGGCGCATGACGGCGGCGATGCTCAATTGATTGCCAGGCTCAAGGATCCGGCTGCGCGAGCGCGGATTCGCAAGGATATGACGAGCACTGGCAAGAACTCGGCTGGCGAGGACTGGGACAACGAGTGGCAGGAGGTTCCGGGACCGGAAGCTATTTTAATTGCAGTGGTGCAGAATCCTGAGCTGGTGCCTTTGCAGGGCAAGCGCCTGTCGGAGGTTGCGGCGCTATGGCACGAGGATGCGATCGACGCGCTATGCGATCTGCTGATCAAGGACAACGCGTTCACCGAGGTTGCCGTCTTCGGCATGGATGAGAAGGATGTGAAGCTGGCGTTAAAACAGCCTTGGGTTTCGCTCGACAACGATTCGCAGGGGACTTCACCGGAAGGATTGCTGGGCAGCGAGCATCCGCACCCGCGCGCTTATGGGACGTTTCCGCGGGTTCTGCGCAAGTATGTGCGTGAAGAGAAAGAGCTGACGCTGGCCGATGCGATCCGCAAATTCTCGGCGCTCCCGGCGCAGCGGATGCGGCTGACGGATCGCGGCGTGCTGAAGCAGGGGCTGTGGGGCGATGTGGTGATCTTCGATCCTGAGAAGATTACAGACAAGGCTACGTATGAGGATCCAAACCGGATTTCGGTGGGCATGGACTATGTACTGGTAAATGGCGTGCCGGTGATTGCAGAGGGGAAGATGACGGGGGCGTTGCCAGGGAAGGTTCTGCGGGGAGCGGGCTACGTGCCGTAGCGCGATCTCTCAGTTCGTGCCGCAGCTGAAGTTGGAGCGCAGATTGCGATCACAATCTATGGACCGATGAAAGTCGCTAAACAGCCCAAAACGAAGTGAGCGGCCCCAACCCGGTGATTTCAGCGTCCAAAATGCTCTCATTCTCATCTCTTATTGGAACGGAATGATACATACTTCATGAGCCATCCTCTTTTTTCGCCTTTTCAGTTGCGTTCTGTTGTGTTTCCTAATCGCATTGGCGTTTCGCCGATGTGCGAGTACTCGTCTGAGGACGGGTTCGCTAACGAATGGCATCTCGTTCACCTGGGCGCTCGCGCGCAGGGCGGCGCGGGGCTGGTGATGATCGAGGCTTCGGGTGTCACGCCGGAGGGACGCATCTCGATTAACGACCTCGGCATCTGGAAGGACGAGCACATTCCGAACCTCGAACAGATTGCGCGGTTCGTTCGCTCGCAGGGTGCGCGTGCAGGCATTCAGATTGCGCATGCGGGGCGCAAGGGCAGCATGACGGCTCCCTTTGGCGGCGAGCGGCTGCTGACGCCGGAGGAAGGGCGCTGGGAGCCACTGGGGCCAAGCGCCATTTCCTTCTCGGCCGATTACGCGGTGCCAAAAGCGCTGGATGCGGCAGAGATCGCTGGCGTGGTCAGCGCATTTGCAGACGCTGCGCGGCGCGCCGATAAGGCCGGATTCGACTTTGTGGAGATTCATGCGGCGCACGGCTACCTGCTGCACGAATTCCTTTCGCCACTGGCAAACAAGCGCACCGATGCCTATGGCGGCAGCTTCGATAATCGCATTCGGCTGCTGCTGGAGGTGACCGATGCGGTGCGTACGGTATGGCCCGATCACTTGCCGCTGTTTGTGCGCATCTCCGCGACGGACTGGGCTGAAGGCGGCTGGAATCCCGATGAGGCCGTCGAGCTGGCGCGGCGGCTGCGCGCCCGCGGTGTCGAACTGTTGGATGTTTCATCGGGCGGGCAGGTACCAAACGCGAAGATCCCGGTGGGGCCGGGCTTCCAGGTACCATTTGCCGCGCGCGTTCGCAAAGAGACTGGAATGCCAACGGCCGCGGTGGGCATGATCACGGAGCCGAAGCAGGCGAATGACATCGTGGCCAATGGCGATGCGGACATTGTGCTGTTGGCGCGGGAGATGCTGCGCGATCCTTACTGGCCCCTACACGCGGCAACGGCGCTTGGTGAAACCACGAGCTGGCCAGTGCAGTATCTGCGCGCTGCACCGCAAGGATCAACCGCGCGATCGGCAGTTCAGCGGGCAAAGAAGGGCTGAATCTCGCGATTGCGGCCTGATTTTCAACAAGATTCGGAGTCCGCAGGCTCTGATGTTGCGGATTTTGCTTCACTTCGGGTGCAACAGGTGGCCTATACTGCGTCTAAGCAGTGATCCCGCAGTAACGCGGGCCTTCTGTATTAGCTATGGCATCGCATCCATCCCCGAAGCGCGCCGTCGAAACTCCGACCATCCCTGACCGTCTCTATTTCAAAATTGGGGATGTTGCCCGTATTTGCAAGGTCGAGCCGTACGTACTGCGCTTCTGGGAGTCGCAGTTTCCGCAGCTGAAACCGAACAAGAGCGGTACCGGGCAGCGCCTCTATCGCAAGCGCGACGTGGAGATCGCTGTCGAGATCAAGCGGTTGGTGTACGGCGAAGGCTACACGCTTTCGGGTGCTCGCCAGGCATTGGGACAGGCTCGTCGTGCTGAACCCCAGGCGGCTGCCGCCGCTGCACCGGCGCAGCCACCTGCGGCCACCGTTGCCAAGAAGCGCGATAAGGTTGCCGAGGTCATCGGGCGGGCTCGAGCCGAGTTGCGCGAGATTGCCGGGATGCTAGCGTCACCAGCGGGCACCGCGAACCCGCAGCTGCAGCCGCTTCGACGCCGGACGCGTACGTCGCCGGTGGAGAGTGCTACGCGCTCCCTGTTCGACGCTTAGCTCCAGCATCAGAGAAACCGGTCTCCTGCGACGAATACCATCTTTCAATCCAGATTCTCATCTTTGTGAACTGACGAACAAAGAGTCCGCGCACTGTTTGTTGTTGGCCGAGAAGGGCGCCTGGGTGCACGGCGGCCCTCCATCCGCATCTGCATTGGGCAAGAGACCCACACTCTGCCGCAATGAAAACTGACTTGCGCGTGGTGTCACGGAGTCAGTTACAATCCCTAGCACCCCGGGACCGGAAACTATTTGAAGACTTCCCTTGCTGTAAGTGTGGCGACCTGGTATCGCGTCTCGCCTACACAAAATCCCAACGGAGCAACGCATTCGAGGCTTACAAGGAGAACACATGGAAATCATTTCAGTCGGGTCTGATTGGTCTCAGAAAGTTACATGTGGAAGCTGCCGGAGCGCGCTGAAAATAGGGCAAACCGACCTAGGCTGGTTCAAGAAAACCAACTGGGCCAAAGGATCGCTTGGCTTTCGTTGCGGGCATTGCAAAACCGTGATCCTTTTTGATTCAGCAATCGTGGATGGAAAAGACCGGGAGTGGGTTTTCGCAGATTGCGAATATCCCCCGATTCATGTCGGTCAGTCGCTCAAGAATAAGAAAGTCGAGAGCATCTGACGTATTGCAAAACTCTGCAGACACCTTCGTCCGAGACACCTGGATCCTGATTCAGCCGCCAGGCTGCTCTCCCCTGGTTGCCCTTGTAAGCTGGGCAACTGCCTGGCTTCCTGTTTAGAATGAGGACTCTACCCACAACTCCAATCAATGCAACAGTTATAGGCATCCTCGCACCATCTCGTGCTAAACAGGAGCCTTAGCGCGAGGTCCCCAAAAGGTATCTCGTGGTTCTCAAAATATCTCGAAAACATTTCCACAAAATCGCAGCCTGCGTGCCCTGCAGACCCAGCGAAGTCGAGACTATAATTCCCGGCCATGGAAAGGAGGGCGAACCATGCCTCAGCAGAACAATTCCCCCGAAGAAAACAAACAAGTCGTCCGCAGGTTTGTGGAAGAGTGCTGGAACCAGGGAAGCCTCAATAAGGTATCCGAACTCCTCGCAGACCAAGTCCGTTTCCACGACCCGGTGTTCCCCAACATGAGCCCTGGAATCCAGAACATCAAAAACCACATCGAGACAACCCGCAAGGCATTTCCCGATCTGACATTCACCATCAACGACACCATTGGCGAGCGCAATGAAGTCGTCGTGCACTGGACTGCCCACGGAACGCACAAAGGTCAGTTTCTCGGCATGCAGCCCACCAACCGCAAGGTAACCATTGATGGCACCTCCATCTTCCGGCTCGAAGGATCGAAGATCGCTGAAGCTCATGCGAACTGGAATCTGGCCACGATGATGGCGCAACTCGGAGTCATCGAGGTTCCCAGGGAATTAAGAGCTGGCGCAAGGCAGGAATCCAGGCAGGAAGTGAAATCACACGCCTGATCCGACCAGTCTCCATGTCCGCCAAATGTGACGGACTACAACTAGTCCTGGCACGCACCCATGAGTGCCGAATTCACAGCCTTGGAGGGCCCACCTCCTCGGCAATCTCCTCAAACTGAAGGTGGGCCCCGTTCGAACAGAGCATGCGCGCATTACCTAGCGCATTTCGAGCCCAGTATCTGGCCGGAGGTATCGGGATATAAAGCTTCTTGCATGCTCCGATTGATAGCATCAGTTCTTGACCGACATGCTACTGTCCGGCGTCAGAGAATCGTAGATCGACTCGATCTTGGCCACCATGCTTCGCACGGAGAATTTCTCAAGTATTCGGTTTCGACCCGCACTGCCCATCGAGTAGCGCAACTTAGGATCCGAGATAAGACGACGCAAAGCTTTGGAGAGCGCATCTACATCCTGGGGCAGCACTAGAAAGCCGGTGTGACCATCTTCGACGAGTTCAGGCAAACCTCCAATCGTTGTAGCGACAACCGGTAGACCTTCTGCCATGGCCTCGAGAGTTGCAATGCCTAGCCCCTCATCGAGCGAAGGCGTCACGAAAATATCCCACTTCCGAAACAAAAGTCTGAGGTCTTGCTTCCAACCCAGAAGTTGGATTTGGTCGTCAAGCCGCAGCCGGCGTATCTCTCTTTCCAGATCCTCTCGCTGCGGTCCGGATCCGGCAATTTCGAGTCGAAGTCCTGGAAATTCTAAGCTCAGCGATGCCATCGCGCGAATTAATGTCATCAGCCCTTTGAGAGGTACTAGGCGGCATGCTGCTCCCACCACCACTGCATTGTCGGGAACGCGATTTGCTTCATTAAACGCTCCCGCAACCTCCACACCTGAATAAACAACCTCAGGTCTTGCGGCAGGGACTTGAAGAGCAACGTACTTCGATACCGCTACCACAGCATCTGCACCTCGCACATCACGGAGATCTGTCATCGGATCGATAATTCGTCCGTGAAGATGTATCACGATTCGAGCATCAGAAGCGGCGCGGACCAGTTGACGTATGGAGCGCGCCCCATAGTGTTGATGGACGATCGCAAAATCGTGATTGAGAAGATTTCGCCAAAAACGGTACGCACCGATGGGCTCTCGGACTCCGCGCCCCCAATTGATCCAGCGGGCGACGGCGCCGGCCGCCTGCAGTTCTTCAACAAGCGGACCATTCGACCCAAGGAACCACGCATGCACCTGGTACCTGAGCGGATCGAGCCCGGTGGCAAGCGCACAAACGATGCGGGCAATTCCACTCCCTTCCGGCTGTGCGGTTCCGAGAATATGTAAGATTTGCTTGGTCATAGTTGATTCCGTCGCAGGTACTCCAGCCGGAGATTCGTTACGCGCGATCGAATTCGCAACTGAGTTCGGACAGCATCAAACAGACTCCTGGCGAATGCGAGCCTCAGTTCTAGAGCGGTTCCGCAGTTGGTGTCGGAGTTTTCGGCCTCGGAGAAAAGTGGATTTTTCTTAAGAAAGAATGGACTCGGCAGCACTTGCTTCTGGCCACAGGAAATGCGGAACTGCTGTAAATCCAGGATTGTGTCGACCGGATGAAGCATTGTTTGCTTAGTCAAAAAGGTGTCCGCTCGCAAATCGTTGAGACCTTCTTCGGATTTAAATGCGCGTCGAAACACTGCACCCGTGACAATGTCGCCGTGCTCATTGTAGCTTCCGAACGGATAACGAATGCCCTTCCACCGCGGATTGATCAAGAGAGAACGTTGCCGAAGTAGTGCCTGGAGTGCCCCAACTCTGTTGTTTGGACCTGATAGCATAGCGCCATCGCCATGATCTCTTCAGGAAGAGAATCCGAGCCCCAACATACGGCGTTCACTGACGTGGCTTTTGATTCGATTCCAGTTATGGTAATCGAGCCTTCCCGTGGCTGGGTGGCATTGAAGCTGAGCGAACTCTGGGAATACAGGGAACTGCTCTACTTCCTCACATGGCGCGAGGTCAAGGTCCGCTACAAGCAGACCGCGCTAGGCGCCTCCTGGGCCATTATCCAGCCGCTGTTTACGATGTTGATCTTCAGCCTGTTTTTTGGAAAACTGGCGAAGGTTCCCTCAGACCGCATTCCCTACCCGCTTTTCTGCCTGGCTGGGTTGGTACCCTGGACTTTTTTTGCGAATGGACTTTCGCAAGCCTCCAACAGCCTGATCACAAGCTCAAACTTGATTTCAAAGGTCTACTTTCCGCGCTTGACTTTACCACTATCGGCGGTGATGTCGGGCGCCATAGATTTCGCGATCTCCTTTGTGCTGCTGGTTGGCATGATGGCTTACTATCGCCAGATTCTGACCCTTCGTTGCATCTATCTGCCGCTGTTCTTCCTGCTTGCATTCGTAACGGCACTCGGTGTCGGCCTGTGGCTTTCCGCGCTCAACGTGGAGTATCGAGACGTGCGATATACGATTCCATTCCTGACACAGTTCTGGATGTTTGCTACGCCAATTGCATACCCGTCCAGCCTGCTCAATGAACCATGGCGAGCCGTGTACGGACTGAACCCCATGGCAGGGGTTGTAGAGGGGTTCCGCTGGGCGCTTGTCGGGACCAACACGGCTCCGGGGCCTGTGATCGCCGCTTCATCCTTCGCTGCGGTGTTGATTCTAATTGGGGGAGCATTCTACTTTCGAAGAATGGAAAAGACCTTTGCAGATGTGGTGTGACGCATGGATCTACCTCCTTCGTCCGCGCTTCGGAGCGCGCTGAGCCATGAGTGAGATCGCGATCCGCGTAAGAGACCTCGGCAAGCAGTATCACATTGGCGCCCTCCAGCAAAACGGGAGATTTACATACAAATCCCTTCGCGAATCCCTTGCAAAAGCGGCGTCCGCGCCCTTTCGCATCGTTCGTTCGATGATTGAGCGGGATCGAAGTCGCGAGGACGATAGCGATAGGACCATCTGGGCTCTGAAAGACGTGTCGTTCGAAGTCAAGCGCGGCGATATTGTTGGATTGATCGGACGAAATGGCGCCGGAAAAAGCACCCTCCTCAAAGTGTTGGCGCGAATCACGGAACCCACGACGGGCCGCGCTGAAATTCACGGTCGCCTGGGATCGCTGCTCGAGGTCGGGACGGGATTTCACCCTGAACTTACGGGAAGAGAAAACATATATCTCAATGGTTCTATCCTCGGTATGAAACACGCGCAGATTTCATCGCGTTTTGATGAGATTGTGGCATTCGCCGAGGTTGAGCAATTTATCGATACCCCTGTGAAGCACTTCTCCAGCGGGATGTATTTGCGGCTCGCATTCGCAGTTGCGGCCCATCTTGACACCGAGGTCCTGCTTGTGGACGAGGTGCTGGCAGTGGGAGATTACCGGTTCCAGGAAAAATGTCTCGGGAAGATGCGGGACGTTGCTACGACCGGTCGAACCATTCTGTACGTTAGCCACTCGATGTCATCTATCCAGACGTTGTGCAAACGAGCAATAGCGTTTTCTGAAGGTCGATTGATCGCCGACTCCAACCCTCAAGACGTGATTGCCGAATATATCGGCGGCAACCTGGGAAACATTCATACCGAGCCGCCCGATCCAACGCGACCAACAATTACCAAAGCTGCTGTGACACTGAAGGAGGAGACGCTCTTACTTTCAATCGAATTCGAATCCCCATTTGCTTTGACACCCCCGGTGTTTGGATTTGTAATGCACAACTCTCTTGGTACACCGGTCTTTGGAACCGAAAATATTGCGGAGCCCACTTTCCCTCCACCGGAGCCAGCAAGCGCAGGCCGCTTCGAGGTTGCTATTCCGGCAGGTAATTTTCGCCCTGACCGCTATCTGATCTCACTGTGGCTGGGAGATCGATTCACCGACTATTATGAGCGGGAGATGATCCTCCAGGCGAACTTGAACAACGCCGTGGGAGGAGGGCTACCGACTGATCGCAATGGAAACATCTACCTGCAGACTGACTGGCGTTACGAGGTCAGAAAACCGAAGGGAAGGTCGCAGGCCTGAATTCTTCCCTGATTATCGAGCTCCGCGCCAGAGCCGGCTTTCAAGTTCAGAAACGGATCGACAGTCTATTGAAAGTCGATACCCAGCAGGTCATCCAACCGGCCAAGCACGGGGCTGTCAGGCGCGAACTTGCGGGCGAAATGCGAGGAACTTGCGAGGATTGAGGGCAGATCTTCCATTTGAAGTTCCTTTGGATGGGGAGTATCGACGGACCAATCGATGTATCGATGATTATTCTTTGACAGCCTGAAGTGAGGCGCATTGCAAACGACAGTTTGGAAGTATGTCTCATCGGGGCAATGGCGATTCCGCAGGTGCCTTGCGAGCCAAGAGTAATTTCCTTGCGAGCCGAGGATATATTCTGCCACTTCCCGGCTGGCAGTGAACCACTCAGAACCCGCGTAACACCGACTGCCGTTCGCCGCATACGGCGACGTGAGCGCTGCAAGGAACGGAGGTGTCATGCGCCGATTGAGCTTCGCCAGGCCAAGCTGCCAGCTGTAGTACCGACGGAAACACTCGCGTTGGTATTCGCTTTCAAGGCGTAACGGGTCGATCTGCTGATGATCGATGTATGCATCACATCCGCCTTTCTGCAAATCTGAGATCGCATCCTGAGCGGACTTTGTGGGGTAGCATGCGCCGGAAAGCAACGCAAACCAGTCCGGCCTCGCCTGATTTGCATAGAGGAGGGCCAAGCTCGCCAAAGTGGCCCGGACCACCGAATATCCGCACCACTGAGTGGGAATATGAGGCCGGACGACTTGAACATTTGCAAACAACGAAACATCGACAGGGCATTGATCGAAATCATGATGCAGGACGATCGGCGGATTGGAATACACCAGGTTCAGTGCCCGTATCAGGCGAACAATCTGGCCGGGCGCCGTGTGGGTGATTAAGGCAAATCCGATCTGGCTCATTCGGAAGGACGCTCTCCATCTCTCAGAACTTCATTTGGAATACCGAATCTCTCAAATTTTCCCGTTGCGGAGCGATACCGGAGCGCCCTTGAAATGCGAAGATCTTAAACCCCAAGAAAGCGGACGCCAACATTACACTTCTTTAGAGAATAGAGCCAATACACATCTATCCTTCGTTTCCGACGCTATGAGCTTAAGCTGTGGATGTTCGCCGAAAAACTGTGCGATTCGCATCCCTCCGCGCAGCATCCATTTGCCCCACCAGGAAGTCTCAAAGATGACATTCTGCCTGCTATCGCTCAAGAGAAGGTGGCCACCAGGTCGAAGACCGTCGACGAGTTTGTCCCGGGCATTGCGCACTTCAGAAGGAGAGAGAAGCAATTCAATCACATCCATAACTACAACTAGATCGAGGTCTTTGGGGACGGGAGACGCGAAGAGATCCCATCGCTCGAACTTCACCTCTCGTCCAGCACAACGTCGTTTTGCGCGGCTTAAAGCAGCTTCAGAAAGATCGACAGCTACGAGTGAGTTGCAGCGGCGAGCGAGCATGTTACTGAATACACCCTCTGAGCAGGCAACCTCAAAGGCATTTTCAAACAATCCATCTCCGCTGGCTATGTCGAGCAACTCTAAAGCGCTCTTGAAGCGATCGTTTTCATCAGGATCGGTTGTATAGTTCCATGGATCTTCGCGCTCCTTCAACAGGTCGACAAGTTCCTCGCGCAATGACTCCTTCGACCAGCTTGCACGCACTCTCAATGTATGCCAGAAGTAGTAGGTACTGCGCAGAAAATGAACATCACTTAGTTTTCGCCGGATATTGAGGTTCATATTCCACTCGCACATTTCGGTTCGGCGCTAACCGGAAAGCCTGACTGTCTCAGCCGCGCGATAGCGTCTCTCGCATAACGCTTCATTCGTACGCACCGCTAGACCGGTTTCGCAGTTGATGTAGCTGTTTCGAACACCGGTACACTGTGGCGTTTTCTTGAGGAAAACACCACTCAATCGCAGCCGTTTCAGGGCACGGTGACTGCGAAACCGGTGTAGCGGCACAGATTGACTTGCGAGCCAAGCCCCACCACATCAAAAGAAGACTAGCACAGATAACGCTTACGACTGCGAAAACGATTGACAGGTGCAGCGTTCGAAAATTCAGCCTGAAGCGCAAGTCAAAAGCAACAGTATTCTCTAGCAAACAAGGCACCCTCTGCCCCACCGGCGACTTTTCTTTCAAACACAATCAAGAAGATTCGACACAAGTCTTGGCTGTTCGATCTGGCAGTTCCGATTCCTTGACTCATTTTCGCGTCAATAGAAGTGAGTCGTAGATCGCAACTGTCTGCGCAACCATGCGGTCAACGGAGAATTGATCGCGGGCACGACGCCACCCTGCGGCGCCCATCCCCTGTCTTCGCTTTGTGTCCTGGATGAGAGTTCGCAGTCCCTTGGCCAGTGCCTCAACATCCGAAGGTGGGACAAGGATGCCAGTTCTGCCGTCTTCCACCAGTTCTGGCAGGCCGCCGACATTTGTTGCAACGATCGGCAACCCTTGCGCCATTGCTTCGAGAGCCGCCATTGGGAAGCCTTCGGTGAGCGAGGGCATGGCGAAGATGTCCCAGCTTCGGAAAATGGGTTCAAGATGTCGCTGCCAACCGAGAAAACGGATGCGTCCGATCAGACCCAGGCGTCGCGCTTCTTCTTGCAAATTCCCGAGTTCGGGACCGTCTCCTGCGATTTCAAGATGCAGATTTGGAAATTCCGAGGACAACAACGCTATGGCCCGGACTAAATCCGAAAGCCCCTTAATATCCACCAGTCGACCCGCGGCACCCACGACAATCGAAGTCCTTGCAGTTATCTCGACTGCATTGAATCCTTCGCGAGATTCCACGCCGGAATATACGACGATCGGCTTTTGATTCTGCACCTGGCGAGCAACCGCATGCGAGACGGCAATGACGAGGTCTGCGTTACGCACTGCAACTGGAATGCTGCGGGCGGCATCAATCTCCGAGATTCGTGCGTGAAGCTGGACCACGACCGGGGCTTTTGAGGAAGCGCGAATAATCTGGCGGACCGTTCGCCCCGCAAAATGATGATGCACAATTGCGAAGTCATGATGTCGAAGGCAGCTCCAGAATCGGTAAGCGCCCAGGGGATCCCGAAGTCCGGACTTCCATTCTATCGACCGCGCGGTAGCGCCTGCTGCTTCAAGGTCCTCGACAAGCGGACCCGGAGGCCCGAGAAACCATGCATGCAAGTGGTATTTCGCGGGATCTAGTCGGCCGGCAAGCGCAGCCACAATCCTGGCGGGCCCAGTCTCTTCAAGTTGGGCGGAGCGTAACAGATGCAGAATTGCTGCTGGCATTAGTTGTGAAGGATCCTCATGCGACGCAATATTCTCGAGAGCCGTGATCGAATTCGAAAGCGTGCGCGGAGACGACGAACAGGATTCCATCCCAATCGAAGCATGAGTTCTAATTCGAGCAATGTCTCCCAGTCGAACACCGTCACCCTGCGCAAGAGGCTGCGGTTGGTCCGCAACGTGTTCACGCCCTCGTCGGTTGTAAAGCCCAGGTCGAGGTGTTGCTCCACACAGGCTGCGGTCGCGGCATCGTACAGTCCATAAGGATATGCGAAGGACGTGACCGGCAAACCGGTTATCTTCTCCAGGTCGGACCGACTTCCCGCCACCTCATCCTGCAGTTCGGGTTCTTCTAGTTCTGTCAGATCGGGATGGTTTCGGCTGTGAGCCCCAAAGTCAACCCCCTTCATCGACCAGTATTGAATTTGCTCGGCTGTCAGGCAAGGGCGCCACTTGTATCCAAGCGAATAATTCCAGAGGTTGCCCTTGCCAACGCAGTTTGTCGGAACGAATACCACAGCATTAAAACCATAGCGCTCCAAGACGGGGAACGCGTGGTCATACAACTCCGCAATCGAGTCGTCAAAGGTGACCAATACGGATTTCGGGGGTAAGGGTTTGGCAGTCCGCACCCATGACAACCAATCAGAGGGCCGAATTCCTACGTATCCACGTCGCGCGAGGAAACGTATCTGGGCCTCGAACCGCGGTGCAGAAACGAACAAAGCCGGTTCAGAGTCGGGTTGTGGCGGACCTACGTGATGATACATAAGGACCGGCAATCGCCTGCCAAACTCGCTCTGTAGATTGCGCCAGCCAACACTTTCTACAGCACCTCGCAGAAAACTGATTGCAATTCGCATTCGAAGCAGGCGCAGACCGAATTGCCTCAACGATGACAGGAAGCGAAGCCTATCTGCCAGCACAAAGGTTGGCCGAAGCAAGAGGTCGGGAGTAACTGGAAACCGAGCGGCAGCTTGAATGGCGAGCCGCTTCCACGCCGGCGCGTCCGCAAACCCGGCAAAAGTGGAGGACGGCCTTAGCTCTGGATGTTTCTGGAGCAATGGAATCTCGTCCCTTCCTTTCCCCCGGGCTTCGATGTGCACCATTTGCTCAGCTGTGTTTTCGAACACGCGCTGGCTGATCGCCTTAGGCTCATAGAGGAAACGGAGTCCCATTTTTGTGAGACGTAGGCCTAATTCGATGGGGTAGCTCTGCGCTAAGTCCTCGTCGAACACACCGCAGGCCAATAAGTTCGAGCGGGAGATGGAATAGTTTGGGCCTACCTTGCCATCGCGGGGCCAAGTCCATCTCATCTCCCAGCGCTTGATCTCCTCAGCGACCTCCTGGCGAGCCAGTTTCGTCGCCAACGTATCGGCACTCTCCTTCGAGACGACCACCGGTCCGTGCACTACAAGCGAGTGAACCATGCCATGCGCGTCTAGGTGAGCGCGGAAGTTGCCTGGATGAAGAATAACGTCGTCATCTGTGAAGAGCACGATTTGTCCACACGCTGCTCTAACACCTTCGTTGAGGGCGGCGGCAAGCCCACGGTTGGAGCCCTCGATGATGCGAAGCGAATACGCAGTCCGCAAGCTGCGGAGATACTCCTTCCGATCGTCGGTACCGTCCTCAACCGCGACGATCACTTCGTAATGCTCAGCCGGAATATCCTGCTCAGAAATCGATGCCAACGCGCGTGTAAGCGCCTGCCGACGACTACAAGACGCTACGATCACCGAAAGTCTCGGCGGGACGTCACTCAGTTCATGTGGCCTGACGTAGTTCGCGTTCATTTGGCCCTTCGGACGGGGATGTCACGCGAGATGCTTCCTGGCATCGGATTGATCGATGCATCAACATTGATCGATGCATCAACCAAGGTCAGTTGGGGATGTGCCGCGACGAATGCGTTAATCCGCTGCTCTCCACGGAGCATGTACCGACTCCACCAGAATCCCTCTCGAAAGTCGTTATCTCCGGTAAGTACGCTGGCGATAGCCTCGCTCAAGAAACGTTTCGCATTCAGGAGGGGAATGACGATCGAAACAAGGTTGTCCACGTTGCGCCCGCCGCCAAGTATCAGGGACGCCTTGACCTCAGTCTGTTTGTCATTTGCGGTCATGTAGCCTTTTTCCTGAAAGTCCAATCTAATTGTCAATTCTATTGTTTCGATGCCGATGCCCTTCCCAAGGCGTCGTCTGCGTAGAGCATCCACTCAAAACGGCCTGCAACCCAATCAACTCGACGGGGTCAACGAGGCGCCGCTGAAGTGCTCAATTTGTCATCTGATTTCAGCTCTGCGATCACCTTCGCGGCATCGGCAGAATACTGCGGTCTAAGGTTCACAATCGACGTCCAGTAGTGTCTGAACACCGCACCTTCCCCGAATTCTCCCGACGCTTGGTACAGCCGTGAATCCAGGAACTTAATTTTATCTCCCCCGACTTTCTTACCAATAAGGACCGGCAACAAATTCTGCCCGATGAACCACGGTGAATCCGTCTGCTCTACCTGGTTTATGAGTTCATCCATTCCGGCAGGCTCGACAACTGGCTTATATAAGCAAACGAGTGCCAGGGTCAGGTGCGGCGGGAAAGAGGACTGCATTCTAGTGAGGAATTCCGCTTGCTGCACCGGCTGTTTTTCGTAGACACAAAGAACCTTTCCGTCGCCCGCATCAATCCATTGCATGATCTCGTCTGGACGCCGTAAGAATAGCGTGTCGGAGTTGGTAATGATCACTCGGTCCCGACCTGCTAAAAGCGCGTGGTCAGTGAGTTCCAACGAATTAATCACGGCGGATCGATAACTTGCCGTCTTGGGGTAGGGCGCAAGAAGCTTTCCGACAATCTTGTCAGCCTCACTGCGTCGGATCACCTTGATCCCAATGATATGACGTTCGATCGTGATGATATCTTTTGGCGTGAGAGAACCGTCGTCATGAACCACCACCGCGAGGTCTGACACGAACCGCAATAGAGACTTGATTGCCGTAATGTACATGAACACATGGTCGTGACAAGTCAAGGTATGCAGTTCAGTTTGGGAAGCAGGATTACACCTCAGCGGCTTTGTCGAGTTTACGGGCTTGAAATTGCGATAGAACCTCCGAGGGTTTGCCCGTAGCCGCCAGTAGATGGCGCGTACGGCCCTGCGGAAAGGGAGGTTGGGATTATTCTCGTAAGTCTTCTTGATGTATTTGCCGATGTTCATTGGAAACCGTGCGAGAGAGTCAAAGGAGCTTGCGACAGGTCCACGGGCCATTAGTTCTGGTTAGCCGTCTGAAGCCGCGAACGCCACGAGGAGACCAGTTCAGCCACGATTTCTTTCAGGCCTTTGGTGACGCTCCACTTCGGATAGTGAGTTTTCAACTTGGATAGATCGCTGTAATAGCAGACGTGATCTCCGACGCGATTACCCTCGACATAGCTCCACACCTGGTCGCGACCGGAAAATTCTGTCGTAAGAGCAAACGCTTCGAGAATCGAGCACGAATTCTCAAAGCCCCCACCGAGATTGTAGACCTCGCCGCAGCGCGGCTTCTGCGCGAAAGCCAACATGAACCTGGCTACGTCTTCAGCGTGAATATTGTCGCGAACCTGCTTCCCCTTGTAGCCAAATACCTTGTATTCCGTTCCGCTCAGGTTGCAGCGGATCAAATAACTAAGAAACCCATGCAGTTCAACACCCTGGTGATTGGGACCGGTCAGGCAGCCGCCACGCAGGGAGCACGTGGGCATGCCGAAATAGCGGCCATATTCCTGCACCATTATGTCGGCGGCCACCTTTGATGCGCCAAACAGGGAGTGCAGCGACTGGTCGATCGAAAAGCTCTCCGAAATGCCCTGGCCGTATTCCGGACCGGCGTAATCCCACCGCATCTTCTTCTCCTCGAGAGCCAGCGTGTTCGGTCTATCCCCGTAAACCTTGTTCGAGGACATATGAATGAAAGGCGACTCACGCGTCCAGCGACGCGACGCTTCAAGCAGGTTGATTGTGCCAACCGCATTCGTATCAAAATCGTCGAAAGCGATCTGAGCGGCGCGGTCGTGCGATGGCTGGGCCGCGGTATGAACAATTACCCCCGGCCTAGTGGTCTCGAACAGTCGGAGAATTCCTTCCCGGTCCCGGATATCCATATTGTGATGCTCGTAACCTGGGATACTCTGGCGCAATCGCTGAAGCGACGCGGAGCTATCACCATCCGGGCCCAGGAACACCGCGCGTTGATTGTTGTCGACACCAACGACGGAGTATCCAGCCTCGTGAAAACGCTGGCAGACCTCAGACCCAATCAGTCCACAGGATCCGGTCACAAGAACACACAATTGACCCATTCCATCTAGGGTGACACACTCTCTTCAGCAACGTAAACATTCAACCTTTGACCTCGGTCGGGACAGTGACGCGAAGAGCGGGGTTTGATTTCGCTTTTGCGGTCGTGATGCCCCGGCCCTGCGCGTGAATGACGCAGTGGCTGCACACAGAGCCCGTGACCGAGTCCTGAATCGGATAGGCAATCCCCACTCCATACTGAAAGTTGCGGAAAACTCCCTCCATTTGACAGTGATTCATGCTCAGCGTAGGTTGGCACTCAAGTTCCCGACCCGTTGAATTGCATAGAATTCTCTTACCAAATTCGCTACATTGCGATATCTCTGTTCTGGAAAGGGCGAGCGCTGGCCTATGGAAGAACCGCTTGCCATCATAGGGATCGGCTGCCGCTTTCCCGGCAGTTCGAATTCACCGCAGGCATTTTGGGACATGCTCTGCGCCGGAACGGATGCCATCCGCGAAATCCCCGCGGACCGCTGGAATATCCCCGCACACTACGATCCCATCCCCGGCCATGACGGAAAGTCAGTCTCCCGATGGGGCGGTTTCGTAGACAATATCGACCGCTTCGATCCGGGTTTCTTCGGCATCTCCGCGCGCGAAGCCGACGCGATAGACCCGCAGCAGCGCCTGCTTCTGGAAACGACCTGGGAAGCGTTTGAGGACGCCGGTCAGACCCTCGAAGTCCTCCGCGGTTCCTCCACGGGGGTCTTTGTCGGAATCTCAACCTCCGACTATAGCGTCCTGCAGAATGAGGGTGGGGGCCGCGCCATTGCGGACGTCTACTCCGCTACCGGCTCCACTTTCAGCATCTCCGCGAACCGCATCTCGTACTGCTTCGATCTGCGCGGACCCAGCCTCGCCGTTGACACCGCCTGCTCCTCTGCACTCACCGCGTGTCACATTGCCTGCCAGAGCATTTGGAGCGGAGACTGCTCCATGGCCATCGTCGGCGGCGTCAACGCTCTTCTCAGCCAAAGCACTTTTTTTGCATTCAGCCGGATGTCGATGCTTTCTCCGGACGGGCGCTGCAAGGCATTCGCCGCGGGCGCCAATGGCTTTGTTCGCGCTGAAGGGGCCGGCGCGATCCTCCTCAAACCGCTCTCCACGGCGCAGGCTTGCGGCGACAGGATCTACGCTGTCATCCGCTCCACCGCTGCCAATCAGGATGGGCGCACCAACGGCATCACCGTCCCCAGTCAAGATGCCCAGGAGGACCTTATCCGCCGGGCTTGCCACAATGCCGGCGTTGAACCCTCCCAGGTCGCGTATGTCGAAGCCCACGGCACGGGAACCGAGGTCGGCGACCCCACCGAGGCCGCGGCGCTGAGTGCCGCGCTCTGCGGAGACAGGAAAGAAGCTTGCCTCATTGGATCAGTCAAAACCAATATCGGCCATCTTGAATCCGCCTCCGGAGTTGCCAGCATCATCAAAGTTGCCCTCATTCTCAAACACAAAACGATCCCCCCGAGTCTTCATTTCAAGAAGCCCAATCCGCGCATCGACTTCAAAAAACTCAAGCTCCGTGTCGTGAATCGGCTGCAACCCTTTCCACGCGCCTCTCAGCCCTTGCTTGCCGGCATCAACTCATTCGGGTTCGGAGGAGCCAACGCGCATGTGATCCTTGAGGCCTCACCGCCGAGCCTGCAAAAGATGTCCAAGGCGGTGCGACGCCGTCAGCCGTTCATCCTGCCCATCTCTGCGCATACCCTCGAAGCGCTTCTAACTGCAACAGCAAATTACCGCGCGCTGCTGCTGCAACCGGCCACCGATTGCTGGTCACTTTGCGCCGCAGCGGCCACACGCCGTTCGCATCTGTCCCATCGCTTCTGTTTTGTCGGCAACACGCAAAAGGAATTGCTGGATCGCCTGGATGCATCACTCGCGGGAGAAACAACTCCTGCCGTGGTCACCGGCCAGGCCGACAAAGCGGGGCCCGTGTTTGTCTTCTCCGGCCAGGGCACTCAATGGTGGGCGATGGGCCAGCAGCTTCTGGCACAGAGCCCCGTCTTCCGCAAAAAGATCGAGGAGTGTGACGCGCTGTTTCTGGAATTTGGCGACTGGTCCCTGGTGGAGGAGCTTTCACGGGACCAAGGCTCGTCAAGAATGGAGCAGACGGAGATCGCTCAGCCCTCCATCTTCGCCCTGCAGGTTGCCCTGGCGGCGCTCTGGGATTCGTATGGAGTCGTTCCTTCCGCCGTGGTCGGGCACAGTGTTGGTGAAGTTGCAGCCGCCTACGTGGCAGGAACTCTCACACTACGCGAAGCCGCGCGTGTGATCTTTCATCGCGGCCGGGCCATGGGCTCTGTATCCGATACCGGAAGAATGCTTGCCGCCAGCCTGAGCGGACCACAGGCTGAGCAGATCGCCGCCGACTATTCGGGTAAGGTCGTCGTGGCTGCATACAACGGCCCCAACTCCGTCACCTTTTCCGGCGAACGAGACTGCCTCACTCAGATCGCACGAGTGCTTGACGAGCGGGGCATCTTCAGCCGTTTCGTGCAAGTCAACTACGCGTTCCACAGCTACCAGATGGACCCTGCGAAACGCGACCTGCTTCGCTCCATCGGCGAGGTTGAAACATCCCCGGCCCGAATCGGCTTCTGGTCCACTGTCACTGGAAAACTCACGAACGGCCTGGACATGACTGCCGATTATTGGTGGCGCAACGTCCGCAAGCCGGTACACTTCTGCGACGCGATCGCAGGACTTATCGCGCAAGGACATTCGTGTTTTCTCGAACTCAGCGCTCACCCTGCATTAAACCTCGCTATCACGGAAACTCTCGCCCATGCAGCGACATCGGGAACCGTCGTGTGCTCCCTCCGACGCAATGCGCCAGAACTGACTGCCATCTCTGAAAACCTGGCTGCTCTGCATCTGGCGGGATCGCCGATCGTTTGGAAGAAGATCTTTCCCGGCGCAGCGAAAGATGTCCCCCTTCCTCTTTTTCCCTGGCAGCGCGAACTGCACTGGAACGAGCCATCCACCAGCCGCGCCGTGCGTCTGGATGCTCCTACACATCCCTTCCTCAGCATCAAACTCGACTCTGCGACGCCTGCCTGGAATACCTGGATCGATCTCAATACGAATTCGTGGCTGAAAGACCATCGTATCGAGAACCACATTGTTTTTCCCGGTGCCGGCTACATTGAAGCAGCACTTGGCATCGGCGCAAACCTTTTTCCCTCTCGCCAACTTGAGATCGAGGACATCGAATTTTTGCGCGCACTCCATCTTCCCGACGGCACAGACTCCATGCAGTTGCAGTCGGACTACAACGCGCTGGATTCCTCCGTCACCTTTTGCAGCCGCGAGAACTCGCCTGGTGCAGATTGGAATCGCAACGCGGCTGCAAAGATCAGAGCTCGTGTTGACGCGGTTCCGCTTCCGATGGACCTGAAACGCATCAAAGAGAGTCTGCCTGAGAATCAGTCCACCGACGACGTATATGCCACATCCGCGAGACGCGGCCTCTTTTATGGGCCGATGTTTCAAACGATCGAATCCGTGTGGCGGAGAGACGGCGAAGCTCTCGGAAAAGTCCGCCTGCCAGATTCGCTCGTTTCCTCCGCGGATCAGTTCCATTTCCATCCCGGCCTCCTCGACGGCTGCTTCCAACTCGCCATGATCTCCGCACCTCCGTCGGGCGACAGCATAACCTTCGTTCCCGTACGAATTGATCGCATCGCCGTTTTTGCCCGGCCCGGACCGGTCGTCTATTGTCACGCAACGCTCGCCCATGCCAGTCTTCTCTCCCCCGTTTTGAACCTCACGATTACTGATCCATCGGGTCGCGTGCTGATGAAGATTGAGGGTTACCACGCCCAGGCGGTAAGGGGACACACAGCACTTGCGCTAGATGCTCCGGAAAACTGGCTGTATGAAACACGATGGATCGAAAAGCCGATTGCAAAGATCGCCCCGGGACTATCTTTGACTGGGACATGGCTGATTTTCGCCGACCGCTCCGGCATCGCAAACCGACTGGCAGCATTGTTGAAGCATGGGGGCGCATCCACTGTCCTGCTCTATCAGGCCGATTTTTTCCACGGAGCTAATGGGCAAGACGGCAAGGCGTCCGCGCATCTCCAGTCTCATTTGCAAAAGCTTCTGGCCGGCCCCAATGCAACCAGCTTTGCGGGAATTCTCCATCTATGGAGCCTGGACATCCCCGACGATCCGCACCTCGATGCAGACTCGTTGCTTGAAGCTCAAGGCGCTGGCTGTCACAGTGCATTACATCTTGTGCGGGCGATGGAATCCTGTCCGTCGGCACCGCCGTTATGGCTGATTACACGCGGCTCCCAGAGTGCTCTTCCATCGGACATGGTCTCGGTCGTTCAGTCCCCGCTGCTTGGCCTTGGACGCACCATCAATTCGGAATTCACTCGCCTCTCTTGTTGTCTCGTCGACCTGGATTCAGGGAAACCGGAGGCCGCTGCCCGAAACCTGCTCAGAGAATTGCAATCGAACGATCGCGAGTCGGAGGTCGCATGGCGCGGATGTGTTCGCTTCGCCAGTCGCGTCGCGCCGACACGGCTCGAAGTTCATCCGCCCAAGGTGCCGTCATCGACAAACTCCGGCTATCGGCTTAACTTGCCCCTTTCAGGAGTCATGGATGACCTGGCCCTCAATGAGATTACTCGGCGGAAGCCCGGCCGCGGCGAAGTGGAGATCGAGATTCATGCGGCGGCTCTCAATTTCCGCGATGTGATGAAGCTGCTCGGCATCTATCCTATCGAATCCGATCGCGACATTTTTATCGGCGACGAGTGCTCGGGGCGCATTGTTGCCATGGGCAAGGATGTCAGAAACTTCGAGATCGGAGACCAAGTCATCGCCTGCGGCGCTGGATGCTTCGCTTCGCACCTCACTATCCCCGCACCGTTTGTACTGCCCAAGCCGCCGCGGTTGAGCCACGAGCAGGCAGCCACCATCCCCGTTGCCTTCATGACTGCGTGGTATGCCCTTCACAATCTCGGCAAGATCCAGAGCGGCGAAAAGGTGCTTATTCATGCAGCGACCGGTGGAGTCGGACTTGCAGCCATCCAGATTTCGCGACTGGCCGGGGCAGAAATCTTCGCGACCGCCGGCAGCGAGGAGAAACGCGACTGGCTGCGAAGCCACGGCGTCCGTCACGTGATGGACTCGCGCACCACTGTCTTCGCAGAGGAGATTTGCCGAATCACAAAGGGCGCCGGTGTCGATATCGTGCTCAACTCACTTGCCGGCGCAGCCATCGGCAAGGGTTTGGCTGTCCTTGCGCCAGGTGGACGCTTTCTGGAAATCGGCAAGCGCGACATCTACGCCAACACTCCCATCGGCCTTCGTCCGCTGCGCAACAACATCTCCATGTTTGTGATCGATATGGGCCAGGTGATGGCGGGGCAAGCGGAAACTGTGCGAGATCTCCTGCTCACGGTGCTCAAGCTGTTTCGTAATGGGCTCCTGCGCCCTCTGCCGCACCAGTCTCTGCCGATCTCCCGCGCCGCCGCCGCATTTCGTCTGATAGCTCAGGCAAAGCACATCGGCAAAATTGTTCTTACCACCCAGGACGCCGATGCTGCGCCTTTGCGCATGCCACCCGCCAAGCCCATCGCGTTCTCATCCAAAGCGTCCTACCTCATCACGGGCGGCCTCGGTGGCTTCGGCCTTGCTGTAGCAAGATGGCTCGTCGCAAGTGGAGCAAGACACCTTGTCCTGTGCGGAATAAGCGGCGTCATGACCTCCGAAGCAAAACAGGCCGTGGCTCGGTTGCGCAGAGTCGGCGCACAAGTGCTCATCGTTAAGACCGATGTTTCCAACCCCAGCGACGTTGCGCGCATGCTGGCCAAGATCAAACTCAAAATGCCGCCCCTGCGTGGAGTCTTTCACGCCGCCATGGTTCTCGATGATGGCCTTCTGACTCACCTCACTGAGGATCGATTTACCCGGGTCCTTGCGCCCAAGGCCATCGGCGCATGGAATCTCCACACCGCGCTGGCCAAAGTCCCTCTCGATCACTTCGTTCTGTTTTCCTCTATCAGCACACTTATTGGAACACCGGGCCAGGGCAACTATGCCGCGGCAAACAGTTTTCTCGACGCTCTCGCACATTACCGCCGAGCCCTTGGCCTGCCCGCTCTTTCCGTCAACTGGGGAGCTCTGGGGCAGGTGGGAATTCTGGCCCGCAATCAGTCTCTCGCGGCGCAACTGGAATCCCAGGGCCTTTACCCCTTCTCGCCGGACCAAGCCACGGAGATGCTTGGCAAGCTCCTGCAGCGAAACGTTACCCAGATAGGTTTTGTGCACATCGATTGGCAGAAGATATTCGGCAAGAGGGCCGGCGCTCCCGTGTCGCCTCGATTTTCCGATGTTGTTGTCTCCACGCTTCTCGACTCATCCGCTGCGATTGAAGATTATCGATCAATCCTGCTGGCCGCATCCGCAGAGGAAAGACAAACGCTGGTGCTGAACCTTGTACGCGAGTGTGTCGCAAAGGTGTTGCGAACCGCGTCCGCACGGCTTGATACCGCGCGCCCGCTGCGTGAGATGGGACTGGATTCCCTGATGGCCTTCGAACTCCTCAACCGCCTGCAGACGAAGATCGGAGCATCTCTGCCGAACAGCAAGATGTCGGCAAACTCCTCCATCGAAAGCCTTGCCGTCGTCGTTCTCGATATATTCGATGTCGCGCCCTCCGTATCCACGACAGCAAAACTACCCGCCATCTCTCGACGCCAAAGCTCATCTTCCGATCGAATCTCTCCCCATCAGCAAATGATTCCCTATCGCAGCATTGGCAGCCTCTTGCCCGTGTTCTTCATTCATCCGGCCGGAGGACGAACCAGCATCTATGACGATTTGGCTGCGCAGATCTCCCGGCATTCGCCCGTTTACGCAATCCAGTCGCGATTGTTGTCGGGCGCCGCGGAGGAATGGACCTCGATCGAGGAGATGGCTCAAGACTATGCCGCTATGATCATGCGGCAGCAGCCCGAAGGCGCTATCCGCGTTGCCGGCTTTTCTGCCGGCGGCATCTTCGCCCTTGCCGCTGCGCGCGAATTGGAACGCCGGGGTCGGAAGGTTTCCCTGCTTTGCATGATCGAAACACCCCTGGCTATGCTGGACCCAAACTGCACCCACATATCGATTCTCAAAAGTCTCATCACCGAAGTCTATGACCACCTGATCGCCGGTGTGCCTCGCTCTCGCCAGCCAAAATCAAGCGATCTCTCCGCTTCCATACTCAAGCTGGCGCAGCGGATTGTGCACACCAGATCGGAATCGGCGCGCGTCCAGCAAGTCCTT
>Ga0209004_1000074_pt1 | contig 27529 bp, 22 predicted proteins | sample TexAe_RefH0_M1_FD_187948 | JGI IMG/M metagenome (GOLD analysis project Ga0209004, IMG submission 187948) | Forest soil microbial communities from Davy Crockett National Forest, Groveton, Texas, USA - Texas A ecozone_RefH0_M1 (SPAdes) (version 2) | ecosystem: Environmental > Terrestrial > Soil >... | reverse complement strand
CAACATCCTCGGCGAGGTTGTGAAGCCGGGATCGTATCCGCTCTCTCAGTCGGCCACGATGATGGATGCGATTGCGCTCGCTGGCGGGTTTCGAGATTTTGCCAAGAAGACGGGAGTGTACGTTTTACGAAAGGGATCTGACGGTCGAGAGACGAAAATCTCTTTCAACTACAAGGAATTCATCAAGGGGAAAAACCCCGGACAAAACATTTCGATTGAACCGAACGATACGATCATCGTTCCCTGAAGGTTGCTATGCCCCGACTGCTTTGTATGTGCTTCCTACTGCTTGCTGCGTCTTCTCTTTGGTCCCAGGTCGAGCCGAGCGCGACGGGCGGTGGCTTGAACGACACACAAATGATGACACCTCCGCCCGTAAGCGGAGATGCCTATCCCGTGGTTGTGGGCGCCGAGACGCGCTCCAATTTTCTGTCCGGTGGGATGGTCTTCACGACGGCTTACCAGGACAACTTGCTGGTGGGGAATTCCAAGATGTCCGATGAGACCTACGCGTTTCTGCCTACGATCAGTCTCGAGCGAGTGACTCCCCACCAGGGTGAATCGCTGAACTACAGTTCAGGGTTCACGCTTTATCAGCACTCGAACCAGTTCAATGGAGTGACCCAGAACGCAGCGGGTAGTTACCGCTTCCACCTGAGCCCTTACACTGTTTTCGTTGTTCGGGATGCATTTTCACAAAACTACAACCTGTACAACCAGGGAAATCCTTTTGTTGGGGGCGGTGCTTCGGGAGCTCCGGAATCTCCCAACGCGGTTTTGGTTGCGCCGTTCGCAAACCAGCTCAGCAATTCGACCAATGCAGGAATTGAATATCAATACTCCCGGACCGCAATGATCGGAGGAAGCGCATCTTACTCCTTCCTGAAATATTCGAATCTTTCGCAGGTCCAGGGACTGGACAACTCAAATACAACCGGCGCAACAGGGTTTTATAGCCGAAGAATCTCTCGATCTCAATACGCGGGAGTGACGTACCAGTTTGCGAAAATCGACACCCATCCGTTTGACACATACACGCTGACGCACACGGTGTTCGGGTTTTATACGATCTACCTCACGCGGATATTTTCTCTATCCGTTCTCGGCGGTCCTGAGCATTACACCTCCTGGAATCCGGCAGCTCCAAAGGATGGAACCTGGTCTCCGGCGGTGCAAGGCAGCTTTGGATGGCGGACAGCTCGGTCCAACGTCGTCGCCAGCTATTCCCACATCGTATCGGGGGCGGGAGGGCTGATTGGCACGTATCATGCGGATACAAGCACGCTTTACGCCACGCTGATGATTTCGCGGAAGTGGACCGCCGGCGCGAGCACAAGCTACTCAGAGTTCAAGAATGTCAATACGGGTCCGATCGTATCGGAATTTGGCGCCGGGGGCCGCACCCTCGTCAGCGCGGCTACCTTGCAGCGTAGAGTTACGGAAAGACTGAACCTCGAGGCCGGCTACGCTCATTTCCATCAGAGCTATGTGAGCATCCCGGTTGCGGCGTCTGTCCCCGATTCCAACCGAGTTTATATGGCGATCAGCTATCAGTTTTACCGACCTCTAGGACGATAACGATGCCCGAGCTCATTGAAGAACAAGAATACACAAAGCCCGATTTCGAACGGTATCTGCATCTTGTGCAGCGCAGACACCTTCATTTTCTTTTGCCGCTCCTTGTGGGGTGGCTGGTTGTCTGGTCTGCGAGTTGGTTTTTGCCCACCAGATTCAAATCGAGCACGCTGATCCTCGTCGAGGAGCCAACGATGCCCGAGAAGTACGTAGCGCCGAACGTGAACGAGAATCTCCAGGATAGACTGCAGAGCATTACCCAGCAGATCTTGAGCCGAACGCGGCTCATGACGATCATCGATAAGCTACACCTTTATGCCGGGGAGAAGTCGCGAGTGACTTCTGACGAACAAGTCGAACGGATGAGGAAGGATATCAGCATAGAGCTGGTCCGGGACTCGCGCAACAGCGAAATCTCAGCATTCAGGGTAAGCTTCTCTGCCCACGATCCGCGTGTTGCTCAGCAAGTAACGAACGAACTGACAGGACTATTCATCACCGAGAATCTAAAGGTCAGACAAGAGGAATCTCAAGGAACGACGACGTTTATCGAGAAGCAGTTGGAAGATGCGCGCGTGTCTCTCGCGGAGCAGGAAGAAAAGGTCAGGAAATTCCAGAGCGCACATGAGGGTTCGCTGCCTACCCAGCAATCGAGTAATCTTCAGATCCTGGGTGGTTTGCAGGGACAATTACAAACCGAGCAGGACTTTCTGAATACGGCGAAGCAGCAGCGGGTGTACTACCAGACCCTGATCGAACAGTACAAGAACCTGCATCCAGCGGCAAAGACAGGCGAGGGGGGATTGCCGCTCGATCTTACTTCAATCGACCAGGAACTGGCCAAGATGCAGGCGCAACTTACGGAGCTAAGCTCGCGCTACACAGACAATTATCCAGATGTTCAGAAGCTAAGAATTCAGATTGCGAAGACACAGCGAATTCGGCAGGAAATTCTGAACTCGCTGAAAACTGATCCCAAGCAGCAGGCAGACTCGACAACGTTGTCCGAGGCGGATGTACAGAACTCACCGCTCCTGCAGCTCAAGAGCCAACTGCAAGCGAATCAGCTGGAAATTGCAAGTCGCGAAAGATCAATCGCGACGCTACAGGCACGGATCGGGGAGTACCAGGGGCGACTTAATGTCGAACCTGAGACAGAGCAGCAACTGGCCGAGTTAACTCGTGGTTATGAGCAGTCTAAAGCGAACTACGATGACCTGCTTAAGAAGAAGAACCAGTCGGAGATGGCAACGGACATGGAGCGGATGCAGCAGGGTGAGCGATTCACCGTGCTCGACCCGCCGAGCCTTCCTGGTAAGCCCGACTTCCCAAATCGCCTGAGATTCTGCGAAATAGGCGTTGGAATCGGTCTGGCATTAGGAAGCCTGGTCGTTCTTCTTTTCGAGTTCTTCGATGATCGCATGCACGGAGAGAAGGAGATCAAGGCACTGCTCCCGGTTACCGTTTTGGCCGAAATTCCCGAGATTCAGAATCCTCTTGACGTGAAAAAAGAAAAGAGGCGCTTAGTATTGGGCTGGGCGATGGCAGGGGTGATTGGCGTGATCATCTTGGTTGGTTCCACCTTCAGCTATTTGCGAGGATAGTCCACAAGTCCCCATGTACAAAAGCTTCTACAAACTGACGCGTAACCCGTTCGACCTGTCGCCGGACCCCACCTGCTTTGTCGCAACAGAGCGGCACAATGAGGCGCTGGCCGCGCTCTACTATGGCATCGTTCGCCACAAGGGCGTAGTCGTTGTGACGGGAGAAGTGGGAACGGGCAAGACCCTTATGCTCCGTTGCCTGCTGCAACTGTTCAAGACGAGCAGCGAAATTTCGTACGCATATTTGTTCAACTGCCGATTGTCCGCAATGGAGTTTTTGCATTATGTCGCCGCGGACTTTGGGTTGAAGGCCGATGCGCATCAGAGCAAGAGCTCGCTGCTACTTGACCTGAGCAAGTACGTCACCTCGCGAGGTCTTCAGGGACTCAACACGGTACTGATCGTGGATGAGGCGCACAACCTCTCGATGGAGCTCCTGGAGGAGATTCGTTTGCTTTCGAACCTTGAGACGAACGATCGGAAGCTTCTTCAGATCGTGCTTGTGGGTCAGCCCGAACTCGATCTGAAACTGGACTCGTTTGAACTGCGGCCGTTGAAACAGAGGATCGCATTGCGCGCCCACCTTTCGCCGCTCGATGAGCAGGATACTGACAAGTATATTCTTGAGCGTCTGATGATTGCCGGTGGAACTTCTCGCACCGAGCCGTTGTTCTCGTCGGAAGCCTTGAAGGCAATCCATCGGTACTCACGGGGTTTTCCACGACTGATCAATACCATCTGCGAGAACGCCTTGATCACCGGATACGCCCGACAATTGCCCAACATCACGCCCGATGTGATCGATGGAGTTGCCAAGGACTTCCATTTGACCTCCAATGGCTCAAAGCCTGGGCAAAAAGCTCAAGGTGACGACCTCGATCTGGAACAAGCCAAGAACTTCTTCCTCGATCTTTACGCATCTATGCACAGGCCGAATGGGTCTGATTCCGAATTGAATACACCTATCACGGTTGAAGCGGGGGAAAATGAGTCAGATATTTGATGCTTTGCAGCGTTCAGAAGCAGAGCGGAACGGAAAAAATCCGACGGCAGTACCCTCCGCAACCGAGTTGCTGCAACGCAGAGAGGACTTCACCTCGGCTAGCGTAGTGACGAACGAGTCGCGCGATATCTGGAGCACGACCGTTGTCGCAGAGCCTGAGGTTGATGCTGTCGAGCTAACGCAGAATCCCGCACTGGCCACTGCTGCCAATCTATTTACTGCCATGTCCGTGGTGCCGGTTGAAGAGCACGCTGAGGGACCTATCCAGTGTGATGTCCTCAGTATTCACCCGTCTCCCGAGAGCCATCTGGTCTGTCTCCCCGATAGTGAGAGTCCCGCGAACGAGGCATTTCATCTCCTAGGGGTACGTCTGCGGCACTTACGCCGCCAACGGCCTCTGAAAAAGGTTCTCATCACGAGCACCATTCCTCAGGAAGGCAAGAGCATGGTGGCGGCTAACCTCGCGTGCACCCTTGCTCTGCACACCCAGCAGAAGGTATTGGTGCTCGAAGGTGACATCCGGAGGCCTACGCAGTCCAAAATTTTCGGAATCACGAACAAGCCAGGTATTTGCGAGTGGCTAAACGGCGAGCAGTCGCTCATCAAGAGCTTGTACCGGCTCAACGGTGCGGGCATCTGGATTTTACCTGCAGGAAACGCAACGGGCAATTCTTTGGAGATGCTGCAGTCCGGTGGTGTGACGCCCATGATGGAGCAGCTGACGAATTGGTTCGACTGGGTTGTCATCGATTCTCCCCCGATTCTTCCACTGGCCGACACTAGTGTGTGGACGAACATAGCGGATGGAATCCTGCTGGTGACACGGCAGGGTACTACCCACAAGCGCCATTTGAAGCGAGGACTAGAAGCGCTCGGAACGCAGAAGTTGATTGGGGCTCTGTTAAACAGCGCTAAGAACGCAGAGCACACCGATTATTACTATCGTCCAACCAATCGGTTACCAAACGACGATGCGGAGAGTTGATTTGCTCTGTAATCTGTTGGAAGTTGAGTATTCTCTCATCCAAGCGACGAGATTGACGTCTTTGTAGAACTCAAATCTTTCGCTCCGGCGCTCCGACTGTTCAAACAAAAAAGAATTCAGGAATTCGAAACACCTTGCTGAGCGTTTATCGCGGGAATCTGTGCCTTGGAGGAAGCTGTGAATACGGGAAGGCAAAAACGGCAAATAATTGCTCTTGATCCTATGAGCGAACCAGCGTTGGAACGCAGGGACTTGGATGAGGAGAGTTTCAGACGAGTAATCGCTGTTGAACGCAAGCGAACGGAGCGATCCAAAGCGCCATTCGTTCTCATGCTCCTCGAAGTTGCAAATCAGAATTCAGAGAGATCAGTCCAGGCGCTCGAATCCGCGATGTCAGTGCTGCTAGCGTCGAGCCGCGATACCGATTTGGTGGGCTGGTATAAAGCGAAGACCACGATCGGCGCGTTATACACCGGTCTAATTCCGAACGACAAGAGCTCGGTCCTCACAACGATTCTCAGCCGGGTGAGCAACACACTCCGAGGGGAACTGAGTTTCGAGCAGTTCAATCTCATCAGCATCTCGCTTCACTATTACCCCGACGACTGGGATCAAGATGGGCAGGGGAACCCCAGCAATCCGGCACTCTACCCGGACCTTTCCAAACAAGCAAGCGGCAAACTGCCGCTGCTCATTTTGAAGCGCGGAATCGACATCCTGGGAGGCCTGATTCTTTCGCTTGTCTCTTTGCCGTTTTGTTTTGCGATTGCCATCGCAATCAAGGCCACTTCAAAAGGTCCAGTCCTGTTTCGCCAGATGCGCGTGGGACAGCATGGAAAGCAATTCGTTTTCCTGAAATTCCGCTCGATGTATGCAGACAACGATCACAGCATTCACCGCGAGTATGTGACCAAGCTGATCAACAACGGAGCGCCGGCTGGATCAATGCGCACGTCGGACCCTATCTACAAGCTCACGGGCGATAAGCGAATTACTCCGATCGGCCGGTTCCTGCGCAGAACGAGTCTCGATGAATTGCCGCAGTTTCTCAATGTTCTTCGTGGCGACATGTCGCTTGTCGGGCCGCGACCTCCGATTCCGTATGAACTGGCGGCCTACCAGACATGGCATCGTCGCAGACTGCTCGAAGTAAAGCCCGGCGTTACCGGATTGTGGCAAGTTACAGGTAGAAGCACAGTCGACTTCGATGCGATGGTGCGGCTCGACCTGAAATATGCGATCGCGTGGAGTCCGTGGCTCGATATCAAAATCCTACTCCGTACGCCTCTTGCTGTGATCCGAGGTTCAGGCGCCTGCTGAGAGGCGATCCCATCACAATTCAACTCTATTCAGCTGGCAGAGATTGTCCCTGATCCAGATGTGAATTCCTGCGTATGTCTTCCCCAAATCAATCGGCGCAGAAAGACGGCGAATTATGAATTTCGGTGTAATTGGTTACGGCTACTGGGGACCGAACATTGTGAGGAACCTTATGAGTCTCGAGGGTTCCGAAGTCTTAGCGATTGCGGAGGTGAGCCCTCAGGCCCGCCAACGTGCACAGAAGGCTTACCCCGGAGTCATGGTCGTTGCTAACGCGTCAGAAGTTATATGCTCACCCGAGATCGACGCTGTTGCAGTCGTATCTCCGGTCTGGACGCACTACGAACTGACCAAGACAGCTCTCGAAAACGGCAAGCACGTTTTCGTCGAGAAGCCCTTCACCAGCACTTCAGCCCAAGGTGAGGAACTGATCAATCTGGCCGCTCAGAAGAATCTGACAATTATGGTCGACCATACCTTTCTGTTCACGGGGGCGGTGAAGAAGATCAAGCATCTGGTGGATGAAGGAGCGCTCGGGAATCTTTATTATTACGATTCTACTCGCGTGAACCTAGGGCTATTTCAGCACGATTGCAACGTCCTGTGGGATCTAGCGCCGCATGATCTTTCGATAATGGACTATCTCCTGAAGGGAGATCCAGAGGCAATTGTTGCAACGGGCCAGGGGCATCTGAATGGCCACGAAGATGTAGCCTTCATGACGCTCTATTTCCCTGAAAAGGTGATCGCCCACATTAACGTGAACTGGCTCTCGCCTGTAAAAGTGAGGACGACACTGATCGGCGGTGAGAAGCGCATGTTGGTGTGGAACGATCTCGAAGCCGACGAAAAGCTCAAGGTTTACGACAAGGGCGTCAAGATCGGCAGCAGGGAAGGCGTGTACGAATTGCTGGTCAGTTATCGCTCTGGAGATATGTGGGCCCCACAGTTGGAGCAGGGCGAGGCTCTGCGTAATGAGTTGTCTTACTTTGTCGATTGTGTTTCAACAGGGCAGGAACCCTTCAACAACGGCTGCGCGGGACTGCGAGTAGTGCGAATGCTGGAAACGGCAAGTGAGTCGCTAAACAAGAAGGGAGCCCTGGTTTATCTATGAGCACCTTCAACTGCGTTGCGGACGATGTGAAGTTGGGCGAGAAGGTCCGGCTCTCCAAGTTCATAAACCTTTACGGATGTGAAATCGGAGACGAGACCAAGGTCGGCGCATTTGTCGAGATCCAGAAAAACGTGAAGGTGGGCCGCCGCTGTAAGATATCGAGCCACACATTCATCTGCGAAGGTGTCACGATTGAAGACAACGTGTTCATCGGGCATGGCGTCATGTTCACCAACGATACCTATCCCCGCGCTACGAGTCTCGATGGGAAGCTACAGACCGAAACAGATTGGAAAGTGGAAAGGACAGTAGTGAAACGGGGAGCGTCGATTGGCACAGGCGCTACCATTCTTCCGAATACTTCTATTGGCGAGAATGCTGTTGTAGGAGCAGGAAGTGTGGTAACGAAAGATGTTCCCGCGAATGCGATCATCGCAGGCAATCCGGCGAAATTGCTGCGCTACGTGGATGCCTCGCAACACGAAAAGGCGATAAGTGGCGACACCTAGTTTTGACGCACGAAACGCGGAGTTCTCAGACCGTAATGATTAGCATTTCCCCTGCGGTGTTGCAATCTAAACGAGTCTGCCCCAAAAACTTGCGTGGAACCAGGCCCACACACTCAACGCAAAGATTCAAAGAGTTCAAGTCAGGAGAGACGATGAATACTGACGCTGCAATCCCATTTCTCGATTTGGTTGCTCCGCATGTAGAACTTGAGGAGGAACTGACCGCATTGTTTCGCAGAGTTATTCATTCAGCCGGATTCATTGGTGGTCCGATGGTGGAGAACTTCGAGACCGCGTTTGCGGTATTTTGCGAAACGCGTCATGCCATCGCCGTAAACAGTGGCACGGATGCGTTGCGGTTCGCCATCATGGCTAGCGGAGTGCAGAGCGGCGACGTCGTGCTGACGGTTCCAAACACATTCATCGCCACGACGGAAGCCATTTCGCAGGCTCGGGCGATTCCGGAATTCGTGGACGTGGACGAACACACCTACAACATGTCGGTGTTGATGCTCCAGCGCTACCTGCAAAAGAAATGCATTCGTGACAAGGCGGGACGCCTAATCAGCCTTCGCAGTGGACGCCCTGTCACGGCAGTCGTCCCGGTACATCTTTACGGGCAGATGGCGGACATGGATGCGATTCTGGACCTTGCCGAGCAGTACGATCTGGTGGTGATCGAGGATGCCTGCCAGGCACACGGGGCAGAGTACTTTTCAAAGAAGCACAACCGCTGGATGAAGGCAGGCTCCATGGGGCGTGCCGCTGCGTTCAGTTTCTATCCTGGGAAAAATCTCGGAGCTTGTGGTGAGGCCGGCGCAATCACCACCAATGATTCTGCGATGGCAGAAAAGACGAAAATGCTGCGAGACCATGGCCAGAGTCGGAAATACTTTCACGACCTGGAAGGCTACAACGGGAGGCTCGATGCGCTCCAAGCGGGAATTCTTCACGCCAAACTGGTTCATCTGAAATCGTGGAATGAGCAGCGTCGATCGAATGCTGCCGAATACACTCGACTGCTCTCTGGATGCGATGCCGTTGACTTGCCATCGGAACCGTCTTGGTCACGGGGCGTTTACCACCTTTACGTGATTCGAACGAGCGACCGCGAGAACATGATGAAGCATCTCAAGGAGGCGAAGGTCGGCACGGGAATTCACTACCCGGTTCCGCTGCATCTGCAGCGCGCTTACCTCTCGCTGAACTACGGTGCGGGAGACTTTCCGGTTACCGAAATAGCCGCTTCGCAGATCCTGTCTCTTCCGCTGTTTCCGCACCTGACACCGGCGCAACTGTCGAGAGTGGTGGAGCTGGTTCTTGCCTTCACTTCTCGTTCCAGTCAAGACAGCCCCGAACCTAAGGAAGGTGTTCTGAACCCGGTGTAGCAGCCTGCCCTGTTCGGCAATGCAACTTCATTGCGTAACATCCAGATCGCTATTCAAGACACCAGAAAGACCGAGCCGCACACAGTGAAAATTGTCTCGATCATAGGGGCCCGCCCTCAATTCATCAAAGCATCCGCAGTCAGCCGGGCGCTGCGCAGGGAGCATGAGGAGATTCTCGTGCATACTGGCCAGCACTATGACTATGAGATGTCCGACATCTTCTTCAAAGGGCTCGAGCTTCCACCCGCGGATATCAATCTGAATGTAGGCTCGGGTTCCCACGGAATGCAGAGCGGGGCGATGCTGATGGGGATTGAAGAAATTCTTCAACGCGAGAAGCCGGAGTATGTGCTGATCTATGGTGATACCAATTCGACGCTCGCTGGCGCACTGGCTGCCGCAAAGCTTTCGGTGAAGGTAGTTCATATCGAGGCCGGCTTGCGCAGCTTCAACCGGAGGATGCCGGAAGAGATCAACCGAGTCGTCGCTGATCACTTGTCGACCTTGCTTCTGTGCACAAGTACTGAGGGAGTGCGGAATCTTGCTGCTGAAGGAATAACAGAGGGCGTTCATGTGGTTGGCGATGTAATGGCAGACGTTCTGAAGTGGGCGCAGAAGAGACTCGCGGTCGAACCATCCAGCGTTCTCGAGGAACTTGGTCTGGGGCAGGGTGACTACCTGCTTGCGACCGTGCATCGCAGCGAGAATACGGACGATCCGACGCGTCTATCGCAGATCCTGCATGCGTTCAACTCGCTGAATGAGACGCTGGTATTTCCGGTGCATCCAAGGACTCGGAAGTTAATTCGCGAAGGCGGCTACAAACTGAAGCCGCACATCAAGCTGATCAATCCGGTTGGTTATTTCGAGATGGTCACATTGACTTTGAATGCCCTGATGATTCTGACCGATTCGGGCGGGCTGCAGAAAGAGGCGTACTGGCTTGGTGTCCCATGTGCGACTATGCGGGACGAGACTGAATGGGTTGAGACGGTTGAGTCGGGATGGAATGTGCTCGTGGGGTGCGACTCCGCAAAGATTGTCGAGATCGTACGATCGTTCGCGCCACCGTCGAAGCGTCCCATGCTTTACGGGGATGGGCACGCCTCAGAACGCTGCGTCGAACTGCTGGAGGCGCCTATCGCGCGCCATGTCTTGACGATGTGAAGTGGCAACGGCGTACAAGAGGGAGCGAAAATGGAAAGTTCGCGGTCGATCGAACAAGGAACCAGAGTTGCTGTCGCGGGCGTAGGCTATTGGGGCAAGAACCTCGTCCGTAACTTCCATGACTTGGGTGCTCTGGCGGCGCTCTGTGATGCAGACACGAGCGTGGAAGCGAATTATCGAAAGAAATACGGCGACTTCACCTTCTACCAGCACATCGACGGTGTGTTGTCGGATGCGTCGATCAACGCTGTCGCGCTTGCTACGCCAGCTGTTACGCATTTCGAACTCGCGAAGAAGGTCTTAGAGGCAGGAAAAGACGTATTCGTTGAAAAGCCGCTTGCGATCAATGTGAAGGATGGTGAGCACCTGGTACGCATTGCGAAGGAACGCGGAAGGGTGTTAATGGTGGGACATATCCTTCGCTACCATCCTGCCATCTTAAAGTTGCAGGAACTGATCCAGGGCGGCGAACTGGGAAAGATCAATTACCTGTATTCCAATCGATTGAATATCGGCAAGATTCGCACGGAAGAGAACATTCTTTGGAGTTTTGCTCCCCACGACATTTCCGTAATGCTTGCAATCCTTAATGAGATGCCGACCCAAATTGTCTGTCAGGGTGGGGGGTATCTCAATCACGATGTTTCCGACGTGACGCTGAGCCACTTCAATTTCCCAAGCGGAGTTCAGGCGCACATTTTCGTGAGCTGGCTGCATCCGGTGAAGGAGCAGAAGCTAGTTGTGGTTGGATCCGAGAAGATGGCTGTATTCGACGACACAGCAAAAGACAAGCTGTTGCTCTATCCGCACAAAGTAGAGTGGCGAAATCGAATACCCACGGCGGTGAAGGCCGAGGCGCAAGCGGTATCCCTTGAAGAGGGTGAACCGTTGCGCTCAGAATGCCAGCATTTTCTGAACTGCGTCATTTCGAGAAAAGAACCGGTCAGTAGCGGCGCTGAGGGGCTGCAGGTATTGAGAGTGCTGGATGCATGTCAACGCGCTCTCGAAAGCGGCCCCGTGGAACTAGCTCCCAGCCCTTCCCAGGATGGCAAAGAGGAACGCAAATTCTTCGTTCACGAGTCCGCTTATGTGGATGAAGGTGCACAAATCGGAACAGGGACGAAGATCTGGCACTTCTCGCATGTGATGAAAGGCGCGCGCATTGGCGAGGGAGTTGTGATCGGCCAGAATGTGAACGTGGACGGTGGGGCAGTTATCGGAAACAACGTCAAAATTCAGAACAACATCTCTGTGTATACCGGAGTTGTTATCGAAGATGACGTATTTCTCGGGCCATCGTGTGTGCTTACGAACGTCACAAATCCACGATCGCAAGTGAACCGTCACTCATTGTACGAATCGACGATCTTGAAGCGAGGATGCACGATCGGAGCGAATGCAACGATCGTATGCGGCGCAACGGTTGGCCGGTACGCGTTCGTAGGGGCGGGGTCGGTAGTGACGAAGGACGTCCCGGACTTTGCGCTGGTGATTGGCAATCCGGCGCACCAGGTTGGCTGGATGAGCCGTCACGGTCATCGCCTCGAATCTGCAGACGATGGCATTCTGCGGTGTCCTGAATCGGGCTATCGCTACCACGAGATAGAGCCGGGAATACTTCGCTGTCTAGATCTGGATGAAGAGGCGCCTCTTCCGGCCGAACTCTCTATGGGTCACAAATCATACAGGCAGTTGAAAGAGGAGACCAAGTATGAATGTTCCGTTACTCGATCTTAAGGCTCAGTATGCTTCGATCCGGACCGAAGTGGTCGCTGCAATAACCGAAGTCCTGGAGTCGCAGGCGTTCATCCTCGGGAAAAAAGTGGAGCAGTGCGAGAAGGATATTGCGGCCTACTCCAAATGCGCGCATGCGATTGGAGTGTCGTCGGGAAGCGACGCTTTGCTCGTTTGCCTGATGGCCGAGGACGTTGGACCCGGCGACGAAGTTATCACCACGCCATACTCCTTCTTTGCTACGGCAGGCGCGATTGCGCGACTCGGAGCAGTCCCGGTTTTCGTCGATATCGATCCGGAAACCTACAACATCGATGCGAATGAATTGGAGTCGCGGATCACCGAGCGGACTCGCGCGATCATCCCGGTGCACCTCTACGGTCAGATGGCTGACATGGATCCCATCATTGAAATTGCGCGACGTCATAACTTGATCGTGATTGAAGACGCAGCCCAAGCGATCGGGTCAGAGTACAAGGGCTCCAGGGCAGGCTCCATCGGAGATTATGGATGCTTCTCCTTCTTTCCGTCGAAGAACCTTGGTTGCGCGGGCGACGGCGGAATGATAGTCACAAACAATGCCCAGAAAGCTGAAAAGCTGCGGTGCCTTCGGGGTCACGGTGCAAGTCCGAAATACTACCACAAATTGATCGGAGGCAATTTCCGTCTGGACGCAATTCAGGCAGCTGTAGTGCTGGCGAAGCTTCCTCATCTTGATGCATGGACGGCAGCGCGTCAGGCGAATGCCAAGAGCTATGATGCGCTCTTTGCGGATGCGGGAGTAGCCGTCAAAGTACCAAAGGTCGCAACTGATCGGCATATCTTCAATCAATATGTAATCCAGGTGAACAATCGCAACGATCTTCAAGCTCACCTGAAACAGAAGGGAATCGGAACCGAAGTGTATTACCCGGTACCGCTGCACTTGCAGGAGTGCTTCTCCGATTTGGGTTATCGACACGGCTCGATGCCGCATAGCGAGAGCGCGGCGAAAGAAACACTGGCTCTCCCAGTCCATCCCGAACTCACGCAAGAACAACTGGAATATGTGGCTGAAAGCGTGTGCGAATGCTTGCGGAAGAGCGTTCCTGCTTTCGCTGCCAATTGACCGCCGGATGGGGAGATGATTTCTTGATTGGAGTGAGGGCTAGACCTGAGCAGGCTTGGGCTGTCGAGGAGTTCTTTGAGCTTTTTAAAACACCCTGGGAGTTCTTTCGGAGCGATCACGTCTATGATGTCGTCATCGTGACGTCAAATGACGTGCCGAGAATCGACAAAGGACTTTTGTTGCTCTATCAGGCGGACAGCCTCGAATGGGATGATCGCTTGGGCGTTGCTCGTACAGAACGCCGGGCAACAGGAAACCTAAAACGCGGGAGAGAAACCCTTCCGATCTATTCAGGGCTTCTTTCCTTCAGAGTTGCCCTAGACTCGGCCGTATGGGCAGAGGGCGCCGACGGAGGAGCGGCAGCGACGACCTTTACCGATTCACCCTTGAAGGTTGTGCGGTTCGGTTACAACCTATTCGACGAGGTTCAGTACCTCCTGACTCGAGGACAGCCTATCGAAAACGCGAGCGTTCCCGTGCTCGATTTGCACGTGAGAATGCTTCGCGAGTGCGTACTGGAGGCGGGAATCTCCCTCGTCGAAATTCCTCCGGTTCCCGCCAAGCACGGGTTTGCGATTTGCCTGACGCATGACATCGACTTCATCGGAATACGGAGACATGTTTTCGATCATTCGATGTGGGGGTTTGTATACCGCGCAACTGTCGGTTCAATACGCAGACTTTTGGAAAAGAGGCTCACAGTAGGACAACTCCTGCGTAACTGGGCCGCGGTTGCATTTCTTCCCTTGGTTTACATGGGGCTGCTTCGGGATTTTTGGGAGCCCTTTGAGTGGTATCTCAATGTTGAAAAGGGCCTGCCAAGCACTTACTTTCTCATTCCCATCAAGCGTCACCCGGGTAATAGGGTGCCCGGTTCGCGGGCATGGCGCCGCGCATCCGGGTACGACGTGACCGACATGCCTGAGGCGGCGAAAAGCCTGCTGAAGCACAGTTGTGAAATCGGCGTGCATGGAATCGACGCTTGGAACAGCGTTGAAAAGGGAAAGTTTGAGGCCGAGCGCATAGCCAAAACTACAGGAAAAACGCCTGAGGGGATTCGGATGCATTGGCTCCTGAGCGATCAAGAGACCACATCCAAGCTCGAGGATGCTGGATTCGCCTACGATTCAACGGTGGGTTATAACGAAACGATCGGATATCGCGCAGGAACCAACCAGGTATTTCGCCCCATTGGATCGAAGAGGCTGCTGGAATTACCGATGCTCATCCAGGATGGTGCGCTGTTCTATCCGCAGCGCCTGAATTTAACAGATCAAGAGGCATCTCAGGCATGTAACCGCATCATCGACCATGCAACGCAGAACGGCGGCATTGTCACATTGCTCTGGCACGACAGAAGCCACGGCCCAGAGCGATTTTGGGGAAGCTTCTACGCGAGGCTGATTGAGAGCCTGAAGAAGTCTGATGCATGGTTTGGCACATGCACGGAGGTCTCAGAGTGGTATCGCATTCGCCGCGGCGTGAAGTTTGAATCGGTCACGACCAACTGTGGCCGCCGGGTTCGCATGCACAGCACTATGGGCACAAATGACCACGGAATGAGAATCAGAATTCATAGAAAAGATTGCACGTCCAGCCACGCGGGAGAAATGCAAGAATACACGGACATGTGCTGGGACGGGCGATCCGAACAGGACATAGAGCTTTGACTTTCGGGCATCGTGCGACTCGATCGGCCGGACTGAGTTACCAATGAAATCCATTTGCGTTGTAACTCAATCTGATTATGAAATCGATCCGCGAGTACGCCGCAAGGCTGAAGCACTGGCGGCCGCTGGCTATGAAGTTGACGTACTGGCTCTTCGACCGCCGAATGGCAAGGCCACGTTTTCGGTCAACGGGGTCAACGTCAGGACTTTTGCCTTGAGCAAAAAGAGAGGATCAATTGTTCGCTACGCGTACGAATATGCAGCATTTCTTTTCTGGGCTTGCGTGCATGTGACCCGCGGCACCGGGAAGAATAAATATGCAGTGATTGACGTAAACACCCTGCCTGATTTTCTGATCTTTTCCGCAGCCATCGCAAAATGGCGCGGAGCCAAGCTGGTTCTAGATATGCATGAGATCACTCCGGAGTTCTGCATGTCGAAGTACGGGGTCACGGAAAAATCCTGGCGTGTGCGTCTCTGCAAATTTCTCGAGAAGATCAGTTTCGACTTCGCAGATCATGTCATTACGATCAATCATCCCATCCAGGAGTTGGTGCACAAGCGCGGACTGCCCCTGGAAAAGTCGTTGGTGATTACAAACTCTGCCGATGATGCGAGGTTCGCCAATGTTCTGGCCCGCAATGAAACAGAGCCAGCCGAGAATGGTGATCGATTCGTGATGATGTATCACGGAACCCTGACCAGGATTTATGGGCTAGATATTGCTATAGAAGCGTTCGCGCTGGTCCATAAAGAAATGCCTGGCGCGGAAATCTGGATCCTTGGCCAAGGCCCGGAAGTTGCGACGCTGAAGGAATTGATTCACAAGAATAATCTCGGCTCCAAGGTGAAACTGGTGGGGTCAGTTCCATCTCCGACGATTCAGGACTGGCTCACGAAATGCGATATAGGCATCCTTCCGATCCGCCGTGATGTTTTTTTGGAATTTGCCTTTCCAAATAAGCTGCCCGAGTTCATTCTGAGTGACAGAACAGTAATCGTATCTCGTCTAAGCGCGATCCGCTATTACTTCGATGAGGATGCGGTTGCGTATTTTAATCCTCACGACATTCAGGATCTTTCCCGACAGATGGTGCGTATGTACAAAGATCCAGATCTCAGGTCTCGCCTTGCGTCGCAGGCGAAGAAGCAGTATGCACCCATCCGGTGGGACGTGATGAAGCAGCGTTACCTTGATCTGATCGACGGACTCTGCAAAGAAGAAAGCCCGGAAGAACAAGTCGATCTCGTCTCTCAATGACTGACCACATCGTGAAGAATTCGGAATTCCTGTGAGACAAGTTCCTGAGCCCATTGAAATCGCGAAAAAGCTTTTGGCCTATTGCTGTAGCCAGGATTGGGCTGGATACGACCCGTACGACGCGCTAAACAGCAAGATAGTCGAATCTTTGCCGATCCTGCAAAAGCGGATTCCGTCGCTGGTTCTTACCCAGCTGCTAAAACGGAGCCCAATCAATTTCCGGTGGCTGCTCTCTATTCCGAAGACGCGAAATCCGAAGGGACATGCGCTATTTCTTTCATCTCTGGTGCGCAATGCCCAACTGGCCTCAGACCTGTCCGAAGATATGGTAGACGATCTCCTTGAGCAGTTGCTTGCGCTTCGCTCCTCCGACACGCCCTATTGGTGCTGGGGATACAGCTTTCCATGGCGCGGTCGTAACATGATCGTAAGGCGCTTCGAGCCAAATCTCGTTTGCACAAACTTTGGCGCAACTGCAATTCTGGATCTTTATGAGAAGCGACGCGACTCCGAGCTTTTGAATATAGCGGTCAGTTCGGTACAATTCATCCTGAATGAGCTCTACTGGACAGGTGAGGGCCAAGTTGCCGGCTTTAGTTATCCTCTCGCATCTCTCCAGAACCAAGTCCACAACGCAAACCTGCTGGCATCCGCTCTGCTGTGCCGCGTTTACACTCTGACCGGCGATTCAAGTTTCCTGGAACCGGCGCTCAAGGTCGCCCGATACTCCGCATCAATGCAACGTGAGGATGGCTCGTGGCCGTATGGTGAGGCCAAGCCTCAGGCGTGGGTGGACAATTTCCATACCGGGTACAATCTTTGCGCACTTCGCGCGATCGGCCGTCTTCTTCAGACGGACGAGTTCGACCACTGCGTTGCCAAGGGGTTTGAGTTTTATCGTTCACACTTTTTCCGTGAAGACGGCGCGCCGAGATACTTCCACAACCGCACCTATCCCATCGACGTCCATTGTGTGGCGCAGAGCATCCTCACGCTTTTGGACTTCAGCGACGGAGATGATGAATGCATGCGATTGGCGAAGCGAGTGTATGAATGGTCTGTGGACCATATGTGGGACGATCGCGGCTTTTTCTACTATCGCGTTCTTCACTTGGGGCGAATTCGAACTCCCTACATGCGTTGGTCAGAGGCTTGGATGGTGCGCGCGCTCGCCGAACTCGCCCGTGCGCAGCAACCGGATCGAAAGACCGCGAGCCGATCAGACAGGATGGTGACTGCGCGATGACACCACCCTATGTACTGATTACACCTGCACGCAACGAGGCGAAATTCATCGAATTGACGCTCAGATCAGTGGTAGCGCAGACGGCACCACCTTTGAAGTGGGTGATCGTCAGCGACGGCTCAACGGACGGAACCGACGAGATCGTCGGACGTTATTCATCGCAGTACAGCTGGATTGAGCTTGTGCGCATGCCACCACGTACTGAGCGGCATTTTGCCGGTAAAGTGCTGGCATTCAATGCTGGCTACGAGAGGGTGTCAGGCATGCCGTACGAAGTCATCGGAAATCTCGATGCAGATGTTTCGTTTGAACATGACTACTTCGAGCTCCTGCTGCAGAAATTCATTGAGTTTCCTCGACTCGGTGTTGCGGGCACGCCTTTCCGCGAAGGGGACTTTCAATACGATTACGGTTTCACGAGTATTGAGCATGTCTCCGGTCAGGTACAGATGTTCAGGAGGACGTGCTTTGAAGAAATAGGCGGGTTCGTACCACGAAAGATCGGCGGTGTGGATCTTGTTGCAGTTGTCACTGCCCGAATGAAGGGGTGGCACACGCGCACGTTCCTCGAAAAACACTATCTTCACCACCGGCAGATGGGAACGGCAACCAGCGGCAAGCTGAAGACTCCGTTCAAAGTTGGAAAAGCCGATTACCTGCTTGGCAATCATCCCGTTTGGGAACTGGCGAGAAGTGTGTATCAGACAACGCGGCCGCCCTTATTATTGGGCGGTTGCATGCGCATTTTGGGCTATGTGTGGGCAATGATAACGGAGGTTAAGAAGCAGGTTCCTGATGATTTCGTCGCGTTCAGACGAAAGGAACAAATGCGTCGTCTCCGTAAGTTTCTCTGGGCAAGATGACGCTGTAACCGAACGCAAGATGCATTTCGCGACCATCACGAAATACGGAGATGTACAAAACCTATGATCGAACGTGCTCTAGGCGGAGTTCGAGGACTTTTAAAGAGATATGGTCCCTCGAAACTGAAAATGCGGCTGTGGGATCAGGAGTTCGCAGGCAAGCACTGGGACTTCATCGATAACACAGCGAATGACTGCGTGTATCCCTTTCTTGAACGGTACACGAAGGGCGGTAACCTCCTCGACCTCGGATGCGGTCCAGGCAACACGGCCAATGAGATTTCAGATAGCGCATATTCCGCTTATGTCGGGGTGGATATTTCTGAGGTAGGCCTTGGAAAAGCAAGAAGACGAACTGAAAAAGATGGCCGGACCGCGAAGAACAGCTTCGTCTGTTCAGATTTTCTGAGCTTTCGACCGAACCAGGCTTTTGATGTGATTTTGTTTCGTGAATCCATGTACCACGTGCCGCATGCAAAGGTGAAGCCAATTCTTAGCTACTTCTCAGATCACCTGAAACCCGGCGGTGTTTTCATCGTAAGGATGAATATCTCTGATCGCAAAGGCGGGCAGAAGGCTCGGCTTCTGGCGGTTTTCGAGATTATCGAGAGCGATTACGAGGTGGTGGAAAAGACGCAATTTGGTGTGGCCGGGCCCACCGTGGTGGTTTTTCGTCCCAAGAGTTCACAGGCGGCTGCATGAAAAGGATGACAAGAGCACCAGGTATGCCTGAATTCATAACTGTCTGCGGATATGATGTTCGAATCGAAGGACGGGTATTGCGCACGGCGCGGCTCGAACTGGATAAGTACGAATTCATGGATGATCCTCACGACGTTATCGAGGGTATCCGCAAATGTGGATACCGGGTCGATCTATTCAATTTTCTGCAAAGGATGCCAGATCAAGAAGGCGAGTTACTTAGCGCAGTGCCGCTCTATGAATATCCGATGCAATGGGATAACCTGGCTGTGCTTCCGCTGACCACTTTCGACCACTGGTGGAACGAACAACTTCGTTCCGTTCCCAGGAACAGAGCGCGACAAGCGGCTAAAAAGGGAATCGTCATCCGCGAGGCTCCATTTGACGATGTGCTGCTTCAAGGCATTTGGGAGATATACAACGAATGCCCAGTGAGACAAGGCATGCCCTTTGCGCACTACGGAAAAGACATCGAAACCGTGCGGAGGATGTCAGAGACTTTCCCGGAACGCAGCATCTTCATTGGGGCGTATCTTGAGAATTCACTCATAGGTTTCATCAAGCTTGTGCTTAACAGCCAGCGCACACAGGCATGCATTATGCACATCGTCTCGATGATGAAACATCGGGAGAAGGCTCCGACGAACGCTTTGATTGCTCAAGCGGTGCGTTCATGTGCAGAAAGGAGGATTCGCTGCCTTGTTTACCAGCGCTTCGCCTATGGGAAGAAGGAGGAGGATGGTCTGAGTCACTTCAAAGAGACGAACGGTTTCCGGCAAATGAATCTTCCTCGATACTATGTGCCTTTGACGGGCTTCGGCCGTCTGGCGTTAGTTCTGGGTCTGCATCGCAGGTTTGTCGATCGCTTTCCGAAACAGGTTGTCACGAAAGTGCGGGAACTTCGCACGGGATGGTACAACCGCAAACTGCATGCGTCCGAGGCGCCCTGAATAACAATGCCCGGAATAGTCGGAATGATCAGCAAAATGCCTCGGGACGAAGCGCGCAGACAGCTTTTGCAGATGGTGGCGGCAATTCGGCACGAATCCTTTTACACGACCAGCACGTGGATTGACGAGCGAACTGGAGTTTACGTGGGGTGCGTAGCACGTCAAAATTCTTTCTCAGACGGAATGCCGTCCCAGAACGAAAGAGGCGACGTTGTGCTCGCCTTTTCAGGCGAGGTTTACACCGATCCAAATGACATTCTGAGTCTTCGCGAACGCGGCCATGAGTTCAAGAATCAGGGCGCATCGTACTTGGTTCACCTCTACGAAGAAGATCGTTCGTTTCCAAGATGCCTTAACGGAAGATTCCATGGTCTGGTCACAGACACGAATAGCAGGTCTACGATGCTTTTCAATGACCGCTATGGGATGCAGCGAATCTACTATCACGAAGCATCCGATGGTTTTTATTTTGCTGCTGAGGCGAAAGCGATCCTGGCTGTTCGTCCGGAACTTCGCGAACCCGATGGTCGCGGTCTCGGCGAATTTGTCGCGTGTGGCAGCGTTCTTCAAAACCGCACCCTGTTCAAAGGGATTCAGGTGCTGCCTCCGGGGTCCGCGTGGAGGTTCTGTGCCAGTGTCCTGGAAGAGAAAGGCAAATACTTCGATCCGGCGGAATGGGAGCAGCAATCGGCGCTTTCGGGGGAGGAGTACCATCGCGAGGTTCGCGAAGTCTTTGCGCGGAATTTCCCCAGGTATCTCAATGGGCAGGAGCGGATTGGCGTTTCTCTGTCGGGAGGACTGGATACCCGCACTGTAATGGCGTGGCAGAGATTTCCTCCGAAATCGTTGCCTTGCTATACCTATGGAGAAGAGAACCGGGACTGCCGGGATGTCGTTGTCGCCCGGCAGGTTGCACGAGCGTGTCAGCAGCCACATCAGGTTCTTCGCCTGGGAAGCGACTTCCTTTCTCGCTTCGCGCATTATGCAGAGCGGAGCATGTTTCTGGCTGATGGATGCGTCGATGTCGCTCGCGCTCCAGATCTTTATCTGAGCGAGAGAGCTCGTCAGATCGCCCCGGTGAGGCTAACCGGACTCTATGGAGACGAGATACTTCGCCCGCAATTCAGAGCTTTCAAGCCCATGAGAATCAACCGCGAGGTGTTGACTTCAGACATTCTTCAGGCGGTCGATAAAGCGCAATCTACATATTCGGAACTCATTCAGGTTCATCCGGAATCCTTCGCCGCTTTCAGGCAGGCGCCCTGGCATCACTACGGAATACTCTCGCTTGAACAAACACAACTCACAGTGCGTACACCTTTTCTTGATAACGACCTCGTCCGAACCGTCTATCGGGCTCCGATATCCGCAACCGCCAACAATGATCTGCGCGTGCGTCTGATTGGAGATGGCAGTACGGCGCTGCAGGAGATCTGTACTGATCGGGGATTTGCGGGAAAGGCAGGACGCATCTCGAGCTGGTTTTGGCAGAATTTTCTTGAATTCACTTTCAAAGCTGAATACGCGTACGATTACGGCATGCCACAATGGCTTGCCGGCATCGACCACGCGTTTTCTCCGCTTGGCCTTGAACGAATCTTCCTTGGGCGTCACAAGTTGTATCACTACCGGGTTTGGTATCGTGACGCTCTTTCCGATTTCGTGCGCGATACTCTTTTCGATTCCAAAAGCCTCATGAGGCCATGGGTTGTGCCCAGCAAGGTTAAGTCGATGGTTTCGTCCCACTTGAAGGGAAATCGAAACTACACGATAGAAATCCATCGTCTTCTTTCCCTGGAAATTCTCCACCGACTGTTTTTCGACGCCAGGTGAAACCGTTCTTCCGTCGAGGAGATTGTTTTGCGTTCTAGCCAAGGGAGTTCAGTTGGAGCCGCACCGTTTGTAACGGCTGCAACCTTTACCGCGCCAGACCTCAGGTCCGTGAGTGAAGGACCTATTCCGAACTCCGTCAAATCCGAAACCGCCAAGGTACGCCGGAATATCGCGCTGGATTTCACGAAGGGTGCACTGGTTCTCATCATGGTGCTCTACCATTGGATCAACTACTTCATCGGTCCGGACTGGCCATGGTACTTCTACCTGAGATTTCTTACACCCTCCTTTATCTTCGTCAGTGGATTTATCATTTCAAATGTATATCTAAAGAACTACGCAAAGGTCGATGCAGCGCTGGTCAGACGATTGCTCACGAGGGGTATGAAACTTCTCGGCCTTTTCGTGGTCCTCAATGTCATTCGAACGGCCCTTCTGCCGAAAACGTCTGGGAGCCTGGTTGGTCCGGACATGAATTTCCTGCAGGAAGTGTTTGTGACAGGGAATGTCTCGACGGCGACCGGCAAACTGGTGGCCTTCTACATCCTCATTCCCATCAGTTATTTGCTAATTCTGTCCGCAACGCTTCTGCTGCCGGGTAGGTCATTCAAGTATGCATTCCACTTCGCTTGTTCAGGTCTTTTGCTGGCTATCGCAGTTTTGGGGATGTACGGAATCAGGAGCTATAACCTTGAGTTTGTGGCGATCGGGCTGTTGGGAACCCTGATCGGTTTTTTCCCGATCGCAAAGATCAATACCTCGATTTCGCATCCAATTGGGCTTGCGGTTGCATATTCGTGCTATCTCATTGCGATTACGCTCTGGAATGTTCCTTTTGTGTTGCTAGTTCCCGGTACGGCTCTTAGTGTCATGGTAATTTATTTCGTCGGAGTTAAAGTCGATATCGCAGTCAGGGCGATCAAACACGCAGTTTTGCTGGGGAAATATTCCCTTTGGGGTTACATAGCCCAGATTGCGATTCTGCAGATTCTCCGCGTGGCTCTTAGGCCAGTGCGCTCTGAACTAATCGTTCTTGGTCTTTCTTTTGTTTCTGCATTCGGGCTGACTTCAATCACGGTGGAACTGGCGGACAAAGCGCGACAGGGCTCCTCTCGGTTCGATAAGGTATATAGATTTGTCTTCGCTTAGGCAGACCCGGAGTACGCGCGTCATCGCGAGGGCGATCGAAATAAGCAGCACAAGTTGTCTGAAAAGGGACGTGAAATGAGTTTTGCGCTTGCCTTTATCGCCTGTGCCACTGGGACCGCCGGACTTTTCTATCTTGATCGCGACAAATCCCAGCGCATTTCCTGGGCACTTTGGCTTCCTGTTTTCTGGCTTCTGATTATCGGCTCACGACCTGTTTCCGCATGGATTGGAATCTGGACAGGCACTGAGGTCGCCGGTGCCGCGACAGGACAACTGGAATCTCAACTGGACGGGAGTCCCGTCGATGCCGCGGTATTTTTCCTGTTATTGATTGGCGGGATATTTGTGCTGGCACGACGAAAGAAGCAAGTAGTTCAGCTGCTTCAAGCCAGCGTCCCGATCCTGCTCTTCTTTTGCTACACAGTAAGCAGTGTGCTTTGGTCCAAGTATCCCGAAGCGGCATTCAAGCGCTGGACGAAAGATGTGGGCGAATTGGCGATGGTTCTCATCATTGTCACTGAGTTCGACCCCGTGGTTGCTCTGCGCCGCATTTTCTCACGAGTTGGATTCATTTTGCTGCCAGCATCCGTACTGTTGATCCGCTATTCGGATATCGGCCGAGGATACGATCCCGATGGGCATCCGATGAATACGGGTGTGACCACGAACAAGAACACTCTCGGTCTGATTACCTTTTTCATAGCTCTGGGTGCTGTCTGGGGTCTTCTACATGCGCTGCGCGACAAAGGCGATATTAACCGCCGCCGCCATCTCATAACACGTGCGGTCCTTTTGGCCTTTGCTGTGACTGTGCTTTACATGGCGCACTCGGCTACTTCGGTTGCCTGCTTTGGTCTTGGAACGGTTCTCATTCTCGCGACGATCTCGCCAATCTTCAAAAGACGACCCAGCAGACTGCACGGTCTTGTTTTTACGATTCTTCTTTCAGGTGTTGTTCTGATATTTTTCGGCGGCGAATCGCTCGTGATTGGAGCGCTTGGTCGCGACTCCACCCTGACGGGGCGGACCGATATCTGGAACGCGGTGATCCCTATGTGCCCGAATCCACTTATCGGAGCGGGTTTCGAGAGCTTCTGGAATAGCTATGGGGGTAGCATTGAAGGACTTTCCCGCTACCAGCAGGGTATTAATTCGGCACACAACGGATACATTGAGGTTTACCTGAATCTCGGATGGGTGGGGATCGTGCTGATTAGTATTGTCGTTATCGATGCATATAGGCGTTCCATCGCTGCATTCCGACGAAGCCCTGAGATCGCTGGGCTGATGCTTGCCTATGTAGCTACCGCCGCGATTTACAGCATTACTGAGGCCGGATTCCGCATCCTTACCCCAACGTGGATCTCTGTTATGCTGGCCACTATGGCTGGAACCGTGTACGCGTCCGGGCGCGTCGGCAGCAGAGTCAAAAAATCTATGCCTCTCGCGGTGGCCTATAACCCACCGGTATTCAGCCCGGAAAAATAGATAATCCCAGTACTTTCAGTAATCTCTCCTCCCCTATGAGCAACGCAAGATTCGGTTCAGTTGGAAGAAAGCTGCTTTCAGGTTCAGTGTTGAGGGTTGGAAACCTTCTTGGCGCTGCGCTTGCTTCCTTCTTCCTGATGCCCCTCATAGTGCATCATCTAGGAGATCGGATTTATGGTTTCTGGTCTCTTGCGAGCGCGTTTATTGGGTATTACAACTTGCTTGATCTGGGGTTGTCGAGTGCTGTTTCGCAGTACATGTGCGTTGCAATCGGTCGCAAAGACGAGTCTGAATGCAGAACTGTCTTTAACACAGCATTAGCTCTCCAGTTGCTGATTGGATTGGCGGCTTTGATCATTACGGCCGCACTTGCGATCGCGGCTCCCTGGTTTTGTCACGAACCCGCAACTGTACCTCTCTTTCGCAAGGTCATCATCATTCTCGGTGTCAATGCCGCACTCGGGTTTCCGACCAGGGTGTACTGGGCTGTGCTGGAGTCGGAACTCAGATTTCATGTGCAGTCATGGCTCGCCTTGATGAATTTAACCCTGCGCACAGGGATGATTGTATGGGCAATATACGCGGGAGGCGGGCTGTTGGCGTTATCCTGGGTGGCGCTGATTTCGACGCTACCCACCATGGCCCTTCAAATATGGCTAGCGCAGCGCGAAGCAAAATGGGCCCGACTCGATCGTCGATTTGCGCAGTTGTCCCGGGTCAAGAGCTTCTTCTCATATTCCGTTTACAGTTTCATGGCCTACGTTGCCGATCTTGTACGATTTCAGTTGGATCCGTTGGTTATTTCGGCAATTATAGGCCTCGCTGCAGTTACCCACTACAAAGTCGCCGGGATCCTGGCGCAATACTACATGCAAATAATCTCTGTTTCCGTCGGCATGTTGTTGCCAGTTTTCAGCAGGCTTCATGGGGCGGGCAACCGGGGCGACCTTGAACAGGCATTCTTCTTTGGGACAAAACTCTCGTGTTGCTTGTCTGTTTTCATCGGCTTGGTTTTGACAGGATGGGGGAGGCCCTTTATCGCTCGATGGATGGGCGTTGGATATGAAGATGGCTACCTGCCCCTTGTAGTGCTCTCGATCGCCGTTCTTCTCGACACTTCTCAAAGGTCGTCGGCAGACTTGCTCTACGCCACGTTCAACCATCGCTTCTATGCCTGGACCAACTGCGCTGAAGCGGTCATCAATCTGGGATGTAGTCTGCTCCTAGCGCGGCCACTCGGAATTCTTGGAGTTGCGCTGGGAACATTGATCGGCGCAGTCGTGATTCGAGTCATCGTTCAACCCTGGTGGGTGTGCAAGGTCAGCTCCTTGGAGTACACGAGGTATATGCGATTTCTCATTGGGAATCTGCTTCGTGCAGTATTGATAGCGGTTGCATCGCTGGGAGCGACCGCATGGGGTCTGAAGCCCAGCTTCCGCTTGCTGATTGCTTCGGTAGTGTGTTCAGCAGCGATCTATGCGGTTGGATCTTGGGTGCTCGTCTTCAATCGCGATGAGCGGAAGCAGTTCATTGTGGCATTCCGTCGAAATGGCGATTTGAGCATGGGCCAACTGGCCGCTTCGATCGGCGGCGCGGCTCAATGAAAATATCGGCAGTCATTCCAACCTTCAACCGTGAGGCACAAGTGGTGCGTGCCATCGCAAGTGTCTTGGCACAGTCCACTCCAATCGAAGAAATCATCGTGGTGGACGATGGCTCTACGGATAGTTCGGTTTCGACAATCCGCAAGCAGTTTGGCGAAAGTGTAATCATCATCCAGCAGCGGAACGGGGGCGTTTCGAGGGCGCGAAATGTCGCTATTCAAGCGGCGCGAGGTGAGTGGGTTGCATTTCTCGACAGCGATGACATATGGTACGAGAAGAAGACAGAGCTACAGTTGGAGGCACTTCGACTCGCGGGGAGCGATGCGGGATTCTGTTTCACGGATAATATGTATGGGGGAAATCCTGAGATGATGTTCTCTCGCTTCGCGGAGACCGATTTTCTGAATGCGCCGAAATTCGGCGTTCTGGATCAGCCGATCCGCCGCCTATTAACAGGACAAGAGCCATTCTTCACTTCTTCCTTGTTGGTTCGACGCTCAATTCTTTTGGATCACGGCTGGTTTGACGAAAAACTGATAATCCGTGAAGATACGGATCTGTTTTTCCGGTTGGCTTTGAAAACAAGGTTCGCGTTCGTTGGTGAACCGCTTGTGCTGATTGACAGAACGCCTTCCAGAGAGGTTGGCCTCTGTAATCTGTACGGCACTCGGGTTGACACGCTCTTCCAGTGTTCGCAACGTTTGTATAGGAACTGGCTTTCGTTGTCCGAAGTGAGAGGGAGCGACTACGAACAGCCCATTGAAGCCCTTCTCCGTTTGGCCCACTACGATTCTGCTGAGGCAAAGATCCACGACCTCAGGCTGAAACCGGCGCTCCAGGAAATCCAGAGCCTGAGAATTCTCGGAGAAGGATATGCGCGCATCGCAGCAAACTTGATTGTGCGCAAAATTCAAAAATGGCGCCGTGACTTTAGGAGATCGAGGGCTCGCGACGGAGCGAAGACACGTGAGCGTGAACTGGAAGCTACCTGACCTCTTTCAAGTAACCGAACTACGCGAGAGAATAACCAACAATGCTTAAGCAGTCTAGGCTCTATCTGCGTCTCAAAGCATCCCCGCTATACGACATTTATTGGGGAGTCAGAAATGCGCGATTTATCGCAGACCGGGAAAAGGAGGTTCAGTTTTACCGTGAACTTCTTATCGGCTTAATGCCGCAAGACCTGATTTTCGATATCGGAGCGAACGCAGGAGACAAAACGGATGTCTTCTTGCGTGTCGGGGCTCGCGTCGTTG
>Ga0209004_1000073_pt1 | contig 27912 bp, 21 predicted proteins | sample TexAe_RefH0_M1_FD_187948 | JGI IMG/M metagenome (GOLD analysis project Ga0209004, IMG submission 187948) | Forest soil microbial communities from Davy Crockett National Forest, Groveton, Texas, USA - Texas A ecozone_RefH0_M1 (SPAdes) (version 2) | ecosystem: Environmental > Terrestrial > Soil >... | reverse complement strand
CGGCCACGGCCGCGTCGGTCGGTTCCGGCACAGGCCGGTTCATCGCCACCAGCCGGTCGCGCGCATCTTCGACGTGTGGCGCCATCGGATACCGCGTGATCACCCTGGCATAGGCGGCCGCTGCCTTGTCCTGATACATCGCATGCAGGCGTTCCTTTACGGCGCCGTTCAGGTTCGGCGACATCTGTATTGAATGCGCCTCGCCCGCGTAGGCATCGCCCATCGCCAACAGCGCTTGGTCGCTACGGGTGTAAAGCGGGTACGTGTCCACAACCGTCTGTAGCCGGGCAATGGACGCTGGAAAATTCTCCTTGGCCCCGTAATACAGCCCGATCTGCGTCTCGCGCTCCGCCAGAACCTCCTGCACATCGCGCAGCTTCTGCTTGGCCCGCGGAATCAGCGGGGAGTCCGGAAACATGTTGATCATGGTCCGGTACTCCTTCTCCGCGTCCTGCGCGTTGTTGTAATCGCGGTCCGGCTTCTCCATCTGCTGGTAGTAGATGTCGCCTACCTTCATCTGCGCTTCGGCCGCTTCCGGAGCGTTGGGGAAGAACGTAATGAAATCCTTGTATTCGCTCTCGGCCTGCGTCAGAGCCGCAGTGCCGCCCTCTTTGAACCAGCTGTCGCCCACCGCCAGCTTCGCCCGCATCCGGTACTCGGAATCGGGATAGGTGTTGAGCATGGTTTGCAGATCCAGCCGCGCCACATCATAGCGCCCCTTCTTCAGGGAAAGCATGGCCTTGTCGAAGAGTTCCTTGTCGGGCTGCTTCGAATTCACGCCCGCCAGCGGATTCGCGCTCAAATCCTGGTCTTTTTTGTGCTTGGGCTTCTTTTCCTTGGCTTGGGCCGTAACCCCGTACAGCACCAGCGATGCCAGCGCCAACGCAGCAAAACTTCTCGACAACCGGTTCATACCACCTCAATTTGCAGCAGGGGGAAAGCTGCCGCGATCTATGCATCTACAAAAAAACTTACTCACCGGCGGCTTCGCGAGCCGCAGCCAGCAAACCGCGGGCATCCCGTTCGGCTTGACCGGCGCCAAACACGGCATTGCCGGCAACCAATAGCTCCGCACCTGCTTGGACGACCCGGGCGACCGTGTCGTGAGCCACTCCGCCGTCAACTTCGATTTTAAATGCCAGCCCCAGTTCCGTGCGCAATTGGGCCAGCCGCCGGATCTTGTCCAGAGAAAAGGGAATAAAGCTCTGCCCCCCAAACCCCGGGTTTACGCTCATGATAAGCACGTGATGGACCATGGGCAGGATGTCGCGGAGGAACTCCACCCGCGTTGCCGGATTGAGCACGACCCCCGGCTCCATGCCATGGTCCTTGATATGCATCAAGGACCGGTGCAGGTGCCGGCAAGCCTCGTAATGTACGCTCACCCAGTTCGCCCCGGCATCGGCGAAGGCCGGAATGAACTCGTCCGGGTTCTCGATCATCAGGTGGCAGTCAAGCGGCAGCTTCGTGGCCTTGCGCAAGCTCGCCACCACCGGCGGTCCAATGGTGATATTGGGCACAAAATGCCCGTCCATGATGTCGACATGAATCACGGTACCGCCGCCCCGTTCCGCCGCTGCAACGTCGTCCGCGAGGTGCGCGAAATCCGCCGATAAAATCGAAGGTAAAAGTTCTATCATCTTTAAGCCAGCAGAAGTTCAATCATTTTTATGCCGGAAGCAGTTGAATCATGTGTGTTTGGGGCACCCGTCCGTGCCCGGTCAGTTTATCACCGCCCAGCAAAGCCATAGCGCAGCGCCTGCTCACTTTTGCGGTGAGTGACCGCGGATTCGAGTGAAGTCTGCACTTTGCCGGTAGCAGTCTGCGGCAATGGACCGGTGACAACCGGCAAATCCTTCCCGGCTTCCATCCGCTTCAACAAGATGCGCCCCCGCGCACGCATGGCCGGCGTCCCGCTTCGGCTCAGGATCCGCAGCATGTCGAGCACTTCAGGCAGCAGTGACGGATCCCACAGCGTAAGCCCCGCCAGCCCATGCATGGCGCTGGTCTTCACAATGGAGCTCTTGTCGTCCAGCCATTTCCGCAGTACAGCGGCGGCACGCGCGGTTTCAGCCTCGGTCAATTGGGTTCGGGAGATCATCAGAGCCAGGTTCCAGCGCAACTTGTTCTCCCCGGCATCAAGCATCCGGTCCAGCAGGGCAGTCTTCCAGCGTGCGAGGATCTGCGGCCGCCGACTCGAGGCCCGCTCCAACACATCGGCAGCGCGATTCGCCACGCCTGCCCCTTCGTCCCAAAGGCACTCGACCACCTGCCCGGTTTTGCGCGGATTCTTAAGCAGCAAGGCCGCGACCTCGCAAGCATGGCCGCCATCGAGCCGTTTGCCCGGAGCAAGCATCTCGCGGATCGTCCTCGCTTTGGCCATCGCCAACCTTTGCCACCCATTGTGCTACGCGCGCGGCGCATGCGCCAGGGTCTTTGCCGCGACGCGTCCCACGCTGCGCAGCATCGACTTGATCGGCCAGTGGCCATCCTCGTCCGGAAAGCAGACCTCGCCCACGCGCTTTACCTCTGGCCGGTAATACCACCGCTTCAGCAGCGCCAAATGCCCCTGCCGCACCGTTGCCGACGGCGGACCCTCATCCTTCTCCAACTCAGCCAAGATGGCTTCCATCCGTGCTTCCAGCATTGTCCGCGGCACTTTGGTAGCGACGATTGTTTCTGGTCCCTGTTCCCTAATCCCTGATCCCTGTTTTTGGTCCACTGTCCACTGTTCACTGTTCACTGTCTCAGGCACCGGCTCCAGCGCCATCGGCTGTGCGAACAGGGAACTCGATCCCGATTGCTCATTCTGAATCCGCATGCCGATCGTCGAGAACGCCACCGGCCCGCGCAATCTGCCTTGCTCAAACAAGAACACTGCCACCTCGTCAGGATTCGCCGAAGCTTGCATGACCACCGCTCGCAGCTTGCTCAAAGGCTGCACAAGCTCGGGCGCCAGTGTGCGCACAGCCTCCACCTTCTGCACCTGCGCATGCAACGTCGCCGCGTCCTCAAATGCCAGGTTCGACGAGGCCGCATCGCGCTCGCTGCGCAGTACTACGAGCTTGCTTTCTCCGCGCGTCGCCAGAAAATCCTGCACAGCCGCGGCTTCTTCCGCGTAGCGCTCATCCGTGCAGCCCTTGTAGCAGGGTGCAAGGCACATCTTCATCTCCGAGTACACGCATCCCGGATGGCTGGGGTCAGGATTCAGATCGTCCGTACACCGACGCAGAAGAAACAGCTTCAGCGCCTCTTCGCCAAAACGCTCCGCCGCTGCCCGCGACGCAAACGGCCCATATGCCCAATCTGCCTCGCGCTGGCTAGGCTTGTTCGTTACTACGATCCGCGGATAAGGATTACCGCCGAGATACCGTACGAATGCCGGCGCCCGCAGATGCATCCGCTCCAGCACCTTCGCGCCGTAGACATCTTCGAGCAGCGAAAACTGTGCAAGCAGCGACTCGAACTCCGACCCTGTCAGCCGCCACGCAATCCGCCGCACCCGACCCGCCAGTTGCAGCCGCCGCGGATGCTTCGCCGAAGGCTGCAACAGCCGCTCCAGCCGCCCGCGCAGGTTAGGCGTACGCCCGATGTACGGTTCGTCCTTTGTCTCCGCACCATAAAGTGCAAAAACAGCGGGCGCTCGCGGCAGCAACTCCAAAGCCGCCTTCGCCTCCGCCGGTTCGAAAGGTATGTGTTCCATCGCAATTTTGATAACTCGACTCAAACCGCGCACCGGCACAGGGCCCGCTGACTTGCGAACTCGCTACCACGCGCTCAGCGCGGCTGACTTGCTAAAGCGTGTTTCACAAATCCGTTTCGTGTCAGGGCACGACTTTAGTCGTGCCGAAAGAAACCGAAAAGGTCAGGGATTTTAACCCCTGACGGATTTAGGTCAGCACACCGTGCACATGTGTGAAACAGACTCGAGCACCGCCAACCCCGCTAACAGGCACGCAGCCCGCCTAACCCCGCGGCTTTTTCAACTCCCCGCAACCGTCATCCCATCAATCCGCAACGTAGGCGATGCCACTGACCCGCGAAAGACCAGATCGTTCCCGATCGAAGTCACGTTCTCCAGCATCTCGCCAAGATTCCCCGCGATCGTGATCTCCTCGACCGCATGCGTCAATTGCCCGTTCTCGATCCACAGCCCCGCCGCGCCGCGCGAGTAGTCCCCGGTCACAATATTCGTCCCGAATCCCATCAGGCTGGTCACGTAGAGCCCCGCCGACACGCCGCCGATAATCTCTTCCGGCGTCTGCGTTCCCGGCTCGAGATACAAGTTCCCGCAGCCAATACCCGGCGCCCCCGCCAGTCCGCGCGAAGCATTATGCGTCGACTTCATTCCCAGCTTGCGCGCCGCGTACGTGTTGAGCATGTAATTCCGCAGCACTCCGCCCTCAACAACGACTGTGCGCCGTGATGGCAGTCCCTCACCGTCAAACGGCGAACTCCCGAAACCACCCACGCCCGTCGGCAGCAGCATCGTGTTGTCATCAATGATCGTGAGTGTGGAAGCGCCGATCTGTTCTCCCAGCTTGCCGGCCAGATACGAAGCATGCCGCCAGATCCCATCGCCTGAAGCCGCATCGAACACCGACCCAATCAGCGACCGCGCCACCTCCGCCGCAAACACAATCGGCACGCGCTGCGTCGCCACCCGCCGTGCACCCAGTCGCCGCACCGTGCGCCGCGCTGCTTCCGACCCTACGGCCTCAGGGCTTTCGAGGTTCGCCATGCGCCGCGCACTCGACCACCATCCGTCGCGCTGCATCTGCCCATTCTCATCACGGGCCAGCGGAGCCGCCGAAACCCCCGCGTAGCTCGACCGATAGCTCCCCACAAATCCGCGCGAATTCGCCAGCACCTTGCTTCCCGTCGCCGCGTCAAAGCTGCCGCCATCTGAATTCGTGATGCGCGGGTCCGCAGCCAGCGCCGCCGCCTCAGCCCGTCGTGCCCATTCAATCCGCTCCGTCCCCGGCAGCGAGTACACGTCCTCAAAAAAGAGGTGCAGATCGTCCTTGATCGAGCCGAATTCCTCCGTTTCCGGCAGTCCGATAAACGGATCTTCCTCGGTCACATTCGACAGGGCCATTGCGCCCTCAACCAGTTGCCGGATCCCATCCGCCGTCAAATCGCTGGTAGAAGCCGAAGCCGAGCGCTTTCCCCGAAACACCCGCAGCCCCAGCGCGCGCGACCCCGACTCCTTCAGCGTCTCCACTTGCCCCATGCGCACATTCACGCTGAATTCATCCCCCTCCCGGGCAACGGCCTCAGCGTCACTGGCGCCGGCCTTCATGGCCAGTCTCACCACATCGGTTGTAAGGGATTCAAGATCGACAGTGGACACTTCAGACATTTGAACAGCTTCCGGCATGGGTCCACCTTAACAAACCAGCGCGGTAAGGCGCATCCGCGTAAGGCGCATCCGCGTACGGCGCATCCGCGTACGGCGCATCCGCGTACGGCGCATCCGCCCGACGTAAGAACCCGGCAGTTGGCCGTCACAACTCACCCGCGCAGAATTTGCTATGGTGTTGAGTTCCCCTATGAGGCTCTATGACGTCGCCCCGTATTCTTCCGCTTTCGATCTACATTGTTCTTTTCCTGTGTCTTCCGGTCCTGGCGCAAAAGACAACAATTGATCCAGCCCTGCTGAAAAAGGCGAATGCCGGTGACGCGCAGGCGCAGCTAACGCTGGGCGAAGCCAGCCTTTCCGGCATATCTGTCCCGCAGGATTCGACCAAGGCCGCCTCCTGGCTCCAGAAAGCCGCAGACCAGGGAATTCCGCAGGCGCAGTACGACTTGGGCTCGCTCTATGAAGCCGGCAACGGTGTCCCGCAAGACGATGCCCGCGCTGCTGCCCAGTATGCGAAAGCGGCCCAACAGGGTTTTGCCCTCGCAGAACTCCATCTTGGACTGCTCTACGATCGTGGCGGCGGTGTGCCGCAAGACTATGCTCAAGCCGCCGGATGGTATCGCAAAGCGGCCCTGCAGCACCTCCCCGAGGCGGAGTTCAACCTTGGCACCCTCTACGAGCGCGGCATCGGCGTCCCAAAGGATTATTCCCAGGCAGCCGACCTCTACCGCCGCGCCGCCGAGCAGGGTAACGCTTCCGCCCAGTTCAACCTCGGCCTGCTCTACGACAACGGCACCGGGATTGAGAAGGATTACGCCCAGGCCGCAGCCTGGTACGCCAAGGCCGCCGACCAGGGACTGCCGCGCGCCCAGTTCAATCTTGGCACCATGTACGCCAACGGCCAGGGAGTTCCAGTCAATCTTGTAGAGTCTTACTTCTGGCTCGAACTATCCGCCAGAACGTGGGGCGGTTCCCATCAGCAGGACGCCGTGCACACCCGCGACCTGGTCGCCCAGCACCTGACCCCAGCCGACGTCGCCGCCGCACAGGACCGCGCCGCCAAATGGCTAGTCGCTCATCAGAAATAGAAGCGCTAACCTGCGGGAACTCTACCTTCCCGTCCCGCCCACCGTCATCCGATCCAGCTTGATGGTCGGCATGCCCACGCCCACCGGTACGCTCTGTCCGTCCTTGCCGCAGGTCCCGATCCCCTCATCCAGCTTTAGATCGTTCCCCACCATCGAGACGTACTTCAGCGCCTCCGGTCCGTTGCCGATCAGCGTCGCATCCTTCACCGGAGCCGTAATCTTGCCGTCTTCAATCAGGTAAGCTTCAGACGCTGAAAACACGAACTTCCCGTTGGTGATGTCTACCTGCCCGCCGCCAAAATTCACGGCATAGAGCCCGCGCTTCACCGAGCGCAGAATATCCTCAGGTGCGTCCTCACCGGCAAGCATGTAGGTATTCGTCATGCGCGGCATCGGAATGCAGTGGTAGCTCTCCCGCCGCCCCGAGCCCGTATTCGCTGTCCCCGTCAGCCGCGCTGAAAGCTTGTCGGTCAAATAGCCCTTCAGAATGCCGTTTTCAATCAGCACCGTCTCCTGTGTCGGCGATCCCTCGTCGTCCACATTCAACGATCCGCGCCGTCCGGCCATCGTTCCGTTGTCCACCACCGTCACCTTGGTGCTGGCCACCGGCCGCCCGATCAGCCCCGTAAACGCCGAAGTCCCCTTGCGATTGAAATCCGCCTCCAGCCCATGACCTACCGCCTCATGCAGCAGGATTCCGGGCCATCCCGGCCCCAGCACTACCTGCATCTCGCCCGCCGGAGCCGGTACGGCCCCAAGCTGCAGAATCGCTCCCCGCGCCGCTTCCTGCGCCAGGTGCTCCGGGCTCTTCGACCCCGCAAACTGTTCCAGCCCAGCCCTTCCGCCCCCGCCAGCCGACCCCTTGGTTGTTATCGAACCATCCTTAGCAATCACTGACACGTTCAGCCTGCACAAGGGCTGCGTATCGCTGGCAAACGCGCCGTCCGAGGCAGCAATCAAAATCCGTCGGAGTTCTTCGCTGTATCCCGCCCGCACCTGCACGACGCGCGAATCGTACGCCCGGGCCGCCCGATCAGCCCGCAGAATCAGTTCCAGCCGCGCCGCCAGGTCCAGGTCGAATCCACCCAGCGGAACAGGATAGAGGTCCGCACCTTCCGTCTCCGTAAATCCCTGAATAGGCTGTTTGGCCGGTCCCGAAGCAATCAACGCCGCCGTCCGCGCCGCATGCAACAGCCTTTCCGGGCTCAGATTATCGGTGTAGGCATACCCAGTCCGCTCGCCTGACAGCACCCGAATCCCGCATCCCGCGCTCGTTCCGGTGCTGGCGGACTTCACAATCTGCTCGTCCACGCCCAGCGACGTCGAAGTCACCGACTCGAAGTACAGATCGGCGTAGTCGCCGCCCGCGGACAAGGCCTCACCAAGGCAGCGCTCCAGCAGCCGCTCGGTGATTCCAAATTTCTCAAAAAAGTAACGTCTGTGACTCGGCTGGGGGGAAGCGGCAGATAGGCTCATCGTTGCATTTAGTTTACGCCTGCCCCCTCCATCGCCGCATGCTGGGATCAGCCGTTTCCTCACTTGATTCATGAACCCCGCGATCACATTTCCACAATCGCCATCGTGCTAGATTTACTCCATGAAGAAAATTCTTGCTGCTGTGCTCCTGGTCCTCGTGTTCGCCGCACCGGCGTTCGCAGCGACTACGCATCACCATCATCACCATCATCACCACCATCACACGGCCTAGGTCCGGTCAGATTCGCTCCGGGCACCCAGGCTGCGTGTAAACCGAAAGATTGGCCCATCCGAACAGTGGGCCAGTCTTGGCAATCGCGGGAATCCCATGCGGATCCCCGATTCCCCCGTGTAGTGTGCCCATCCCTGCCTCGCCTCATTACTTCTTTTGCTCCGGTGACCTCCGGTACTTTCGCTGGCCCCTTTCTCGTGCTACATTCCAGCCATGAAGAAATTTGCATTTGCCGTGCTGTTGCTGATGCTGTGTGCCGCTCCAGCATTCGCCCGGCATAAAAAGCACCACAAGGATCCACGGGTCGTGAACCACCCCAGGGCCATGCACCCGAAAAATGAGGCTCTGAAGCACGCGCAAAGACCCAAAACTCCGAAGCACCCTACCTAAACATATCCACCTCGCACAGTGCCGAGTCGTCACCGCCTCCTGCGAACCCCAAGGTTTTTGCGCAATGACAGAATTGGAAGACCTTCGCTACCCGATCGGCCGCTTCACTCCGCCCCCCTCTTCTGACCCCACCACTCGCTCCAGCCAAATCGAAACCCTGCGCTTGCTCCCGGAGCGTTTGCACGCTGCTGTTCGCGAACTTATCAACCCGCAACTCGATACCCCCTACCGCGAAGGCGGCTGGACGGTCCGCCAGCTTGTGCATCACTTTGCGGACAGCCACGCCAACGCATACGTTCGATACAAACTCGCCCTTACTGAAGACTGGCCCACCATCAAGCCCTACGACGAAGCCGCCTGGGCTCGCCTCGAAGACAGCCGTCTCTCCATCGATGGTTCTCTCGCCATGATTGCCGCTATGCACGAGCGCTGGGTAGCTTTGCTCGAGTCCATGTCCGATGCCAGCTTCCAGCGCGGTTACAACCATCCTGAAAATGGCCGGCAGAATCTGGCTACGGTTCTTGCACTCTACGCATGGCACTCGCGCCATCACACCGCGCACATCACCAATCTGCGCTCGCGGCAGAACTGGTAGTTGGCGTGCCCTCTGCAGCCGACGCGCCATCCGCTGCCCAACTCGCTGAAATCCTCGAAAACTACTTCGCTGCACATCCCGCAGCAGCCCTGCTCGAAGACGGCCGCGTCCTGTTCGACATGCGCCTCGCGCGCTACTCCGTAACCGAGTCCCACGGCCGCTGCCTGTTCCAGCTCTGGAGCGAAGAACGAAACCTCATGCGCACCGTTGTTGAAATTCAACAGCGTGCTCAATGTCTACGCGTGATGACGCGTCGTATGGGCGTCGCAAAGCTGCAGGCCCTCGAATTGGTCCCCACCAGCGATCGCCGCACCCCCACCGCCCGCGACTCCATGCGCCGCAACTATCAGCGCCTGCTTGAGCGCGTCCTCACTCGCACTTTCCTTGGCTCCAAAGTCGACGGCCTTCGTTCCGCTATGGACCTTGAGCACAGCTTCGGTCCCGCCTACATTCGCGGACACCTGCTCCGCGGCACCGCTGCTGAAGCCATCATTGGCGTAAGCGCAGCAGAATCCGCATCCACCATCGACGGCATCCTCACCCTCGGCATCCTCTGGCTCGATCATTGCCGCCAGAAGAGCGACGCACGCCGTCACTTCGGGGGACTCAAGGTCATCGTTCCCAGAGGCACCGGGGTCCCCGGCGACAGGTCTTCGTCGCTGGGGTGGAGGGGCGCCTTTCGCACCACGGCCGAGCGCATGGCGTGGCTCAACCACTCCGCCGCCAATTTTCAACTCTTCACGCTCGACGAGCGCAGCGAAGAACTTGAGCCCGTCGACTTTCGTGACAGCGGCAACCAAACCGCGCGCCTCGTGCACGCCTTTTCGCCTGAGTCGGTGCTCGCTCGCTGCCAATCCGGGATTGACACGGTTCTGCAACTGCTGCCCGCAAACGCAAAAGCCCGTATGGAAATTCATCCTCGGTCAGCTACCGAAGTGGGCTTGATTCTTCACGGGCTCGAATTTGCCCGCGTCCGTCGCGGCGCCAATTCGCATTCCTTCGCTGGCGAGCACCAGGAGATCACTTTCGGCGCCGGCGCCAACGAAACATCGCTCACCGATGAGACCCAAGACCTTTGCCGCGAACTCTGCGTGCGCTTATTCGCTAGCCGCCATCGCGACGGCACACACAATGACCCGCTCTTCCGCATCCAGCCTGAACGTTGGCTCGAGTCTGAATTTCGCGCCGGCCTCAGCGACCTGCTGCCATCGCTGCGCGGCGATCAACTCTACTCGCAGGTTCCAGCGCTCTCCTCCGGCGATCGCGGCATGCTCGACCTGCTCACCCTCGATCGCAATGGCCGCCTCGTGGTCATCGAGCTCAAGGCGGATGAAGATCTGCACCTGCCCTTGCAAGCGCTCGATTACTGGATCCGCGTCCGCGCCCTCAATGCTGACCGCCAGCGCATCGGCGGCAGCGACCGGCCGCTCTCTGCCTTCGAACGCGAGGGCTACTTCCCCGGGGCAGAAATCTCGGAGTTGCCACCGCGGCTGCTCCTGGCAGCCCCCGCCCTGCGCATCCACCCCGCCAACCTGCCTGTGCTGCGTTATCTCTCCCCCGAAGTCGATTGGGAACTCATCGCCCTGAGCGAACACTGGCGCCATGAATTGCAGGTAGTCTTCCGCAAACGCCCCACCGACGCGAATTCCTGAAGCATGAGAAATCTCCCGGAGGGAGGCTCCGAAAATAGCCCAGGCCGGAGCGAAGCGGAGTCCTGGGATTGCCATCCAGACCGAAATTCCTCCGCCCCGGAGGGCCAGTGCGAAGAACCGCTGAAAGCCCTAAGCAATATGGGGAATATGCTCATAGCGCTTATCGAAAAAGCGCTTTCTCATTTACGTCACCTGTGCGATCGAAGACCCCGCCATCGCGCACTCTTCAATATCGGCGAGCAACGCGTCCACCCGCCCCAAATCCGTGTCCCACGCGAACATGATCCGCGCCGCGCCGCCAATGAACGTATAGAACTTCCAACCTCGTCCGCGCAGGGCATCCAGAATCTCATCCGAGGCGATCAGAAACACCGTATTCGCCTCCACCGCCGACACCACGCGTACATTCGCGATCCGCGCCACCCGTTCCACGAAGTACTGCGCGCAATCATTCGCGTGCTCCGCGTTCCTCAGCCACGCACCGCTCTCCAGCATCCCCACCCACGGAGCGGCAAGAAACCGCATCTTCGAAGCCAGCTGTCCCGCTTGCTTGCAGCGATAGTCGAAATCCGTTGCCAGCGCCTTGTCGAAAAACAGTACCGCCTCGCCCACCGCCATGCCGTTTTTGGTCCCTCCAAAGCACAGCACATCCACGCCGCTCATCCACGTCAGTTCGGCCGGCGAACAATCAAGGCTCGCGCATGCATTGGCGAATCGTGCTCCATCCATGTGCAGCGAGAGTCCATGCTCCTTGCACGCAGCGGAGATCGCCCTTACCTCAGCCACCGTGTAAACGCGTCCCGTCTCAGTCGGCTCCGTAATCGTCACCACGCGCGGCTTGGGATAGTGAATGTCCTGCCGCTTCGTCGCCAGTTCGTGAATCGATGCTGGCGTCAGCTTTCCATCCACGCCCTGCGCTACCAGCAGTTTCGATCCGTTCGAGAAAAACTCCGGCGCCCCGCACTCATCCGTCTCCACATGCGACGCATCGCAGCAGATCACTCCGTGATACGACTGGCACAGCGACGCGAGGGCCAGAGAATTGGCCGCCGTCCCATTGAACACGAAGAATAACTCGCACTCGGTTTCAAACAGTTCGCGAAATGCGTTCGCCGCCCGCGCCGTCCACACATCATCGCCATACGCAGTCGCATGTCCATGGTTTGCCTGCTCCATAGCCGCCCACGCCTCCGGGCAAATCCCCGCATAGTTGTCGCTGGCAAACTGCTGCGCCAGATCATCGGCTTCAATTCCCATTTCTGATCTCGATTCCTGTCCCCTAGTCCCTAGCCCCTGGGCACTTATTGAATGTCTGCCAGCGAAGAGTTCAACCCGTCGAAAATCCCCTCATGCCGTCCGTTCTCCGCGGCAAATCTCAACCCCTTCACGTTCTCCACACAGATCTCCGCCGGGGTCGGCTGCAACTCCAAAATGCACATCACCTCGGCGATGTACCGGTCGAGCGGCATTGCCCGCGGATCCGATTTCCCACCCATCAAATCAGTCGCTACATACGGCGGAATCAGTTCCAGCACTTCGATATTCGTCTTCTTCAACTGGAACCGCAGCGATTGCGTGTACGAGTGGATCGCCGCCTTGGTCGCGCAATAGGTCGGCGTCAGCACCATGGGCACAAATGCCAGCCCCGACGACACGTTCATGATCGTTGCGCTCGGCTGCTTCTTCAGGTGCGGCATCAGCGCCGCCGTAAGCCGGATGGGCCCCAGCAGATTCGTCGCCACAATGGACTCGGCATCCGCAAGGTCCTCTTGTGGATCGATCAGCTTTTCCGCCCGCATGATCCCAGCATTGTTGATCAGAACATTGAGCGTAGGAAATCTCCCCGCGGCCTCCGCGGCAAAGGGCAGAACGCCCCCGCGTTTCTCGATATCCAGCACCATCGACTGCATGCCGGGATTCGCCGCCGTCGTCTCGTCGAGCATCTCCCTGCGGCGACCCGCAATCACCACCTGGTTTCCCAGTTTGTGAAGAGCTTCTGCCAGTCCCCGCCCGATCCCCGTCCCGCCACCTGTGATCAGAATCGTGTTTCCACTCAGCTTCATCGCGACTACTCCTCTTTGCGCTTCGGCCTTTCTCTTAATTCAGGATAAAGGCCCTGCGGATTCTGCGGTTCCACACTGAGGTCCGTCACACCGGAAGCCGCTGCGGCCGAGTGATGTTTTCCTGAAGAAACACCACCGCGCACGGGTTGTCGAGGCAGCCACATCCACTGCGAAGCCGGTCTTACGGGGTTTCGCGCATAACGCTGGCCTGGTCCGTAGACTCCCCGATGCCAGAGTTTTGCAACTTTCGTACCGGGATTTACACGGAAATTTATTGTCTGCCCGTTCACGAGAAGTGATATACATCACATAATTCCTGAAGAGACGGCGGGAGAATCGCTTCATTCAAAAGAGCAGAATTGCTCAGGTCCTGAAGGGGTGTGTGCTTCCTCCGGCATGCACCCCCGAGGTTGGGAGTCTTCGTGTCAACTCAAACCATTTACGAATTTCGGGCTCCGGCAGTACAAACCTCCGCTGCCTCCTCCAACACATTCTTTGTACGGGGAAGCGTGGTGTCAATCGACGACTCACCAGCCCCTTGCAGAACAGCCGAGGAGGAATGCGACGAATCAGATCCCGACGGCCTTGGCTTTGCGCGTGGTTTTCGCTCAGCTTTTCTTCTTGAAGCCGGCATGGTCGTGCTGGTCTACGCAATCTGGCATCTGTGGCACTTGGTGCGCTAAGCCGGATCGCCTGGCAGGATTAGGGCTGCCTGGCGGCAAGTTCAATTTACAGAGTCTTCTTGAGCCGCTGATTACTTCTTCAGCGGCTTTCTCGCGAAGTAATACAGCGAATACGCCAGCATCGCAAATCCCAGCACCGACACCCAGTCGTGATCCAGGAACGTCCCGCGTGGGAAGTTGAGGATGTCCCGGTTGTCCATGTAGGTCGCTTCCACCGCCTTCAACCCGACGCCGATCAGTCCGGCAATTCCACCCGCCGCAATCAGTCCCGAAGCAAACAGCGATCCCGACGAAATATCGCTCTCCGCCTCACCCTCGCCGGCGCGTGCGGCCGCCCGGTCCACGATCCAGCGCACCACTCCGCCCACAAAAATCGGCAGCGTTGTGCCGATGGGCAAATAAGCGCCCACCGCAAACGTCAGCGAGCGAATTCCCAGCAGTTCCACCGCGATCACAAGGGACACACCGATCAGCACCAAACCCCAAGGCAGTTTCCTGCTCAAAATCCCGTTGATCACCGTTGCCATCAGCCGGGCCTGCGGCGCAGGAGCAGCGGCACTGCCGATGCCCTGAATCCAGTGCACCTCAATGCGCCCCGTCGCCGGCGAATAGAGATATTTCCCGTCCTGGAGCTCCGTCGACCCGATCGCATTCAGCACCACGTACTCCGACGCAGCGTGCGAACTGGTCGTCTTGTCATCCGCCACCACGCGAATCTGCGGTGGCAGATGTTTCATGTCCGATTGCACCGAAACGCCCGGATGCGTAGCATTGATGTCCCACGGCTGCGCGGCTGCATGAAATTCCTGCAGCCCGGTATTCATCAGGTTCAGCGTCGATCCAATCACGATCGTCGAAACCACCACGCCAATCATCAATGCGATCTGCTGCAAGCGCGGCGTAGCTCCGATAATGTAGCCGGTCTTCAAATCCTGCGAAGTGTCACCGGAGTTCGAAGCAGCGATGCAAACCACGCCGCCGATCGTGATCGCCAGCGCCCCAAATGCCGGCGCCGTCCACCCCTGCACCAGGAAGACCGCTGACGTCGCCATCAACGTGGCAATCGTCATCCCCGACACCGGGCTGGCCGAAGACCCCACCAATCCAACAATGCGCGAACTCACCGTAACAAAGAGAAATCCAAAAACCACCACCAGCAGCGACGCAGCCAGGTTCGCCTCCCAACCCACAAACGCCCCTGGCACCGGCTTGAACTCGAGGAAAAGGAACATGCAAGCCACGATCAGCAGCGAGCCAATCAACACCACACTCATCGAAAGGTCATTCTCGGTGCGGATCGGCTTTGCCACCACGGTCTCGGCGCCGGGTCGCATGTTTTTGATCCCGACCGTAAGAGCGCTCCATATGGTGGGTAGCGTCTTCAGCAGCGTGATCACTCCCGCTGCGGCTACCGCGCCCGCGCCCATCGGCTTGATATAAGTCGCCCACAGATCGCTTGGTCCCATCTGCGCAATCGGTACCTGGCCGGGATAAACCGGGTGCGGCAGTTCCTTCCCGAAGAAGTAGATCAGCGGCATCACCACCAGCCACGAGAAGACGCCGCCCGCAAAAATCACTCCCGCGACCTTCGATCCAATGATGTAACCAACACCGAGATACTCCGACGTCGCATCGGCATTGATCGAAGAGCCCTTCAACACATGCTGCGGCCCGAAGTCAGGCCGGAACTCCGGCGAACTCGGCCATGCGCGAAACAGGTTGGCATTCTGGAAAAACGTGTAGAGCCCGCCAAGTCCCAGCCCCAGAAAAACCCGGCTGGCCAGCGATCCACCCTTTTCTCCCGCAATCAGCACATCCGCGCAGGCTGTGCCCTCGGGGTAGGGAAGAACGCCATGTTCCTTCACAATCAACTGCCGCCGCAGCGGAATCATGAACAGCACGCCCAGCCAGCCGCCAATCAGCGCCAGCATAAAAATCCGCGAGTATTCCAGGTCGAACCCCAGAAACACCAGCGCAGGCAGCGTAAAGATAACCCCCGAAGCAATGGACTGCCCCGCATTGCCCGTGGTCTGGACAATATTGTTCTCAAGAATCGAGGCACGGCCAAACGCGCGCAAAATGCTGATCGAAAGCACCGAGATGGGAATGGATGCAGCCACCGTCAGACCGGCGCGCAAACCCACATACACCGTCACCGCGCCGAAAATGATGCCAAAAATCGAGCCCAGCACCAGCGCGCGCACCGTGAACTCCGGCGGCTTCTGATCGGGCGAAACAAAAGGTTGAAACTCGGCCACGGTTTTCCTCCAAATCATTGCGGACAAAGAAACAGATTTCCCCAAAGCGTCGAGTTTACGTCATCTCAACCTGTTTCTGTGCTTTGCCCGTAATCCTAACCCAGCCGCGCTGCTCATTCACGGTTGCATGTCACCGCTGCCCCATCGTCTGCCAGCCAAGAAAATTGATTTGCGCCAGGGTACCCAAGTTCACCCCAAATTGCAGCCGATGTGGTTACTCCTCCAACATCATTGCCTGAATTTTGTAGACACCGATTCCGCATCTGCCTGAGAATGCATCAACGCTGCGGACTCGCCGCAGCCCCTTCTGTATCCGCATCCCCCGCTCAAGGAGAACCCGTGATCACAAAAACAGGGAAATTCCTGCCCGTCTTCGCAGTCCTGCTGCTCTCCGCAGCAACCTGCCTGGCCCAATCCGTTATGACGCACCACGTGCGCGATGTGGTCAGCAGCGGCAAAGCCCAAGCCAATGGACGCCTTCCCGGCAACCAGGTGTTGCAACTCGACCTGGTTCTGCCCCTGCGCGACCCCGCCGGTCTCAAGACCTTCCTCGCGGACGTCTATAACCCGTCCAGTCCGAACTACCGCCAGTTCGTCACGCCGGCTGAATTTACCGCCCGCTTCGGACCCACCACCGATCAATACGAAACGGTTCTCCGCTTCGCGACCACGTATGGATTCCAGGTCGTCGGCGGTTCTCGCGACGGCATGCTGGTCCAGGTCAAAGGCACCGTGTCCAACATCGAAGCCGCCTTCCACCTGAACATGCGCACCTACCAGCACCCCACCGAGAGTCGCACTTTCTACTCGCCCGATCGCGAGCCCACCTTCGATCTGCCCTTCAACCTGTGGCACATCTCCGGCCTCGACAACTACTCCATCCCGCATCCGCTGTTCGTGAAAAAGACTGACTACGCGGCAGCGCACGGCATCGACGCCGACAAAGTCGTATCCCATGCCACAACCGGCTCCGGCCCGTCGGCTTCGTTCCTCGGCAGCGATATGCGCGCAGCCTACTACGGCGGCACGGCTCTCACCGGCGCTGGACAGAATCTCGGCTTGTTTGAGTATCTCGGCACCGATCTGGCCGACCTGACCACATACTTCAAGAATGTTAGCCAGACAAATAATGTTCCCGTCACTGTTCTGTCGACCGATGGCACAAGTACAGGTTGCACGGCTCCGAGCTGCGACGATACAGAGCAGACCTTGGACATGACACAGGCCATCGGAATGGCTCCCGGATTGGCGAGCCTGGTGATGTACGTCGGCAATACCGATACAGCGATTATCAGCGCCATGACCACTCACAACCCGTTGCCCACCACCATCGGTTGCTCGTGGGGCTGGACACCCGCCGACCCCAGTACCCTTGATATCTATTTTCAGAAAATGTCTGCTCAAGGCCAGAACTTCTTCGCCGCTTCCGGCGACAGTTCCACGTGGTCCAGACGCAACGAGGCCTGGCCAGCGGACGATGCCAACGTTATCTCCGTTGGCGGCACTGACCTGGCAACCGCGAGCGCTGCAGGTCCGTGGAAGTCGGAAACAGCATGGGTGGACAGTGGCGGCGGTATCAGTCCCGATAGCATCCCCATCCCCTCATGGCAGACTGCGGCCATCAACTCCAGCAACAAAGGCTCCACAACGCTCCGCAACGGCCCCGACGTCTCAGCCAACGCCAACTTCACCTTCTACGTCTGCGCCGACCAAACCACCTGCACCGCCAACGATTACGGCGGCACCAGCTTTGCCGCGCCTATGTGGGCCGGATTCGTCGCTCTCGTTAACCAGCAGTTAGCTGAGAATGGCAAATCAACCATCGGATTCCTCAATCCCACTATTTACGCTGAGAACGCCAACACTACCACCTATGGCGAAGACTTCCACGACATCACCAGCGGCACCTCGGGCAGTTATTCCGCCGTGGTTGGCTACGATCTCGTTACCGGCTGGGGCAGCCCCACCGCTGGCTTGATTACCGCTCTCACGGGTTCTTCGCCTAGTGGCTTCAGCCTCTCGGCGTCGGCCGCCTCCGTCGCTCCGACCGGCACGGGATCTTCGACGGTCACATTGACCGTTTCGGGCGGATACAGTGATAGCGTTGCACTCACAGCGAGTGGCCTGCCCGCCAACGTCACCGCAGCGTTCAGCCCAACTTCGGTGAGCGCTGGCAGCAAAACCTCAACGTTGACATTCACGGCCACCGGCGCTACTCCCGGCAACTATACCGTTACGGTGAAGGGAACCGGCGGCGACGGTACCGTTGAAACCACGACCGTCGCCCTCACCGTCACTGGCACGGCTCCCGGCTTCAGCATCAGCGCCAGCCCAAGTTCCTTGTCCGTAACCAGAAACAGCTCAGGAACTGTGACAGTGACTATTGCGGCCGTCGGCGGCTTCAACTCAGCGGTTTCCCTCTCCGCATCAGGAGAAGGCAGCGGCACGACCATCACCTTCAGCCCCCCCTCCGTCACCGGGGCAGGCACGTCCACGATGACCATTAAGGAGAGCAACAAGGCCACCACTGGCACGCGCACCATCACAATCACAGGGACAAGCGGTAGCACCTCCCACTCCACAACCATCAGCCTTGACGTGGTTCGCTAATTCGCACGGTCCATCCAGAAAAGACAGAAGCCCGGCGCCACGTGCCGGGCTTCTTCGCGTCTGCGAACTTCTGACTCGGATGTGGCGGGTGGCTCAAGTCTGGGGGCCTGGATCGGACACGAATCTGGGATCAAACGCACAAGCCTGCGTCGGGTGGCCCACCTTGCGTTCAGCACACCTTTGGGTGCCCCATCCATGACGCAGTCTCATCGCGGCATGGGTGGGAGAGCACCCCCCCCTCAATTCCGCGGTTGGGCTGACCCTTCACAATCACCTCCACTTGGCGAACTCCGCCTTCAACGCGTACCGTAGTTTGCAAGCACTTTCCGGGGTCTCAATGCAGCCAAGTCTCACTGAAAAACAGTCCGTCACCAATCCGGCCCTTGCGGGCAATCCCGTCAAGCGCATCCTCTCGCTCGACGTGGTTCGCGGCATCACCATCGCCTTCATGATCATGGTGAACAACAACGGCGGTCCCGGTTCATGGCGTTTCATGAATCACGCCAACTGGAACGGCCTCACGCCAACTGACCTTGTCTTTCCCACATTCGTCTTTGTCGTCGGAGTCTCCGTTGTCTTCGCCTTCCACGCACGCATTGCCAAAGGCGACACGCGCGCCAAGCTCGCCAGGCACACCGTCATCCGCGCCATCGTCCTCATCCTCTTCGGCATCGTCGTCAACAGCTTCCCGTTCTTCCGTCTCGACCACATGCGCTTCTACGGCGTGCTCCAGCGGATCGGCGTCTGCTATCTTGTCGTCGGCCTCTTCTATCTCTGGGATCAACGCGCCTCCACCAAATGGATCGCGCTTGCCGCATGTCTCGTTGGCTACTGGATTCTTCTACGCTGGGTTCCCATTCCCGGCATCGGCATGCCCGGTCGCGATGTCCCCTTCATGGACATGACCCAGAACCTTGTCTCCTGGATCGACCGCGGTCTTTTCCCGCATCACCTTTATCTCTACTCACCCGATCACAACGTGCGTGACCCTGAAGGCCTGCTCAGCGATCTCCCCGCCATTGGCACCGCTCTCATGGGAATCCTGACCGGAATTTTTCTGCGCTCCAACCGGTCCGTTTCAACCAAAACCGCGGGCCTGGCCATCGCTTCGCTGTCGAGCCTTGCGGTCGGCTATCTCTGGTCGCTTGAATTTCCGCTGAACAAGAACATGTGGACCAGCTCCTTCGTTCTGGTCGCCGGCGGCTACTCCCTTGCTCTGCTCACCGTCGTCTACTTCGCGATCGAGCAGTTGGGCTGGCGCAAAGGCTGGACCTGGCCGTGGCTTGTCTTTGGCTCCAATGCCATCGCTGCCTACATGTTCAGCGAACTCACGCCAGGCATCCTCGACACCGTCACGATCTCTTCCGGTCCCACCTCTCATGTCAACCTGAACGCCTGGGTGTTCATCCACGTCTTCGCCCACATTCCCAATCCGCACTGGGCCGCATTCGCCTACTCCGTCTCCTTCACAACTTTCTGCTTTATCCCGGTTTGGATTCTCTACCGGAAGAAGATCTTCCTCAAGGTGTAACGAGTTGGAGTCCCTGTGCACTAATGAAGGTGGTGGCGACGGAAGCCAGTTTTTCCCGTCCGAAAGAGTGAAGAACGACGCATCCGTGCGTGGGGTGGATGCCGGAATCTCTTGTGGAGACGCTGCGTGATGTGGCCGTGTGTGACTTCCGGTGACCACAGTGTCTCCCACAAAAGTGTTATCCGATGATCCAGATGCTACCCACGGAGGTATGCTAAGCGTCTATTTGCTCTAACAGGCATCAAAGCCTGAGTAACAGATTTTACAATCGGCTGCTTGCACACGTTGCAGCCGACTAGCCGAAGCCCCCTTTCCAATCTTCGGCGTGGAGGTCGCGCATGAGTGTCCCCGGAGAATCCCTCACAAGCTGCGCCTGCGCCGCGGCAATATCACCGAAGCGGCGCATCGCGTGGGACTTGGGTGAGCTGACCATTGGATTCTCCCTCATTCTTGCGGTCATCTGGACACCCCGGCCTCTCCAGCACTGGCTCTACTTCATCGCTCTCGGATGGTTCATCGTCTCCATCGTCCTCTCTTTTGATGGATGGAAGGCAATGGGCTGCTGTGTCGCGGGATTCTGGCGCTCTTCATGGGTCGTCGGCCTGGCGCTCATCATTACTGCGATCGCAACCTTCTTTGCCAGCAGCATGCATACGCTGCACCACCCCGGAGGTCCTACCGCGTGGCTCAAGGCTTTCGGCGGCTACACCATCTGGTCTCTAATGCAGCAGTTATTGTTGCAGGGATACTTCCTCGCACGCCTGTTACGCATCGTGCCCAGGCCCAAAATGGCCGCATTCCTTTCTGCCGCGGTATTTGCGGCGGCGCACCTGCCGAACCCAATCCTCACTCCACTGACATTGATCTGGGGACTCACCGCTTGCCTCGTCTTCATCCGCGTGCGCAACGTGTATCCGCTGGCCATCGCCCACGCCATCTTCGGCATCTGCGTATCCATCACGATTCCCGCGTCCCTGCTGCACAACATGCGCGTCGGGCTGGGATACATCCACTACCGCCCGCAACCGCTTCACCTCAGCCAGAGCGACCACGTCGTATCCACCGACGCATGGGTGATCGCCGAAGCGCCCACCCGCCGCTGAGCCTGCCACGCCCGCCCGTAGAACACGCCCGCAATCGCCGCCATCACCACGTAGCGCCAGTTGAAATTCACCGTCCGCTTGTTCCAGTGCGCCAGCCCGAACAGCATCGCCGTGAGCAGCAGCGCGCCTGTCCGGCCCATCCGCCGCTCCAGCAGGTTCTGCAGCCACCCCCGAAAAAACAGCTCCTCCGGAATCGCGATAAATAGAAACGTAAAGACAAACGCGCCCAGCGCCCGCAGCGGCGAAGGCAAGACCGCGTGTACGTGCAGAAACCCCAGCCAAAGCCCCAGCGGAATCGCAATCAGGGCATAGATGCAGTACTCGCCCAACCCCCTGCGCAGATCCCGCAGCGTCAGCCGCAGATCGAATCCAACGCCCTCCAGCCTCCGCACCACCAGAAACCCGAAGATCCCCGCATCCAGCAGCAGAATCTTCCCCAGCGCCGCCAACCCCCGCGGCCACGCCGGTTCCAGCCAGCGCAGATCCACCGCCAGCCCCAGCACCAGTAACACCGCAAAGTCCCGCCAGTCCCCGCGCTGTTTTGAATCCTCGTTCCGCGCTTGCTCCAAAACAAACGCAATCGCCACCGGCAGCAGGGAATAAACCGCAAACCATCCCCACCTGAAAATCCCAAACGACGCCGCCGTCAGCGCATACGGAACGCACAGCAACCCCGGCCCAGCCACCCGCAGGATTCGCGGCAACCATCGCGCAAGTTTGTCTACGGACGAAGGGCAAAACCCGGCCGCCAGCATAGGCACCAGCAGAAGGACCGCCGCAGCCACCACGCCGGGCCGCAAATAATAAGAAATATTCATTGCCCGGATCTATGCAACAGCCGCAGGCCTCACCGGCCGGAAGAGCCAAGTCAGCAGCAGCGTAAACAGCAGCCCGCCCACCGTGAACTTCAGCCACACTGGCGCATGCGAGGGCGAGAAAAATCCCTCCAGGCACCCCGCCACCACCAGCATCGGAATCACGCCTGCCACCAGCCGCGTTGCCTCAATGCCGCCCTTCGCCACCGATTCCTTCCAGCGATATCCGCCCGGAAACAGCATGGCATGACCAATGCGAAAACCCGCGCCCCCCGCAATGATGATCGCCGGCAGTTCCAGCGATCCGTGCGGCGCAATAAAACTCCACAACGGGAGAGACATACTGTACTGATGACAGGCTGTTGCGATCACGCCCAGCATCATGCCGTTGGTGAAGAGAAGAAAAAACGTGCCCACCCCGAACAGGATGCCTCCCGCGAAGGCAAGGAAGCTCACTGACAGGTTGTTGGTCATGATCTGGCTGGTCTCTTTAGGAGCAACGCTCACAATGGAGTCCGTCCACATCTTGTGCTGCTCCATCGTCGCAATCATCGCCGGCCCCACGAAGTGCCGCATGAACTCCGGCCGCGCATTGGTCACCGCCGCGCCCAGCAGTCCCCACGCGATTGTCACCAGCAGCGACGCCGCCACATACGGCAGTTGCCGTTGAAAGATCGCCGGATACTCGTCCTTGAGAAAACGAAACAGCGTCATCCACGTCGTCTTGCGGCGCGAGTAAATGATGTGGTGCGCCCGCGCCAGCAGCAGATTCACATGATCGCTGTGCGTGCGTGCTGTCTCATCGCGGCGCAGCACCGAAAGGTCCGCCGCTACCTGCCGATACAGGAGCGCCATCTCCTGCAACTCGGCGCGCGAAAGCTGGCTCAACCCGCCCTGATCCGAGCGGGTCAGTAAAAATGCCAGCCGGTCCCAGTGCGGCCTGCGCTTGGCAATCCATTGGTTCGATAGAATTGGCGCCATGACTCAGATTGACCAGAGTTCAGATCAGCTTAGCATCGATACCCCGGAACTCGTCGCCATTCAGATGCCCCTGGCCGGCATTGGCAGCCGTTTCATCGCCCTCCTCGTCGACTATGTGATCTGGGGCATCGGCATCAGCTTCGTCATGTGGATCTTTGCCTACTTCCTGCCCAGCCTCACCGCGTTCAATCGCCTCTCCGCGCAATGGGCCACTGCCCTCTATCTCTTCCTGCTTTTTCTCTTCAACTGGGGCTACTTCACCCTCTCTGAGGCTTTCAATAACGGCCGCACCCCCGGCAAGCGCATCGCCCGCATCCGCGTCATCCAGCGCTCCGGCCGCGCCATCGGACTCTTTGAATCCATGGCCCGCAACTTCATCCGCTACATCGACCAGATCCCGTTCTTCTACGCCGTCGGTGCCATCGCCATCTTCGCCACCCGCGATCATCAGCGTCTCGGCGACCTTGCCGCCGGTACACTCGTCGTGCGCGACCGCATTGAAGAAGCCCCGGTGAGCACCGAGTCCACCCGCACCTTCACCGCCAACATCTTCGCCCCCGCCATCCCCACCCCCGAGCCGTCCGCCGGCTTCTCGCTCCCCGACCAAGGCGTAGCCAGGCTGTCGGGCAGCGATCTCCAGGTGCTCGAAAGCTTCTTCGCCCGCCGCCTCGATATGCCCCTCGCCACCCGCCAGGCCCTCGCCCTGCGCATTGCCTCTGCCATCCAGGCCAAGTCGGGACTGGAACCCCCTCCCGGCGCCAGCATCGAAACCTTCCTGGAAATCACCGCGCGCCAGCTCCGCGACGTAGCCCGCATGCATTCCTAGAGCCTGTTATTAACTTTCGCGCGGGCGGCGTTGCGAGCGAAAATCGGGCCAGACGAAGCCGAGCCCGAAGGCTGTGGCGGGTCCACCGTCGAGGGCGAGAATGAAGTATGGCCCGATTTGTGCCGCAACCCGAAGGGCCGGGGGCAATTTCCCCCATTTCTTCGTCGCTCGTCGCTCGAAGACACCCGGTATGCGTCGCTCCTCACTTCTCGAACTGAGAAAAATTGGCTCCCGGCGCCGCCCCCGGGAAAGTTAATAACAGGCTCTAGGGCTTTTCCGTTGCATCCTATCGCAAAGGAGACTGCCATGAAAGATTGGATCCTGGTTGCCCTCCTGATACTTCTAGCCGCACTGGCATTGGGGCTGTTCGGTTTCTTCGGCTTGCAGACATTCGTTTGGGACAGAGCCTATGACCATGCTCTTTCGAAATACAAGGAAGCCTTCGCGCATCGAGATGACCCCGAACGCCCCCATGCACCTTCCTTCGTTGAGGGATACGACGCAGCCGAGAAGCAACTCGAAGACATTCAGACGCAAGACCCCGAGAGGCTCCAGAAATTCAAGGACCTGCATGCTTGCGGCCTAAGCCTGAAGGGCTACCGCAATCTCAAAGTCAATGGCTTCGGCACCGACGCGTTTGAAAAAGCCGCAGCCGCATGCGCCCAATAAGCCCCAAAACCGGTGCGCACGATAATCCATCCCCACAGACACGAGCCCGGATTCGCAGCCTCACCATTTCTCCCGGAGGGAGAAAACGAAAATAGCCCAGGATGAAATCCTGGGAAAACGAATCAACAGGAATCCACCCGCCCCGTAGGGCCGGCCGAAACGATCTCGAAATCCGGAGCCAAATCTGCATCCGCCGCATTTGTCCCATCCACATCGCCGAGCCACCATAAATGGCCTCAGCTTCCATGTGCGGGAATGTCAAAAGCAGCCTGTCAGGTTGAGCGCAGCGAAGCCCCCGGGTCCCCACGAATGGCCGGTATCGGGTTCCCTCTGGGCGGGGTGCGTTCGGGCGGTTGTGAACCGGACTCGAAACATCTGCGGTTTGCCCTTCCGAGCTTTCTACCCACAAAAATGCTTACTTCCGAGTAGCCGGTGACTCGACCGGTTGAGCGATTTGTAAAAGGGCACGACTTTAGTCGTGCCGCAGAGCTCCTGGAAGGACGTGGGCTTTAGCCCCTGAGGGATGCTCTCCTTTCTTCCAGCAGTTGGCGAAAATTCGTCAACTTCCGTATGGCCGGTTATTCGCCCGCAGAAAACCGTTTTGTGAAAGGGCACGACTTTAGTCGTGCCGCACGACGCCACAACACTGCCGGGCTTAGCCCCTGGGGATGTAATTTCCGCATAGGCGGTAATTCAACCGCAAGCCAGAAAATGTGAAGCTGCCAACGCGTTCTTGGGGAGAAACCTTTTGCAATTCACCCGCAAGGTTGAGGCTTAAACTCAGTAAGCTCCGTCAAGAGCCGGTCTCTCGATTCTCGATTGCGTGCGGTAACGGACCAATACTCGTCGTGGCTGATGAAGGCGAAGCAATCTCCGCCTGATGGCAGGACGTATGCATCCCAGCCGTAGACAAAACACGGCACGATAAACGCAGCGAGGTCTGTAGCTTCATCGGAACGGAACCAATGAGCATTGCCCTCACCCAGCGGGCGGAGCTCACCGTAGCCCATGCGCATCCTCTCCACCATCTTCCAGCCGCTCTTTTCAAGTTGTGGGCTGCCGATCGTGCACAGCCGCAGCCACAGTAATGCCCCATAAAAAGAGGATTCATCACCTTGACACCCGAGCAAAGAAAGTAGTCGAGCTGCATAGGTAACACGCAGCGGTGTCTCGGGATAGTGCAGCCGGATGTCAGAAGCATCGTCTGAGTCGAAGGAGATTTTCCTCGGCATCGTGGATGCGGAGCCCAGAAGACCATGCATTCCTGGTTACAAAGTCGCACGCCTCACTGTTTGTTAAGACATTCATGGGTTCTATCTTGTCTGGGCAGCGACGGTGTTGTCGACAAGAGGCTGATGCAATCATTGAACCGGAAGCGCACCCTGCGTCTTTGGCTCTTGTCGGATTGTGGACTACTCGTCCCTTTGACGTTTGTTCGCGTCGGTGATCAACCACCCATTCTTGAACGCTGCTATGTCAAACACGATGTTTACAGTGCAGGTGACCATCCCCACAATCCATAATTTGCGGTGGTCCTGAAAGTACGTCCTGACGGAGATCACGAGCCAGAAAGTCCACACGATCACCATGAATCCGCGCCATCTTCTCTGCCAAGTCATGTGTGCCATTATTCCTCAGGTTGCACTGCGCTGGGTAAACTCGTTTTTTTGCGAATCTGTATTCAAACTCATTCCGGGCGGATGGTGGACATTTGGGAAGTTTCATGGGCGGTGACACGAAAAAGAGCAACCGCAGATCCTTCCGCTTCGCGTCAGGATGACAGCGCATGGTGGGTGAGCTGAAGCTTTGTTTGTGATCCCGGTCGAATCGTGGCCAATCCGGACATAACTCATTTTCTGGCCCAGCATCGCCAACTTCCCCGCTCTAGCCGTACCCCTTTTGCAACCTCTTCCCAACCCGCGAAAAGGGCTCAGCACTTTTCCGATCTCACAGCGTGTCAACCCCTTCCCCGCAAACTTTTTCGTAACAATCTTGTTTTCAATCGCTTACAAATAGCGCCGGTTTGCATGTTATTTCTCCGCAATCCCTATCCTTGAATCATGCAGACAAAACCAGGCCTACATTCACTCTCGTCCAAAACGATCCACCGCTTCGCGGTCAACCGGGACTGAAAACTGGGAACTATGAACTACGAACAGCGAACTTACCCGCCCCTAACGCCTTTCCTGAGACGACTCTGCGCCTAAGTCTTTTGCTGAGACGACTTGGGCACCAGGTGCTGCTCGTACACAAATGAAAACAGAGGAGTTCCCTACAGAGTATGGGTGGGGGGACCCCCGGGAGAATCAACCATGTACAACGAATGCCGACACATCATGCCGAGCGGAAAGAAGTGCCACTCTCCGGCTCTCCGCGACAAAGCCTTTTGCTACTACCACACCAACCTTCACCGCTTGAGCGATCCCGGTAGCCGCGAAGCAAAAGAACTCCCCGTGCCCGCGATTGAAGACGCCAGCGGCATCCAGATCGCCCTCACCCAGGTCCTCGGCGCCCTCAACTCGCCCTTCATGGACACGCGCCGCGCCGGACTGCTCCTCTACGGACTCCAGATCGCCGCACAGCTCACCGCCCGTGTCTCCGCCCCCACGCCTTCCGAATCCGTGCGCAGCATGTCTGAAGAAAATGGCAACCTCCTCGCTCCAGTGGCCGCCGCCTGCGAACCTCCCGAAGATTGTTTCCAATGCGCCGATTGGGAAAGCTGCGAAAACATACTAAGAGCCAATGAAGACGAATTTGAAGAGCAGGAAGAAGAGGAGGATCAAGACTGAAAATTCGCTTCGGAACTGACGCACCAGGCCCGCTCTTTCCACCGCAACGCTCCTCCTTTCCGGGACCTTTCCGCCGCGCGGTTGTCCCATCCATATCGGCGAGCGACAATGATTGGTATCAGCCTCAATGTGCGGGCGGGCGTTCAGTCAAACAAGGGAAGGGTACTCGTGAAACGGATCGTGCAATCCGAATTGGCATTGGCCCTTTTGCTCGCCGCGGCTTCCACCTTCGCACAAACCCCGGCGCAGTCCAATGCCCGGCAATCTGCCCTCGCCCTCGAACAACAAGGCAAATTCGCCGATTCCGAAGAAGCTTGGCGCGCGTTCCTCAAGACGCACCCCTCCGAACCCGAACCTTACGCGCACCTCGGCCTGCTCGAAGCGCGCCAGGAACACTACAAAGAGGCGGTCCCCCTCTATCGCAAGGCCCTGGCGCTCAAACCGACCATGCCCGGCCTGCGCCTCAACCTCGCCCTTGCCCTCTTCAAGGGCGGAGATCTCAAAGCCGCGATCCCCGAGTTCGCCACCTTGCTCAAAAATGCGCCGCCCAACTCGCCCGAAGCGCTTCGCTACACCATTCTCCTTGGCATGGCCCATTACGGCCTCAGTCAATTCACGGAGGCCGCGCCTTACTTGAAAACCGCCGCTGCCGCCGATCCCCAGAACCTGCCCATCCGCCTCACTCTCGCGCATAGCTATCTCTGGTCAAAGCAATACAGCAGCGTCCTCGACGTCTATCACGAAATCCTCACTCTCGATCCAGACTCAGCCGAAGCCGACATGCTTGCC
>Ga0209004_1000072_pt1 | contig 28051 bp, 28 predicted proteins | sample TexAe_RefH0_M1_FD_187948 | JGI IMG/M metagenome (GOLD analysis project Ga0209004, IMG submission 187948) | Forest soil microbial communities from Davy Crockett National Forest, Groveton, Texas, USA - Texas A ecozone_RefH0_M1 (SPAdes) (version 2) | ecosystem: Environmental > Terrestrial > Soil >... | reverse complement strand
GGGAATGCCCGCCGCTTCCGCAAGTTCCTTCGACCAGCGGCGATGCGTTACATCCAGAAGCAGCGTACCGCTGGCCTCCTGCACATCAATCGCAAATTCGCCCGTGAGCCGGTAGCGCACGTAGTCTTTCGGGCACATGATGTGGTGAATCTTTGCGAAGATCTCCGGTTCGTGTTTTTTCACCCAGAGCAATTTTGTCAGCGTGAAATTCGGAAGAGCGGGATTGCAGGTAAGCTCGATCAGTTTCTCGTAACCGATCTTCTCCGTCAGCCAGTCGCACTCGGGCTGGGTGCGCGTGTCGCACCAGATCAGCGATGGTCGCAGCACTACGCCATTTTCATCGAGCATCACCGCGCCATGCATCTGCCCGGTCAATCCGATTCCGGCAATCGGCTGACGCGGCTCCTGAGCAGCGGCCAGCGCAGCTTTGATCGCCTCCTTCGCAGCGCGCCACCAGTCCTCAGGATCCTGTTCTGCCCAGCCGGGGTGTGGAGTGCGAAAGGGAGCGTGCTCGCTCGAGGCTCCGCTGATCAGCTTTCCGTCCGCGTCGACTACAACGGCCCGCGTACCGCCCGTACCCACATCCATACCCAGGAACCACATCGGCTTGCACTCCTCGTGTAAATCGCTTTTCTCTGCGCACGCAGCATACCAGCTTTGGACAGTGCCGGAAAGCTCGGCACCCCGGCAATAACAGCACTAGCGGGTGCGGACGTCGTCCCTTGTCATGTAGAGTTTGTCTTCCTTGAGCGAAGCAAAAAACCGGAGTCCCCACGCGCAGGTCCTCGCGCTTGGCGTGGTAAGCGGAGTCGAAAGACCTGCGGTTGCATTGTCAGTGCCGCCCCGAACTTTCGCGTTGGAACAGCCTTACTTCAGAATTAACCAGCTTCCATCCCGAAGTTGGCGCGATTTTTTAATTGGGTCGTATTTATCGTCTCTCGGTGCCCGTGCATCTGGGCATTGGCGCTGGCGTTGGGAGGGGCTTTGAGCACGGTCCTTCAACGAACCAGGCAAAGTCCAAGTCATCCGAGAGCCCCGTGTGTCTCAACTTGATTGGGCTCACTGCGACCCAAATAGTTCGGCACCCTGCGCGTGCCCCCGCCGTAAAAAGCACGCAGATTGGGAGCTTCTTCGTCTCCCCCTTCCAATATCCATTGGCGTTATACCAGCGCTCGACGACCTTGGGTTCCACGGCTGCGATAAAAACCTCGGGTCCTGCCTTCACACACGGGGCGGTTCTTGCTCCTTTGTCCAATGGGTTTGCCAGTTCTATGCTCAACAAACTGACGGCGGGGTCGGTGAGAATGAAATGCAAATTCAAGGGATCGCACATTCTTCCACCCCCGCTTACGCTCATTGACAGCCGGTTGGCTAAAACCGGAAGCAATTCTGGGTCTGCCTCGGTGGAATTGCCTCTGGCTTGACGGGCGACCGCAATCGCTGCAATTACACCAACCGTAGCCGCAACGATACCGATCGTGCCGAGGAGTAGTCCTTCTAATACGCCAGGATCGATATTGACGTGAATCGATGCCATCAACTACCCCGTTCGCGCGCTGATGGGATGGTCCAATCATAGTCGCAATTAGCGCAGCGTGTCCCCTTGAAGCGGGTCCACCCGGTCGAAAAAGCCGGCAACATGCTGGCGCGCTGTTGGCAGGAGGTAGAGCTAGCTTGTGGTCACAACGGAAACCTTCCGAGCTTGACTGACGACCACGACGATTCGTTTGCTAAGAGCCATAAACCCGATCATGGTCGGAATCCGCTACCTGGACGAAATGATGCCTTGGGCGGGGTAAACTCTCATACCGGATTTCCCATTAGTCCTGACCTTCTCGCAGTTTTTCGATGAGAAGCTCAGGATGGACCGGTCTACGGAAGGCTTCGAATCGCGGCCCATTAGACCGAGCCTGTTCAACGAGATGAGCGAAATTGCCGTCCCCAGCCAAGAGCAGGACCTTCGAATCGGGAAGGAGATTCCCGATTTCGAGCACGGCTTCAATGCCGTCCGTCCTTTGGCTTAGGTCGCTCACCAAGAACTGGAAAGATTGCATCGCAGCGAAATTCAACGCCTGCTGGCACGTGTAAGCGGTCGTCGCTCTGAATCCAAAGACGTCAAGCGCGAACGCCAGGCTATCGGCTATTTTACGGTCTTCATCGAAGACGAGAACACACCGCTTGTTCTGATGTCCGAGTGGTCGCATCATACCGGACTCTTTCTTCTCGAAGGAGAGGGCGTGGCCTAGTTCCGTGGGGGACGATGGACACCCTCTTTTGCGGAGGGTGTGCCCTAATCTAGCCAAGAAATTAAATCAATGCAAATGAAAATCTGCGCTCGAGAGACCAAACGCCGCTGCAATTGTGCAATTCTCGTCGGTGTAAGCCGCTGCCGTCTGCTAACCAAAGCAATACATTTCCGAGTCACGGAGGATGACCGCCTCTGTGGAAGCTACAAGGCAGAAATTAGAGCAGTCCGGTTCTCGTTTCCGCCGCAGTTTCGCCGGTACCCCGCCCGACTCGTCGTCATGTAAACTCGTGTCACTCGCAACTGCTCGCTTGCCTTTTCCCCAAATGCTGCCTTCATGCCGGCTCCCAAGAAGCTTAGCCAAACGATCAAAGACAAGTTGCACGAAAGGCTTTACATGACTACTTCCGCACCCTCCCCTGAACACATTTTGCAAACCGGTCTCGCTTTCTGGGCTTCAAAGACGTTACTCAGCGCCGTTGAGATGGAGGTCTTCACTGAACTGGCCAAGGGACCCGAAAGCCTGGAATCGCTGACTGGCCGCCTCGGTCTGCATCCCCGCTCGTCACGCGACTTTCTCGATGCGCTGGTCGCGTTGGGATTTCTCGAGCGCCAAAACGGCCACTATGCAAACTCACCATCGAGCAACATATTTCTCGACAAGCGCAAGCCGTCCTACATCGGCGGCATGCTGGAGATGGCAAACAAGCGCCTCTTCCACCACTGGGGACACCTCACCACTGCCCTGCGCACCGGCGAAAACCAGAACGAAGCTTCAGGCGACCATGAAACATTCGCAGCGCTCTACGCCGACCCTACACGCCTCAAGGGTTTCCTGCGCGCCATGACCGGCGTAAGCCGCGGCGCCAACATGGCCATAGCCGCGAAATTCCCCTGGGCGAATTACAAAACGGTGGCCGATTGCGGCACGGCGCAGGGCGATCTCATTGTGCAAGTAGCGCTTAAGAATCCCCATCTCTCCTGCGCTGGATTCGACCTGCCCGAAGTTGCCCCGATCTTTGAGGAATACGTCGAAGAAAATGGTCTTTCATCGCGCGTGAAATTCAAGCCCGGCAGTTTCTTCACCGATCCCCTGCCCCAGGTCGAAGTCATCATGATGGGACACATCCTGCACGACTGGAATCTCGAAGAGAAGAAAATGCTGATCCGCAAGGCTTATGAAGCACTCCCACCAGGCGGCGCTTACATCGTCTACGAAGCCCTCATCGACGACGAACGGTCGAAGAACGCCTTCGGTCTGCTGATGAGCCTCAACATGTTGATCGAAACTCCCGGCGGCTTCGACTATACCGGCGCAGACTGCGTGGGTTGGATGAAGAAAGCGGGCTTCCGCGAGACGTGCGTGGAACACCTCGTCGGTCCCGACTCCATGGTCGTAGGCATCAAGTAAACCAAAACTGGCGGGATGACCCATTCATCCCGCCAGTCCGCCGTTTCGCCATAATTCGTTGGCGCCATCGAACTTTTCCCCTGGTATGCGCGTACCTTTGCTTACGGCCGAAAGCTTGTCGCGGCTGCGTGCATAAACTCGCACATCCCCAAAGGTCAGGCGGACGGTCATGGAATTCTTCACCGATCAACTCAAGCAAGTCTTCAGAAGGCTTGCCCGCGCGCCGCTCTTCACCACCATCACGCTGATTACGCTGGCGGTTGGCATTGGAGCAAACACCGTGGTCTTCAGCGTGGTTGAGGGTGTGCTTTTGAAGCCCTTGCCGTACCCGCAGGCCGATCGGCTTGTCGGTATCTGGCATTCGGCACCCGCAATCGGCTTCGACAACCTGAACATGGCGCCGTTTCTCTACTTCATCGATCGGGAACAGAGCTCTACGCTTGAAGATGTCGGCATGTACAACGGAGACTCCCTCTCCGTCACCGGCGCGGGAGAACCAGAACACGTGCCCGGAATGGATGTGACAGATGGGACGCTGCCGCTGGTAGGCGCAAAACCAGTTTTAGGGCGGCTTTTCACCCGCCGCGATGACACTGCCGATGCGCCAAAGACCATCATTCTTTCCTACAACTACTGGCAGAAGAAATTTGGCGGCAGCAACTCCGTCATCGGCCGCACGCTCAATATCGACGGAACTTCCCGCGAGATCATTGGTGTGCTGCCCCGGAATTTCCAGTTCCTTGACAACTACAGCGCCGCGCTGTTTTTACCCATGCAGTTGGACCGCAGCAAAGTGAAACTCGGCGGCTTCAGCTATAGCGCACTCGCCCGGCTCAAGCCCGGCGTCACTTTGAAACAGGCCAACGTGGATCTGGACCGCCTGCTGCCCATCGCGGTTCGTAGTTTCCCTCCCCCTGACGGGTTCAGCGCAGGACTCTTTGAAAAAGTAAAGATCAGTGCAAACCTCCACACCCTCAAAAATGATGTCGTGGGCGACGTGGGAAATGTCCTTTGGGTTCTGATGGGATCCATTGTGGTGGTGTTGCTGGTTGCCTGCGCCAACGTCGCCAATCTGCTGCTGGTGCGGGTTGAAGGCCGACGCCAGGAATTGTCCATCCGATCCGCTCTTGGCGCCGGGCGTGCCAACATCACGATGGGACTCCTGTTCGAGAGCGCCGTTCTGGGCATCACCGGCGGCGTAATCGGTTTGGCGCTGGCCTTTGGAGCACTTCGCCTGCTGGTAGCGGCGGCGCCCACCGGATTGCCGCGGCTTCACGAGATCGGCATCGATTTTCCTGTAATGCTTTTTGCTGCCGGAACTGCGCTCTTTGTGAGCTTGGTGATCGGCTTGCTTCCGGTGATCAAGTACTCGGGAGTGCAGATCAATACCGGCTTGCGCGAGGGCGGACGCGCCCTTAGCCAGAGCCGGGAACGGCATCGCGCGCGCAAGGTGCTGGTGGTTGTGCAGGTCGCTCTTGCGCTTGTCCTGCTGATTTGTTCCGGCCTGATGATTCGCACATTCCAGGCCCTGGCAAACGTCTCGCCGGGATTCTCCGATCCGGCATCCCTGCTGAAGTTCCGCATCTACGTGCCTGAAACGACCGTGCCCGAAACTCAAGAGGGAAATGTGGTGCATATGGAGCAGGCGATTGCCGACAAGCTGGCTGCCATTCCCAACGTTTCCTCGGTCGCATTTTCCACTCATATTCCGATGGACGGAAACTCTTCAAACGATCTGCTCTACGTTCAGGACCGCACCTATCGCGACAATGAGATTCCGCCGGTTCGGCGCTTCGTTAAAGTGTCCCCGGGATTCTTTTCCACGATGGGCACTCCGCTCGTCGTCGGAAGGGAGCTGACATGGGCTGAGACCTACCAGAAACGACCGGTCGCGCTTGTATCGGAAAACCTGGCCCGCGAGTACTGGGGCGAGCCCGCCAACGCGCTGGGCAAACACATCCGTGTAACCAACACCGACGACTGGCGCGAAATCGTCGGCGTGGCAAAAAATGTTTACTACGACGGCGTGAGCCAGAAGCCGCCGACCACTGTGTATTGGCCGGTTTTCATGGATCGATTTGAAGGACAGCCGGAAACCGTGCAGCGTAATGTCTCGTTTGTGATCCGATCCCCGCGAGCGGGTTCGTCCGCTTTCCTGGGCCAGGTGCAGCAGGCTGTGTGGTCAATCAATGGCGATTTGCCATTGGCTGATCCCGTCACCGTGAACGAACTCTACACCAAGTCAATGGCCCGTACATCGTTCACCCTGGTCATGCTGTGTGTTGCCGGAAGCATGGCGTTGCTGCTGGGCATCGTCGGCATCTATGGCGTGATCTCCTACGCGGTTTCCCAGCGTACGCGCGAAATCGGCATTCGCATGGCGCTCGGCGCTCAGCGCGACACGCTAACCAACATGTTCGTGCGCCAGGGACTGGTGCTCACTGCAATTGGCGTAGCCTTCGGCGTAGGAGCCGCATTCGCCGCCATGCGATTCATGGCGTCGATTCTCTTCAAGGTCAGCCCCATGGATCCCTGGACATATTCGCTCGCCATCGTGGTTGTCATCGCGATTGCGTGGCTGGCCTGCTACCTGCCATCGAGGCGCGCAGCCCAGGTCAATCCAGTCAACGCATTACGGGCGGAATAGCCTCGGATGACTCAAAGCCTGGGTGCCCCATCCATGCAGCGCTCTTGGCAGCATGGGTGGGATCCCGCAGTCCCGCATTGCGCGACTTTGCGCCGTAGTGTGACCTTCCGCACACCCCATTTACGCTGCTCGGGTAAGAATGAACTCGTCAGGCCGAATGGGTTCGAATCCTGCACCGGCCGTGGAGAATGAACACGATGAGCGATCTTGCCCCCCTCGCCGAAGCCGTTGTCGTCGACCCGTTGGTTGGCCATCCCGCCGACTATCACGTCTTTCACAAGTTTCTTCAACGCTGTAAATCCCTGCCGGCCATCACCACTGCGGTCTGCTGGCCGCTTTCCGATGTCGCCCTGCGCGGCGCCGTTGAAGCGGCTACCGAAGGCCTCATCAAGCCAACGCTGATCGGCGACGAAGCCGAAATGCGCGCCCTGGCCGCAAAGATCGGCGTCGACATCTCTCCCTATCCGATCCTCGACGCGGACACCGAAACAAAAGCCGCCGAGCTCAGCGTAAGCATGTGCCGCAGCGGCGGTGCCCAGGCCATGATGAAGGGCAGCCTGCACACCGACGAGCTCATGAAGGTTGCCATGCAGCGCGACACCGGCCTGCGCACCTCGCGCCGCATCACCCACGTGTTCGTAATGGACACCCCGGCCTACGCGCGCACGCTGCTGATTAGCGATGCCGCCATCAACATTAAGCCGGAGTTCGAAGACAAGATTCACATCGTGCAAAACGCTATCGACCTCGCCCACGCACTCGGCATCCCGGAGCCCAAGGTTGCCCTGCTCTCTGCAGTTGAGACGGTGAACCCGAAGATTCCTTCCACGATGGAAGCAGCGGCACTGTGCAAGATGGCTGATCGCGGCCAGATCACCGGCGGCATCCTCGACGGACCGCTGGCCTTCGATACCGCCGTCAGCGCGCACGCGGCGGAGATCAAGCACCTCAACTCGCCGGTCACAGGACAGGCCGACATTCTCATCGTCCCCGATCTCGAAAGCGGCAATATGCTCGCCAAGCAGCTCGAGTACCTGGGCGGAGCGCAGCTTGCCGGAATCGTCCTTGGCGCGCGTGTACCGGTAATCCTAACCAGCCGCGCCGACTCGGCGGAAACGCGTCTCACCAGTTGCGCCGTGGCATGCCTGCTCCATTACGCCACTCATCCGGTTGAGATCGCATAACCGAATCACAGTCCATCAAGGGCGCCATTCTCAAGCGGGACGGCGCCCTTTTTGCGTCCATTCAAACCGCCGCCCAACGTATGCGTCACCTTCCGCTTTGGCGGTCACCCGACGCTGAAATGCTCTTGGCGACTCGCGGCTCAATTAGAAGGGACCCAGTCAAGAACGGCCAGGCCGTTCGTTGATTTCGTGGTCGCCTTCCCAGTCGCTACGTCCACCATGACAACTTTGAAGCGTTCGTGGTCGTTCTCCTCACTAAACAGCAACTTTCGGCCATCCGGAGACCACACCGGGCCGTAGTTCATCGCGTGGTACCGAAACCCCTTCTCACCGTCACGGACAATCTTCACGCCCGTCCGAAGAGACGTTTTCCATATTCCCATCCCGACAGAATCACGGAATCAGGTGCGGCGACGGGATGCTCGTTCTGCCCATAAGCTACGTTGTTCAGCGCCACCAACAGCGTCAACTGCAGGCCCATCGGAAGCCAATTGCGCATGGCAATATCCCCTCTTCGTTCAGAACACCACTGCATGCGGGATGAAGAGATTCATCGCAACACGGAGCGATATTAGTCGAGGAATTCGTAGGGAATTGGCCGACTGGGACACTTCTCAGAGTGTGACATTGGGCGACACCTGGCTTTAGTCCGGGCGGATCGTGAGCCATCCGGAACTTTCGAACTTCTGCCACGCCCGCGTCTCACCCGCCCGTTAAGGCCTGGCGCGATTACAACCTGCACTCGTCAAGTCACTTTTTTTCGACTGCCCGCCAAGTTGCTGATTCCGCTCAGAAGATTCCTGCCGCCGATTTGCATGCAATTACTCGCAAGTCGCTATCCTTGGATAAGGACAACATATTCGTCTTTTCACTGCAATTGCAGGCGACCGTAACTCCTTCTGTAAGACGACTCTGCGGCCTAAGCCCAATCCACAGAAGAATTTGCGGCGATACACTCGGCGTAAACTACTCAATCCAGGGAACTTCTTCACAGAGTATGGGAGGGGGGGTACCCCAAGGCAACCAAATGGTTGCATATTGGCCGGTTGCTGGTGTCATTCTGAGCGAACGGGAGCCCCGAACATCTTCGGGGCAGAGGTTGGGGGTAGTGAGCGAAGAATCTGCTTTTTTGACTTCCAGACTTATGCCAATAACCTCTCGCACACCACAATTAGAGGCTAGAAGTTAGAGGCAGCTCTTCAGTCCATTGACAGGCTAAGCTGATGCCGCACATCGGCGCCACGAATCCAGAAGATGACATCGGTAGCGATGTTTGCGGCGTGGTCCGCAATGCGCTCAAGGCTTCGTGCAACCATCATCCCGTTCATAGCCTGCTGCGTGGCGCGTGGTTGTTCTTGAATCATCTTCAGCAGATCGGCCTGGGCGCGGCGATTCATGCGGTCGATCTCGTCGTCCATTTCGCGCACCGCATCGGCAAGGCGCGCATCGCCTTCCAGCAGCGAAAGGATCGCCGTCCGGATCATGCGCCCGGCAACCTCGCCCATGGCTGCAAAGTCTACCGGTAGCTCCACCGCCTCGGTCTTCATAATGTCCCGCGTGCGCCGCGAAATGCCCATGGATTGGTCGCCAACACGCTCGAGGTCGCCATTGATCTTGATCACCGCAAGGATGAAGCGCAGGTCAATCGCCATCGGCTGTTCCTTGGCGAGCAACTCGTACGCCATCTCGTCCAGTTCGCGCTGCGCCGAGTCGATTGCCGTCTCGTTCTGCTTGACGAAGTGGCAGAGGTTCTGGTCCCTGAGGAGGTAGGCGTCAACCGCAGACTCAACCGCCTGCTGCGCAAGGGCAGCCATGGCAAGGAGTTTGTCCTTGAGTTCGGCAAGTTGAATTTGAAAATGAATACGCGGCACAGCCTGTTTTTCTCCTAATGATCATTGTGCACCAGGCAGTGTTACGAGGTGACAAATTTCCTATAAGGCATCACATTTGACACGGCTTGCACGCCAAACGTCACCAACGAGGTTTGGGATTGCGATCCTGTCCGATGTTCTAGGCTATCAGAATGAGTGATTCAGGTTCGACAAGCAAGTCCATGCTCAGCTTGGATCCGGCCGGGCATCCGCGGCGCCAGATCTACAAGTTGATGACCGGCATCATCGTACCCCGTCCCATCGCGCTGGTCTCCACGGTCGATGCCGCCGGCAACGCCAACCTCGCTCCTTTCAGCTTTTTCGCCGGTGTAGGATCGGCGCCGCCGACCGTGCTCTTTTGCCCCGCCTTGCGACCGGCCGGAACCGAGAAGGCTGGCCAGCGCAAAGACACCCTGCGCAACGTGGAAGAGACCCGCCAGTTCGTGATCAACATTGTGAGTGAGGCAATCGCCGCGCAGACCAATATGACTGCGGCGGAAGTGGGTCCCGAGGTGGACGAATTCAAACTCTCCGGCCTCACCCCGCTTGCCAGCGAAGTGGTTCGTGCGCCGCGCGTGGCCGAATCGCCGGCGCAAATGGAGTGCAAGCTCATACAGGTGATTTATACCGGCGACCAACCTGCCAGTGGCGTCATCGTGCTCGGAGAAGTGGTGCGCTTTCATGTCCGCGAAGACCTGGTCAAAGACTTCCGCGTAGATCCGGCGGCCTTGGATGCGGTGGGACGTATGGCCGGCAACACCTGGGTACGGACTCGCGATCGCATCGAGCTCGTCAGGCCGAAATAAAACTCCAGCAGAATAGCCGGTCGCCTGCGCTGTTGTGCCAGGGCTATACTGATCGGCGGAATCGCCGGATCGACTACCGAGAAATGCGAATCAGGCTTTGAGTCATGCACCTCTGCGAACCAATATCGCCAGCCGCAAACACCACCACCTTCTCAGGCCTTCTGTTGCGCATTTTCCTGCTGTTCTCACTACTGCTGGCCGCGCCGTTTCTCGCTGGATGCCGTCACGCCGATCCGCCGCCGGCGCCCGGAACAACCAGAGCGGCCGCAGCGAGCCCAAGCCTCACGCTATCGAGCAGCGGCCTGCAGAACGGCAAAGTTCCGAAGGACTCAACCTGCGATGGCGGCGATCTGTCTCCGCCGCTGGCGTGGAACGCACCGCCTGCCGAAACCAAAAGCCTCGTCCTCACCGTGACGGATCCCGACGCGCCCGGCGGTATCTTCACCCATTGGGTGCTCTACAACCTGCCCGCCAACAGCAACGGAGTTTCCGGCAGCGTTCCCAAACAGGATCAACTCTCCGATGGCTCCCGGCAGGGACGCAACGATTACGGCAAGATCGGCTACGGAGGGCCCTGCCCACCCCATGGCTCAACCCACCGCTACTTCTTCGATCTCTTCGCGCTCGATACAACCTTGAATTTGCCTTCAGGCGCGACGCGTGCAGAGGTTGAAGACGCCATGAACACTCATGTTCTGGCGCGCGGCAAATTGCTCGCGCGCTACGGCCGCTGAACTCCTGATTAACAATCACACCGCTCTCCTTTCGTGTACCGGCTGACACGCAGTGTCTGCTGAGACACGCTTCGTTTTCTTCGAACTTTCCGCAAGCCGCCTGTTTTCTTCGCGCGACGTTCGGTTACGCGCGTGCAAATTTCTCAGAGCATACGAAGTCCACCATGGGTCGATATGCTCTTTCCAACCGTCGAATTCGCTCTCTTCTTCCTCGCCGTCCTGGTGATTGCCTGGAGTCTTCACCGCTTCAACACCTTGCACAAACTCTTCCTGCTGATCTGCAGCTACATCTTCTACGGCTTCTGGGACTGGAGTTATGTGCCGCTGCTCTTCGCCATTTCCCTCTTCAGCGGAATCGTCGCACAGCGCATCCAGGCGAATGAGACCGCCAAGGCGCGCAAGACATGGCTCTCCATCGGCGTTGTGGTCTGCCTCGCGACCCTCGGCTATTACAAGTACATCAGCTTCGCGTTCACAACATTTCTGGACATGTGGGCGCATGTAGCTCGACTGCCAAAGATTCACGTCCCAGCGCCACTGCTGCCCTTGGGCGTCTCGTTCTTCGTCTTCCACGCCATCTCGCTGATGATGGATTGCTACCGCCGCAAACTGAAGCAGCCGGTGCGTCTTAGCGATGCCTTGCTCTATGTCGCGTTCTTTCCGCAGTTGATCGCCGGCCCGATCCTGCGCGCGTCGAGCTTCATGCCGCAACTTCAGGTGCAGCGCAATCCCCAACGCATTCGCATCAATCGCGCGCTGCTGCTCATCGTTTCCGGCCTGTTCAAGAAAGTGGTTATCTCTAATGTGCTCGCGACACGGCTGGTGGAGCAGGTGTTCGCCGCGCCACAAGCTTTCAGCCGCGGTGACGTGTTCCTGGCTATTTACGGATACGCGGCGCAGATCTATTGCGACTTCTCCGGCTACACCGATATCGCCATTGGCTGCGCAATGCTGCTGGGCTATCGCTTCCCGCGCAACTTCAACGCGCCCTATACCGCAACCAATCCGCAGGACTTCTGGCGGCGCTGGCACATCTCGCTTTCCAGCTGGCTGCGTGACTACCTATACATTCCGTTGGGAGGTTCGCACGGAACGGCCTGGCGCACCTGCATGAACTTGATGATCACCATGTTGCTGGGTGGTCTGTGGCATGGCGCTGCGTGGACCTTCGTGATCTGGGGTGCGCTGCATGGGTTCTACCTGGTTGCCCATCGTTTCTGGAGCGCGATCGAATGGCGGCCGCTCGTCGGGCTCCGCGAGACGACGGCATGGCAGTGGGCCGCGCGCCTGCTGCTGTTTCAGGCCGTATGTCTTGGTTGGGTTTTCTTCCGGTCGCCGTCGTTTGCGATCGCCTTCGCCATGTTGCATCAGCTCAGCGTTCCCGGCGCGTGCACTCTCGTCAGCGTCCCGGTTTTGCTCGCACTGATCGTCGGACTGGGCGGCCAGTATCAACCACTGCGTTGGCGTAATGCACTCGAATGCGAATTCAATCGCTGGCCTGCGCTTGCAACGGGAGCAGCGTTCGCGGTTGCGATATGTGCCGTTGAAATTCTGGGGCCGACGGGTGTCGCGCCGTTTATCTATTTCAGGTTTTGAGGCTGTCGAAAGATTGCCATGAAGAGATCAAAGTCCAATTCGCTCCTCCAACTCGCGGCAGTCCTGGCCGGGTTTGCCGTGACCATTCTGCTGCTCGAATCCGAAGCGCTGGTTTCATGGGCCGATCGTCTCGACGTCGGTGTCGCGAGGACCAGGGCGCTGAAGGCGACTGAGTCGATCCAGCGCACTCTGCACCCGCTCGGAATCGAGCAAGTGCGCGAGCAAAGTCTTTCCGCACTCGACCGGCTGGGTTGGAGTGATGACCCCGCGCGGCTTCAGCAGGCTCAATTGCGCCTCACCGGGGTTGCACCCGGCCACAACTTGCCCTGCACAACGAATATCGCGAAAGCGACAACTCCGATTGCGCACGCGCGGGTCCGTGGTGCGGCCATTCCGGTCTTCACCGGCGTACCCACGAAGACACCGCTCGCGCAGTTGCAGCCGTCAACGACGGGCCAGCCGCGCGTCGTGGCGCTGGTTGGCGACTCGATGATGGCCGTCGGACTCAGCAACATCCTCCTGCGCGACGCGGCCAACAATCCCAATCTGCGCGTCATTCGCGCATTCAAATCCGGAACAGGGCTGGCGCGGCCGGATGTCTTCGACTGGATGACCGAGTATCCCGCGATGATCGACAGCGAACATCCCGACGCGATCATCGTAGCCATCGGCGCGAACGATGGCCAGGGATTCGTCGAGAATGGCAAGACGATTCCCTTCGGTAGCGAAGCATGGGTCAAGGTCTATCAACAGCGCACCGCGGCGTTCCTTGATCTGCTGACCGAGAGCGGAGCGCACGTGGTCTGGGTGGGCCTGCCACCGATGCGGTCGGGACAATACAACGCAAAAATCGCGGAGGTGAATCGCATCGCGTACACGGTGGTCAGCCAGTATCCGCAGGCAACATGGTGGAATCCGCAGCCGCTCATCGGAGATGAAGCCGGACAGTATCGCGAATTCGGAACAATGCAGGATGGGAAGACAACACGATTGCGCGCAACCGATGGGATTCATCTTTCGGATGAAGGTGCGTCGCTTCTAGCGCCAACGCTGATGAACTGGCTGAACGCACCGCCGCCGGCGCAAACGGCGCATTTGGAAAAGACGGCAACGGCGAAGGGACGATGAGTATCCGCGTCCGGATTTCAATCCGCCGCCATGTCCTTCCCTTTTACTTCGTGCCCCAACGAAGCCAGCAACGCCAGCACCAGCGCGACGATCACAACCGTAATCGCAAGGACATTGGAATAGCTGCCCCACTTCTCCGCTGCCAGCGCCTGCGCATTCGCGTTCCATGAAGTCACGAGTCCCCCGAGCTGATATGCCAAGCCGGGGGCGGTTGCACGCACCGCCGCCGGTGTGAGTTCCGCAAGATACGCAGGCACCACTCCCCACGCGCCCTGAACCATGAACTGCATCACCACGGCGCCGATCGCCAGCGTCATCGCAGAATGCCCATAAGCCCACGGCGGAATTGCAAGCAGCGACAACAGCGCTGCAGCAATGATGGCACGCTTTCGGCCCCACTTCTCAGACAGCGTACCGAAGACGATGCCGCCGGCAATCTGCGCGAAGCCATAGACCACCCCGATCGTCCCCACCACGCTCGGCGACAAGCCAATCTGCACCTGGAGAAACGTCGGATACACATCCTGCGTGCCGTGCGAAAACGACATGAACGCCGTCATCAGCACGATGAGAAAAAGAAACGTGGGCAGGAATGACTTGAGGGATGCGAGGTTCTTCGCGTAGGACGCACGTTCCGGATCGGTGCGGCGTTTTCGATCTGCCGCAAGCCACACCGGCGACTCCTTCACTCGCGCCTGCACATAGAAGACCAACAGTGCCGGACTCGCCCCGAGCATGAAGAGACCGCGCCACCCAATTGCCGGAAGAATGGTCATCCCGTGCCAGCGCGTCCCGGCAAACAAAAGCGCAAAGGCCGCCGACGCCAGAATTGAACCGAAGGCATATCCCTCCTGCAAAATTCCGGAGAAGCCTCCGCGCCCCTCTGTAGGCAGCGTCTCAAACGCCAGCGCCGCACCCACGCCCCATTCGCCACCCATGGCAATGCCGAACAGAGCGCGAAGCACCAGCAGCGCACCAAGCGATGGCGCAAACGCGCAGGCCAGCTCGATCACCGAGAAACTGAGAATGTTAAACATCAGCACCGGCCGCCGTCCGTAGCGGTCAGCCAGCATCCCGAACAACAGCGCGCCAATGGGCCGAAACGCCTGCGTAAGAAAGACGGCGCTGAACACGTCCGAAGGCTTTGCGCCAAAATCCGATGAGATGGCTTTAACGCAGAAGATCAACAGAAAAAAGTCGAGGCTGTCCAGCGTCCAGCCGAGGAACGAAGCAATAAAAGTGTGGCGCTGTGAGGGGCTCAGACGCTGGAAGTCGCGAACAAAAGACATTAGCGGGAGGATACAACAGCGACCGGAGATCCGTGGTCAAAGGTCGTTCGTCGTCAACCCTACTCCGGTAGACCAGCCTCACGAGACACATCGGTGTGCGGCAAGTTCGTTTGCTGAAAGCTAGGGCTCAGATGAATATCAATCTGCCTCAGAATGCCCGTGCCTGCGTTCACAAATCCATGCGGGGTTCCGGCTTTTACCACGAGGATGTCTCCCGGCCCGGCGTCTCGAATTTCCTCGCCAACCACGAAACGCGGCTGACCTTCCTGAACAACGACAACCTCATCGTACGCGTGGCAATGCAGCGGTGCGCCACGACCCGGTTCGGCTTCAACCAGGAACATTGAGATCGCTACGTCAGCTTGATCGGCGCCAACAAAGTTGTAAGAACTCCCGATCAGCGGCAACTGTTCTTTTCGAACGAAGTACATCGGACCTCCTTCTTCTTTGATCCGCTCTCTCCACTCTAATGCCGATTCAGCCAGCGTCAGAATCCGTTCGACGACGCGCATTCGACACGTGAGAATGCCAAAAGTTGCGTATATTTATTTCCCAAGGAACTCCGCAACCTTCTCGAATGGCAGTGTTTGTACACGACATGCACGGCGCGGCAGAAAGCAGCAAGAGCCAAGCTTTCAAGGCTGGACAGCCGGATCGGTTTTAGTCCGAGAGGACGGAGGAGTTATGAAGAACTTTGGCAAATTGGTGCTGGGTGCAGCAATCGTGGCTGGCGGGTTGGGCCTTGGAGCGACCAAAGCCCAGGCAGCCGAATTCAGGGTTGTCGTCGGTGGGCCGGCGGCCTACATTCCTCCGAGCCCAGGACCGGGATTTGTTTGGGTGGCCGGCTTCTACAACAATGGCTACTGGGTCCCGGGGTATTGGAACAACGTCGGCGTCGGATTTGTGCGTGGCCGTGGTCCCGCAGTCGTAATTGGCCATGACCGCGGCTTCTACTTCGACCGCGACGGCCGCCACTTTGACCGCGACCACTTCCGCCGCTAACTTCGCGGTTGAGCCGCTCAAGATCGCCCATTGGGTTGACTGAATTGTCCGACTTGCCTCACGGCCTCTCCTCTGGAGAGGCCGCTCTTTTGTGACCCGCAAAGACACGCCGCATCCCTACAATCAGCGCAACCGGAACCCCGAATAGCAGAGAGAATCCCAGCACATTGCCTGCAACTTCAATCAGCAGCAAAAGCGTTGTCTGCATTGCGTCGTTCTGGCCAACGCGGGGGGCGTGAACGCCTGGAAAGAGCAGAGGAAGAACTCCGCTCGAATTCCCATGCAGAAAGCCGCCAACCTCGATGAAGATGGCGTTTGCGGCGCCGCATATCGCTCCCGCCGCAATTGCAGCGAGAACAGGGTGTGACCGCCAAATTCGCACTCCGGCTTTCAGCATCGACATATTTTAAGGTGCCAATTGAATCATCCTCTAAACCTGAGCAACAGTGGCGCAACCCACTGGGAAGGAGAATCCGCCTAAGTGTCTCAGATTGAAGGACAAATGAAAGTTTGCGAAAATACCGCAACTTATTCCCAGATCAGTTGTTCAAATGTACAGCAGCCGGTAAAGTGAGACGAAAACCGGCAGGTGCTGAGATCGGAAACCCTGAGTCAGAACCGCAGGCCAGGCAGCACAAGGAGGACGTATGAAGAGCTTCAAGTTGATCCTGTTCGCAATGCTTTTGGCGCTGCCCTTTGCAGCAGTCTCTGCCAATGCTCAGGTTGCGGTAGGAGTGGGAGTTGGGCCGGCCGTGGTTCCAGCGCCGGTGGATTATGGTCCTCCGGCTTGCGATTGGGGCTATTACTCCTATTACCCATATGCGTGCGCGCCTTACGGCTACTACGGACCGGGCTGGTTTAGCGGCGGTCTCTTTATCGGGGCGGGTCCCTGGTACGGATGGGGCTGGCGTCATGGATGGGGCGGATACGGATATCGCGGCGGTTATGGATTCCGTGGCGGATACGGATATCGCGGCGGATACGGCTATCGCGGTGGGTACGGCGGCGGATATAGAGGCGGAGTTGGTGCCCGCGGTTATGCAGGTGGCGGTCATGTTGCCGGTGGCGGCGGAGCACGCGGCTTCAGCGGCGGCGGTGGATTCCACGGCGGCGGTGGTGGCGGCTTCCACGGTGGTGGCGGCGGCGGACACCGGTAAGGCTTAAAGCCTAGATACAGTTCGTGCCCGGTTGCTTCGGCAACCGGGCTTTATTTTTGTGCTCACCTGGGCCGCAGCGTCTGGTATTTCGCAATTGTGTAACCCATAGCCGCGCCGAGCCAGACATCCGACGGGAAGTGGGCCTCCTCGGTGATACGCGAACCGCTGATGGCGGTGGCCAGCGTGTAACACAGCACTGGAACCCACGGCTTTCCCCGGTGCCTGTACCGCTCGGCCACAACCGTCGCCACTGACCAAACCGCCGTCGCGTGTCCTGACGGAAAACTGCTGCCCTTGAACGGCGATTTGCCTCCATTGAAGAAGGTGCCCGTGAAGGTGCCGTTCGCCGCAACATCGGCGGGCCGTTGTCTCCGCGTGATCGCTTTGACGGCCAGGTTGACGACCACGCTATCGCCATATGCCTCGGCTGCCAGCAGTGCGGTGTTGACCTCGCGGTCATCGTGCCGCACGTAGCCCGCCGCCATCAACCCCGTCGGCAGCGCAATCACTTCTCCCGTGGTGATCATCGGATCGAAAACGTCGTTGAAGTCGTCCCAGTTCCTTTGGTGAGTTTGGAAATAGGGCATCGCGTGTGGGTCGGCATAGATAAGCCCGGCTGTTCCACCCACAATGATGAGAGTCGGTACCCAGTGGCGCCCATGCGCAAGCTGCTTGGGAAATGTCCACCAAATGTCCTTCTGATCATGCAGAAAGTCGCCGGGAAGACTGCGCCATGTGGCCTCTCGCTGCTGCGTCCCAGTGGTGTTGTCGACTGCAGGCCGTATCGTCTGACCCGGATCGTCAGGCACGACCGAGCGCGCCGGACTGTCAGGCAAAACCATGCGCCCCAAATCCGCGTGAACGGCGGCCACGCCCGGTTCGTCGGGCAGGTTGACCGAATCCTGGGCGTGGCCCTCGTTCAGCGCACAAGTAAGCAAGAGAGAGACAGCAGAAATGGTAATGGAATGTTTCGTAATCCTAATCATCAGAAGACTTGGATGCAGGATTTCGAGTGAACTATAGCTTTTGCTCTAACTTATGCTTTCACGGAACCAGCGGCTAGTCGCTGGCCGGAACAGCAGCCACGAGATCAGGACACAGAGCCCCAGATGGATCAGCAGTTCCTGAAGCGGGTGAAAAAGGCTGATGACGACGTGGAAAACGACCCACGCCAGTGCCAGCCAGCGGGCCCAGTTCTGCCGCCGGAACAGACCCACGGCTGCAACCACGGCCAGCAGTTCCGTCAGCTCAATTGCGATGGCATCGCGATGACCCGCCGTCAGTTCCTGAAAATGGTAGACGAATCCCATGACGCCCACCAACAGGTAGATGGCCGCAACGATCACAATAGGAATCGGTCGCTTGTTCATGGCAACGAGTATGCCTGACGAATCAATAGTCAATCCCAGGGATGTAACCGCTCGGCGATACAGTCTGGAAGCGGCCAGGATTGGCATTGATCAGCGCGCCGGCCAGGCCGTCTGAAGTTGTTGCGTGGCCTCCCGTCTTCGTGTCGACCACTACCGACTGATCGCGCAGCATGTTCGACATGCCCGCGGTCATGCGGTTCGAGCTGTCCGTGTATTGCGCGATCGTATTCAAAGCCTGATTCGTGATCGCGATGCCCTGTTGAATCTGCTGATTCACGATCACGTTCACCATCTGCGTATTGCGACTGTAATTGGGGAAAATCTCCGCAATGGTGCTCGCCTCCTGGCCCATCGCCTGCTGCGGTCCGTACATCACCCACAAAGTCATCTGCCAGGTGCCCACCGCGATCACTGGCGTGTTGACCATCTGCGCCACAAGATACTGCTTGCCCTGGCCGTCGTTGAAATCGATATCTCCGAACATAAACTCGTTCGCGCCACCCTGCATCGGGATGTCCTGCACCTTTGCGATGTCGATCACCGGTGGCTGCTTGCGCGCCTTCTGCGCCAACTGCGTAAACGCAGCCCTGAAAGCGGTGGCTGGATCTGCGCTATGCGGAATCGCCACGAAATTTCCTGGCGCGGCCCCGCGGCTGTTTCCCATCAATGCACGCGACCCCGGGTTCGTGGGATCAATCACTGCAATGGTCCAGCCGAAGCGCAGCTTCTCACCGTGGGGCCCCGAGGCAGTCACATCTCCTTTAGCCGCATTCTGCATCTGCCATCCCGCAGGCAGCCCAATCGATCCGGTTCCATCCGGGAATACCGCACGCTGCAACGGCAGCGCTGGCCCCAACTTCACGGGTGCGGCCGTAGCAGCCGAACTCCCCGCGTTCGCGGCAGCCCCCGTCCCGCCAGCCGAAGCCTGCGCGCCTGATGAACTCGGAGGAACTCCCAGCGACTGCTTGAGCGTTGCGAACATCGCGTTCACCGTCGTCGGAAATCGATCGGCATCATCCAGCAGCACCGCACCGCCTGCAACTCCGGTCTTCGGCGCATACACAATCGCCAGTCCTTGCATCGGCTTTCCGTCCAGGTTCTTATCTGTGACTGTAAAAAAGCCGGCCAGAATCTCGCCGGTCGTATTCTTGTCCAGCTTGCCAAGTTGCGGGCGATCTCCGCATAAGGCAGTCACCTTCTGCATCACCTTTCCCATCGCATCCTCGGGCGTAGGCTGCCCTGCCAGCGCACCCATATAGATGTGCCCGCCATTGGGCATGTCGATGGTCTTGATGCTGCCTGTCGCTGTGCTGCTTTGCCCTGCCTGCGCTGCGGCACCGCTTGTTGCTGGTGCTGGTGCTGCCTTGCATCCGGTCGAAAGCGCTCCCAGCAGCATCACACACGCCGCTTTGAAACTGAAGCTCACTCCCGATGACAATAAGTTCACAGGTGACAGATTTCCTTTGTTGCGCATTAGCACTCCTTGCCTGCATTGGGGCCGTTAGCGTACGAAAACGCCAGGATCCCAAGTCCGATTTCGCGATTCAGTTGGCAAAGCCTACCACGGGAAATAGGTAAGGCACCAATAGAAAAGCGAGTCCATTTTGTGCCAATTAATGTCTGCACGCATAAAATGATGTTGAGGAGAAATTTCTTGCCTGCTTACGAGTATCTTTGCGATCAGTGCGCCCGCCGCTTTGAGCAGCGCCAGAAGATGTCCGACGCCGCCATCGAGCAATGCCCGGAGTGCGGCGGACACGTCAAGCGTCTGATCAGCGGAGGAGCTGGCGCCATCACCAAAGGCGCAAGCCAGCAGACAGTCCCTTCATGCGCTTCCGGAGCCTGCTGCGGCGGCGGGATGTGCAACTACCCCACGAACTAATACCTGTTCGCGGGACGCCGATGTGCGGCCAAAATGGTTTCGCCGAAAACTGACGACTCAACGATCAGTCACGACTAGTTCACAAAGCGCGCTTTGATCTCACTGGACGTCAGCAAGTAAGGAATCAACGCGCCAGCCCAAATCAGCATCCGCACAATGCCGATGTAACTCCGTGTCATGCTTGCGTCCGGAAAAAGAGAGTTCAGCGCGGCTGTCGTCGCCACAAGAAACAACACCGTTGTGGCAGCATAAGCCACCATGAGTGTGGGAAAGCTCTTGCGCTTGGTGTAGAACATAAAATTCAGCACCAGGGCGCTTGCCGCAAGCAGCGCGTTCATGCCGAGTTCAAAATAGATCAGATTTGAAAGTCCCGGATGGCTCTGAATATACGCCTGGTTCTGATCCCCAAACAGCGCTGGGACTTCAAAGTTGATGATCGACAGCACCCGCAAAACTGGCGCAACGACCAGGCTGATTGCCACCGCCCACAACCATTTCGATAGCGCGGCCTGCCCTGGGCCAGCCATTCCCTTTGCGGCTGGCAACGACGGGGTGAGCGTTTCTCCTGCCTTTACGGTGGCAAGATTCTTGTTGCCGCACATCATGCACGTTTGCACACCATCAGGAATATGCAGACCACACAGCTTACATTGCGTTGCCATTGGATCCTCAGTTTTACGGATTTGACGATGATCCCGTGAGTCCCGCAATCCGTCAATTACTCAATGGTTTACCTTCTGAGGTTACCGATAGGGCATCGGATGATGCTGTGCCGGTCTTGGGCCGGCGCGGGCTGCGCAGCCGTGCTACTCGCGGTCGCGGTCGATTAAGCGAAGACGAGTCCGAGAGCGGAATCGATCTGCTCTTTCATCGGAACCGTATCGGAGCTCATTTCACGAGAATACGTACCCGCAGACATGGCTTCAGAAGCGAGCTGACCCTCCCCATTGGAAGCAACCAGCGGCTTCAGTGCGTTGATGGCTGAATCGATCTGCTCCATGCGATTCCGTAACCGCTTGGCTTCCTCGAAGAGACGGTCCAATTCTGCCGTCGCCGCTTCCATTGCCGTGCGGTAGCTATCTGAGTAAGACTGATGATTCATATCGTCCTCCATTGCAGAAAGTCTAGCTCCAGGTCAGCCGCAAGAGGCATTGCACAAACAGTGAGGCAATTCAATACTTTCGTGCTAGAAGCCCGCGCGGTGGCGCGCAGGTCGACGGAATTCGTTCCTAATGTCCGACGGCATACCGAAGCGGCAATTAGTTTCCATGTCCTGATTTCTACCGGCAGTCAAGTAAATGAAATCGCCCGCTTCGGCGTCTCCTGGCAACTTGATCTCGTATAGATCAGTTTCGGAAGCCTCGTAGCCTTTTTGAACGTAGGGAAGGGTGACTCTTTCTTGATGAAAAACCACCTAAATGCGAGCTGTCGGTTTACACCAATTCCGAACCTGCGATCGCACTCGAATCTGAGAAACTGGTTGCAGTGGAAGATTCGTCAACGAAGTCATCGCGCCCGTCGTCGCTCCGCGTCCTCATCGCCGGTGGAGGCACAGGCGGCCATATCATCCCCGCTCTTGCTGTCGCCCATGACCTCGTGACGCGTCATCAAGCCGAAGTCCTGTTCGTCGGCACGCCGCGCGGCATGGAGTCGCGCCTGGTTCCCGCAGCAGGCTTTCATCTCCGCCTCATCAACGTGGGCCCGCTCAAAAATGTTTCACTCACCACACGCCTCCGCACCTTGCTCGATATTCCGAAAAGCTTGTTCGCGTGCCGCCGGCTTATCCGCGAATTCAACCCGGATGTTGTGTTCGGCGTCGGAGGCTATGCCTCCGGTCCTGGGATGGCAGCGGCGCTCATGCTGCACGTGCCCACCATGGCCTTCGAACCCAACGCCATGCCGGGGCTCGCCAACCGACTCGTGGGAAAACGCGTGCAAGCTGCCGCCGTGAATTTTCCCGCTGCCGCCGTCTATTTTCATAACGCCGAGGTCACCGGCATCCCCGTGCGGCCAGACTTCTTCAAACTCGCTCCGACCACCGGCGACGCGCCGCATCTGCTTGTCTTCGGCGGATCGCAGGGGGCGCGACTCTTCAACAACACTCTTCCTGCCATCGCGCCTGCACTGCTCGCCGCTGTCCCCGGACTCACGATCCTTCACCAGGCCGGCATGCGCCATGTCGAATCCACCGAGGCTGCGTACAAGGCCAGCGGCGCCAATTCCGCGCAATGGCAGGTCAGCGGATTCCTCGACGACATGCCCGCCCGTTTTGCGCAGGCAAATCTTGTCATGGCGCGCAGCGGAGCTTCCACGGTTGCCGAACTTGCCGCCGCGGGCAAACCGGCGCTGCTCGTCCCCTTTGCCGCCGCGGCCGACGATCACCAGACGCGCAATGCCGAAGAGATGGTAAAGGCCGAAGCGGCCGTCATGCTGAAAGAATCTGACCTCGCCAATCATGACAAGGTGATCGATGCGCTGATACAACTGCTCGGGTCGCATGAACGCCTGGCTGTGATGTCCGCAGCAGCGCTGACTCAATCCCATCCGCAGGCAGCGGAAGACATCGCCAACCGGCTCGTCTCGCTGGCCGCTGGCTCGTCGGCTTCAAGCGGAGCCGGAAAAGGCGGAGAAGAGCTGGTATCTCATAGCTTGTAATTACCGGCTTCTACGCGCCCACAATCACGTGGGAGGCTTTTACAACCGCGCTCACCTCGTCGCCGGGCTTCAATTCGAGCGCATTTACACTCGCCTTGGTAATCGATGCAATCAGAATCGTACCTCCCGGCAGGCGAACGGCTACTTCACTGTTCACGGCGCCTTCATGCAACTCCGCCACCTTGCCGGCAACGATGTTGCGGGCGCTCAACTTCGCGTTTTGCAGATGCTTCCCGATCATCACATCCGATGCCTTGATGATGGCGAAGGCCGATTTGCCCGGTCGCAATTCGAGCGCATCCGCACTTTCATTGGTGATGATGGCGACGACAGTTTCGCCGCCGCGCAGAGTGAGGACAACCTCGGCGTTGACGGCACCCTTCGCCACGCTTGTCACGCTTCCAGGAATGACGTTTCGTGCACTGATTTGCATTTGAAGAACCTCCGGCGATACGGCCCGCCTGCGCCGACGAGCCTGATATGGAAAGGATACGCGAAGATTCGCAGAGCAAAAACATCTCCGCAATTCATAAAACAGCACCGCATGTGTGCGCTATACTTCTCGCCTTCGAACCCCGCTGAGCTTTTCCCCCCGAAGAAATTCTGAACTGAAGGAGGTTCCATGAAAGCTATGTCTACGTACAGTGTGCGTCCGGGCTGTATCAAAGAAGCCGCGGCGCGATTCCTCGCCGGCGAGGGAGCGCCCGTGGAAGGTGTAACCCTGCTGGGTCGCTGGCACAAAACCGATGGTAGTGGCGGATTCGTTCTCTACGAATCCGACAGCCCCGAGGCCCTGTTTAACGGTGCAATGAAGTGGGCCGATGTGCTGGAAATCCACAGCAATGTTGTGGTCGATGACAACGCCGCCGGCGCCGCGATGGCCAAGTACTACGGAAAGTAAGGCTGAGCTTCTTGCCTTTGCAGTAAGATAACGCAGATCTAATCCAAGGCGACAGCGGCTCCACAGTTCCCATTTCCGGAAGCCACTGCTGCCGAGTGGATCTTGCCTTAAGAAGAATCCATCTACCTCCGAGGTCAGAAACGGCTACACCAACTGCGGAGCGGCTCTACAGTGGTTCCCCCATCCTTGAATCACGAATCGATTCAAGGATGGGGAACACACTATTTCTGGCTAGGTCGGCACAAGAGCCGCTTGCCGTTATGGACATGGAACAGCCGAGGTGGGAAGCACTGTCTCGTCAGGGAAGCTGTAGGCCCCGTCGATGGCGCTCGACGTTGCTCCCATTTCGAACCATTGATACAGCGCGAGGTTCTGCGGGTGATAGATGTAGCTGGTCCCTTTCTGCTTCACCTCAATCGCGGCCGTCGCATTGGGCAATACCTCGATGGGATCGCCTACCTCCAGATTGCCCTGGCAAACGGTCGAATTCGCTGGTTGACCCGGGAATTGCCAGACGGGGGTCTGGTTATCGACGAACGGATCGTTGAAGGTCTCGCTGGTTTCATGCGACAGCGCGGTCACATCCTCAAATCCGGCCCCGAACAGCCCTGGAGATATCCAGCTTGCATATATTGTCATCCAACGCGGCTGCGGGAATACTCCGCCCTCAAGAAAATAGGTGTGGAAGCCGAGCGTGCAGCAGCTACCGGGAGTATTGGGGTTGCTGGTGTTCAGATCGAACAAAAACGTGTTAGGAAAAAGCGTCATGTTGATGCTGTTGGTCGTAAAGTTGCCCAGATTGATCTCGTTCACCACTTCGTTTTGCCATAGAAAGTCGAAGAGCGGGGACAACATCAGCACGTACGTGCTGCCATCGGAGGCCGTGCCGGTAAAGTAGGAACGGGCCTGGATGATGTCTCCGTTCTGCAACTGCACATCCACGAAGTATGGAACCGTGACGGTGATTCTGTTCACTACGCTCGGAAACATCACCGTGTGCCAGTTCTGCTTCATCGTGTTGAAGAATTCCGCGCGAAGCTGCGCGTCGGCATATTCAATGTTGTGACCGGATCGATAGTTGAGGGGCACAAAGTTCGGTGAATTGAGCGTCTTCTGCTCGAAGGGTGCGAACGGAACAGTCTGGAACACACTGCCATCGGCATTCAACAGCTGGAGAGCAATTTCGTCGACGTTTGCCGGATACACTGTGCTGCCGCCGAGTTTGGGATCGTTCCCAATCATCGTGAATCGGAAATCCCCGTCTTCGCTTGCGCCGGCCTCCGCAACAAATGCGCCGTCAAACGTGGCAAGCGTGTTCAGGCCATCGATGGTCGGCACATTCGCACGCGTCTCGCCCAGGTCGAAATTGCTGTTGGTCACAGCCTCGGTGGCTGCATTGCGGTTGGCGGTGATGTGTGCGGTTCCAGAGGCGCCGCTGATCACTTTGCCCGTCACAGCGTCGATGGTGATTGCGTTAACCGAGTAGCCGGCGGGAACCGTTGAGACCTTTACCGGCGAACGATCTGCATAACCGGCATTGGCAACGCGAACACCCGCATTGGCGAGAGGGACGGTTTGACCAAAACTGAGGGTGGTGAAACAACACGAGACACCGAGCAAAAAAATACGCGGGGGAATACGCATAGGCGAAATCTCCTTGGAAATGTCTGGAATCAGTTTGTATTGAATTGACGGAGTGTTCGCTTCACTTGATTGAACAAAGATGAGCCAAGGAAGCCACAGCAACAATGAAGGGATCACAGAAGGTTGTCAAGATAAAATCCCGCGAAACCTGGGTAAACCGCACAGGCATCTCTGATGCGGCTGGCAATTTCTTGACAGATCCAAACAGGAAAAGAATCTCCTGCCGACTCAGCGCGTCGCGAGCCAGTCGGCGAAGATCAGGGTTGCACCCACGGCGGCGAGATTGTAGGCGTTGCCACCCCACGAGGTGTGGTCGTGCGGCTTGGCGATGATGAGCGGCGTCAGCACCAGGATGCTGAAGAGCAGAAACATCAGCGCAAGCAGTCGCGCGGCCAGCACGTCCAGAACGCCCGAGACGATTCCGAGGCCTGCGAGGGTGAAGGCGATTCCGCTCACGACCGCCCAGAAGGCTCCTCCCAATGGCATCCACGCGGGCACCATGCCGGCGGGCTCCGCAATGTCGAGGAGGTGCACGATGCCGAAGTCGGCCACGAAGAATCCGAAGACCCAGCGCGCTGCTATTGCTTGACGTACTGACAGAGCGCGTGCGGACAGTTTTGCGTAGACGATGAGTGCGGCGATGGTGACGATCAACTGCCCGCCGGGCCCGCCCATCACGCCGATGTAAACGGCGAGGCGATATCCGAGGTAGTGCGGCGCCGTGTAAAAGCGCGGCAACCAGAAGATGGCAAAGACGGTGTAAATGACCGCCAGCATCACCGCGCCGATGCGCGCAGTACGGTCAATTAGGATCGCCGCGCCTCCCGCGATGAGCCAGATGGCGGTGATGTACGCAAAGAACGTGACGCCCGGAATGTGATCGCCGAAGGCCTGAACAGGCTGATGCGCCGACTCAAACTCGCCCCAGACCAGATCGAGGACGCCGGCAGCGATGGACGCCAGTCCGAGAACGATTACGCCAATCTTCATCGTCGCTCCGCAGGGAATACGGAAATCCGGAGGACCAATCGTAATAAAACGGTCTGCGACGATCAAGCCGTCGAGCTTCGATGAGTTGCAGAACGGATCAGGAAACTTCCATTGCGGACTGGTTTGGAGTTGAAACCGTGCGCTTTGGAGAATCGCATTTGCCCTGGCGTTCTCGGTTTACTCCATCTCCTGCTATATGCAACCACTTGGTTGCGGGTTAGCCCCCCCACCCGGACTCTGGAAGCAAACTCATGATGGCAAAGGCGTTATGAGGATACACCTGTCGCAAAGTCGTCTCTCCATTTAACTTAGCGGCAGAGTCGTCTCAGCAAAGGACTTACGGATCAGAAAAGAGAGATCAGAGATCAGACCGAGCCAGAGATCGTGAGGGCGCGGCAAACATTCCCCTGATTTAAGTATGCAGAAACGCGCGAAATAATCTGCAAAAGTTTTGCACAGATTCGGGAATTATTTTTCGCAGCTCTCCGCTGTTAGTTTTCGGCCATCCGGCCGAGGACGATTACGGCCAGTAGTAGCCTGCTCCTCGCAGGCACTCAATCTCCACACTGATCGTAGCTATGATCAACGCAACGGCTACCGCGCAGACCATCAGGCGCGGGAACCGTTCGGCAAAGGTTGCCGGGGCATTCCCCGCAAATTCGAAGAGACGGCCGCACAACTCTGCGCTGTCCTCTGCTCCGTTCTGATGCGCTTGAAAGAGGCCATGCTCGCTGGCGCCATTGGGTTCAACCACGCGAATGGATAAGGTGGCATGTATATGTTCTTTTTCTTTCGTCAGCATCCTGGCCTCACATTTGTGCGGGTCCGGCAACCCCATTACCGGCCCCGCACGGATACGCCACGTGGCGTCAATCTACCCATGCATCTCGAGTGGACGTAGACCATCGTCACATGACTTTTGAGTGGTCAGATGTGAGGCCGATCACAGCGGAATTGTTAGCGTGGTGGATGGAACAGCCGGGAATCGAATCGATGGTACGGCACGAAAACGGGAGATGCGGGCGTCCGTGGTTTCCCACCCTTGAATCAAAAAGCGATTCAAGGATGGGGCACCCGAGAGTTGTGGCTGGATCATGTGTTTGAAGGCAGGGGCAGGCCACCCGACTGATTTATGCGTATGCCCGATCGCGAGTAGAAAGGCGAGCTTGCTTCGGGGCCTTGGATTTTGGGGCGCGACGCAATTCGATCCTGCTCTGCATCTGGAGCCGGTCGGCATAGTGCAGCAGCTTTTCGATGCTGATCTTACTGATTCTTCCGTTCATCAGATTGCTGACATTGGGCTGATATTCGTCGAGGATGTCGACGAGTTGCCGCTGCGTGAATCCCCGGCGGTCGATCTCGGCGAGAATCGCTTCGACGATAGTGGACTTGACCTTCAGCGCGGATGCCTCAGCCCGGGAAAAGCCAATATCGTCGAATACATCGCCCTTCGTAATGTGGGTTGGTTTGCTCATTTTGTGACCTCTCCTCTGCGGCTTTTGAGTTCTCGAAGCCTTTGCTGCACCGCGCTTAATCGAG
>Ga0209004_1000071_pt1 | contig 28494 bp, 23 predicted proteins | sample TexAe_RefH0_M1_FD_187948 | JGI IMG/M metagenome (GOLD analysis project Ga0209004, IMG submission 187948) | Forest soil microbial communities from Davy Crockett National Forest, Groveton, Texas, USA - Texas A ecozone_RefH0_M1 (SPAdes) (version 2) | ecosystem: Environmental > Terrestrial > Soil >... | reverse complement strand
CTCATACCGGATCTGATCCGCGGATTCCACGACGGGCAGCCCGTGCTCATCCGCCAGCCGAATGCCATTCGCCCATGGCAGCATGTGCTCGAACCATTGCACGGTTACATGATCCTCGCTGAAAAACTCCTTGCAGGCAGCGTCGAGGCTGCATCGGCCTTCAACTTTGGTCCCGGCGAAGACGACGCGTGGCCTGTCGAACGGATTACCGCCAAGCTGGCTGCGATGTGGGGTCCCGGAGCCACTTGGGTACACGACACGGCTCCCAGCGTGCACGAGGCTCACTACCTCAAGCTTGACTCCAGCAAGGCCCGCGCCGAACTTGGCTGGCGCCCGCGCCTCAATCTCGAAATGGCCCTGGAATGGACGATGCAATGGTATCGGCAATGGCAGTCCGGAGCCGAAATGGCGTCTGAGACCCGAGCTCAGATCGCGCGTTACGCAGAACTCGCTGCTTCTGCACCCCCCGCCTGACGGGCTTGCCTGCTGACCCCCGCTGATAAACTCGTTACCGTGCCTGCCCAGGAAAAGCCGCCCGTCTTTCTTCTCGACGCGATGTCGTTTATCTTCCGCGCCTACCACGCTATGCAGCGCAGCCGCCCCATGTCCACGCGCTCTGGACTACCCACGGCGGCCACCTACGTATTCGTCAACATGATCAAGAAGCTGCGCCAGGATTTCTCCCCCCGCTACTTCGCGGCCGTCTTTGATCCCAGCGGCGCAGTCTTTCGTGACGAACGCGCCCAAGCCATTGGCACTCTGCGCAAGTGGAACTCCAAGTCGCAAAGCTTCGAAGATGTGAGCTATGAGGGCTACAAGGCCAAGCGGGAGACCATGCCTGAGGATCTTCGCCGCCAGATCCCTTACATCCGCCGTTCGCTCGAGGCGCTGCACATTCCCATCCTTGAAGCACAGGGATTCGAGGCCGACGACGTCATCGGCACGCTGGCCCGAGAAGCCGCCGAAGTGGGTCACGAAGTTTTCATCGTCTCCGGCGACAAGGACATGATGCAACTCGTTACCGAGCGCGTGAAGGTCCTCAATCCGCAGAAAGACAATCTCATTCTCGATGCGGCCAAGGTGACCGAGGTTCTCGGCGTACCGCCGGAGAAGGTCGTCGATGTGATGGCGCTGCGCGGAGACAACATCGACAATATTCCCGGTGCGCCGGGCATTGGCGACAAAGGCAGTGTCGACCTCATCGTCGAATTTGGCAGCGTGGAAGCGGTTCTCGATCGTGCTTCAGAGGTCAAACGAAAGAGTTATCGCGAATCGCTCGAGCAGAATCGCGATGCGGTATTGCTCTCGAAGGAATTGGTCACCATCGACTGCCATGTTCCACTTCCACTCGATCTTGCCGCTATGGAGACGCAGGAACCAGATCTTGAAGCTTGTCGCACGCTCTTCAGCGAACTCGAATTCACTTCGATGCTCCGCGAGCTTGCGCCTTCGGCAAGTGCGCCCGTGGTCGAGCTGATCGACGAGGCCAGCGATGAGCAAGCCGCCGCTTTCTATTCTGCTGCGCACAAGAATGGCTTTGCTTTCGCTCTTGCCGCGGTCGAGCCTAGCGAAGCAGAGCCGGAATCAGACGAGCCCGCCATTCCGCAAACCATGTCGCTACTCGATATTGTCGAAGAGGCTGAAAAGAAGACCGAGTCCAGCGTTGGCGTCAGTGCCGAGCCGGGCATGGGTCTTTGCCTTCCCCTCACTTCCGAATTGAAGGCGCTCTTAGAAGACGCTGCCGTACCGAAACGCATTCACGATTTAAAGCTCGCACTGCACGTCCTTTGTGGGCTTGACGTCGAATTGCGGGGCAAAGTCGACGATTCCATGCTGCTGTCCTACGCACTCAACCCAACACACACGACGCAGACGCTCGCCGATGTTGCTGCGCGGCACAACCAGGCTGCACCCAAGTCGCTTCCGGCTGCGGCCGCTACCACGCAAGCCCTCATCACTGATCTCCTTGCTGAGGTAGAACGCAGCAACGTCACGAGCGTTTACGAGACCATCGATCTACCTCTCGCGCCCGTGCTCTATCGAATGGAGAAGAACGGCATTCGCATTGACGTCGGTGTGCTCGACGGCCTTTCAACGAGATTCGGGCAGGAATTGGAGCGAGTCGGCGAACGGATTTATTCGATCGCAGGGCGGCGCTTCAATATCAACTCGCCCAAGCAACTCGGCGAAGTGCTCTTCAAAGACATGGGGCTGCCCGTGCCCATGAAATATGGAAAAGGCAAAACCATCTCCACCAGGCAGGATGTGCTGGAAGACCTCGCCGAAGCCCATGAAGTGCCGCGCCTCGTGCTTGAATTTCGACATCTTTCCAAGCTCAAATCGACCTACATCGACTCGCTCCCGCTGCTGGCTGACTCCGAATCGCGCGTCCATACGACGTTTCAGGCCGCTGCCACCTCGACCGGACGCCTTTCATCGGTCAATCCAAATCTGCAGAACATCCCGATTCGCACCGAGTTGGGCCGCGAAATCCGCGCAGCGTTCGTGGCTGGCCCGGGCACGCAATTACTCTCCGCCGACTACTCGCAGATCGAGCTTCGACTGCTTGCGCACTTCAGCGGCGACCCGCTCCTCGTTCGCGCTTATCAGAACAACGAAGACATCCACACCATCACGGCCAGTGAGGTCTTTGATGTTCCCGCCGAAACCATGGACAAGGAGACGCGCAACCGCGCCAAAGCGGTCAACTTCGGAATTGTTTACGGCATTTCGCCCTTTGGGCTGGCGGCTCAACTCGGCATTCCGCAGGCCGAAGCTCGAGCATATATCGATCGCTACTTCGCCCGGTATCTGGGCGTGAAGGCATTCATCGAAAAGACACTTGAAGATACCCGCAGGGAGGGCGCCGTGCGAACGATGTTTGGCCGCATTCGTCCGATCCCCGACATCACGAGCCGCAACCCCAATTCGCGCGGGTTCGCCGAGCGCACCGCCGTCAACACGCCGTTACAGGGTACGGCCGCCGACCTGATCAAGCTCGCCATGATCTCGCTCGATCGCAAATTGGCCGAGCGCAAGTTCAAGACGCGTATGGTATTGCAGGTCCATGACGAACTGGTTTTTGAAGTGCCTAATTCTGAAGTTAAAGAAATCGGAGAACTGGTGCGCGCAGAGATGGAGGGCGTGATCAAGCTCAATGTGCCCCTTGTTGCCGACCTGGGTTTCGGCCCCAACTGGCGAGACATGTAAGCACTGTGGCGTCGCTGGTTCAGGCTCCCAACTCAGCCCGAATCGCCTGCGCAATTGCATCAGCGTGGTGACGCATTGCCTCTTCGCTCTCGGCCTCGATCATGACGCGAGCAAGAGTCTCCGTTCCCGAGTAGCGGATCACGACGCGGCCTGAGTCCTTCAATTCCTCCTCTGCCGCGAGAATCCGCGCTGCTACGGCCGGAATGCTTTCGAGTGGTTTCTTCTCGCGCACCTTCACATTCACGATGACTTGCGGAAACACCTTTAGGTCTGCGGTGAGTTCGTCGACGCTCTTACCTGTCCGCGCAATCAAATCCAGAACGACAAGCGCAGTCAGCAGGCCGTCACCGGTTGTTGCCAGGTGAGGCAACAGTATGTGGCCGGACTGTTCGCCGCCCAAAGCTGCGTTGTTCTGCTGCATTTGTTCCAGCACGTATCGGTCGCCGACGGGGGCACGTAGCATGCGAATACCAGATCGTTTCAGTGCAGCTTCAAGGCCCATGTTCGACATGGTCGTTGCCACGACAAGATTGCCAGTCAACATTCCACGCGCTTTCAGGTCTCGCGCGGCCATTAGCAGAATTGCATCGCCGTTGATCACGTTGCCGCGGGCACCCGCCAACATGCAGCGGTCCGCGTCGCCATCAAATGTCAGTCCGATCGCCGCGCCGCGGTTCTCCACTTCCGCTGCAACCCATTGGGGATGCAAAGCCCCGCATGCATCGTTAATGTTGCGACCATTCGGCGAAATGTTGAGCAACTCAAATTCGCCTGGAATTTGCGCTCCCAACCTGGAAAACAATTCCGGTGCAATCGCCGCAGCCGCGCCATTCGCGCAATCGGCAACGATACGCAAGCCACTCAACTCAAGTCCCGGCACACTCTCGATGAGGAAATCAATGTAATGCTCTGGAAGGGCCGCGTTATCTTCCAAACGTGGCATTTCCGAAACGTCGGGGAGGGACGCCTCTTCGGCGTGTCGTACAATTTCATCCTCGATCGAGGCTTCCGTGGCATCTGGCAACTTGAATCCATCCCGACCAAACAGCTTGATTCCGTTGTCGCGCCAGGGATTGTGAGATGCGGAAATCACTACGCCCGCGTCGAATCCGCGATTTCTCGCGAGGAACGCGACGGCGGGAGTTGGAACCACCCCGGCGCTTTCGACACGCACACCTGTCTCACGCAGTGCTGTGGCAATTGTGGTCGCAATCCATGTGCTGGATTCGCGGGTGTCGCGGCCAAGAATTACTTTTGGCTCTGCGTTACCGCGCAACGAATGACCAAGCGCCAGCCCAGTCGCGTAAATCGTTCTTGCATCCAGGGGCGGCTCGCCCGCTATACCGCGAATCCCGTCGGTCCCAAACAGCTTCCGTTCAGTGTCTTTACTCATAGCCTCACTTTGTGCGTTTCTTCTTTCCGACTACTTCGTCAACTGTGCTGCTGAACTCGCCGTCGCTCAGACAGGTCCGCATGCGATCGCCTTGCGTCACCTGGGCAGCCGACCGAATCACCGAACCATCCGCGGCAAGCACCAAGGCGTATCCGCGTTCCAGCACTGCCAATGGCGATAGCGACCGCAGACGAGCCTCGAGGGCTTCGAGGCGGGCCGCCCACCGGCGCAGCGTTCGCTCCAGCGAGCGCTCCAGGCGCGTTCCACCGACTCCAAGCCGTTCCCGCATCCGCGCCAACATTTGTCTCGGCTCATGATGCATCACGTCCGCAGCCAGTTCCGCTACCTCGCGTTGTCGAGCGCGGACTGATCCGCTCACGTTTGCTTCCATGCGGAATCCGAGATCATCCAGCCGTTGGCTAAGCCTGTGTAGTACCGCCGTTGTCCGCCGTTCTACGCGATCCAAGGGAATGCTTTCGAGCTTTTGTCTTGCGTTCAGAAGTTGAAACCGTGTCGCGCGGTCCAACCGATTCGCCTGCGATTCAACCCGTTCCGCGATGCGATGCTGCGCTGCGGTAATCAGCTCCGCCGCTGCCGATGGCGTAGGCGCGCGTAAGTCCGCCACAAAATCAGCAATCGTGAAATCCGTCTCATGCCCAATCGCCGAGACAATCGGCAAATTCGAGGCGACAATCGCCCTTGCGACACGCTCGCTGTTGAACGCGCTCAAATCTTCGAGCGACCCGCCGCCGCGCGCGACAACGATTACGTCCACGAGCCCACTTGCATTCAGATGAGCCAACGCCGATTCCACTTCGCCCGCTGCTTGTTCACCTTGCACTGCCGCAGCGCACACAATCACATTCAGCCCTGCATGCCGCCGGCCAACGATGTTGAGAAAATCACGGATCACCGCGCCGGTTGGCGAAGTTACAATTCCCACCGAACGCGGAAAGGCAGGTAAAGGCCGTTTGCGCTCAGAATCGAAAAGCCCCTCGGCTCTCAGGCGCTCCTTTAGTTGCTCGAAAGCCAGCTGCAGCGACCCGGCGCCGACCGGCTCGATGGCTTCGCCCACCAGTTGCAATTGGCCGCGCTGTGCATAGACGCTTACGCGTCCGCGCACCAAAACATGCAAACCGTCTTCCGGTTTGAAGCGCAGCAATAACGCTTGTCGGCGGAATAAGACGACCGGTAACTGAGCGTCCGCATCTTTCAGCGTGAAGTACAAATGTCCTGAAGGTGCCGGCCGGCAATTTGAGATTTCGCCTTCGACCCAGATGTCGCCGAATTCCTGCTCAACCTGTTCGCACACGTGCTCCACCAGTTTGCGCACCGGCCAAATGCGGCGCGCTTTCTCCGGCTCCTCAAAGCTCAAGTCGAGTTGCCTTAGAGATGGATCTTGTCGAAGCACAATTACGAGTCTAATTGGTGGGGTGCATTGCGGCCTGGCGGAGGAGGTGCGGACTATTTCCGACCAACGATCATCGCTCGCAACTGTTCTGCGATGGCTGCCAGACGCGCTGCGAGCAGTCGGATCTCTTCCCCGGATTTGTCGTAGAGGCTCTCCGCTTCGCGGGCTAGATCAGTGCCTTCTCTTAGGCCAAAGGTGCCCAGAACACCAGCCAGCTTGTGTGAGTCAGCGGCGGCTCCTTGCTGCTCAGTTGCAGTCAACTCGCCCTTGGCCAGGTGCTCGGCGGCCCGTTGCAAGGTCGCCACACGTTCTTCCATCTGGGGCAGATGCTTGGCCCACAGACGATTCATGGCTTCAGCCAGCGGAGATCCCACAGCGTCGCCCACAGAGGTGCCTCAGCTCCAGCCCAGAATGCCGGCGACCTGCTGCGAAAGCGTCATCGGATCGAAGGGCTTTACCAGCACCGCTTTCACGCCAAGATCGGCGAAGCGGGAACGGTCCGTTGCCTGAACCTTGGCAGTTAAAAGCATCACCGGAATATGCCTGGTCGCCGGGTTCTTCTGCAATTCCCGAAACGTCGCTGGCCCGTCCATTCCCGGCATCATCACGTCCAGCAGAATCGCGTCCGGCTGGTACGTTGTGGCCCGTGCCAGCCCCTGCGCACCTGAACTTGCCACCATGACTTCCCAGCCTGCAACCGTTTCCAGGCTAAGTGCCGCTACTTCACGAATGTCGTCTTCGTCATCGATGATAAGAATGCGGTGCATGAAATACTTCTCCAGAACTGGCCCTAGGAACCCTGGCCGGCAGAAACCTCAGGTACGGATTCTTCCACTTCTTGCGTACTGCGCAGCATGGTTAACACCAGGGCTTCCAGTTGTTCCGGCTCAACGCTGGCTTTGGCCAGGAAGTGACTTAAGCCTAGCACCAACTGCATGCGCTCGGCCTGCGTTAATCCGTGCGCAGAATAGGCCACCAACGGTGCGCGATTCAGATCTTCGTGCTGGCGCAGCCAATCCACCACGTTGAATCCATCGCCGTTCGGCATTCCTATATCCAGCACAATCATGTGCGGTTGGAATGTGAGGCACTCATCCAGTGCTGCCTGACGCGTGTGCATCACGCGCACCACGGTGCCTTCACGTCGAAAAATCTCAGCGATCACCTGGCCTAGATCGAGATCGTCTTCCACTACCAGGATCCGCGCCTGCTCGCCAGGAACGCAGAGGACCTTGACGAGTTCGCCGAGCAGAGCATCGTCACTGGGACGCGGGAATAAACGGTCGACCTTGTGATTCGGCTCCCCGGCATGCTGCGGATTCGCCACGCCTAACAGTACTACGGGAGTATGCGACTCAGGTTCTTCGCGGCGCAGCATGGGCAATATCTCCCATCCATTGATCCCGTCGATCGTCGTATCCAAGATAATCGCCGAGACTCCATCGTGCGCCACCGCAACAGCTTGATCGACGGTCGTCGCTTCCACCACACGATAACCGAAACGCGCCAATTGGTCAGCGATCAACGGCCGAGTCGCGCCATTGGTATCGGCCACAAGTACCGCGCCAAGCGTTGCCGGGCTCGAACCGCCCTCTTCGGTCTTCGCGGCTACCGGTTGATAGGGCAGGAAAACCCTGAACGTCGATCCACGCACCGGATTGCGCTCCGCCCAGATGCGGCCGCTATGTTGCAAAACAATCGCGCGGCAGATTGCCAATCCGAGTCCGCTTCCACCCTTCTGGCGTGAGTCCGACGCATCAACCTGCTGGAATCTTCCGAAGATCGCTTCGAGCTTGTCTGCTGGAATTCCGCGGCCTTGGTCGATGACGGAAAGAGTCACGCCGCTTGCGCCCGAGCGCAACATAACAGAGATCGCGGAATTTGCCGGCGAGAACTTGATGGCATTTGACAATAGGTTCGTTACCACCTGCAAGATGCGATCCGGGTCCGATGTGATTTCCACCTGCGTCTTATCGTGGATGAGTAGCACCCCGGCCTCGTCCGCCATTGGCTGCACACCGTCGATTGCCTGGCGCACGATCTCGCCCAGTTGGATCGGGCGGAATGTTAGCGGCTCACGACCGCTCTGTGTACGCTCCAGGTCGAGAATGTCGTTGATCAACCGCACCAGGCGTTCGGAGTTGTTGAGAGCAATGCGCAGTAAATTCGCCGCTTTTTCATTGATCACGCCCAGCATGCCCGACGAGAGCAACCCGAGCGCACCGCGGATCGAAGTTAGCGGAGTTCGCAATTCGTGGCTGACCGTCGAAACAAATTCATCTTTCATGCGGTCGAGCGCGTATCGCTGGCTGATGTCTCTGAAGCTCAGCACCGACCCCGAGAATCTTCCCTGGTCCAGAATCGGATTCAGGAAGAACTCGGCGGGAAAACCAGTGCCGTTGCTGCGGAAGATTGTGCCTTCGCCTGTCACCGCTTTGCGCTGCCCCGATGCACGTCGCAGGGGGCAGTCTTCAGCGCATTTCTTGTCGACCGGCGCCGATCCGTGCACGAGTTGGTGCACCGGTTTTCCAATTAGATTTTGTGGTCGCGCTCCCAGCAGTCGAGCTGCGGCGGGATTGGCAAAGCGCACCAGGCCATTGCGATCGACTCCGCAGATACCGTCGGCAACCGAACCGAGCAGAATCTCCTGCTGCCGGCTCAACTCCTCGGCGCGCTCCCGTTCCCGTGTTCGTGCCAGCATCTGCGCCAGCGATCCGGCAACTGTTTCCATGGCCGCGGTGGTTTCGCGATCCTCACGTATATGCGCGTGGCAATAGAACTCCAGCACCGCCAGCACATGATTGCCAACCTGTACCGGCGCAGCCCAGCCTGAGACCATCCTGGTCCGAATGGCTGCCTGCACCCGCGGGCTTGTGCCCAGCACCGACAACTCCGATGCCCACACCAGCCGGCCCTCTTTCCACGCGCGCCCGGGCAGACCGCCACCGGGAGCCAGCGTGATGCCCATGCTCTCCCGGATCAGTCCTTCGGCATCTTTGCCCGGAACGCCCCAGGCCGTATTAAATTCCAAACGATTCTCTTCAACGTTCACGTCCCACTTCACGGCGACGTCCCAGCCCTGCGAAATGCAAAGAGCTTCGAGCACGCGCTTGGTCGCAATTTCGGCCGAAATGTTTTCTCCCACAATCTGGCTGACCACCAGTTGCAGAGCAAGGCGATGTTCGCGTCTCTTCTGCTGGGTCACATCGTGCAGAAGGCACTGCACGGCCAGCGGCTTACCGGCACGTCGCCGCTGGTGAAGGCTCATCTCAAGCTCGAGCACGCGTCCATCCGCAGTCTCAGTCCGCAGGGGAGCGCGGTCCACCGTTATGCCGTCGAGTGCCTTTTTCAGCAGCCCTGCGACTTCATCGCGACAAGCCGGGCCAAATATGTCTGCAAATGAATCGCGTTCCAAGGAGGCATTCCTGTCAAGCCGGAACGTCTGTCTCCACGCAGGATTGGCATAAAGGAACTTGCCCGTCATGTCGAGCGTTGCAATCATTTCGCTCGAGTTCTCAAAAAGGTCGCGATACCGGTCGCGCGGAATCCGCAGACCCTCGCCGGGAGAGGCGTTGACTGACTGGTCCAGTGCAACCGCGACCAGCCCGGTTGGTAGACCATCGCGATTCCGCAACGTTGAGATGTGCAAGCGGACCGGGAAGAGCGATCCATCCTTGCGTCGCAGATGCGTTTCGAAGCTAGGGACCTGGCTCGGCGCAAGCGATGTCACAACCTCGGCATAGGTCACGAGGCTGCCTTCCTGTCTCCCATCGACTGGTTTGTTGATGCCATACAATCTGCGGGTCTCCGAGACCAGCCGATCTTCCTCGCCGGGCGCCAGCAGCTTGTCCGTGCTTTCATGGTTAACCAGCTCCGCGGCATGGTAGCCGAGCAGCCGTTCAGCGGTGGGATTCATATAGCTGAGCTTGCCGTCCAGACCGATCGAGATCACCATCGTGCCCGCCGAATCCAGGATGTCTTTCAGGGGATCGCCGGCATAGCGGGCGGCTGCTTCGCTCTCGGCTGCATTGTCGGCCAGTACACGCATCAGAACCGCAGCGGTCAGGCCCATTGCGGTCATCAGCAAAAGCCAGTCGAACTTCGGGCCCGCCTCGAGCCGCGCGAGAATGCCTCCTGCAGCCATCGCCACGGCGAGCACCGACAATGACGACCATATTGGCGGAGAGTGGTTCTCTCCCTCCTCGTTCGATTGTCTGGCTTCGCGTGAATCCATCGAGTTGCCGCGCTCCTGCATCCTTACCGACGCTGCGGCTTCACTTGTCGCTGAAGCAACGCTTGCGCCGGTGATACGTCTCCGCTGCACGACAAGGTGTCAATCGCACCTGCGGTTATGAGGGCTGAGCAAGTAATCGCCAGACCCCTTTGGTCTTACACTGTTGCAGCGAGAATACATCCGCACAGCGTCATCTGTCCCGGTGTTCCGGGGTATCGGAGCCCGGTGGCAGCATGAACACAATGAGGCTTATCTTGCACCCTCCCACAATCCGGGCTGATTTTCAACCGTATGTTACTGAACCAGCGTACCGTTGTACCCAAAACGCCACCGTGGTCCTGACATAACGCTCCTGGAGCTTTCTCCAGCTGTGCGTTTCCGCTGACAATGAAAGTTGATGCCATTGAGTTGAAAGTATTGAGAGCCGATATGAAAGTTGCCTATGCTACTGAACTTACTGTGGTTAACTCGATCTAAGAACTAGAATGTAGCATGAAGTTAGGCCTGACAAGTCTCTGGTTCCAGAGATCCCAGAGACATCCACGGTACTTCCGTGCGTGGGGAGACTTCCAGGGAAAGACAACAGCGTGCTGTTCGTTTCACCGTTAGTTGATTAGCCCTTGCAATTCTCCATTTGTGGACCTTTTCCCGAGAAACGAGCAGTACCTATCTCACTTGATTCGTTTTTGTAGAGGGAAGAATCTCACCTTTTGTGAGGAAGGCAATAGCATGCGCTTGAGGAATTTCCGCTATCAATTCCATTAGCCGCGGCATACTTTCCAGCTGCAACTCTATCAAGATTGACTCTGTAAAAGCTTCGAACAGTCTATAGCCCGCGCTGATATGCCTTCTCGAATTCTCTTCGTAATCTCCTTCAAATGGTCTCTTCAGGATCTCCATGCATTCCTTAACAGAGTCCTTGGCGCGACGGCCGTTGAGAAAGAGTTCAAAAGATGCGTCTCTGATAACCGACTTTGCCTCCTCCAGATCACCCTTCACCCAACTAAAGAAAATCAAGCGGGGCAGGCTCTCAAATAGACCCCTCGCCGTCAGGCGTCCATATGCGGTTGGCCCAGCCCGAAGGCCTAATAGAAGTAACGCTTCTCCTTCTTCCGTGATGCTGTATGAAACGCGATTTCTCGGACCAGCGACGGAAGTGAGAAGTTTCTTTTTTTCCAATCTCTTTAATGTCGGGCTACTTGCACCGACACTGACGCCCAGATTGTTCAGTATTGCGTAAGGCGTGTCGAAGCCAATCTTTGCGCAGAACAAAACGAAAAATTCTAAAGGCATCAAGCTGTATTGGGATCTCGCCACAAAAGCCTCCGAACGATTAAAGACACGCGCGCTTGTCATACCTTATCCCAGTTCTATTGACATGAATATAAAATACTGACATTCTATATTCATGTTGATCGATTATGAGAAAGAGGAAACGAATCGATATATGAGCAACTCTCCTATTTACAGCGATCTAGGGGAGATCAACCAGAGCTCAGAACCGAAGACAGGTCTTACGGGAGCTGTTTCGACTGGGTCTAGCTCTATCTGGGAAGCAGGGCTCATCGATGGCACCGGGAGCATTAAGCAGCTCCGGTTTTGCGATTGCGATCAGGTGCGAATCCAGACCATCGTGAAGCGGGCGAGAAGGCGGCCAACCGGGAAGTTCTCGAGCTGGAAGAACGACAGAATGATGCATTGGGAGTGGCTCGATGAGCGGAACGCATTTTGCTTGCTTGATTTCAGATCGGATGTGATCGCTTACCGCGAACAACCATGCGAGATTGTTTACTTCGAGGATGGCAAAGAAGTCTCATTCTATCCACAAATCGAAGTGCTAACCGCGAACCGGCGAGAGTTGTGGGAAGTGAGGCCAAAGCGCTATGCCCAGAGCGCGCTGGTCAGTCGCCGGGAAGAAATTCTCTCTGAGGCCCTGGTTGAGTTTGGGATCTCCTTCCGCTTGGTGATCGCCGAGGAACTTAGCAAACAGCCGCGCCAGAAGACGATGGAGAAGATTCTACGTTTTGGCCGCCGCGCTGTTTCGACTGCGGAACACCTGAGTGTAGCGCGTGAACTGAGTCAAAACGGACGGCTCACCTGGGGTGATGCCTGTTCGGGGCGCTTGGGTTCAAGTGGGCGCGAGATTGTCTGCAGGCTTGTCTTAGAAGGCTTCCTGCACCTCGATGTCGACTCCCCATTCGGGGAGGCTACTGAATTTGTGCCGGGAACCAGGAGGTGGTGACATGGGAAGCTTTTATCTCGAGAAGAATGCTGTCGTAGTTCTCGATGGCATCCGAATGCGCATTCGCAAAAAGGTAGGAGCAGAGTGGCAGCTGGAAGAGGAATCGACTGGCTCCATTATTCAAAAGAACGAAGAAGAATTGTTCCGCCTGCACTACGAAGGGCGACTGCGATTCATTGGCGCTTCGAGCGCGCCTAAGGGAAAGACGGCTCATCACCAACTGTCAGATGACGAAAAAGAGGAAATCCGCTGGCGTCTTCCGTTTGTCCAGGCTGTCCTCGGCCTGCCTGTCACAAAGGCGTCTTTTGAAGCTGCAATCGACCAGGTGTGGAAGAAACTTCAGAACGGAAAGGAACACGTTACGAGCTCTGAGGTTCCTCAGAGTACGACAAAGCGAAGAAGACAGCGCACACACCCTCCCAGTTGGATTTCCGTTTACAGGTGGAGGGAGCGTTATACACGCTACGGCAATGACGCGTACGCGTTGCTAAACAAGGAATGCAATCGATCAGAAGATCTTGATATCGATGTTGTCCAGGCGATCGACGATGCGATCGAGGAGGAATATCTCACTCGCTTGAGGGAGCCACTTCAAGAAGCAATTAATGCTGCAAAGCAGAAATGCAAGGAAAAGAATGAAGAGAGGAAGCGTCGTGGGTTGCCGCTTCTGAAGTTACCGACCCGCCGACAGGTCCAAAGGCGGCTATCGATGATCTCGGCTTTTGAGATTTGCGCGGCACGCTTTGGACGGGATGCAGCAATGGTTAAGTTCCGGTCGGTCGCAGGCCACCGGGTCACTTCTGAACCTCTGGAGCGAGCCGAAATTGACCACACCCCCCTTGATCTTTTCGTCGTGGATGAGGTAAATGATCTGCCGTTGGGGCGCCCATATATTACAACCTGTATTGATGATTTCACCCGCTGCATCCTTGGTCTTTATGTCGGCTTTGTTCCTCCGAGCTATGAATCAGTGGCACAGTGCCTGAAGCACGCTTTTCTCCCCAAGATCACTCAGAAGGACGATTACCCCCAAGTTGTGCATCCTTGGATTTCGTTTGGAGTAATGCGTACCCTCGTATGCGACAACGGCCCGGAGTTCCATTCTGAGGCCCTGGATGATGCGTGTCACCGGCTTGGCATCAATACCGAGTACGCACCGAGGAAAACTGGATGGTACAAGGGCAAGGTTGAGCGATTCCTAAGAACCCTGAACGAAGAAGTTGCTCATGGAACCCGGGGTACAACGTTCAGCAACATCTCCGAACGGGGAGACTACAACCCCGAAAAATTTGCCGTTATCCGGCTATCAACGCTCAAGCTTGGCTTGCAGATGTGGGTGTGCGATGTGTACCACCAGAGAATGCACCATGCTCTGGATATGCCGCCAGAAACGATGTGGAAGTTACATGTCAAGGCGTCGGACATCCGGATTCCTGGCGATCGAGATTCTCTGCTAATCGTAATGGGACGTCCCTATTCACGAGTGCTGACGCACAAGGGGATTGAATTCGCAGGTCTCTATTATGGATCGGAAGCGACGCATGAACTACGTCTGCGTTATGGCGCTGAATTGAAGGTTGAGATAAGGGTCAACGAAGAGGACATAGGAGAAATCCATGTGCTCTATGGCCAAGAGGTTGTTACGGCTCGTGCACTCAAGTTTGAGTATGCCAAGGGCATTAGCCTCTGGCTCCACGAACAGATCAAGAAGAATAGCCCAAAGTACGATCCGGACGTCTGGCTCGACGGCAAAGCGCGTCTGCGGCAACTCTTCAGAAACGAGCACAGATCTTCTTTGAAAAAATCGCCGAAGCGTGGAATGGGGCGGGTGTTGGAGCAGCTTGGTCCGAAAGAGTTGCCTGCCACGAGGCAGGTTCCGCAGCTTCCTGCGCCAGCGGTAACTCTTGATGGCGGCAAATTGATTTCGGCCCCCGATATGACCGAAATTCCTAAAATTCCGCGATACGACGTAGTTGTGAATAGAGGGGAGAGGCGGCGTGATTGATCCAGACTCGCTTCTGAACGTGACCATAAAACATGCGGCATTTACCGAGGCGATTGACAGAATCGAATTGGCTATCGCGCGTAAGGACAGGCGGGAAGAACCGGCATGTCTTGCGCTTCTCGGTGAGTCCGGGGCGGGCAAGAGCTTTCTCATTGACCACTTGGAGAATATGAACCCCCAGATCGACACCAACGAAGGAATGGTGAAACCTTTGCTCCGCGCCTCGGTTCCGCCCAAACCAACGATCAAGAACGTCGCAGAAGCAATTCTGTCGAAGCTGGACCCGGATGATCCCCGGAGAACCTACACGGAGAGCCAGATCACAAAGAGGATCGAAGTCTTAATGAATGAATGCGACACAGATGTTATTGTGCTCGAAGAATTCCAGCACTTCTACGACAGGACCACGGAGAAGGTATGGGAACACGCCGCCGATTGGCTGAAAAGTTTGATCGAGCTCAAGAAGGCCAAGAATCAGACGAGAAGGATGTTGATCGTGTCAGGATTAAAGCAATCAATGGAAGTAATTCTTCAGAACAGCCAGCTTAGGAGGCGTTTCAAATCTCCGCTGTTTCTTCCTTGTTTTTCGTGGCGAAATTCCGAGCAAAGAGGGGAATTTGCTGCATGTTACAACGGCTTCGCGGAAGTTCTGATGAAACATTTTTCGATGCCGGCTGTCGAGAAGAACAGTATGTATTTTCGGTGCTACTGTGCCACCGGAGGGCTCATTGGTTACCTCAAGGCGCTCTTACATGAAGTTGTCGAGTACGCGGTCATCAAGAATCAGAAGGATCTCAGTCTAGAGGCCTTCGGTGCAGCATTTGAACGATTCTTGTTCTCCGTCCCTGAGCTCAAAATTACGTATCGTCCATTCAGCGACTCGTTCAACACGACGCCGACGGAGGAAACCCTTAATCAGGCATTTTTGATTGGTACGCCACCTCCACCGGACCCATCGAGCAAAAGAGGCCGCGTACTGCTTGCGCCTAGTAACAGCAAATCGTTTGTCGCCAACGGACTTGCGAGCGCAGCACCTTGAGTTGCGTTCCGCGTGCGACTGGTGCAGCCATTGATTCGTGCCTATGATGATGACCGCCGGCTCAACCCGCCAAGAGCCGAAAAGAGGGGAGGATAGGACTTTCTGCCCTTCGTTGTGGCGTATGTAACACACAGCGAGTGAAGTCTCGTTCACACCCCTGGACCACAGAATGGAGAGAATGGATAAGGCAAATATCCCAGTACTTGTCAGGCGTCCGGCCCCGAAACCAACCGAGAGCCTTGCTGGCTACCTCCTCAGGTTGAGTCAGGTCAATGGATATGAGTCATATCGCTATGTGCTTAAGCGTGGCGGTATCGAAGGTCGTGTCACCAATCCGAGAACCATCGATTTGGAAGTGCTGGGGCGGTTAACAAATCGAAGGGCGAGCGAGTTGAAGCGCATCTCTTACTTTGATCGACAAGGAGGAGGGTCCGGCGGGCTCTGGCAGGTACTTGGGCATCCGATCCGCGAGCAAGAACTGGATTTCGCCCATACGAAGATCTGCCCGCTCTGTATTGCGGAAAAGGGAATAATCGAAGCCTACTTTGATCTGAAGATAGTTTGCGGTTGTCCAGTCCATCGGGTTGAGTTGCTTGACCAGTGCCCCACCTGTCATGAGCCACTTAGTTGGTTCCGGCCTGGTCTGCTTGAATGCGGATGTGGTGCAAGTCTTTTGCAAAAAACATTGCCCTCAATTTCTGCAGTCGAATGTGACCTTCTGAATTGCATCAGGGCCAAGGCTCTGGGAGAAAAGCATATCGCCTTCCCGCAAGGAAGTCTTCTCCCAAAGCCAATCCACAATCTCAAACTGCGATCAATGATTCAGCTCGTATGGACTCTTTACAGCCAATCCATTGAAACCAAATTCAAGCGAAAGGGGGCCGCCCGGAACGCAGTGACATTCGCGGCGAATTTGTTAGCCGATTGGCCTCGGAATCTCTTTCAAATGCTGGATGTATTGATGGAAAAGCGCGACCCAGACACCAATCCATGTTTGTCTTGGGGGCCGCTCAGGGGAATCTATCGAGATCTGTTCAACCGCGGGAAGGTATTTGAGACGAAATCTGAAGAGGCATTCGTCCGGGAAGCATTCGAGCGGTACGTCACCGAGCGCCCTGAATATTGTCGATTAGCCGGCAACCCTGCGTTTAAGCATGAAGAACACAAAGGAAGATACATTACCCGCGCTGGGATGTGCCGGAGACTGGGCATCAGTACAGGTTTTGCCAAGCGGCTGATCGCTGAGGGAAAAGTCACTCTTGCTCAGGTGAGTACTCGAAGCGGGCGGATCGTGATTGACACGCAGCGATCTGAAGTAATGCAACTGTCCAAAGGTGCCCTGCATTCCAGTTCTTCTTGCGCGATGTTGATTGGAATTCCAAATCTAGTTCTTGCTGAACTCGGTCGTGCAGGCGATTTTGAACCTTATCATCTTGTGAAGCCCGTCGAACTCTACTATGAGGCAGATATCCAGGAATTTCTTGCCAAATTCCTTTCGCTGGTTCCAATGGAAAAGACAGGCTCACAAGCGCCTGGCGCAATCGTTTCCCTGGGCGATTTGATGTTGTCAAAGGTCGGAACGATCAAAATGAAGGCGGCGATCATCAGAGCCGTTTTAGCAGCAGAAATTCAGGTTTTAGGTTCGAAAGACGGTACGTTGCGCGGACTGCAGTTAAACAGCGAACAATGCAAAAGATACACTCATTATTGGACACCTCAGAAGACGGTCAGCAACACCAAAACTGAAGCTGCTCGCCTGCTCAGTTGTGATACAAGCGTCATCAGTGAACTCGTCAAACGCGGTCTTTTGAAGGGACACCACGACGGGCACCAAAAATCCTCAACTTTCAGAATCACTTTCGATTCGATTGAGGAGTTCCATCGGAGATTCACATTTTTGAGAGAATTGGGAATCAACTACGGTATTCCAGGCAAATCACTCGCGCCACGGTGTAATGCAAACGGCATCGACTTGTTCTACGTTCGCGCTGATGATGGAAGACGGCAGGCTTTCATCAGTAGTTCCGATCGCGAGCGAATCCTGGCCGCATTCGGTGTGGCTCTTCCATCGCTTTCATCGGGTATGTAAACCAGCCAATATTCTTTCATCGGAAGTGGGAAAAAACTTACACAATTCGAAGAATTGTTTTGTCAAGTAGTTGATTCTATTTAGCGAGAGCTTTCACCCACGATGGGACCGCACAAGCGGTCCTGAGAGATGGCCCGCCTTATACTTGATTTCATGCTTCGGACGTCGCTGCGCACCTTCCTCACCGCCCCTGCATTCATTGTCCTTGCAAGCAACCTCTTGCATGCACCAATCGCCTATGCATGGGGTAACGAAGGTCATCGTATTATCAATCGTTTGGCCGCTACAAATTTGCCTCCCGATGCTCCCGCATTCCTGCATTCCGAAGCAGCGATCGGCGAGATTGAATACCTCGGACCCGAGCCGGACCGCTGGCGCTCTCCGGCTGAACCTGAACTCAATGCGGCACAGGCTCCCGAGCATTTCATTGACTTCGAACTTGCTGATGCCCTTGGTCCCCTTCCCAGTCGTCGGCTCGACTTTGAGGCAAGGGTCTTCGCTGCCGGCCAACGTCCTGAAAAAATTGGCCTTCAACCCTGGGAGGCAACCGAGGTGTGGGAGCGGCTCAAAGCAGCGTTGCGCGAGTATCGGCATCTTACCGTAGCGCACCAGGACACGCATGCCGTCGAACAGGCGGCGATCTTTTATGCGGGCTGGCTAGGGCATTACGTGGGTGACGCATCGCAGCCACTGCACACCACGGTTCAATACAACGGCTGGACCGGGCCTAACCCCAATGGCTACACCACGGCTCATCAGATTCACTGGCAGTTTGAGGGGTCGTTTGTTGGAGCGAATCTGCATGCGTCCGACGTTCTGCCGCGCATGACTCCGGTCCACGCGATTGAGGGCGACGTTTTCGCCGAATACGTGGCTTACCTGCGGCGGACATCAAAGTACGTCGAAAAGGTGTACCAATTGGAGAAAATCGGCGGGTTTGAGGGACAGGGAACGCAGGAATCACGCGATTTCACTGCCGATCGGCTGGCTGCAGGCGCCAGTATGCTCCGCGATATGATCTATTCGGCTTGGCTCGAGAGCGGCAAACCTGTTCCCGATCCTTACGCTTCGGGAAACTGAGGACGCTGGCACCTCAGCAGTTCCGCTTGGCGTTCTTGTCTCCGAATTCTTCAAACAACCGAGACTTCCATGTGTCTCAGGCCTGCAAGCAGCGCGAGAAGGAGAATCTTGTAAAGTTGCATGGGATGACGCGGAATGTTGTCTCCGACATTGACGGCCCACGGAAAGTGGGTGAGCTTCAAAGGATGATTTGCAGCCGCTGCAGAATTCCTACCTCAAGCTAATATGGATTCCAAGAGTTGGCGCTTCGCTTAACAGATTGAAGAAGAGCCGCACCGCCGTATATGACGGCTGCGACAAGCAATACTGCCTTCATTCCAAATATAAAAGAGAGGTTTTGCGCCAAGCCTCCAGCGACTGCGCCCAGCATGTTCGCGCCAAAGGCACCACTTTGGCCATTGGAGCGGCGGAAACACTCAGTGAATATGATTCCGGCGAAAAAGAAGGGCACACAATAGGCAAAGCAGATAACAATGCCGACCATTGCTTGCGAACCCGGAATCCGATTCCAGGGTATGCCCCAGACAGCCAGCAGCGTCGTACACAGGCATGCGTAGTAGGTGCCCAGCTTGCCTGGACGCCGAAATTCTACATACACGTTCGATAAGAGCAGAACCACGAGAATGCCGCTTAATGCGATGCAATTCACCAGCCACGTTGTACCGAAATATAAAGCAAGACGAGTGACCAGATGGGTCTCCATCAGAAGGAATCCCGCCCCAAGCAGAAAGAACTGCCAAGTGCTTCTTTCTTTCGGCTTGAACAAAGGGCCAACCAAATAGAACGCGATAACCAGTATGACCGCGGACACCGCGTAATAGGTGCGAGGAATGAAATGTCCAGAGTGATAAACGTAAGGCCAGTCATCCGTTGTCGGCGGTGGGGCATTGTCGGTGGTAAGCGGGAATGCAGGAGGGTGAGAACTCAAGAACGCCAACTCCTGCGTGCCGACGCTCATTTCCCTCAGGTAGGGGGAATCAGATTCTACAAAAATGGTCGCGCTTAGCAGGCCCCCAATGTTATCGGCGTAATAGGTTAAAGGCGGGCGGGGAAAGATACCGCTCAACATAGCGTAGAATCGCTGCCCGATCCAGGTCCAAGGCGGCCTGACCTCAAATTTCAGAACAAGTATTCCATCCGAATTCAGCAGCCGTCTAGCTTCGCGAAACGATTCCTCAGTGTATACATAGTTATCCACTCGCATATTGCTGTAACCGGAGAACTCTGTGTGTGAGTCCAGCAACCCAAAGAGGATGACGTCATATTTTTCATGGCTCTGGCGCAGGAAGTTTCTGGCGTCGTTGGTGATCAGATGAACTTTTGGGGATGCATAAGGTTGTTCGGGATGCAGGCGCTTGCCCAGAGTTGAAATCAGCGGATCGATCTCGACCGCGTCGACTTGAGATGCCCCGTGCCGCAACGCGGCGGCAACATCGTTGCCGGCTCCTGAACCGATCACCAAAACACGATTTACACTCCTGGCAAATTGAAAAGGGCTGTCATAAGAACTGTTTTGATAGGCACTCGCCGGTTCAAGGCTCTTGGCTAGAAAATCCGGGCTCTCATTGGCAATCGTCATGTAGCCCTCATTGTTCACGTTGATGCTGTATTGCTGATTGCCGGTACTTATTACGGAAAGTTTCTGGTACGGGGACCAGTAGACCGAACTGTTGGTTGCGGGCTTCAGCGCCAGCAAGGTTATTGCTAACAATGCACAAGCCACGAGACCGGAGCGCCAAGAAAAAGGCTGGGCAAAGAGAATGAGAACGTAGGCTACGATGAACCAATACGACGGAGAAAGCCAAAAATGGGCGAGGATGGCGAGCAACCAGATTCCCGCCAAACTGCCCAGCAAATTAACCGAATATGCCCACACGGTATTGGACGCAGACTCAAGGTAATGCCCCACCCAGCGGCCCAAAGGAATCATGGCGATACATATGATCATCAGGAACAGGAAAACTGCGAGCAACGAAGACGCAAAAGCCTGGTAATACTCGTGCGGAGAGGCCTTAAACCCATGCCCCCAGAGCGCGGCATCAGGCGTGTATGAAAGAACCGACGACATATTCTTCAAAAAGTCGTGCCACTGATCCAATGGCAAGCTGATTGCAGTCACCAAAGTAGTAGTCGCTGCCAGACAGGGCAATAAGCTTCCGCGCTTCCTGGAACTGAAGCAGCCAACGCCGAAGCCCAGAAAACAAACAATCAGTGAAAGGTTCTGGAAAAAAGCAAAAACCTTCAACTCAGTGCCGAGCCAGCGAATTAGAACAATCTCCAAATAAAGGGCTGCTGTGCTTACCAGCAGTAGCCGCCACATGGATGACGGCCGTACCAATACCTGCGCTTCCTGAGTTGGTTTCGAGGATGTCATTAGTGTCACGAGGGCGCTCCTTGATTCACGCTTCAGACTCAGTGAACCATCTTGCTTGGAAAGCATCGGATGGATTTACGACTCAACTTTGGTATACCGGCGATTGTACCCACAGTTCAGAGAATGCCCCAGTCGGATTCCGCACACTGGTCTCGAGAGAGTACCGTGTTTAGGAATGGACGGCATACGCGACAGCTTTCCGCATAGGTGAAAGATCTCTGTATTGTTGGGTATGCGCTGGATTGAGGTTATCAAAGGCCCCAGAGCCACGCGAACGCTCGCCCGCCCGCTCTCTCTTGACGGAGAGTTTCCGCGCAGCCCTTTGCAAAGTGCGCTCACCGAATCCGCTTTGCTTCACCAATTCCTTTTGCACCTTGGGGCCAGATTCCGGATCCTGCTCAGATGGTGAATCCCAGAGCATCGCTGTGCGGGCCAAGATCGTCTTTAACCTGCACCATCGCACGGCTGTTTCGATTCGTCTGGCGCGGTTCCGGCAAGCAACTGTTGGCTTTAGTCGACGGCCAGGCTCCCCGCAGGTCCAGATGAGTTTCAGCGGCGGCCTGCCAGGTCGTCCTGACCCGGTTGGTGGGCGTGCTCCTCACGGTTGCGGACTCAATGGCTATCTTGAATCTTTTTCAATGCGCTCCGACTTCCATTTGGCGCAATCCAGTGAGCCGTCTCGTCTCCAGTTCGTGGCGATAAAACATATTGAAGGTGTCGAACGGGATTAGGCGTTTGCCGTCAGGGTGGGCAATGTGAATGCAGTTTTTCTTGACGCTGCGCACGTCGAAGGCTACGGCGGAGCGTTAGGCTCCGGCGAAAGATGCGAGACGCGCACCCGCGGGCCATAGTACGGGGCGACTCACGATGATTCCGAGCAGTGCGAAAAGAAAAGAGAATCTCGTAGAGTTACGCGGGATGTCACGGAATGCCGTCTCCGAAGATAGGTCTGTTCCTGCGATTCTACAACTGCGCTTCATCCCGGACCGATGCGCGTGTCGGGTTGAAGCTGTTGCCGGAAGCAGCATCGCATGTGCGCGACATTAAAACACCATTCAACTTTGACCCGCCGGTTTCGCCGGAGGAGATACGCGAGGTGTCCTTGCAGTTTGTGCGCAAGATCAGCGGATTCGTGAAATCTTCGAAGGCCCATGCAGCGCATTCCTAGGGGCAATCGATGAAGTAACCGTCTCCGCAACCCGAACAGATTTCCTGAGAAAGTGCGGCCGGTTGAAATTCGCATACAATGAAGCGACGTGAAGGAGATCGCTGAAGAAATCACGAGGGACGGCGACGATGATTCCGCCCCGCTTGCGGCGTGGGTGATTCGCTGCTGGCAGCGGGGGCCGCGGATCTGGCCGACGCGGCTGGTGGGTCCGCCGCCGGGGTTGATTCCGATCGCGTTTTTTTGTTGGCTGCTGGCGGCCCTGCTTGTCGTGCCGCTGTGGATGCAACTGAAGCACGGCGTGGCCTTTGATTTTGTCTACGTCTACGGTGTGGGGCAGATTTTGAATCACAATCCCGCCCCGAGCATTTATGACTACCATCTGCAACTGAAGACATTCAATGCGATCTCTGCGCTGCACAAGGGAGCGTATGGGCCTAGTCCATATCCGCCGTTTGTGGCGCTGTTTTTCAGCCTGTTTGCGCGGCTGCCGTTTATCGAAGCGTACCTGGTGTGGATGGCTATCTCGCTGGCTCTCTATTGGACCGGTGTGACGATCACACTGCGGGATGCACTGCCGCGGGAGGGTGCGAAGCAGGCTCTGATCCTGTGCGTTGCGCTGGCGTTCCCGGCGTTTGTGCTGAGCAACCTGGTCAATGGGCAACTGGCATCGGTGGCAGTGGCGAGCGTCGCGGCGGCCATTGCGCTGGAGAGGCGCGAGCGATGGTTCGCGGGCGGGCTGGTGCTGTCGTTGATGTGTTACAAGCCCACTCTTCTGGTGCTGGTGGTACCGATGCTACTGCTTACGCGGCGCTTTAAGATGCTGGCGGGGTTTGCGACGGGCGGCGCGGCGCTGGCCGCTGCGGCCACTGCGATTTGTGGTGTACGGGTTTGGCCGGCATACGTGGAGATTGTGCGACTCATCGGGCAGATTTCGCGAATGGGCGGAAACTTCGAACTGCGGCGGTGGCAGTTTGTGGATTTCAATTCGCTATCGTACGCGATGCGCGGAGGAAGATCGTGGGCGGGGCTGGCGGTGCTTGGCGTAGTGCTGACGGCGAGCCTAGTGTGGCTGGTGCGGCTGCTGTGGCAGTCGGCGGCTGCTGGCGCGCGTCCGGAGAAGGACTTGGTGTGGGCGCTGACCCTGACTTGGACGCTGCTGGTGAATGTATATGTGCCAATTTATGACACATCGCTGCTGGCCGTGGGCGTGGTTTTGACGCTCGGTGCGATGCGGGCGCTCGAGTGGAAACGCGCGGCGGAGTGGTTTGGCGCGCTGGGGCTGGGAATCTTCGGCGTGGGATGGGTGACCGAGGCGGTTGCGAGGCGCTTTGGCCTGCAGCCGCTGACGCTGGCGATTGCGCTACTGGGCGTGGCCCAGAATCTCGCTCTCAGAAATGCGCTGCGGAGCAGTGCGGCAAAGCGGGATGCGGCGCTGCCAGCCGCGTAGTCGATGCGAGAGCGCAGTGGCGCGGAATGAAATGGGGAATGGGAGGGAGCGAAACGAGGAGGGGCGGCGAGGGTGGCCTGGGAAGATCCTCGGGCCGCTGCCGGGATGGAAGTCGATCCACAATTCGCCCTTGGGCGTTCCAAAGCACAGGCCAATCTGGAGGGGAGCAGGGTCGCGACAATAGTGACGGCCCATAGTGGCGTACCTTGGCGAGTCGATTCTTTTGTTGCCACCAACTATCAAGCGTCACGCCAGAGGGGAGGGCCTCTTGGATCGCGCTTTTTCAGTCTCCGGCTTCAGCAGAAGCCAGAACCGGAACCCGGCGCAGCAATGCGGTGAGAATGAGCGTCAGCAGCAGGACCATCGGGATGGCCGTCACGAGCCATGCAGCAAGGGCTTCACCGGCCAGGCTTCCGGAGGCCCAGATGAGCTTCAGCGGCGAAGCGTGAGTGAGCATTCCGGCATTCATTGCGGGGTGCGTGCTCGAAGAAAACAGCCATGCGCCGAGACGCACAAACGGGAAGATGAGCGCGACCTGTAAGGGCATGGCAGCGTAGTTGGCGGCCTGAATCGCAGGCATATTCAGCCGCAGACTGAGCGCGACTACAAGGCACAAAGCAGTTGGAATTCCGATTACCGGGATGCAGCCGATGGCGAACCCCAGGGCGAGCGTCAGCGCGAGGCGCTGCGGCGAGATGCCCTGCCGCAACCACGTCTCCGCTTTCTGTCGCATCGCTGTGAGTGATCTGCTCATTTCAATCCTTACGCTATCGGTACGAAACCTGTTCTCAAATAGATGTTGCGTAAATGTTCGGTGAACGGTACCAAATTTTGCATCAACTCATAGTCTGGTACAGCTTCAGGAAGCCTGCAGTGACCTCAATCATTCAAGGATAGGCGCAGTTCAGCCGCGTACCCACCTCCACTTTTGACGCAGTCAGACGCTCCAAAGTGGCACGATCCCGTGAATTTAAGTTCTTTTGTGACGCTTGTCCGTTATCTAGGTAACCGCAGAAGCCCGCGTTTGCGCATGGAAGCCAGCACCTGTTCAACTTTCCAGTCCAGAGCCGCCGTTCCGTCTATAACCAGATCGGCATGGGCTGCGGAGGGCCGCACAAAGGCAATGCTCGAGGGGCGGACGGTCGCCTCATATTGGCGGCGCACCGACTCTGGCGTGCGCCCGCGCTCAATCGTGTCCCGTCGCATGCGCCGGTCGAAGCAGACCTCATCCGGTGTGTCCAGATAGACGCGCAATTGGTAGAGAGGCAGCAGTTCCGGGTAATAGAGTGCGAACAGTCCCTCCACCAACACAAACGCGCTGGCCTGCAAGGTCTCGATGTGATCTGGAATGCGAATATGGTGAGAAAAATCGTAAAGCGGTCGCTCGATGGTCTCCCCACGCGAGAGTGCGGCAACGTGCGCGGCGAGCAGAGAACTCTCAATCAGCGCGGGATCGTCGAAGTTCTCTTTTGCCCGCTCGGCCGGGGGCAAGTGTGAGAGGTCGAAATAGTAGTTGTCGAGAGGGAAGTGAATGCCGTCGAGTTCGCGGGCCAGCTCCGCCGCCAGCGTTGTTTTGCCGGAACCGGAAGCGCCGGCGATGCCGATGACTTGCGGCGGAAACGGCAGTCGAGGTGTGGCCGCCACTGCTGAATACGTGTCCTCGCTCACGATTCTGCATCCACCAGCGCTGCGATCCACATGGCCAGGCGCTCCAGCAAGTCAGCCAGCTTTCGTTCCACTTGTTTACCGGTCTCGAAGACCTCGGCGTGGCTGAGAGGGGTGTCGCTGAGACCGGAGGCAAGATTCGTGACGCAAGAGATGCCGAGTACTTCGATGCCCATATGTCTGGCGACGATTGTCTCCGGCACTGTTGACATGCCGACCAGGGTTGCGCCCAAGGCGCGAAAGGCACGAATCTCCGCCGGCGTTTCGAAGCTGGGTCCGCTGACGGCAAGGTAGACGCCCTCTTCGAGCGCCTGCCCCTCAAGCTCTGTAATCTGGATGGCCACCTGGCGTAGTCGCTTTGAATAGGCCTCCGACATATCAAAGAAACGCAGGCCGCTGTTGGGCTGGTCGAAGGCGAAGCGGGGATCATTGGGACCGACCAGCGGATTCCAGCCCATCATGTTGATGTGGTCGGCGATGAGAACAAGCTGCCCGATCTTGTATCCCTCTGCAATGCCACCGGCGGCATTGGTGAGAATGACAGCACGCACGCCCAGAGCGCCCAGGACGCGCATGGGAAAGGTGACGTCCTTCAGCGAATAGCCCTCGTAAAAGTGCACGCGGCCCTGCATGACCACCACGGGTGCTCCCCCGAGTATGCCTGCAACCAGACGGCCGGAATGACCCTCTACCGTAGACGTGGGAAAGTGCGGAATTGATTCGTAGGGAACAACGATCTGATCATGCACCGCTTCGGCCGCGGCGCCCAATCCGGAGCCGAGCACGATCCCCAGGTGTGGCCGCAGCCTGCCGATCTTCGAACGCAGATATTGTGCAGCCTCTGAAACGTCATCAAAGTAGCTCATAGCTTGTACCGATAAGTCCGTTCCTGCGATTCTACAACTGTGCTTTATCCGGCCTCAGTTTGCATGCCAGGTTGAAGCACGGTCCGAAGCTCGTGCTGGAGGCAGCATCATGTGCCGTAATATCAAAACGCTATTCAACTTCGATCCGCCGGTGACGCCGGAAGAGATTCGCGCTGCGTCGCTGCAATTTGTTCGCAAGATTAGCGGGTTCACCAAACCTTCCAAAGCCAACGAAGCAGCGTTCAACTCTGCTGTCGAAGATGTCGCCGACCTCTGTGCGCGCCTCCTTGCCTCGCTTGAGACAAATGCCCCGGCGCGCACTCGCGAAGAGGAAGCGGCCAAGGCCCGTCTTCGCAATGCGCAAAGATTTCCTGAGAAAGCGACTCCATGAAAGAGATCGTTGCCGTCATCTTTGGACTTGGTCTACTCTGCAACGCGCTGCTTTTTGTGCCGCAGGTTGTCGCCGTCTGGCGCAAAAAAACGGATGAAGGGATCTCATTGATCACGTTTGGCGGATTCAGCGTGCTGCAGATAATCGGCGTCGTGCATGGGGTTTATCAGCGCGATCCGTCGCTGATCCTGGGCATGGCGGCAAGCTTCTTGAGCTGCGGTACGGTTACGGCGCTGACGGTCTTCTATCGGCTGCGAAGGATAAAGGCTGCGAGCTGACAAATAAGGGCTGCGAGCTGACAAATGGGTGTAAGTTAACTCACGCTTACAAGATCTAGCAAAGGCGGCTTGGTTCTCTGCCTTTCGTTCTTGTTCTTAATGTCCTTCCCATCTGCAAATTGCATCTAATCCATTGTTCGATCGTCGCTCGACCGGAGGTCCTCGATGCTCAGGACTCGGTTCTTCACGTTTGCAACTCTTCTGGCTGCGGCGGTTGCCGGCGCTGCGCAAACTCCCATCGACATCGTCAGGCAGGCGGTTCAGACGGAACTCAAAGCCAGCGACGATGACCACTCCCATTGGATTTACTTCGAAGTCGACCAGCAACCGAGCAAGACGGTGAAGCAGTGGGTCGCCGAAACTCGCTTGGGGGGTCTCGATCGCGTCGTCGAGCGTAATGGGCAAGCGCTCGCGGAATCGCAGCAGCGCCAGGAAATGAATGCATTCATCAATGATCCGCGCGCGCAAGCCAAGGCGCGCAAGAGCGGCCAGCACGACGACGACCAGGCTGCCGAACTTCTCAAGATTCTGCCCGACGCATTCATCTGGACAAGGGCGGGCGAAAAGGGAAGCAATGTCCTGCTTCACTTCAAGCCCGATCCGCAGTTTCGTCCTCCGGATCTCGAGGCTCGCGTCTTTGCGGCGATGGAAGGAGACATGGCGATCGACCGCGAACAGCATCGCATCGTCAGCCTGAAGGGGCGGCTCATCCACGACGTCAAGATTGCGTATGGCCTGCTGGGGGACCTCAAGGCTGGCGGGACGTTCGATGTAGAGCGGCGCGAACTCTCTCCTGACATCTGGCAGATCACGGAAACCCACGTTCACATCGAGGGCCATGCGCTCATATTCAAAACGATCTCGGAAGAGGAGGACGACGTAAAGACACACTTCGAGCAGATCGCGGGTACCACGTCGTTACAGGAAGCGCAGTCGGACCTGCTCCATCAGAGCCCGGATCCCGCTCGGGATCAGGCTTCGCATCGAACACGGTAGCGTTCGCGCTGTGTATTGAACGCAGGGTTATTGCGAAGCTGCTAGCGTTGTTGATGTTACAGGTACGGCGCTCTTGATTGCAGGCTTTGAGATTGATCGGCTGCCGCATGCGGAGGGCACATTTGCCATCTGCTCAAGGAACACATGATAACCGGGCCAGCCAGGCCGAAGCGTGGACCAGTAACTGGACTTGGTCAGAAGCGGCCGTTTCTGAATAACAAGCTGATTCTCAAGAATATTCACGCCGCAAAGAAGGTTGTTCTCCGGCTGCAGAATCGTCTTGTCGGGATCGTGCTCGGGCAGGTTCTTGTCGGCGTTCCAATCGAAGTTGCATCCGTAGCGCCTGGCGTCCTCGTAGGTCAGTTGCAGCAGGCCTTCGCTGCGCACCATGCGGTGACTGACGCTATCGACGACCGCTACCTGGGGCTCGGTGTGCTGCACATTAGAGGTTGCTTTAAGTCCGGCTTCCGCGCCTGAGAGTGCCTGGAAGAAGTAGGCCCAGAATTGGCGTCGATCCACATCCTTCATGGAACTGAAGCGCGGGCAGAATGGCTTCACATTGCTTGCCGTTTTGGGCGCAAGCAGATCGGCAGGCAGAGCTTTTTC
>Ga0209004_1000070_pt1 | contig 28635 bp, 29 predicted proteins | sample TexAe_RefH0_M1_FD_187948 | JGI IMG/M metagenome (GOLD analysis project Ga0209004, IMG submission 187948) | Forest soil microbial communities from Davy Crockett National Forest, Groveton, Texas, USA - Texas A ecozone_RefH0_M1 (SPAdes) (version 2) | ecosystem: Environmental > Terrestrial > Soil >... | reverse complement strand
CTTCGACCTTTGAGCTGGCTCGGAACCTTGCGCTGGCAGGCGCCGACCCGATCCGCATCGCGCAGCAGGTGTATTTCTCCATGCCGATGTCGAAGCTGCTGCTGCAGGGCGCGGCGCTCAACAATCTGCATCGCGAGGGGCGCCTGGCGTGGCTGTGGATCACGCACCAGGACATGGTGCGCAGTTGTGCGCTTGAAGAGGACTGCGAGGGCATTGTGAACTACGCGCTGTCGATTGCGGAGGTAGAAGCAGCCGCATTTTTGCGCGAATTGCCGGAAGATCGTATTGGCGTGAGCCTGCGCAGCAAGGGAAAAATCAACGTGGCTGCTATCGCAGAGAAGCTCGACGGCGGGGGGCATGAGAATGCGTCAGGCTGCACGCTGGCCGGTCCATTGGTCCGAGCACGCGAGCAGATCCTTTGCGAACTGCGTTCTGCACTGGCGGGGTTGGCGGCGGAACCGGGTTGAGAATCGAGGCGAATCTGTTAGCCTAGCTTCTGTCTGGAACGCGGTTTGCACTCTGCGTTTTTGTCTTGATTTTTAAGGCGTGAATCACTTAGAGCAGTTTCGGAATACGGGTAGACTTTTAAGCCTAGTGAAAGGTGGCTTTTTCTTTGATTAGAAGCCACTTAAGTGTGTGCCTTCGGTCTACACCGATTTCGAAAGTGCTATAGCCCTGGCCAGTGGGACCCCCCAATTCCCGGAGGTAGGCCGGAAGGCTGGATTAAGGCCGTTTCGCAGGTTTCAGTACCTACGGGCGGCTGCAACGCCGGCCTGGAGAATTGCTGGAAGTGGAGACTCAACTGGAAACAGTTGCACCGGATTCACCTGATAGCCGACGCATGCGCCTGCCCAATTGGGCGACTGTTTGCGAAGCCGCGGTCTTCGTGGTCTTCAGCGCCTTCTTTATCCTTTACGGAGTTGTGCCTCTCCTCGGCGGAGACGGCCTTGGCCTGGTGGGTGCCGACGAGCCGCGCTATGCGCAGATTGCGCATGAGATGCTGGTGCGCTTCGATGGGGCACATACGCTGGCTGACCGCCTGAGCGCCTGCGTAACGCCCTACCTTTACGGACATCCCTGGCTTGAAAAGCCCGCCCTGTACTACTGGCGCGCGATGTTCGTCTTCCAGGAATTCGGAGTTCATGACTGGAGCGCACGCCTGCCCTCGGCGAGCTTCGCCTTCATTATGGTGGCGCTCATCTATCTGCATATGCGGCGCTTCCGGCCCGGAGGCCATCTTGACGCCGCCCTGATCACCGTAGCCTGCGCGGGCATCATTGGCTTTTCACGCGGCGCCTCGACGGACATGCAGATGGCCGCCCCGCTCTCGATCGGACTGCTCGGCTGGTACGCCTGGTATGAGACCAACTCGAAGTTCTGGCTGTTCGACATCTACTTCTTTACCGGGGTGGCCACACTGGCCAAGGGCCCGGTAGCGCCGCTGCTGGCCATCATCATCGTTTGTGCGTTTGCGTTTCTACGCAAGGAGTGGTCGATTGTGCAGCGGTCGGTATGGTGGCCGGGGATTGCGCTCTACTTCGCCATCACGCTGCCGTGGTTCATCGCCGTCCAGCATCAGAACCCAACCTTCTTCCGCGAGTTCTTTCTCGAACATAATCTGGAGCGCTTCGCCACCAACCGCTACCAGCACTCGCAGCCCTTCTGGTACTACTTCGTCGTGGTGCTGCTGGCGGTGATGCCATGGACTGTGATCGCGATGCGAGCGCTGGTTGACGGTGTGCAGACCTCGGTGGCGGAGTGGAGACTGCGCCGTCTGAACTCGAAGAAGCGCGCACCCAATCGGCCTGGCGACGCTTTCCCTGAGTTTCTCGTTCTCTGGGCGATCATCCCCGTCGTCTTCTTCTCGTTCTCGCAATCCAAACTGCCCGGCTACATTCTGCCTTCAATTCCGCCCATCACGATTCTTACCGGCGACTATCTCTTCCGCCGCCGGCAGTTGGGGTTGCACCGCTGGGAACTGTTGGGGCACGCCGCCTTGTGCGGGGTGATGGCGATGTTTGCCCTGCTGCTGCCATGGTTTGTGAATCATGGGCCGGAGACGCCGCCGACGCGCGCCCTGGTGGTGGCCGTTTTGGCCTCGGCTGGAGCGGCAATGCTAATCGTTGTTGTTGTGAAAGGCTACGGCGTGGCCCGGTTGCGGCTGGCGACCACAGGCGTGCTGGTGGTGCTGGTCTTTTTTCTGTATGGCGTGGGGCCGGTTTTCGGCATCCCGGAGATCGCTTCAACCAAGCGGGCAATTCACTTGCTCGATAAGTCCTACTCGGCGCGTCCCTTGGCAGACCGGCTATCACTGCTGGCGCCCCCCGACGAGACGGTTGCCGTGTTTCGCGTCCGGCGCGATGTGGAGTACGGCCTGGCCTTCTATCGCAATCGCGAAGTCGTGAATTATGAAGACACCGGCGTGCCCGAAGAGGAGCATCTGCTGGTGGCGCGCGTAACGGGCCGCCGCGGCGTGGATCTGCACACCCCGGCTGCGCTGCAGGAGTATCTTGAAGGCCGTCACTACGAGGAAATCCTCAGCTGGCCCGAACAGGGACTTGAGGTCTACCTTGTGGGCGCCAGGTAGATTCTGGTTTCCCCAGACAACGTTCGGGCATTGTGTAACTTGCAGGAAACCAGTGAATCGTGGCACAGTGACCGGAAGGCCTGTTGGCGCCGTACGCCGTTGTAGGCGCACGTTGGCTCATTGGCCGTATTGCCGACGCCGGCCGCAAGCTGGCTGCGTCAAAACAAGGGAAACATGGCAGCTGGCGTGACCATCGAGATCCTCGATCTTCGACATTTTGCCGCGCCGGTGCTGCGCCCCGTTCTCGACGCTGAAGGCGAGTTGTGGAGCAAGCGGCTGCACTGGGACTACCGTGCCTCTGCCCGCCTGCTGATGCAGTATCTCGACAACCATCTGCTGCCCGGCTATGCCGCGCTTGAGGCCGGACAGGTGACCGGCTATGCCTTCTGCGTATACGAAGAGACGAAGGCCGTGATCGGCGATGTCTTCGCGCTGCCCGGGCAAAATCCTGAAATGGTGACTGCAGATGGAACGACGGAGCCTGCGCGGGAGATCGAAACAACGTTGTTGCGGCACCTGTTTGAGACGCTGCTGAATTCGCCTAACGTGGAGCGGATTGAATCGCAACTGCTGCTTCATCCCTCCGGCACCCATTCCGCAATCTTTCGTGCATCAGGATTCGAGATTTTTCGCAGGCACTTTATGGTCCAGCAACTCGCGGGACATTGGAGCAGCCCCCGAGTCGATCTGCCGGCTGAACTGGAACTGAGGCCGTGGCGCGATGAAGACCTGAGTGCCGCCGCCCGTCTCATCGCCACCGCCTATAACGGCCATCCCGATAGCCTCATCAATGACCAGTACCGTTCGGTACACGGATCGATGCGGTTCCTGCACAATATCGTGCGCTACTCCGGATGTGGAGTTTTCTCCGCGCAAGTCTCGCACGTGGTGGTGGAGCGCAGCAGCCGCGAACTGGCCGCGCTGGTGCTGGGTTCGCGAGTCAGTCCGCAAAGCGGTCACATCACGCAACTGTGTGTGCATCCCACCTATCGGCGGCATGGACTTGCGCGCATGCTGCTTTCGGTTGCGGCGGCGCATTTCATGCGCCAGGGCGTGAGCGAGATTTCGCTTACCGTAACCGAGATGAATGCCAACGCGATCGAGTTGTACAAGAGTGAAGGCTACGAGTGCACGCATCGGTTCGACGCGGCGGTGTGGGAGCGGGACAGCGTAGCGTAGTTTGTCGCGCAGTTACCGTGCAATCAGGTACATCACCCAGCTGAGCACGATAGCTGAACCCACGAATAACGCGAAGCAATAGAGGCCGTAGCGGAACATGCGCTGCGGCGTTTCGCGTTGCGTGATGCCGAATACCGTCGACGCGAAGGTCGCGAACAGTAGCACTGCCGCGAAATGAGAGGGGCTGAACATTAGAGCTTCCTCCCGGTGCGGATGTTGTGCGCATCGACGGCGGCGATGATGTTCAGCAGGCCTGCAACGACAATGAAGCGCGTACCCCAGTCGGCTACGGTGAGTTGAACCGAATCGGCGCCGAGGCCCAGGGCGCGGCCCACAACGTAGAGCAATCCGCTGCCGAGGTCGCCCGCCAGGCCAAGCATTTCCAGGATGTCGTGAGCATTGGCGTAAATGCGTCCCTGCATCGCCAGGCCAAGCGCGAACATGCATACGATGGAAATCGCGAGCAGCGTGCCGCGCCCCCACTTGCGCAAAAGAAAATGTCCCGCGCCGGGGACGAGCCAACCTGCAATCAAGGGAAGAAAGACGAACCCGCCCTGAGCGCTCTTCGGCGCAACGGCGTTCTTGTTTTCAGCTTCTGCCATTCCTTTTTGACTATATCGCATTAGAGCTAGGCAGTAGGGAATAGGGAGTAGGGAGTAACAAACGCTTTGGGCGGAGCTTCCGTGTCCAACATCACGGATGAATGTTCCCATTTTTCTTTAGTGTTCTCCGCATAGAGGAAAGAAGCATCGCTACGGACAGCAGCAACAAGGGATCATTCAAGAATCTCGTGATTTGGCAACGGGCGGTGGAATTGAGTCTTGCCATTTATAAGCTCACTGAATCGTTCCCGCCGTCCGAAAGATTCGGCCTGACGAATCAACTTCGCCGTGCTTCTGTATCGGTTGCCAGCAACATTGCTGAGGGTTATGGCAAATCGACAAAAGGCGAGTACATTCTTTTCCTCGGTCACTCGCGAGGATCGAACTGCGAATTGCAGACGCAACTCGTGATTGCAGCGGGTCTGCGAATGGGAAATGAATTTGAGTTGAAACGGGCGGAGGACCTCGCCCAGGAAGTCGGCCGCATGCTGGTTGCGCTCATGAAGCGACTGCGGGGCTAGAGCGGAACACGAGCAACAGTGCCGAATTTGGAGGAGTTCAGGGTGGCTTTTTCTTGATGAAAAAGCCCCTTGACCGGCGTGCCCTTGGGGTACATCTGCTCGGATTCCGTAGTGATCGCTTTTGCTCTTTACTCCCTACTCCCTGCTTTTTACTCCGTACTGCCTAAATTCTCACCAGTTCGCGCTGGATTTTGCCGGTGACCCAGGCTTTGCCGGGGGCGGTGATCATGTCGATTTCACTGCGGACGCCGAACTCTGGGAGGTAGATGCCGGGCTCGACGGAGAAGCAGGTGTTGGGAAGGATCTGGCGGACGTCGTGAGTCTCGAGGTTGTCGAGGTGTGCGCCGGGTCCGTGAATTTCGTGGGCGATGTTGTGGCCGGTACGGTGGGTGAACCAGTCGGCGAAACCGGCGGCACGGATGACTGCGCGTGAGGCGTCGTCAGCCTCGAAGCCGGAGATCGGGCGGCCCGCGGCGAAGGCTTCTTCGACCGTTGCAATGGCGGCATCGCGGGCGTTGCGGACGGTCTCGAAGACGCGCTGTTCGCGTTCGCTGGGTTCGCGACCGACGACGCCGGTCCAGGTGATGTCGTAGAAGATGCTGTCGGCATCATCGACGCGGCCCCAGATGTCGATCAGCAGGAAGTCGCCTTCCTTGATCTCGGCGGTGCGCTCGGCGGTGGGCTCGTAGTGCGAGTCAGAGCAGTTGGCGTTCACGCTGACGTTGGGGCCGTTTTCCCAGACGAGATTGGCGCGTTTCATGCCTTCGCTCAACCACTGCACCATGTCAAACTCGGTGACCTTGCCAGTTTTGCCTTTCGCGGGACGCAGGCGGCGGCCGATTTCCTTCCACCCCCCTCCGAGGATTTCGTCGATGGCTTTTTGCGCCACGGTGTGACTTGCGATCTGCTTTTCACTGAGCACGGCTTCGAACTGGCTGACGAGATCGGCGGAGCTGACGATTTCCTTCCCGATGCTGCGCAGGAATTCCACTGTGCCGGCGTCGACCATGGAGACGTACATGATGGCGTTGTCGGGCGAGTACTGCATGGCGATGCGTTGCGCCCTGCCGAGCATGGCTTCGAGGCCGGCAGCCAGCTCCTGCCAGCTTGAATAGAGTCCTTTTGACCCTGGGAGCGAGTCGAGCCTTCCCTGCTCGATGCGATGCATCAGTTTGCGCGGCTCGCCGGTGGCGGGCACGAAGTAGTACCAGCGCCGCGTAATGTGCGCCTTTGGATCGAGGCCAAGGATGCGCTCGCCGATGGGGTCGCGGTGATGATGGTCGTAGAAGAGCCAGCCGTCGTAGCCGGCCTCGCGCAGTGCCGATTGAATCGCGTCGAGGTTCATAGGGGAGATTTTAGTGCCTGGGACGGGTCAGGAGGCAGGGATCAGGGGAATCAGGGATTAGGGAACAGGGAACAGGGATTAGGAACAGGGGAACCTTTGGCGTTGGAGGGTTGCCGTGCTCTCCTGCAGCGGCGGATTCAGGGTCGTACAAGGGTGCCATCGAAGGGAAGAAACTCGAAGCGGTTGCGTCCGCTCTGCTTGGCGAGGTAGAGGGCGCGATCTGCGGTTCTTAGCAGGGCAGCTGCCGACTGGTGGGAGGATCCATGGAATGTAGAAATGCCAATGCTGACGGTCACAATGCGTGAAGGCGTTGAGGGATGACTCAGGCTGAGGCAGGCAATACTCTGTCGCAGCATTTCAACTGCGTAGAGAGCGCCGTCGTGATCGGTTGCGGGCAGGATCACCGAGAATTCCTCACCGCCGTAACGGGCCACAAAATCGGTGACGCGAGGCAGTGCCGAACGCACTGCACCGGCAATCCGAATGAGGCATTCATCTCCGGCTTGGTGTCCTCTGGTGTCGTTGATCTGCTTGAAGTGATCTACATCGATCATGAGCAGAGACACAGGCGCCTTTGTGCGCCGGGCTGCGGCGAACTCGCGATCCAAGACTTTGTCGAACGCGCGGCGGTTGGCAACGCCAGTCAGACCGTCAATTCCAACCAATCTCTCGAGGTTCATCTTCGAGGCGAGAAGTGACTCTTCGGTTTCGAGTCCGCGGCTTTGAGAGAGGATGCTCAAAGCACCGTATCCCGCAATGGCCAAGACCACAGCGGCCGAGCCGATATAGAAATGCGAACGGGATGCAAGGATGCCAACGAAGACCAGAGCGATGGTCAAAAAGATTGGACTGCCGGTTCGAACTGTGCGGATAAGGACGGGCGACAGCGGTCTTGCAAGGCGTTGCTGCGCCGTGAGGACAAGCACGAAGAGGATGACATAGGGAGTGGAAATGAGCAGATCAAGCCAGATGTAGTCGTGACGGAGCAGGATCCGGTTATGGATTGCGGGCAAAAAGACATCGATCCAGAGGAAGATGGACAAAATGCGAAACAAGCGACATTCGTGCAACTCATGCGAGGCGAGCCAGCGCAGGGTGGCGGCAGCGGCGAGAAAGCAATCGATTCCGTCGAACAGCCGCATGATGAGAACGGCGTCGGCGGGATTGCGGCTGCCGTTTGTTGCCAAGAGCGTGGAGATCTGCAGATAGAGTACAGCTCCGATTGCGGCGGACAGGAGCGCATTGATGGTGCGCGCAAAGCCCAGGATGCGACGGTCGTTCTGTATCGACACGGCTGCCAGCAATGGCACGTTATAGAGCATCGAGAACAGAATCTGAAGTCGCGGCACATAGTTGAAAACAGGGGTGTTCGTGATCTCGTTCGCAAAGTCGAGGCTCATGGCCGTCGCGTGGAACAGGATGGAGGCGACAAGGAGGAACCATAGAGTCCGCGCGGGGTAAGCAGCCTTCTGCGAGGCACGAAGCGAAACAGCTGCAGCAGCAAGTTCGGCCAGGACAATGCAGAGGGTCGAAAGGGGATCGAGCCGATCGGGCAAGCAGGTGGCGACAATTCCATGAAACAGGAGACATGCAGGTACGATCGCCCACATGGATAGTCGTATCGAGTTTTGCTGAACTGCCAACACTGCGCTGGATCTTCCGAGCACGAGGCCAAAATTTAATCGATGCAGGCAGATTATTTCATCGCTTTTTCCTGAGCGGAATCACGCAAAGGTCTCATGCCGGTAACCTATTGAATGGAAAACAGATGCCGGTCAGCTGGGGTTTGCCCGCATGTCTGGTGGTGCGTAATTTTTGAATTCCCACGCCTTCTCATTTCCACGCCTTCTCCAAGTCCCCGGTCATCATCGCGCGCGAAGTCGTATTCACGCGCCGAGGTGAGGCTCTGTAGAGCTTTGCGAGAAAAGCAACCGCAGATCGCTCGGCTGCTGCTCGGGATGACCGTTCTGGTCGTGGGCGAGAATTTGCTGTAAACGGGATGACAGCTTCGATGAGGGGAGCAGAGGAGTGAGACTGCGGCGCCGGGGTTACAGCGCCGCTAGAGCATCGGCCTGGGAGGGGAAGAGGCCGGCGTACTTCGTGATGCCCACCATGGTGAAGACCTTGGTGAAGTGGGGCGAGAGGCCGAAGGCGTAGACCTTCTGGCCGGAATTCGCGGCCTCGATGAGCATCTGGATGACGAGGGCGATGCCGCTGGAATTGATATAGTCGACCTTGGTGAAGTCGAGCAGCACAAGCTTGGCGGTCTCCTTGGGCAGCGCCTGGTAGCTGCCAAGCACCGCCTCTTTCGAGGTGCTGGCGATGTCGCCCTCAAAGCGGAGGGCGGTGACGTTATGTCCTGCTGGGGATGTCAACTGGTCTACGCGCGCTTTTGTTTCGCTCTGCACGATCTCGTGTCTCCGTATTAATCGGTTAATCCGCTACTGCATCCAGACGAATGACCAGCCTCACATAGCTGCTCTTGCCATTCGAGCCTTTTACCCATTCGGCCTCGTCAACCAGCGCCTGGATGAGGAACATTCCCATGCCCCGGGGATCCTCTTCACCATGAATCTTCTTATCGATGTCAGGCTTGGGGGGAACGGTCTTCAGACCCTTGCCGTCATCGATCACTTTTACCTCAAGGGCGTTAATGCCAGCTGAAAGCACTACGTCAACTGAGAGGTCATCGTTCAATTTATTGCCATGTTCGATTGCGTTGATGCAGGCCTCAGCCACGGCCGTCTTTAGATCCTCGACGCGATCTTCACGGAAACCCATCAGCTTGGCCACAGCGGCAGCGGTGCTCATAGCCACTTTTTCGTAGCCGAGCTGCGAAGGCAGCCGCACCTCCACTGATGTGGATTTCACCTTTCTCATGCCGGTATCTCCGTGCCCTCTGCGCACCGGCACAACGCCAATGCGGTCATGTCGTCGCTTTGCGGGCCGCCGTCGGCAAAGTCGTCAATTGTCGCCCACAGTGCATCGAGAATAACATCAGCCCGTTCGCCCGGGCACTTGGAAAATTCGTCCATAAGTCTTTCCGGGCCAAACTCTTCCTCGCCCCGGAACACCTCCGTGAGACCGTCGGTGTAGAACAGCAGCCTCGTCCCCGGTGTAAACACGGTTTCCTCGCTGGAGTAGCGCATACCCGGCAATAGCCCCAAGGGCGTACCGGCAGCTTCGAATTGGCGGACGGTGCCGTCACCCAAAACCAGGAAACCGGGGTTGTGGCCGGCATTGACCACTTCGACCCTTCCCAGTTCCGGATAGAGGCGCAGGAAGATGGCGGTGACGTAGCGGCGGCGGGCCTCTTCGCCCTCGCGCCAGTGGTGCTCGTTCATGCGCGTTGCCAGTTCGTCGAGCGGCGGGCCGGTGATGGCCATGGCGCGGAAAGCGGCGCGAAAGCTGGTGGACATCATGGCCGAGGCCAGGCCCTTGCCGGCGACGTCAGCCACCACGATGAGGAGGCTTCCGTCAGGTTGTTCAACCAGATCGAGATAGTCGCCGCCGACCTCGTAGCAGGTGACGGAGCGGAAGGCCATTGAATAGCCGGCGATGTCGGGAAGTTCCTGCGGCAGCAGAGAGCGCTGGATATTGCGCGCGGCGTCAAGGTCTTGCTGCACGCGAGCCCACTGCAGATTGCGCTCGTGGTTGCGGGCATTTTCAAGGGCGACGGCTGCCTGCAGAACCAGGCCCTCGATGAAGTCGGCTTCGTAGATGGTCAACTCGCGGCTCTCAGGCGGCGCAACCACCAGCTCCGCCATGCGTTTCCCTTCGCGGTCCTGAAGGAGATAGATGGGCAGAGCGTGGGTTTCGTCGGCCTGCGCGGGAAGATCGGGCATTTCGCCGTAGCTGAGGCCGGTTCCGGGGAAGGCCGCTCCCGCCATTTCCAGCTCGCGCACCACAATGCGGAGCACTGCGCCCAGCACCGCTTCTTCGCGAATGGTGGAGTGGACCTGACGCGAGGCCTCCAGCAGCGCTTGCAGGCGGGCTACCTGCTGCTGCAGATCGATGGTCTCGTTGTTGTCGGACAAATGGATGCCTGCTGCCATAACTTCTACCTTAAACTTGCGGGGAATCTCACTTTATCACGGCCAGTGGTGGGGCCGTCGATGGCTTTCCTTAGATGGGTTTTATCCCATCCACCAGTCATTTACACCTATTAATCTAATGCCATCTGGTTACGTCGCGAGTGACGGGTGAATCCCAAAGTACCCAGCTGGAAAATGGCGGTGGATTACCTATGGCAGCCGCGTATCCAGGGCGTCGACCGTCGGGGAATGTTGTGAATCTTCGTGAATGAAGTGCCGCACAGGCTGAAACTTAGGATAAGTCGGAGCCCCATTCCGGCAGGAGGATTTCAACCAGCAAGCCTGGAGGCGTGGCATTTAGGGCTTGGATCGTGCCGCCATGGGTTCGAATTACCCTTTCGGCGATGGCTAATCCAAGACCAACGCCGCCCGATTGCCGATCGCGAGCTTCCGTCACGCGATAGAACGGTCGAAAAACATTGACGAGTTCGGACGCGGGAACCCCCGGTCCGAAGTCACGGATTGCGATGCGGACAAGAGATTGAGAGCGCTCACGTACGGATTGGAGGAGCACTTCGATCGAGGTTCCGGGCATGGTGTAGTGGATGGCATTGCGAACCACATTCTCCAGGGCGCTGTGCAACAGCTCCGCATTGCCCCGCACCAGATACGCACCCTCCGCATTCATCTTGACGCTAACTTCTCGCGCGTGCGACTCGAAGCTGGCATCGATGACGATCTGCGACATGAGTTCGGTGATGTCGACTTGGACCATCGGCACTTGCCGGGTGGAAACGTCGAGTTTCGCAATCGTAAGCAGTCGACCGATCATTTCATTCAGGAGCGCCAAGTCCTGTTCCATCTGATCGAAAGCCGCGTCATTCCCTTTTCGTTGGCGACCGAGATCGAGCGCGACATTCAGCCGAGCCAGGGGCGACCGCAATTCGTGGGATACATCGGAGATGAGCTGACGCTGCCCGGAGACAAGAGCTTCGATGCGCGATGCCATGGCATCAAAGTCGCGCACGAGATCTCCGATCTCGTCCTGGCGGTCGGCAATGGTGCTGCTTGCCCGTGTGCTCAAATCGCCCGATGCCAGCTGTTGCGATGCCTCGCGCAAACGAAGAATGGGCGCGGTCAGGTAGCGTGTGAGCAGGTAGCAAACAAAGCCTGAAACAAGGAGAGCTACTGCCCACTGCATCAAGAACGTCAGGCGATTGAAACCGACCGCCGCACGGGGACCCGCCGGAAGTTCCGTAGCAAAGATATATTTGCGGCCGCTATTGCCGTTCAGGATTAATGCGACGCGGGCAATTCCGAATCTCATGCCGAATTCAGATGTGTTCAATCCCGTTACATGCGAAGCCATCATCTGAAATGTTTCGCAGCCGCCTCCCGCGATCACTGTTCCCGACATGTCGAACAGACACGCTTTCAGGTAAGTGTCATGAGCAAGCCGAGTGAGGTATGCCGATGTCGCGGGTGCGCCCTCTCGTTCAAAAGTCTGAACCGCAATTGTTCCGGAATAGCGAGCCGTTTCAGCCAGAGTCGAATGCCACTGAGCAGGTACGCCGCGCGGCTCGAGCATGATGGTAAGAACCAGGGAGATCCCCGTGACAATGACGGTCGCCCAGAACCAAAGGAAGATTTTCAGTAAGAGGCTACGCAATGTCAGCTTCATTTCGCCTCTGATCGCTCAACAAAGAGATAGCCGCTGCCTCGCACGGCCTTGATTCTCGGGCCATGCTCCGAAGTTCCCAATTTTTTCCGCACGTTGCTTACGTGAACGTCGATGACCCGGTCGAACGGCCCAAGCTTTCTACCCAGCACAGAATCGGTAAGTTGCTCTCGACTCAGGATTCTTCCGGCATCGCGCAGAAGCGTCTCCAGCAGGGTGAACTCCACGCTGGTCAGATTGAGAGGCACATCGTTAAGCCAGACCTCTCGCGCTCGAGGATCGAGGCGGAGATCGCCGACCACGAGCGGCCCTGCTGTAGTCGCGGCCTGGGAGGTTCGGCGCAGGATGGCGCGGATTCGTGCAATCAGTTCGCGAGGATTGAACGGCTTTGGCACATAATCATCGGCGCCAATCTCGAGGCCGAGAATCCTGTCGATGTCCTCTCCACGCGCGGTGAGAATCAAAACTGGGACAGGAGATTTGGTGCGCAATCGCCGCAAAACATCGAGTCCTCCCATTCCCGGCAGCATCAGATCGAGCACAACAAGAGCATGTTCCATCGAGAGGGCGCGTTCCAAGCCGCGAATCCCATCGTTGACGGCTTCGATCGTGAAGCCTTCGGAATTCAAGCGCTCCGTGAGCAGTCTGCACAACTGAACATCATCATCGACGATGAGAACACGATCCATTGTTTCTAGACCAGCAGCCTTCTACTCGATGCTAGACCATTCCTGGATTGCCGAAGCAGCATTTACAAATCTTTACCTTGCTTATCCAATCTTTATCGCATGCGCTCCATACCGATGCTGGAATCGTGATGTGGAAGCAAGAGTCACCACCGTAGCGGCCGAGATGCAAGTGAGTCGATCGCACGAGGCATCAAGGAGGAAAGGTATGAAGCACATTAGATCAATCATCGTGGGGTCGCTGTTTGCGATTCTGATTATGGGCGGCACATTCGCAGCCAGGTTGCACGCGCAGGATGGACCTGGAATCATCTTCACCGTCCCATTCGCGTTTTCAGCGGACGGCAAGAATATCCCTGCCGGCACCTACGAACTGAACCTGGTTTCGAATAAATTCATGATGTCGATTCGCAATCTGGAAACCGGAGAGTTGCAAGTCTTCAGCGTGTATCCCGACCAGGAGCAAAGAATCGAGTCACACGGACGCCTGGTATTCCACGGCTGCGGAGACCGCAAGGATCTGGCGGAATTTCACATCCCCGGAACCAGCATCTACAGCAAAACGATCACGCTTCGTCGCGAGAAAATATTGGAGGCGAAAGCATGTCCATCGAACGAATCCGTGTCCGTGGCTTCGCGTTGATGGTCGATCGCAAAGATGCAGGCCTCGCACTCTGATTATCCAGTTAGCGTGCAATCAAGGCTGCAGGCCTGCAGCGGCGCGAATATCCTTTGGCTCCAGGATTCGCTTTGCATATCCCCTGCGAGCGATGTTGAGCATGGCCTGACCGATCTGGCGGGTAGAGAGGACCTGATTGGGGAACGCACGCCGCATTAGCGGGAACAGCGGCCCAAGCACGGTGTAGAACTTTCTGTATAGCGGCGTCTTCGATTGGATACCATCCATAGGCTCGATGAATCCAGGGCGAAACATGTAGGCCTGCAGCGGCAATTTGAGCAGGGCATTTTCGGTACGGCCTTTGACCCGGGCCCACATGGCGCGTCCCTTCTCAGAGCTGTCGGTGCCTGAGCCGGAGACAAAAATGAACGTCATGTCAGGATTGAGCCGGCTGAGTATTTCAGCGGCTGCGATGGTGTAGCCATAGGTGACGCGCGTGTAGTCCGCCTCTTTCATCCCTGCCGACGCGACGCCGAGGCAGAAGAAGCACGCGTCAAAGCCGGTGAGGCTCTCTTCCATGCCGGCGTATTCGAGCAGATTGCGGTGAACGATCTCCTGCAGCTTGGGGTCGTGGAGGCCCGTCGCGGTGCGCCCCAAGGTGGCAACAAGTCTGATATCGGAGTCGCGCAGGCAATCGAGCAGCACCCCACGGCCGATCATTCCCGTTGCGCCAAAAATCAGCACTCTCATCTGCTTGAACCCCGGTCTGATGCATCAGGATAAACGCCGGGACGCAACCTTATTCTTTAACACAGAGCAGGAACAACGCAATTCTGTTCCTGAGAATCAAATAGTCGAGAGGAAACCTTCAATGAATAAACTTCGCATTGCTCTAGCGCTGGCAATTTTGTCCACAAGCCTTTCTGGTGGTCTGTCTTTTGCGCAGGACCATCACGACAACGACAACCACAAGTACGTCGAGCATCATGAATGGAAGAAAGGCGTCCGAATCAAGGATGAAGACTGGAATCGCGGCGAAAAGGTCGACTACCACCAATATCACCTCACGGCGCCACCACGCGGATATGAGTGGCGCTTGATTGATGGCAACTACGTCATGGTGAACGTCGGGAATTTCCAGATCCGCACCGTGGTCGTCGCCCACTAAAACGCCGATCATGCACATCAAGTGGGCCGCCGGAAAGATTGAGTCCGGCGGCCCTTGTAATCCTCCGGGCTGGAGAACTGAGTCTTGCACGGAGACACCGGCCAGTGCGCAGCTCAGTCGCTGCGCCAGACGGTCCAACAATTGCCAGTGGCGCGGCTTCGCCTGAACAGTGGCCATCGCCGACATAAGGCTGCAGTCCTTGTGTTCACCGTGAGTCGAATGACTGCCGCGCGAATAGCTTCGCGCGAGATAAAGCCGATAAGTTGAAATTTCTTGTACCAAACGATAGCTTCGACCGCAGTAACTTATTACTTACAGCGTTAAAGGTAACTACTTTATGTAGATATTTATTGCAGTTTGTAAGTCCCATGCGTAACTCGCTGTAATTAGTCCGTTTGTGGAATTCCCAAGCCTGCTGAATCCAGATATTTCAATTACAAGATGCTCCGGAGTTCCCCACTTCCGGTGCATCGACGGGACCATGGGCCATGGAGGCGGATGCGATGAGATTACTGCGCGACGAAAGCGGATATGTTCTGGTACTGCGGAGGCCGCAGATACTGTTCGGCGGAAAGGCTGCGGAAAAAGAGGTCAGCACCCCAGCCCCTGCCCCGGCGATTCCCGCCGTGGAGACGGCCAGATGTGCCGTGCCTCATTGCTGCTTCTACTGCGCGTGGTGTGGACATCCGATTCTGCTGCCCAACGATCGCATCGGTTCTCCTTTTGGCTCTCCTGACGCCCGGAAGATCGATGTTCGTTCAGTCGCCACCGTGTGCCATGAGTGCCGGCACATCGGCAACTACTCGATGTTCCGCGCGTGCCGGGGATTCGACACGCGCCACAAGATCATGCACTCGACCAACCATGGTCAGACAGTGCTTCTGACTTGGTTGCAATGCGTAGAAAGCACCTGCACTGCCCGCGTTCCATTTTTCGCCTGGATCGATGACGACCCATCGGCGGAACAGCCTCAGGCTGCGGAGTGGCTGTGGGATGAGTTGACCTGCGCTTCGGGCCATCGCATCAATCCCGTTCCATTGGACCCTACCAATCAATTGCCGCTTCGGTCTTCCGCCGGACCGCGCTGACGTCGGCCTCTGCACGCGAAAGGATATTTCCCTGCGATAACCGCGTTTTTCCGTTTCGCGGCACTCGAGCGTTATGAGAGAATCCTGCCATTCTCAGGTTCCCCACTCCCATCTCTCTCTCTTGAAGGAAGACGAATGCCAGACGTCGCGGCCGCCCCTCTCCTGACGCTCGAAGTTGAACGCAACGGCGATGTAGCTACCGTGAAGTGCCACGGCAAACTAGTGCTGGGTGTATGCGATGTGCTTTCCAATAAAGTCCGCGCGCTGATCCCGGACACCAAGCGCATCGTGCTGGACCTGACTGATCTGAAGCTGATGGACAGCATGGGACTGGGAACGATCGTGCGCCTTTACGCGTCGGCGAAAACGGGGGGCAGCTGCCTGGTGCTGGTGAATCTGGCTCCGCGCATTCGTCAGCTTCTGGGCATCACGAATCTGCTTTCAGTCCTGACGGATATGTGCGAGCAGGGCGTGACGATTCGTTTCTGATAGGCGCGCAAAAGCAGGTCCTTCGGCTCTCCCTCACTGCGTTCGGGGTCGCTCAGGATGACGGGCTTTTGCGAGGGCTCTGGATGATGGGGGCTTGGGGATGACAGCCGCTTCAGAGTGCGCCTGATTTATCCTTCGAGAAGATGCCCGCGCAGCGCAAGACTCTCTCGATTGCCATGATCGCCATGAACGAGGAGGCCAACCTTCCTCGTACGCTTGAGAGTGTGAAGTGGGCCGACGAGATCATTGTGGTCGACTCGGGCTCGCGCGATCGCACCATTGAAATTGCAAAATCCTTTGGCGCCAGGACCAGCTATCACGCTTTTGGCGGGCACGGCGAACAGAAGAATGTAGCTCTCGACCTGTGCACAAGCGATTGGATTCTGCTGCTCGATGCTGATGAAGTGCTGACGCCGGAGTTGCAGCAGGAGATCCGCGATCTGCTGGCGTTCGAACCGAAATTCGGTGCCTACTGGATTCCGCGGCTGAATTTGTATTTCGGAAAGTGGATTCGCCACGGAGGGTTCTATCCCGACCACAAACTCCGATTGTTCAAGCGTGGTGCGGCGCGTTTAAGCGAAGGTGTGGGACCGCACTCCACGCCGCAGTTCGCGGGGCCGCGAGGCAAATTACGCGGAGACATGCTGCACTACGCCTATCCCACCATGGGCATTTATCTCGAGCACATGAATCGCTACAGCTCAGAGATTGCGCAATTGCTGCACCAGCGCGGCAAAGACAGCCGAAGCTTGCTTCCATTCATTTGGAACGCGGTGCTGAATCCGACGGCGACGTTTATCTATAACTACTTTTTGCGGCTGGGCTTTCTGGATGGACGCGAAGGGTTGATTCTGCACATAAACCACTCCGTCTATATCCATTGGAAGTACATCAAGGCGTGGCGGCTGGGGCAGGGGAAGGGATAGTTCACAGTTTTCAGCTGTCAGTTCTCAGTTCGGCGAGGTTACAACTGCAACTGACAACTGTGAACTGATCACTGTCGTTAAATGTGGCAGCTGGCCTGGCCGCGCTTTTCCAGGTACTTCTGGTGGTACTCTTCGGCGCGCCAGAAGGTCTGGGCGGGCTCGATCCTGGTGACAATGCGCTTGGGCGCGAAGTGCCCGGAGGCGGTTAGCTGTTCGATCTTGGCTTTGGCCTTCGCTTCCTGCTCGGGCGAGTGGAAGAAAATGGCGGAACGATACTGCGTGCCCCAGTCAGGTCCCTGGCGGTTGAGGGTGGTAGGGTCGTGCAGTTCAAAGAACGCGTCAAGGATCTGCTCGTAGCTGACCTTTTCGGGATCGAAGTCCAGCTCGACGACCTCGGCGTGGCCGGTCTGGTCGGTGCAGACGTCGCGGTAAGTGGGCTTGTCGAGCTTGCCGCCTTCATAGCCGACCGCGGTAGCCGTTACTCCAGGGATCGCGGCGAACGCAGCTTCAACGCCCCAGAAACAACCTGCTCCAAATGTCGCTTTTTCCATGTTCATACCTATCAGATGCGCGAGGCTGAGGAATTGTTTCGAACGTCTGAAGCGAAACGATTCAGACCTTTGCGCGGGGAAGATGACAGCTTTTGCATTCGCTTCCGCGAGCCAGACTGCGGTACCCGGGGATGGAGAAGATATGCCCGCAGCGGGGACAGCGCCACAACATGAAACGAAGATACAGCACAAAAAACAGCACGATTGCGCCGATCAACGGCAGAGGGCTGGTCTCTCCTCGTGGTCCAGCTACGGTAATCAAGAAGGCCAACGCAAACGCCAGGGTGGAGGCCCAGGCCAGCATCCACCTGCGGTCGTAGGCTTCCCAGGCGGCCCGGTATTTCAGGTTCGGGCGAATCTTCTTCACGCGGTCATGCCTTCAGTTGGATGTGGTTCGGGCGGAATCACTTTTCTACGTGGGCTTTGAGGCGGACAAGCGTCTCGTCCCACTGTTTCGAGACGGAACTCAGGTAGGCCTGCAGGTTCTCGATAGGCTCGGGGTCGAACTGAAAGATGCGCTCGCGGCCGGCATGCGAACTGCGAACGATGCCGGCGCGCTCCAGCACGCCCAGGTGCTTGGTGATGGACTGGCGGGTGAGCTTTGACTCTTCAGAGAGCTGCGAGATGGAACAAGGCTTGCCTGAGCAGAGCTTGGCAACAAGGGCCAGGCGGGTTTTGTCGCCGAGCGCGGCAAATACCCGTGCCCGTGCCTTCGGTTTGGCGGTGATGCGCTTACGGATTTTGTGTGACATGGCTCTCGATATTCCTCATCTGTTCGGTCCAGCCGCCGTCGTTCCTGCGGAAAGCCTCGGGGCGCCAGGCGGCGGGAATGCTGTCGAAGCCGGATTCGGTGAGTATGAGCAGTGTACCGCCGGGAATCGGCTCAAGGCGAAATTCGACGAGTGTGCGGGGGGCGGTTGAATAATCGGCCGGCTTGTCGGTCTTTTCGAAGGACTGGACATGGGGCCAATAAAAAGAGAAGAGACGCTCGGGTTCCAACTTTTCAATGCGCGCTTCCCAGGTGACGTGCTCATAGCCGGGATAGGTGATCTGGCCGCGGGAGACCTGGCCTGCAACGAACGGGCTCTCCAGCTTGACTTTGAACCACTGTCCGAATTCGCGATAGTCGGTCAGGGCCCGCCATACGCGCGAAACCGACGCTTTGAGTTCAATTCGCTTTTCGATCCTGTTGGACTCCATGAGCAACCTCAAGGTTGCATAATAGGCCGACTTGACGAGATATGCAACTGAATGGTTGCGTATTTTGATGTGCGAGATGGCGCGGGTCTGGATTTAGCAGGTCAGCGGAGATGAGGCATCGTCAGCAAGCTGCAATTCAGTCTTTGGCCTGGCTGGTCAGGTTGTAGGTCAGGCCGTAGCCATCGCGAACATAGCATCGTGGGAAATCGGGTTCGTCCTTTACCACAGTGCAGCCTTTTGCCAGGAGCCGGCGCTTGGCGGCTTCCACGCTGTCCACGGTCACTTCGAGAACGGGACCGAGCAGAGGCCCCTGCTCGATGAAAAGATTGATGTTGCGGCCCTTCAGGCACACCATGTTTGCCTCTTCGCCGGTGACTTCGAAGCCAAGACTGTCGACGTAGAAGGCAGCAGCGCTCTTAGGATCGGGCGCCTGGATCAGGATGTCGGAGCTGAAGGTATTGGACATGCGGACTTTCCTGCCGCCCCCAAAAATTGGAGCGGACGAATGGGACTCAGTAGGTTCGGCACCCAATCTAGCACGCGATGCGCGGATCTGGCACGGGACGCCGCCGCGAGCCGCGCATCGCGCAACTTAGCCCCGTTTCTTGCCACCTGGGCGTTTACCGCCGGGCCTTGGTCCGCCGGATCGGCCTCCTGCCGGCTTTCTTGCGCCGGTTTTACCCTTGAAGCCGGGACCGGATTTTGAAAAGCCGCCGGGTCTCGCGCCAAAGGCTGGTTTTGAGCGGCCTGCGGAAGCGGGTCTGCCGGCTCCGCCAGGCTTTGGCTTCCATGCGGGTTTCCCTGGTGTAGTAGCTCCAGCGCGTTTGTTGCTGGGCCTGGCGCCGCCGGGGCGAGGTTTGCCCGTGCTGGTGGTGAAGGGGCGCGAGGAGCGGCCACCTTCGGCACGAGCGGGGCGGCCTGCGCCGAATTCTCGCGCGCCGGTGCGACCAGGACCGCCGGTTGGGCGGGCTCCGCTTGATCGGTCGCTTGATCGGTCGAAGGCGGGACGATCAAAACGGGGCCGCTCCGGTCTTGGGCGGTCGTGCCCTGATCGCTCTGGTCTTGGTCGATCCGGTCCCGGACGCTGCAGTCTCGGGCGGTCGGATCCCGGTCCAGCTGGTCCTGTCCGGAACTTGCTGGGGCGACCGCCGCTGGCACGACCCGCACCCGCACCGCGAAACGGTGGACGACCCGCTGTGGGCCGACCCGTGCCCGGGCGTCCTGCACTGGGGCGAGTTGTCGACTCCGACTCCGGTTCGACTGCTTCGATGTGCAGCCTGGACGGTCGGGAGGGCTTGAAATCTTCGTCTAACGGGGCCGCGTCACGGGGAGCAGCGTCGCGCCGTGGCCCAGACTGGGGCCTGAATGGGGGACGTTCAGAGCCGGACTTCTTCCACGGCTTCTTCTCAAAGGGCCGACTGCCTTCAGGACGGCGAGTCCCGGCAGATCCGCCGGCAGGGCGATCCTCACGCGCCGGTCCTGATCCAAACTGTGTTGGACGTTGTTCAGAACGTGCTGGCCGTTCCCCAAACCGAGCCGGTGGACGGGCGGTACGGTCATCCTTCTTCCATGCCGGACGAGCGGCGCCAAACCGCGGCGGACCGGAACGTGGCGGGCTGGAACGCTGCGGACCAGAGCGCGACGAACCAGGTCGTGACGCAACGGGCCGCTCTGAACCGAACCGTGCCGGGCCTTTTGCCGCGAATCCTGGCCCGAACCCAGGTTTGGGACGGAATCCCTCAGCGGGCGGGCGTTCAGTTCGCGCAGGGCGGTCGGTTCCAAACGACTTCTTCGGCGGAAATTCGCTTTGCGCTGCAGATGGCGGCCGTTCCCCAGCGGGCGGAACAGCTTGCGGACGACCCGGTCTGGCCTTCAGCGTGGGCAATTGCGCTTCCATCGCTTTGCGCCGGCGAATATCTTTCAGCTTCGGCTTGCGCAGCTTGCCATCGGCGGCCTTGCGGAGGTCTTCTAGCTCTTCGGCTTCCAGCTCCCGCATTTTGCCCGGCTCGATGTCGAGCACCAGCGGACCGTAGCCTACGCGGCGAATCTTCTCGACGTGGTGCCCGATCTCTTCAAACATCTTGCGCAACTCGCGGTTGCGGCCTTCGATGATGATGACCTCGTACCAGGGGTTGTCGCCCTGCCGGACCTTGCGAATCTGGGCAGGAGCGGTCTGCACGCGGCCAGAGCCGGGTTTGCCGCGTTCGATTCCGACGCCTCCACGCAGGCGATCCAGGTCTTCCTCACTGGGCTCGCCGCTGATCTTTACCAGGTATGTCTTCTCTACGCCCGCCGCCGCGCGCGTGAGTTTGTTGGCCAGGTCGCCGTCGTTGGTCACCAGAAGCAGCCCCTCGCTCAGGTAGTCGAGTCGCCCGACGGGGTACAGGCGCTCGCGCAACTTCGCGAAAAACTCCATCACTGTCGGCCGCTTTTCGGGATCGCTCACCGTGGTGACGAAGCCCCTGGGCTTGTTGAGCATGAAGTAGCGGAGGCGCTCGGAGCCTTGCAACAGCTTGCCGTCAACGCGGATGTGGTCGCGGGCGGCATCGGCCTTGGTGCCGAGTTCGGTGACGACCTTGCCGTTCACCTGGACGCGGCCCTCGGTGATCAGATTTTCGGCGTGGCGGCGACTGGCCACCCCGGCCTGGGCCAGGATCTTCTGCAGACGCTCGAGCTTGCCGGGTAGTTCCGGCTCGGCAATGACATCGGCGTCTTCGTCCGTTTCCGGAGCGTTCACTTCGTCAGCGTCGGCGTCTTCGGCAACGAGTTCCGGCTCGGAGTCACTCGCTTGTTCCAACGTGTCGCTGGTCGCGGCGTTCGTGGCTTCTTCGGCAGCCGCTTCATTTTCAGAACCCTCGAGTTCAGGCGGATTGGCATCGGGGCGCACATCGTCGCTCATGGGAAAATCTCGGTTCTGCCTGCTGCGTTTCCGGTCAGGCTCGGCAGGCGCGGGCATGTGCGGAGAGGCACTGGCTATTCAGCCGGTTCCGTTTTCTCGGGGTATTCGCTAACGGCCGCTGGACTCTGGGTGTCATTTTCAGCTGTCGAGGGCGAATCGTTATCCGGCTCTTCCGGTGCGTTCTCGTCCAGTGCAGGAGTGTCGCTGCCCTCGGCCTCGTAGGCGGCGGTTGCGGCATCGCCTTCATCCACCGTTGTCGGCTCGATCTCTTCCAACTCGTTCGCCATCTTCTCAAACTCATCCATCGAAGGCAGCTCGGAGACGTCCTTCAACCCGAAGCGCATCAGAAATTCCTTGGTGGTTTTGTAGAGGATGGGTCGGCCGATGACCTGCTTGCGGCCTGACGTGGTGATGAGCTTGCGCGCCAGCAGCGAGCCGAACACGCCGGAAGAATCCACCCCGCGAATCTCGTTGACTTCGGGCGCAGTTACGGGTTGCTTGTAGGCGATAACAGCCAGCGTTTCGAGCGCGGGCAGCGATAGCTTCATGGCCGGCTTGAGGCTCTTGATGAACATGCGCACGGCATCGTGGCACTCGGGCTTGGTGGCCATGCGATAGCCGCCGGCAATCTCGCGAATCTCTACGCCGCGGTCATCGGAGGCGTAGTAGGCGATGAGCTCGTCGATCAACTGGCGGAGTATGTTTTTGACTTCGCGATCGCGCTGGCGAGCGGCACGCTTGGCTTCGGCTTCCGGGTCCGGCGGGGCTGCTTCGCCCTGTGCAACTTCGGCAGGCTCCGGATGTCCAATTTCAGTCGCAGCCGATTCCCCGGCTTCCGCCACGGTCTCGGCCTCTACCTCAGACGTTCGCGCCGGTTCGGCTTCCGGAAGAACAGCGAATCCTGGCTGATCGAGGAGCTGGCCGTCTTCGGTGCGCAGTTCCAGGTACTCCAATCCCTCTGCAATCATCGGCTGCGAGGGATCAACCTGCGATGGATCGACAGCGGTTGCTCTCGCGTCTTCCTCGGCTTTCTGCGCAGCAGCGGCTTCTTCTGCTGCCTTCCATTCCAGCGCTTCAGCGCCAAACAGGGTGGCGAGCTGGGTCAGGGTGACCGGCTCATCGGCGGCGTAAATAACGGCTTCCAGCTTGGATTTCAGGCTCATGCAGCAATCAGTACCTTATGTATGGTACTGGACGAGAGGGCTAGATGCGTCCACAGAGTCGAGCTGATCTGCAATGCGGAAAAAGAAAGGGCGTCCGGGAGACGGAACGCCCTTCGCTCAGGTGCGAAACCAAGGCAACTTGCAGAGGACTTCTACGTGACTCCTATGCGAAATGGCGGAAGAGCCAGAACAGCGATCCTGAGAGCAATGCCGCCACTGGTAACGTAAACACCCATGCCGCGGCGATGTTGCGCAGTGTCGACATCTGCAGGCCGCTGCGATTGGCCGCCATGGTGCCAGCCACGCCTGAACTCAGCACGTGGGTCGTACTCACCGGCAAGCCGAAGTTGTCCGCCGCTGAGATCGTCGCCATCGCCACCAGTTCGGCGCAAGCCCCCTGCGCGTAAGTCAGGTGCTCCTTGCCGATTTTTTCGCCCACGGTTACCACAATGCGCTTCCAGCCGACCATCGTTCCCAGTCCGAGTGCCAGGGCCACCGCAACCTTGACCCACTCAGGGATGAATTTTGTCGCCTTGTCTACCTTTGATTTGTAAGCGGTAAGCGTAGTGTTCTCCGCCGCGGTGAAGCCGGGATTGTGGTTCTTTTGCATGAGGCGAATGGCCTCGCTGGCTACATACATGTCATTGCGGACGTTGGTCTGCTGGTTTGCTGGGACCGCCTTGAATTCCTTGTAGAGCGCGACCTCGTGGCTCAGGTCTTCAACGAGTTCGCGCAGTGCGAGGATGGTGTCCGGTTGGAGCTGCTTGGTACGGATATAGTCGGTCACGGTGGTGCGCGCATCAGCGCCGAGGATGCCGGTCTTGTCGACATGCGCATCCAGAATCTTGCCGGCGCTATCTGACGCGACTACAAATTGCTGCACGTCAGACCTTGTGACCGCATGGTTCAGCGCGTAGGCCGTAGGCACCGTGCCGATCAAAATGAGCATGATGAGTCCCATGCCCTTCTGGCCGTCGTTGGATCCGTGCGAGAAGCTCACGCCGGAGCAGGTGAGGATCAGCAGCAGGCGAATCGGTAACGGTGGAGGCGTGTTGTCTTTGGGTGCCTGGAAGATAGCTGGGTAGTTGGCCAGCCAGCCCGATGCCAGCAGCGTGACCACGCCCGCTGCCGCGGCAATCGAACCGATGACGATATACGACTTGAATGCAACACTTGCGAGGAAGCCGGCAGCGACGCCGACAATGAGGCTGCTGAGAACCCGCATGACCGGATGCTTTACGCCGTATTTCGAATAGAGCATGAGCAGAGCGGCTGCCGAGAATCCGACGACGGGCGAAATCAGCAGCACTTTAAAGACTTTGGTGGCCTGTTCCCAGTCCACGCCCGAGGTCCCGGTGTGCCCGCTCATCAACTGGTTGGCCAAGCCGACGCCGATGATGGAGCCGACCATGGTGTGCGAACTGGAGGCGGGAAGCCCGAACCACCACGTGCTCAAATTCCAGATGATGGCAGCGATCAACAGCGCGAAGACCATCGCGAATCCGGCCCCGGAGCTAACCTGCAGGATCAATTCAACGGGGAGCAACGTTATGACGCTGAAAGCGACCGCGCCCGACGACACCAGTACGCCTGCCAGGTTGCATAGCCCCGACCACACTACGGCAATATTTGGATCGAGCGAGTGGGTGTAGATTACGGTGGCCACAGCGTTGGCCGTGTCGTGGAATCCATTGACGAACTCGAAGCCCAGCGCAATCAGCAACGCGACTCCCAGCAGCACAAACGGCCAGACACTGACGACGGTTACATTGCCCAGATCGCCGGCAATATGAAAGCCGACGTAGACGAGGCCGCCAATGAGTGCAACCAATACGATTGCGCCTGTGACCCAACTCGGAAATGCGTGCTTTTTGCTGTCAAGAAGAGACGCCCCTGCTGGTGGGGCGCCGGCGGTTGTTGCCATGTCGGCCATCGATGGGACTCCGGATTGTGGATCAGATTTCGCCAGGCGCAGGGGGAGCAAAATTACCCAGACGCAGCAAGAGATATCCGAAACACATGAATGCCAGATGAAGCAGAGATGAATTTGCGGGAGCGCTGAACGGATCGGGGCGAAAGAGCAAAGACAGGGGCGCCAAATCGCGGCGGCGATCTACAAGAGTGGATTCAAGTTACGACAAATGCCGAAATGCCCAGTACAAAACGCCTGAGAGCAACGCCGCAGCCGGCATGGTTAACAACCAGCCCGCCGCGATGTTTCGCACAGTGCTGAAGTGAACGCCGTTGCCGTTTGCCGCCATGGTTCCCGCCACGCCGGAACTGAGGATATGGGTGGTGCTTACCGGTAGTCCCCATCGATCTGCCACAAAGATTGTGGCCGCAGCCACCAGCTCGGCGCTCGCACCCTGGCCGTAGCTCAAATGCTGTTTGCCGATACGTTCGCCAACAGTGATGACAATGCGCTTCCAACCAACCATCGTGCCCAGTCCCAGAGCCAGGGCGACGGCCACCTTCACCCATGAGGGGATAAACTTCGTGGCTTTATCGAGATGGCCCTTGTAGGTCTTCAGCGCGGCGCGTTCGTCTGTCGTAAACGCCGGGTTATGAGACTTGTCCATCAGCCGCAGTGCTTCGCTTGCCACGTACATGTCGTTGCGAACATTGGCTTGCTCCTGCGCCGGAACAGCCTTGAATTCTTTGTAGAGCGCTACTTCGTGATCCAGATCCTCGACGAGTTCGCGCAGTGCGAGGATCGTGTCGGGCTGCATCTGTTTGGTGCGAATGTAGTCGGTCACCGTGGCGCGCGCGTCTGGACCGAGGATGCCTTTGGGATCGACATGGCGATCAAGGATGTGCCCGGTCTGCTCCGATGACACGATGAAGTACTGCACCTGCGCCGGGCTTACGGCGTGATTCAGTGCGTAAGCCGTGGGCACCGTGCCGATCAGGATGAGCATGATCAATCCCATGCCCTTTTGCCCATCGTTCGATCCGTGGAAGAAGCTGACGCCGGTGCAGGTGAGCACCATCAGCGCGCGAATCGGCAGCGGCGGCGGCATATTGTCTTTCGGCGCTTCGTAGAGCTCCGGAAACTTTGCCACCTGCTTGGCGATCAGGATGAGCATGCCTGCGACAACAAATCCAATCACGGGAGAAATGAGCAGGGCTTTCAGCACCTTCATGGCCTGTTCCCAATCGAGTCCCGAAGTTCCCCTGTGGACGCTCATCAGCTGATTCGCCAGGCCCACGCCGATGATGGAGCCAACCATGGTATGCGAGCTCGAAGCCGGCAGACCCAGCCACCAGGTTCCCAGGTTCCACAGAATTGCCGCGATCAGCAGCGCGAAGACCATCGCGAATCCGGCGCCTGAGCTCACCTGCAGAATCAATTCAACGGGCAGCAGTGTAATCACGGCGAAGGCCACGGTTCCGGAAGAGAACAATACGCCGGCGAGGTTGCAGATGCCCGACCACACCACCGCGATATTCGGCTCCAGCGAGTGGGTATAGATGACGGTCGCGACGGCGTTGGCTGTGTCGTGAAACCCGTTTACGAATTCAAAACCGAGTGCGATCAGCAGCGCCAACCCGAGCATGGCATAGGGCGCGTAGCTGCTGACGGACGCCGCGTCGAGATCGTGCGCGACATGAAAAACGATATAGACGACGGCGGTGGCGAGTGCGGCGATAAACGCGAGGATGCCCGTCTTGCTCGGCGTGCTGTGCAGTTTGCGGTCGAGGAGTGTAGTCCGGGGTAAAGCGGTTGCCGTCGTTGCCGCCATCAGATCGCTCCGTGTGCGACAAACGACTTTCGGCGCAGCGCGGAGCAAGCCAACGCGGAATCGGTCAAGAACTTCGGATTGAAATGGGGATGAAACGATCTGAGATCGCTGAAAAATGGACAATCAAAGGAGGATTTCATAAAACCCCAACAACTGTATTCGTGCCACAGCTGTTTGATGCAGATGGCCTTCCATCAGGCTCCGCGACATAGATACTACATCGCTTAGCGGGGGGAAGGCTGTGATCCGGGCGTCTTCACCTCGAGGGGAAGTGTAAATAAGATTATTGTTGTCAATCATTTAAAGGAATTGATGCTTATGGTTGACCAGGACTCTATTTTGGCCTGATTCGCGCTGTTTTGCACCGTTTCTTCACCATTTCCATGACCGATGGATGTCCTTGTGATCAGCACATGGAATCGCATTCAGGGCAGGTATCAGACATGCAGCCAAATGGTTGCGCAAGACTTCGGGCTTGCCCGAATGCAACCAATCGGTAGCATGTCGCGGTGCTCAGGATTTCGGTGTTATTGCGAGCATTCGGAGAAGCCTCGGATCAGGCGAGGCTGGCTGGCGTCCCTACACTATTTACGAGCGTGTGTCATGTGCGAACCAGTCTGCGAGTTGTTCTTCAGAGATTTCGCCCGCGGCCAGTGCCCAAAACTTCAATATGCGTTCCTCTCGCGGCGCAGTCAATTGAAGCCCGTTCAGACTGAGGAATGTCACGGAAACAGTGAATGCGGTTCGCTTGTTTCCATCGACAAATGGATGGTTCGCAACTATTCCCTTTGCATAGCTGGCGGCGAGTCGCGCCAGTGAGGGAGTTTCTTCAGAATACGCAAAGATGTTTTTGGGCCGAGCAAGCGCCGACTCGAGAAGGCCCATATCGCGCACTCCCTCGGGCCCGCCATGGAGCAGAAGAACTTCCTCATGCATAGCCAGAACAACGTCTTGCCGGATCCAAACTGGTTCGGTCACTCGGCGAGTCTCTGAAGAACATCGCGATTCTCGCGAATGACCTCACGAGCGGCCTCCATTTGGGTCGCGAACTCTTCGTCATATGGCACCAGCCGAATCCCTTGCGGTCCGTCGGTCAGGAAAAGCGTATCGCCCTTTTGCACGTTCAGCCTGGCAAGCGTCTCCTTGGGCAGGATGACGCCGCTCGAGTTGCCGATTGCAATTACCTTGATTGCTGTGGCCATCGCGGTATCTCCCTCCTAGTTATAACATATATTATAACTAGGAGGAGATCGCAGCACTCTTCGTCGAAGCTAGCGCCACTCGTCGGTGGAGTTGGTCAGGCCGTCATTCACAACGCTGTCGAAACCGGTGCTCTTTTTGATGAAGATCTCGGAGAAGGCGCGGTCCTGGCGAAGGAGAATCGCCTGCAGCCGGACCAGTTCGAGAAGCGCGAGGAACATGGCCACCAGGGCGCGCGAAGACTTGGTGTGGCTCAGCAACCTGCGCAGCGCCAGCGGCCGGTCTTCCATGGAGAGGCGGCGAGTAAGGAACTGGATCATCTGTCCGACGGTGATGGAGTCGTCCTGCACGTTGAAAGTAGGCCGCTTGCGGGCGCGTTCGAGGATGTCGCGGAAGATGCGCACCAGGTCGACGGTGTCGGCAGCGATCTCCGGTTCTGCAGCGGCGTCGTCCTTGAATTCGCGCACGCCGGGATTGGACCACGTCGCGGCTTCTAGCATCTGCTTCTGCTGCAGCATCTGGGCCGCGTTTTTGAAGCGCTCGTGCTCCAACAGCCGTTCCACCAGTTCGCGGCGTGGATCGTCCGCCGCATCGTCAGGTCCTGAAGGCGAGCGTGGCAGCAGCATCTTGCTCTTGATGTGGATCAGCAGGGAAGCCATATAGATAAACTCTGCCGCAATGTCCACGTCAAGGTGTTTCAAATTTTCGACATAGCCCAGGTACTGCGCTGTAATTTTGGCGATGGGAATGTCATAAATGTCGATGTCCTGCTTGCGGACGAGATCCAGCAGCAGATCGAGTGGGCCGTCATAAACCTGGCCCACGCTCACCGCGAACGGAAATTCATTCGCCTGCGGCTTGGCGGATTGTGAAGTTTCTGCCATCAAAACCTTTGAAACACAGAGGAGTGGAGGAAGCAGAGAAACCTTATTTTTTTCTGATCTGCTCCATTGCTCA
>Ga0209004_1000069_pt1 | contig 28813 bp, 24 predicted proteins | sample TexAe_RefH0_M1_FD_187948 | JGI IMG/M metagenome (GOLD analysis project Ga0209004, IMG submission 187948) | Forest soil microbial communities from Davy Crockett National Forest, Groveton, Texas, USA - Texas A ecozone_RefH0_M1 (SPAdes) (version 2) | ecosystem: Environmental > Terrestrial > Soil >... | reverse complement strand
CTCAAGCCGGCCAGCGCGAAGTTCGCGAAGATCGTGAACACCCCGATGGTCACGGCGATGAGGACAACGATGAGGCCGTTGTAATAGGTTCGCGTGCAATTGGAATTGCCTGGTTCTCTCGATATTCAAAGAGGGATATACTCCCCTGAAAATGGAAAAGGGCGGCCGCCTGGGTGGCTGCCCTTTTTCATTTCACCAGACGTGAGCTTTGATGAGATTAGACGTGGCTGCCACAAAGCGGCCGGCGAGACTGCGTCGTACGCCAAAGATCATCGCTTCGCCGGACAGACCAAACATCGGGTTTCCCGCCACGTCCGAAAGTTCAATGCGCGAACAATAGAAAGTGGGCAATTTGACGCCTTTGTAGTTCTGGCTGGCGACGAGACCGGCGGGCAGGGCGACAGGATCGCCCGATGGAGCCGGGAGGATGGTTCGAAGATGCGAGAATTGCCCCGGAAAAGCCAATGCCACCTCCGGATTCTGCGGAATTCGGCTCAGCGCAGATGAAGGGACGAAGATGCGAACGGTTCGAGATCCCTCCGCAAAATCGAGCAGCGGCTGTCCGTAAGCGACATTCTGATCGACGAGCAGTGAGGGGTTGGAAGTCAGAACCGTGCCGTCCGTGGGGGCCGTGAGATCCAAAGATGACTGCGACTCGTTCGCCAGGCCGGTCATGCGTGCGGCTTCACCCTGTGCGGCAACCACGGTCCCAATGCTCTGGCCCTGGACCTGTGCATTGAAGGTCTGAAATCGCGCGCTTCTCACTTGGGCAACAGCGGCGGATTTCATCGAAGCTGCCATGTTGCTGCTCATACGAATCAGCGGCTGGCCTGCATGGACTTTTTCGCCCTCCTGAACCAGGACTGCTTCCACGCGCCCGGGCAAGGCCGCGCAAATCGTGTGCGCTTGGGTCGGTTCGACCACAAAAAATGCTTCCTCGCGGTCCCGCCAGAGCGGCAGGAACAGGAATGCAATCACAGCGATTGCCGTCAGAAAATACGCCGGACGCAAGCGAATTCCCGACTGGAAATTAAGCTTCCAAAAATGCGAACTCACTCGGCGAAGAGATCGGAGTCGGGAGCGAAACATGAGGAATGCTACTCCGGCTGAAGGGATCAGCGCGAACTCCGCAAACCATTTCGACCCCAGCCTATAGGAGAGACGGATCACCAGAAAGAGCAGAAGATAACTGTAGGCTCCGGAAACAAATGCGTAGATAACAAAAAGCGCGGCCCGTCTGCGCGGAACGATAGGGACTTCAACCGGCAGGCGAAGCACCTTGGCCTGGAACCATCCCGATAAAAAGGCGGTCGATCTCTCTTTTAACTCGGGAATCTCAATCACTTCGGTAAGAAAGTAATATCCGTCCAGCTTGAGTAGCGGATTCAGATTGAGGGCAACGGCGGCCATTCCTGTTAGAAGAATGATCTCGTACGTGAAGTCGTGAAACCATCCGCCGACAGATGTATTCAACCAGAGAATCATGGCAATTCCGCAGACAGTAAGCTCGATCCAGATTCCGGCAATGATGGTCGCCAACCGTTGCACTTTGGTCGCGGAGATCCAGCTTTCGGTGACATCGACAAAAAAGCAGGGAACGAGGTAGAGGAACATTAGCCCCATGCTGTGAACCTGCCCGCCAAAGTGCTTGCATGTGAGGCCGTGCGCGGTTTCATGGATGAAGCCGACCACCAGTATTAGAACCCAGAATTGCGCGAAGTCGACAAAGTGCTTTTGCGTGAAATCAAAGAACAAAGCTGTGTCGGGACCTATCAGTCGCCAATTATCGACAAGCACGACGGTTTCAAACACAAAAAGCAGCACGACGACCAGCGCACACCATGGGCTATAAATGTAGCGTCCAGCCTTGCGGTCAAGCCATCCAAGGTAGCGGTCCGGGTCCCATGCCGAGAAGCTGATATGGGCCAGGTTGACCTTCGATTTGGCGCGCCGACCGCGTTGAGCCAGCAGCTTTTCGCGAAGCGCCAGGTTCTTTTCCTGATGCGTTTTGTACCAGAAGTTGCTTTCCTCCATCTGCTCCGCAAACGCGCGCACCTCTTCAGGACTGACGCTTATCCCGGTTTGGCTCGTGAAGGCTTCGGCAATCTCGTCGTACGATCGATTGCCATCGAAAAGCTGCGCGAGATGCCACTGTGAGGGCGGGAAGCGGAAATAGTTCGAACTCCCTCGCTGCATGATGCCGATGATGGGCTCGCCATCGAGCTCGTCTTCCCGGATGACGAGCTCCGGATCGAGGCACGGCGGCCGGCTGCGCGTCAGCCGGGCCTGCGGAATCTCCGGAAGTGCCGCATCGAGAGCTTCGCTCAGATTCATGGCGCCAGACGCACCTGCATCGTCATTCCCGGCTTAAGCAGCGGCGACGGATGAACCACCGCGCCGATCACCTGAATGCTGCCGCTGGCCGGATCAACCACTGGGCTGACGCGGGCAATACGCCCCTGCTGGTGCAACGCCGGATAATCGGCAGTCGTCAGTTCCAGCGGCTTTCCAGCGGTGAAAGCCCCCATCGCGGTTTCGGGCACAGTGAACAGGACCTGCAACGGCGCTTCCGCAGTGATCCAGAAGAGCACATCGCCCGGCTTCACCTCCTGCGAGGCACGCACCGTGCTGCGGCCTACGACTCCGGCAAATGGCGCCACTATCCGCGATTGTTCCAGTTGCAGGTTGGCGGAGTTCAAGTCCGCGTCTGTCGCCGCTGCCTCTTCGCGAAAGCGTGCGACCTCCGCGATGGTTTCATCAACGCGATATTTCGCGTGTTCCCAATTCTCTTCGCTGATGATCTTGTTTTCGCGCATGGCATCGGCTCGTCGCAGATCGGATTCTGCTGTAAGCTGCTCCGCCTCCCATTCGCGCAACTGGGCCTGTGCCGATGCCATACGCGCCTTCTGCGAGTCGCATGCAGAACGTAGCGAACGATCATCGAGCTGAGCCAGAAGTTGCCCCTTCTTTACGCGATCGCCGATGCGGACATTGATGCTCACAATACGGCCGTTTCGCTCTACTGCGATGTCAGCCTGCTGTTCCGCAACCAGGGGCCCTGTCGTTGTGAACGACCTTGTATCCGTTACCTCCGCAACAGGACCATGCGCGGTTTCGGGTGTGGCCTTCGCGGGGATAGCACTGGTCGCTGCCGCGCTCGCATCCACCGCGGTCGGGTGAGAATCGCAACCCGTACAGAGAAATGTAATTGCAACAGACGTGAGGGCTACCGCAAAATGCGAGCGAATCAGGCAGCGATATGCATTTGCCATACGATTTACCACCCAATCCAATTCCAGAGTGTTTGCCAGGCCCACAGTGCCGGACTCCGCAGCAATACGTATCCGGCGGGCTTCCAGCCCAGAGAAATCTTCGCCCGGCCAGTCATTCCGGCGCGCAATCCTGCGTCCGCATTCGCAAGCGGGACCTCAACCGTAAAGGTGCGCTCGCCATCTACGGCCTTTGCCTCCGGACTCACCACCGACACGTGTCCGCGCCATGTCCGCTGCGGATAGCTGTCGAGCTTGATGGCCACATTTGCACCGGGACTCACCAGCACCGTGTCCCGCTCGGGAATGGATATCTGCACGATCGCCGAAGACAGGTCCAAAACCTGTGCAAAGGCCGTTCCCGCGTCCAGGTGTTTCCCTGAAACGTTCTGCAAATCCGGCGTCACCACGATCCCGGCAATCGGTGTTCGCAGTTGCGCATCTTCGACGCGAGTGCGCGCACGCGCGAGTTCTGCATGCAAAAACTCTGCCTGCTCGCGATCGGCGCCTGATTGCGCTGCTCCGTGCGCAAGATCATTCTGCATCACCAGCATTGCCTGCTGATACTTCGCTTCGGTCGACGCGAGATCGGCACGCCATTGCCAGTCGTTCATCGCTCCCAGAACCTCGCCGGCTGCCACGCGCTGCCCTTCATGGGCGTAGACCGTCGTCACATTGCCATCGACAGGCGCGTCGATTGTGACCATGTGCTGCGGCGCCACAGCCGCATCTCCACCAATACGCATCGGCAAGGGAAAGAACGAGAGGAACAGCGCGCACTCGAACAGAATGCCGACCGTCATCCATAGGCTCCTCCGGTTGTTGAGGAGCGCCCGCTTCTTCCTCACCAGGGGTTCAATCAGGCTGATAAGCGGAACCTCCCGATAGAGCAGAGCATTGCGAATGGCAACGGTGGCCTGCCCGGCCAGAATCTTGATCATCTCGACGTGCGGCACATCGAGAAAATCCGGGTCTCTGCTTTCGTAGGTCAAAACGCCAAGCCGGCCCTGGTCGTCGACCAGCGGCACGGCATACAGCGCACAAAAACCTGTGACTTCAAAGTACTCCGCAACCGGCCGCGGAATGTCCGCCTGCTCGTCCGCATTCTCAACCTTGCGCAGGTGCACAAGTTCGGTCTGGGACGAGAGCCAGCGCATCAACTGATTCAGCCGCTCTACCGTGATATCGCCCAGCGGCAGCGCTGCCAAGCCCGATACCGCCTTCAGCTGCAGCTTTCCCCGCTGATCGAGCGCAACCGCACAGCGCTCGTAAGGGAGAACATGCTGTGGGCTGTTGACGATAATTCCCAGCAACCGGTCGAGGCGCAGTGTTGAAGTAATTTCCGCGCTCACATGCACCAACGCCTTCAGAATCTCCAGCCTTTTCTCGGCAAGCATCAGGCTGGCATTCTTGAGAGCGCTGGCGACGGTCTCAGCCATCGACATCATCAGGAATTGATCGTCGTCGTCAAACACGCCATTTTCTTTGTTGATCGCCTCAAGAACGCCAACCTCTGCATCGTCCTGCATTAACGCAACAAGAAGCGCATTGGTCACCAGCGTGGCCCCTGATTCGGGGTCCAGGACGGAATTCCGCGTAGCCAGCCGTGCATCGTCGGCATCGGAAATCAGCAGCGCCTCGCCCTCCTCGGCCATGTCCGCGACGTACCCTTCGCCGGTCGCCTGCGTCATGCCAACTTCGACCGTGGCGTCCTCTCCATGCGTCGAAACCAGGCGCAGAACATCCCCGTCGAACATCCACAGGTGAATCGCCTGGCACGGCAGCATTGCCGCTGCTTTTATGGGGATAAGGGCGGTGACCGCGTCGAATTCGAGAGTCGCATTCAGTGATTTCTCCAGATCGTAAAGCTGCGACATCCGGTGCACCGAGTCGAGCAGATCCTGGCGCTGCGCTTCCCAGTTTTCTGATGCCAGAATTGCCGGCGGCGCCAGCTGAACGATTGGCGCAATCGCGTCCAGATCCTGCAGTCGCGGCGTTCCGGAGAAGAAAAGTAGCTCCACCACCCCGGCCAGTTCGTCTTCATGAAGAAGCGGAATGTATGCGATAGACGATACGGAGCGCGAGATGCGCAGGTGAGAGTAGTCTTCGCGCAGAATGTCGGCGGTGGCATAAATCAGAGTCTCTGGAGACTCCAGCACCAGCGGCGCCATCAGCCGGTTTCCCGAGCCTGCGTCCGACGGCTCCATGGAAATATCACCGGCCAGGCCAATCACGGCCCACGCAATCTCATCGTCCGCATGAAGGAACCGGTGAATTGCGCAGGCGCAGTTCGGCAGTTGCGTCACAATCACCGAGGCGATAATCGCGGCGCGCGAAGCTGTGTCGGGCGTGGCTAGCAGCAGCGCGCCGACTTCTAGAGCCTGCTCATGAACAGGTGAGATCATCCGGTCTCGCGACGTTCCGTAAAAGTTCACTTGACAATAGGGGAGAGGGCATTAATTCTCAGGTGGTTGAGGCTTGGAGATTAACAAGTATCAACTCTCGATGTAAAGCGAAATCTCGCTCAAAAGACAGGGTGCCGTGGACCTCGATATCAAGGAAACTGGAGCTGTTTGCGTACTGAAACTAAAGGGAAGACTGGTCAGTGGAGAAGCTGTCGGCCAGTTCGAAAATGCATTTCAGCAGACCCTTGCGAGTGGGCACTTCTTCCTCATCCTCGACCTCGAGGCGGTTCCCTACATCGACTCGTCCGGCATCGGCTCCCTGGTCAATGCGCTTCGCCAGGCGAATAAGATTGGTGGCACGGTGAAACTCGTTAACCCAGCGCCCTTCGTCGCCAAGACCCTTAAGATGGTCGGCATTCTCGCCCTCTTCGGAGTCTATGAATCGGAGCCGGATGCCGTCGCTTCCTGCAGCGCCTGAGCTGCTTAGCTTTCGTAGAACTGACCGAGCGGGAGCGGGTGGCTGAAGAGATAACCCTGAAATGAGTGGCAGCCGAGCTTGGCGAGATATGCTCGCTGCTCTTCGGTTTCCACGCCTTCAGCGATGACCGACAATCCCATGGCTTTGCCAAACGAAATGATGGCCTGCGCCACCGCCCCGCTGATCGGATCCTTCAGGATGTCGCTCACAAACGTGCGATCGATCTTGATCTGATCCAGCGGCAAGCGCTTCAAATACGTCATCGAAGAGTAGCCGGTTCCGAAATCCTCCAGCGAGAATCGCACCCCGTGCGATCGCAGCTTGTTCATCCTGGCGATCACGTCCTCGACGTTTTCGCCAAACATGGTCTCGCTCAGCTCAATCTTGAGGTTTTTCGGGTTAGCCCCGGTCCGGTCAAGCGCGGCCAGCACATGATCTACAAACTTTGGCTGGCGGAACTCCCGTGCGCTCACGTTCACCGCAACGGAGAGATGTTCACCCTCTTTGCGGCTCGCCCAGGCAGCAATTTGGAGGCAGGCGGTTTCAAGCACCCAGTTGCCCATGGGGAAGATCAGCCCCGTCTCTTCCGCAAGGGGAACAAACTCCTGCGGCGTTACAAGGCCCCGCGTTGGGTGATTCCAGCGGATCAGCGCTTCAGCGCCGGTCAGCAGCCCGCGGTCGAGCTGTGGTTGATAGAACAGCGAGAACTGATTGTCCCTGATCGCCGCCCTCAGGTCCCGCTCCATGGCTACGCGTGCATTCACCGATGCCTGCAGCGCGGGAGCAAAGAAGAACATCGCGTTTCGTCCCGCCGCCTTGGCCTGATACATCGCGATATCCGCTTGCTGCAGCACCTCATTGGTGCTCTCGCTCTGATTGCCGAATACGGTGATCCCCATGCTCGACGTGGTGTGGCACTCGCGCCCATCGAGCACCACCGGTTGGTCGATGGCGGCCAGAATCTTTCCGCCGACGGTGCGCGCCTGGGCGGCCGCAATTTCCGCAATCTGGCTTAAATCTTCGAGAACGATGACGAATTCGTCTCCGCCTAGCCGGGCCACCGTGTCCACTTCGCGCACACAGCCAGATATCCGCCGCGCTGTTTCCTGCAGCAGCAGGTCGCCGATGTGATGCCCCAGCGTGTCGTTCAGCGATTTGAATCCATCCAGGTCCACAAACAGCAATGCATGCTTGCTGCCGCTGCGAATGCTGGAGATGAGCGCCTGGCGCAGCCGCTCCCACAGCAGCCGGCGATTCGGTAATCCCGTCAGCGTGTCATAAAACGCGAGGTTGCGAATTTTCTCCTCGTCCGCCTTGGCAGCAGAAACATCGCGGATGTAGGAGATGACGCAGGATTCACCGTCAAATTCAGCGTAGGAGGCCGAAAGCGCTCCCCAGAAGACCTCGCCGTTCTTACGGCGCAACCGGACTTCCAGATCCCGCGCAGCCCCATTTTCATGAAGCGCATCGGAGAGCTTGAACGTGTCGCTGTCATCGGTCCATATGTCCAGTTGCAGGGAGGTATGGCCGAGCACTTCTTCGCGGCTGAATTGCAGAATGTCCAGCAACGCCGGATTCACTTCCACGATCTTGCCGTCCTCCGCGCGGGCAATCAGAACTCCGTCGGGACTGGTCTCGAATGTGCTCCGATAGCGGTCTTCCTTCGCAGGCGAAACCCGCTCGGCAGCGGCGGCGTGGGCAGTTTCCGCGCTCTTGCGTTCATGAATGTCTTCAACGTGTGCCAGCAAGTGAGATGGCCATCCTTCCCTATCCCGCAAAAGCGAAACTGTCAGCTTGGCCCAGGTCAGAGTGCCATCCTTGCGGATCAGGCGGGTCTCCAGGCTCAGAGCATCGCTCGCTCCGGTCCAGAGATTCTGAAATGACGCGAGGGCTCGCGCTCCATCCTCATCCGGGGTAATTTCCTGGAGCATGAGGCCGCGGACTTCTTCGCGCGGGTAGCCGATAATCTCGGCGAACTCGGCATTGCAGCGAAGAATATGGCCCTCGGGGGTAGCGTGAACAATGCCCACGGTAGCCTGCTCAAGGAAATTTCGGCTTTCTAAAGTAGGCTTATCGGACATTGATGGGTGCCGTTCTGCGAAGTTAGCGTGCTCGAATTGTAAAGCTCGTGAACTTGTTTTCAATGACTTGACTCCAACTCGGCAGAGGAAAAACCGAGCAAATCGTCACCTGCAGCCCGCACCACCGTAATCACATAACAGCACTCATCGGCACCACGAGCGAGAAGGTGTCCAGATTCAAGTTCGCCGTTTGTCGGTCACCATACCCATCGCGGTCACTTACCGAGTTCAGCATTGGCCAAACGAGCAATGCCGAATATGGTTCCCCACAACCCGAGGGGATTAGTCAATGTGAATGGATAGATTAAATATATAATACGCATGAATTTAACTGTCCCATTTGCGTGTATGTTGGACTGTACCAATTTCAGACACTCTGTCTGCCGTGCCTTTGTTGGGAATTCATCGGATCGGCCCGAAATGCTGGTTCGTGACGAAAGATCTTTGCAGCGGCGCACAGATAACTAATGGCTGTGTGACTTCGAGGCATTTGTGTAGAACAAATCTTCCGGGACCCTTGAATGATCTCTATCGAGGAGCCATCTTGGTATGGCTTTGCCCAGAACGTAATGAACTGGGTGAGGTACCGTAGAGGCTCAAAGACGCTCTTTCTTGGATTACTTCTGTGTGTACCCCTGGTGGGTGCACGGTATTCTGCTGCGCAAAATAGCAAGCCGGCTGCGGTCACGCCACAGGAGCCTAAGGCGGCGCCCCCCTCCGATTTCAAGGTTCCGCTCCTCACCGAACCTCTCAGCCTTTCGGATTTTGCCGGCATGGAACCTAAACCTGGACTGAAGGCCCAGCTGGCGAAGGTTAAGGGCTTCCTTCAAAACACTCCCAACGATGGTGAACCGGCCACCGAGCAGACCGACGTCTGGATGGCCCACACCAAATCCACAATCTACTTCGTGTTCATCTGTCACGATGACCGCCCCGGCGCAATTCGCAGTCACCTTGCCCGCCGCGAGAACATTACCGGCGACGACAACGTCTCCGTGCTCCTCGATCCATTTGAGGACCGGCGCAAGGGCGTGCTGTTCAGTGTCAACCCGGCGGGCGTGCAGGCCGACGCCGCTTGGACAGATACGCCTAGTTCGGACTACACCAGCGATGCCGACTACAGCTACGACCAGGTCTGGGAGTCCGAGGCGCGCATAACCTCCGATGGATGGATGGCCCTAATCGCCATTCCATTCCGCAGCCTCCGTTTTCGATCAACTGCATCAGACTGGGGGGTGGTTTTCTTCCGCAGCATCCCCCGCAACAGCGAGACGGATTTCTGGCCGCGCGTTTCCACAAGCATCTCCGGCGTACTCACTCAGGAGGGCACCATGCACGGCATCGCAGGGGTGACCGGTTCCCACAACCTGCAAATCAATCCCTACGCGCTTGCCCAGAATGAACGCGAACTGATTAATATCGATCCACTGAATCCGTACTTCAGCTCCAGGGGTCTCGAAGGCACCGGTGGCGGCGAAGCCAAGCTCATCGTCAAAGACAGTGTGGTGCTCGACGGAACCATCAATCCCGATTTTAGCGACGTGGAATCGGATCAGCCGCAGTTCACGGTAAACCAGCGCTACCCGGTGTACTTTCCCGAGCTCAGGCCATTCTTCCTGGAGAATGCCAACTACTTTTCCACGCCGATCCTGCTCGTCTACACGCGCAACATCGTGCACCCGGAATACGGCATTCGGCTGACCGGAAAGATCGGCAATACAAATCTCGGATTCTTCGCTATAGACGACCGTGAAGCGGGCGAAACCTATGCGCCGGGCGATCCACTGTATCAACAGCGAGCCAAGTACATCGTGGGCCGCATCTCAGAGGATCTCGGAAAGAATTCGAGCATCGGCCTCATCTACACCGACCAGGAATTCGGAGGTGGATGGAATCGCATTGGCGGTCTCGACTTCACGGCGCATCTGAATAAGAGCTGGACGGCAATCGGCCAGATGGTCGAGAGCTCCAGCAAGGGCCCCGATGACCCCGGAAGCCCGCCCACGTATTCTGCCGGGCCTGCCAGTTACCTCGAAATCCAGCGCACGGGCCATGCCTTCAACCTGGACAGCATCTTTAAGGACTACAGCACAGGCTTTCAGACGCAGCTCGGATTCATTCCAACGACCGACATCTACAACGATCAGACCCACGGCACCTATCAGTGGTTCCCGAAGCACAAACAGATCCAGAGCATCGGAGTCGATCTATTGCAGCAACTCGCATGGGACCACCAGGGGAATCGCGTATATCACTACACCACCTTCGCTCCCTACATCCTGCTACCCCGGCAATTTGAAATCGCGCCCCAGGTCGGCCAAAACTCCGATACCGTTGGCCCCCAAGACGGCTACCCGCTCGACCACGACGTGAACTTTACCGAAAACTTCGGCGGCATCGTCGTGAAGGGTGCGCCTTTCGCGCAGACGAACTTCACCATCCTCGCGTTGCATTCAGGCAATGTGAACTACAACCCGGTAGCGGGAGGCATTCCTTCGTTGCTGAATGAAGATGAGGTGCTGGCGCTCATCACGTTCCAGCCCGTCAGGCGGCTCACTGCAGACAATACCTATCTACTCGACCGTGATCACTCCGTTGCCAACGGCGCACTCGTCTACGAAAGCCAGGTCTTCCGCACCAAGATCAACTTTCAATTCACCCGTTCCATCTCGGCACGCGTCATAACCGAGTACGACTCAACGCTGGCGAATCCGGCCGAGACATCTCTGCTACGCACCAAGCAGATCGGGAGCCAGGCTTTGTTCACCTGGCTTCCGCATCCGGGTACCGTAATCTACGTCGGCTACAACAACGACCTACAGAATCTCGACAGATCGCTCTGCAACCGCGGCCTCACGGGCGCCTGCGACCCCAGCGATCCAGTGCCGCCCCGAGCCAACAACTACCTCAATGACGGCAAGCAGATCTTCGTAAAGTTCTCCTACCTCTTTCGCTTTTAGAACTGAGTGCGCAGTATGGCAAGCCTTATTTCTCTGGTCGATCGGGTCGAGGGATACTGTGCGTTATTTTCTTAATCCGGCGCTTTTCCAGGATGGCTTGTGCCTCGCCCTTCGGCGTCAATTTTAGTTGAACATACTGAAGCTGGCCGTACTGCATAACCCGTTGTCCAGCGGCGGGCCGATCAGCAATGAGCGTTTCGATCCCGTATTGAATTTCGTCGAACGCATTTTTCCGGGCTTCCACTGCGGCGGCGTCAAGGCTGGTTGGCGTCTGCTGCGGTCTAAGAATGCTGAGAAGATGCGCTGTACCAGTTGGTACTCCCGGATTTTCATATAAATAACTTAGGATTGTCTCCTCGATTTCGGTGTATTTTCCTGGCAATTCAAGTGACCGTATCTCATCTTCCATAATGTCAGTCCCCTTGGATGATTATGTGGCTCTACGTTTTCGAGCTTTTCAGCGTTCATTCTATGATCGCGATCTTTGCGCGCTTCCCGATCCGAATGGTCATTCTCATCGGGACGCGGATTTGGATGTGAGTTCCCTCAAATAGCTCTGTATTGATTCGGACCGCCTTCTCTCCGACTTTGCGGCCTGCCTCGGCATTGGAGGACGCCAGTCCGCAAGCCGTAATGAGCTTTTCGATACGAATCCTGTAAACAGGAGTTGAGATGGGACCTTGGCCGGGAAAGATCTTCTGAGCTGTGATGGTAATCAGATCTTCCGCCTTCAAATGCACTTGTTCCAGATCCTCGGCTGCCTCTTTCTGCTGGAACATCTTCGCCCAGTTCTCATCCGCGTGTTGCGCGGCAGCTTCCCCATGGAATCCGGCTGTGATCGTTCGCGCCAGCCGCTTCTTTACGTCCATGGGATGCACCTTGCCCGCCGCAACCTCCGCCCGCAGAGCATCCACTTCAGATTGGCGAAGATCTGTCAGAAACACCCAGTACTTCCACATCAGTTCGTCTGAAATCGACATCAGCTTGCCGTACATCTCCGCCGGCGGCTCGTTGATGCCGATCGCATTATTGAGAGACTTGCTCATCTTCTGAACGCCGTCCAGCCCCTCGAGAATCGGCGTCATCAGCACGATCTGCGGCTTCTGCCCGTAGTGCCGCTGCAACTCGCGTCCGCAGCCGAGGTTGAACCGCTGATCCGTCCCGCCCAGTTCCACGTCGCACTCCAGCGCCACAGAGTCGTACCCCTGCATCACCGGGTACAGCAGCTCGTGCAGGCTGATGGGCTGCTCCGCCTGGAACCTCTTGTGAAACTCATCGCGTTCCAGCATCTGCGAAACCGTGAAATGCGCTGTCAGCCGGATCGTCTGCTCATACCCGAGCTTGCCCAGCCACTCCGAGTTGTAGCGGACCTCTGTCACCTTTTCGTCCAGAATCTTGAACACCTGTTGCTTGTAGGTCTCCGCATTGGCGTCAATCTGTTCGCGCGTCAGCGGCTTCCTCGTCACATTGCGCCCCGTTGGATCGCCAATCAACGAAGTAAAGTCGCCTACCAGAAAAATGACAGTGTGCCCTAATTGCTGAAAATGCCGCAGCTTACGCATCAGCACCGTGTGCCCCAGGTGCAGGTCAGGCGCGGTCGGATCGAACCCCGCCTTCACGCGCAGCGGGCGGCCAGCTTTGCGGCTATCCTCGAGGCGCTCACGCAAATCCTGGACGCGAATAATCTCCGCCGCACCCTTCTGCAGCAGGTCCATCTGCTCATCTACTGGAAGAAACGTAGTCATTCTAACTTCGAGTATATAAAGTGGAGCTCGCCGGAACCTGCCACGGCAGGAATCACGGCTGAGCCGCTTGTTGTTTCTCTGCCTCCAGAATCAGCTTGCGGAACGCATCCACGGCTGGAACGTCCGGAGAGTTGAGCGCATCCCTCGCGCTGTAGCGCCACACCGACGGAGCATCGAGCGCGTTGTCGCGTTTGCCGCGGTATACCGCAAACACATCGTCTGCGGCGCCTACCTCAACCTGCGGGGAGGGCTCGGGGCGCTGGGCTCCGGCTGGATTATTGCCTCCCATCGGCGAAATTGTGCCGCCGCTCACCCGGCCTCCAGAATCCGTAGTCTCAGCGGTTATCGGACGACTGTTCGTCGGCAGCCCACCAATCGTCTGCTGGGCAATTTTCCCATTTCCTTTGCGGACTTCGATGACCAGGTCGGCGGTCGAGACGTCGTTAGCCAACTCAAAGCGCCCCCACTTCATCAGCGCCTTCTCCACGTTTTCCTGTGCGGTCCGATTTGCATAGGGAGCTTCGGCGGATACTCCTGCATCGGGATCGATAACCACCAGTACGGTTCTTGCCTGGAGCACATCTGCGGGTAGCAGGATCTTTTTCTTCTTGTCCTTTGCGGCTGCAACCACGCAACACATCGCCAACAGCAGCGAACCTGCGAAAGCTCTCTGATATCGCATAATGCACCTCCTCGGACACATAGCAACCGGTTGCCAGTCTAGTCCATTTCGCTCGCTTCTGGTTCAATCGGACGTCAAATGGCGACCCGGACCCTAATACCACTCATCAGCGCTTCGGGAATTCTGCGCTCTTCCAGAATTTACTGAATTCTTTTGCAACTTCCACAACTGCACCCCATCCAAGGCCGCAGGGGAGGACTGCCCATGCCAAAAGTTAAAGGCCGTTCCATGCAGATCGCCGCCGCCGGCGGTGCGTTTCAACTCGTCGAAAAAGAATTCCCCGAGCCCGGCCCCGGCCATGTGCGCATCCGCGTGCATGCCTGCGGCGTGTGCCACAGCGACTCGCTCACCAAAGAAGGCCATTGGCCCGGCATCCAGTATCCCCGCGCCCCCGGCCATGAGATCGCCGGTGTGATCGACGCCGTTGGCCCTGATGTCCCGCTCTTCAAACCCGGTCAGCGCGTAGGCCTCGGCTGGCACGGGGGCCACTGCAACTACTGCCCGCCCTGTCGTCGCGGTGACTTCATGCTTTGCGAAAACCAGCCCATCAGCGGCATCCACTACGACGGCGGATATGCCGACTATGTCCTCGCCCCCGCCAACGCCGTCGCCTTCATGGCGCCCGAACTCAACGATACCGACGCTGCTCCGCTGCTCTGCGCCGGCGTCACCACCTTCAACGCCCTGCGCAACTCCGGAGCCCGCACCGGCGACACCGTCGCCATCCTCGGCATCGGCGGACTTGGCCACCTCGCCATCCAGTACGCCGCCAAGGCAGGCTATCGTACCATCGCCGTCGCCCGCGGACAGGACAAAGGCCCACTTGCCAAGCAGCTGGGCGCTCACATCTACATCGACTCCACCACGCAGGACCCGGCCAAAGAACTCCAGAAGATCGGCGGTGCCAACATCATCCTCACCACCGTCACCAGCGCCAAAGCGCTCGAATGGGTCATCGACGGCCTCGCCCCCGCCGGCAAATTCATCCTCGTCGGCGCGCCCGACGGCCCCGTCGTCATCAGCCCCTTCCCGCTGCTCCTCGGCCGCCGCACCGTAGCCGGCTGGCCCTCCGGCACCGGCATGGATTCTGAAGACACGCTGAAATTTAGCGCCCTCACCGGCGTCAAATCCATGAACGAGGTTTACCCGCTGGAGAAAGCAGCCGAAGCCTACGACCGCATGATGTCGGGCAAAGCAAGGTTCCGCGTAGTGCTGAAAGTCAGTGCACAGTGAACAGTGAACAGTGACAGTGAATAGCGCTGGGTGCCCCATCCTTGCGGCCTTGTCGCAAGGGTGGGAAAGCACGAACCTGTCCGCAACCGAACTTGCGCTATACTTCCCGGCATGGAGTCGACCATCCCTCAATCAAGACGCGCGCAGAAACCCGAGTCGCTGAATCTGGCGATCGCCTACACCCTGGCATCGGCGTTTATGGTTGGCCTTGAAGCCTGCATGGTCGTAGTCGACATCTTCAGGCACAACGGAACCGGCATTTTCATTTGGACTTTCGCTACGGTGGCGGCCTTGGTCAACACCGCGCTCGGCGTGCGCAAGATCCGCTCGGCCGCTCGCCAAGTCACGCTATAATTTCCCCATGCAGCACTCCCACCATCCCGCCGCTCTCGCGCCTGCGGCCAGTGCTGCGGCGGCCCCGGCCGCCTAGACTCGCCCCACCTCATCCAATCCAGACTTTCAGTTTCACATCAGGTCCCTCCGTAACTGCGGACCCTGACCACTGTCCACTGTTCACTGTCCACTCGCCTTACACTGGAGTCACCATGGAAGAGTTCAGCCGCATCCAGCGCCTCCCGCCCTACGTCTTCAACATCACCGGCGAGATGAAGGTCAACGCCCGCCGCCGCGGCGAAGACATCATCGACTTCGGCATGGGCAATCCCGACGGAGCCACGCCCAAGCACATCGTCGACAAGATGATCGAAGCAGCGCAGAAGCCCGTCACCCATCGCTACTCCGTGTCAAAAGGGATTCCAAGGCTGCGCAAGGCCATCTGCAACTGGTACAAGTCGCGCTACGACGTCGACCTCGACCCCGCCAGCGAAGCCATCGTCACCATCGGATCGAAGGAGGGCATCGCCCACCTGTGTCTGGCGATTCTCGACTCGCGCGACACCGTGCTCGTCCCCAATCCCAGCTACCCCATCCACATCTACGGTCCCGTCATCGCCGGAGCCCACGTCGTCAGCGTCCCCGTCCACGACTGCGATCAGTTTTTGGCGGAGCTCGAAGCCATCATTCCGCGCATGACCCCGCGCCCCAAGGCTCTGATCGTCAATTTTCCGTCGAACCCGACCACGCAGTGCGTCGACCTGCCCTTCCTCGCCCGCCTCGTCGAGCTGGCCCGTCAATACGGGTTCCACCTCATCCACGACCTCGCCTACGCCGACCTCGGCTTTGATGGATACAAGCCGCCCTCCGTCCTCCAGGTTCACGGCGCCAAAGACGTAGCAGTGGAGTTCTTCACTTTGTCCAAGAGTTACAACATGCCCGGCTGGCGCGTCGGATTCATGGTCGGCAACCCCGTCCTCGTCAACGCCCTCGCACGATTGAAAAGCTATTTCGACTACGGCACCTTCACGCCGATTCAAGTGGCCAGCATCCTCGCCCTCGAAGGCCCGCAGGATTGCGTCACCGAGATCCGCGAAAACTACCGCCGCCGCCGCGACGTTTTAATCGAAGGCCTCAACCGCGCCGGATGGGCAGTGCCGTCACCCAAGGCGACGATGTTCGTCTGGGCCAAAATCCCCGAAGCCTACCGGCACCTGGGCTCGCTAGAATTTTCGAAGCTCCTGCTCAACGAAGCCAAAGTAGCCGTAAGCCCCGGCATAGGCTTCGGCGACTACGGCGACGGCCACGTGCGGTTCAGCCTCATCGAAAACGAAGAGCGCACCCGCCAAGCCATCCGCGGCATCAAGCAGATGCTGGCGAGGAGTGTGTTGGTGGGATAGGTCTTTTGGTGGGTGATAGCCTGGTCAGCGAGCCACTTAACCCACCAACATGACATGTTTCTATCGATCGAGCGTAGAAGAGTTCCTTGCACAGACCGATGAGTACGTACTAGCCCATTTGGGAATTGCGTATGCGAACCGCGGTTATACAAGCCAGTATTCGGACCAGACACTCACGTGGGAACGCGATCTTGATTCGCTCCGAAGCTGCTTAAATCGTTGTGTCGATAAGTCGGATTCGGCGAGACTATGGGGACTGCTGCTTGAATTTTCGATTCCGCGTAAAGAAATGCGAATTGATACGGTCCTCTTAATTAGGGACGCGATAGTCGTAATTGAAGCAAAAACTGGAACCGCTGCATCACAGGCTAAACGTCAAATTGAAGAGTATGCGCTTCTCCTGCATTACTTCCATAGAGGGTCATCTGATCGCAGGATTGTGCCTATCATCGTGTCATCGGATTCGCATGGCACAGATATCGACTCATTGAACCAGCGTGAACTATTTCCTCAACTGGCTACTTATTGGATAGCTCCGGTCTACCGGAGTTCATGGAATGAGCTATCCGATGTTTTGATCGCCATCGAGGATACTTCCAGGGACCAGGCGTCTGTGATGCTCTGGGATGACAGTCCCTATTTTCCCATTCCAAGCATTCTCGAAGCGGCTTTGGCTCTAAGAAGCGGCCTTTCAATTCGAGAGATCGCGCACTCTGAAGCATCTGAAAATGAGATTGAAGACGTGCGTCTAGCAGTGCAGAAGTGTTTAGATCGCGCACGAAGCGAAGGTCGTCACGCAATCTGCTTTCTGACGGGCGTCCCCGGCTCAGGAAAGACCTTAGTTGGATTAAGCCTTGCGCATTCTGCCGAGAACAAAGCTGACGCGATTCATTTCATGAGCGGCAATGGACCGCTGGTGCAAGTCCTCCAACACCTATTTACACAAGAGAGCATGCGTGCTGGCGCCTACGCACCGCAAGCCCGCGCAGAGGCAAAGACTCTCATTGAGAATGTTCATGTTTTCGCTCGATATCACACGGAAGATAATCAGCGTCCGCCCTCGAACCACGCCATCATCTTTGATGAAGCACAGCGCGCATGGAATCGCGCACAGAACATGAAGAAGTTTCGGCGTAACTATTCCGAGCCCGAAATGTTGTTGCGCATCATGGAGCGACATCAAGATTGGGCTATAGTCATCGCCTTAGTGGGAGGCGGGCAGGAAATAAATGACGGCGAGGCGGGCCTGGAGGAATGGGGTAGAGCCCTTGCTGAGGCATCAAAGGACTGGTTGATCTATGCATCGCCGGAGGTCTTAGAGGGCGGCCAGTCTACGGCAGGTCATCGTTTGTTCGATGACCCTCTTAAACAAAAAGAAGTGGAAACAAGTTCTGCATTACATCTTCGAACGTCAAACCGAAGCTTACGTGCAGATCAGCTTGCGACCTGGGTCAATCTCTTGCTCGTTGGCAAATCCGACGAAGCGGCTAGCCTCAAAATCGCCGAGAGGTTTCCAATATTTCTTTCCCGAGACATCAACGAAACTCGAACGAGGCTACAAAGACAGGGAATTGGGGTCGAACGATGCGGCTTGGTCGGTTCTTCTGGAGCGGCTCGCCTGAGAGCAGAGGGTCTAGAGCCCAACTCATCGTTCCACGCGGACTACCCTTGGGAGCATTGGTATCTTGCCGAAGAATCCGATGTGCGATCGAGTTTTCGTTGCGAAGTTTTTGCCACTGAGTTCGAAATTCAAGGTTTGGAATTGGATTGGATAGGGCTCTGCTGGGGTGGAGATTTTGTTTGGGATGAGTCTGGTTGGCAACTCCGTACTCTGCGCCATGGAAGCCCTACAAGATGGACCGCCATCAAAAGCGAAGAGAAGAAAATCTTCAGGAGAAATGCCTATCGTGTGTTGTTGACTCGAGCGCGGAAGGGGATGGTGATATTTGTTCCCAAAGGCAACGCGCACGATCCAACGAACTCGCCCGAGGAATTCGACAGGACAGCCCAATACATCATTCAGTGTGGGGTCCCTCCGCTGTCCTAACCGAGTGGCTCGGCAGGGCCGGGTGCCCCAGGTTTCGCTTCTGAGACCTGGGAAAGCACAAACCTCATTCACGCCGCATCTTCCAGCTTCAAAGTAACTCTTCGCCCCAGCGCGGCGGCGACATTTACAAGCGCATCGAGCGAGAAGCGAGCAATCCGCCCGCGGAGCAGATCGTTGACGCGCGGCTGAGAAATTCCGCAACGGGAAGCCGCTTCGGCCTGGGTCCATCCCTTGCGCTCAACCAACTTCGCGATCTGCTGCATCAATGCCGAGCGCATCCGCAGATTGGCTGCCTCTTCGGGCGTATCGGCAATCGCGTCCCAGACGCTTGCATAGGTCTTCGCCTTGGCTTTGTTCATTTCGCACCTCGCATCAGATGATTGAATCGGTGTTGAGCAATCTCGATATCGCGCTTTGACGTCGCTTGAGTCTTCTTCTGAAACGCATGCAGAACATAAACGTGCTCTTTCAGCCGAGCCGTATAGATCACTCGATACGTTCCCGACTCATCCCAAATACGAATCTCCTCCACACCTCTTCCAATGGAGGGCATCGACTTGGAATCGTTGGGTGCCTTCCCGTTCTGCACCTTTTCCAACTGGTAGCCGGCATTCTGGCGAGCATCCCTGGGAAACGCGCGCAGAGCCCTCAGCGAGTCCCCAAGAAACCGAATAGGCTTCATGTGGTCATTATATCCAATTGAATATAATTGGCAAGTGAGAAAAGCGCTATCTCCAGAGGCCGTTTCGTAAATTGTTCCCAGTTCAAGTTGCGTGGGTGTACCTTGTTGGATCAGTCCCTAAAGGAGGTCTGAACATGGCAATCGGCGTACAGCAGGAATTTTCCGGAACTACCCTCGCTCAATACGACCAGGTGATCCAGAAGATGGGATTTCATCCCGGAGGCCCCGGTGCACATGGCGCTCTCTTTCATTGGGTAACCAAGACCGACGCAGGTATCCGCGTGGTCGACGTGTGGGAGAGCAAGGATCAATTTGAGAAATTTGCCGCAGCGAAGATCGGACCACTTACCGCACAGGCAGGCATCACCCAACCGCCAAAGGTCACATTCTTCGAGATCCATAACTACCTAACCAAAGGCTGAGGGATGCTCCCGGAGGGCGGCTCGGGCCGCCCTTCTCGACGATGCTCTGCAACATCGCGACACTGATTTCACAGCGCACCCTACGGTGCGCGATACGCGTGGTTAGAATACGTACCCAGGGCTCTGGCCCCGGGCTATTTTCGTCGCCTCCCTAACGGGAGGATTCAGTTGAGCCTGTCCCTGAGCAATGATCGAATTGTGTTAGTGCACCAGCGACGGACCGGGCGTCCCGTCGGACCACTTCCAAACCGGGACCATCATAATCGTTACCCGCTCTTCCGGGTCATTCGCGGCGATGATCGGAGAACCATCCCCATCGGCGCCCCAGCTTTTCTCCGCGTCGCCCGAAACAAACATCATCAGGTGCGGATGCCAGCTCAGGTCGCGGTCGTTCAGGTACTGCTGCTTCGACATCATGTAACACATCGATCCCGGTTCCAGCGCGGGCAGCTCCTTGCTGTCCAGTGCTGCGGAGGTTTCTGCGAGAATCTGTGCCTTCGACTTTCCTGCAAGCACCAGTTTGGTCTTCATCAGAAAGATGGGCGCAAACGTCCGCGCGGCCGCCGGATTGAAGCAAATGGGGGAGCGAATCTTGGGATTCCAGAACTCAGGGGCATCGGTGGTCGCGCCCCATCCTCGTTCCACGATGCAGAGAAAACCATTCGTGCCTTTTGCAGCGGTCGTAAATCCGGTCCGTCCGAGCACCATCACTTCAGCCCCATCCGAAATGGATGCCGGCGCACCGGTGCGAGCCAGCGCAATCTCAGCGTTCGCATCCGGCATCAAATACGCATCGACGGGAGCCATGGCCGGATAGGGAGCCTTCTCCGTCTGCGCCTGTGCCTGAGAGATAGTGCCGGGCAGGCCAACCGGAACCAGCAACACTAAAGCGATGATCGCGACATCGTTCTTCCGCATGGGAACCTCCTTTGGGCGTCAGGACATTTTTTGCGTTGGATCTGGGAACCTTTCCCTGGTATGCGGCGAGTATAGCGCTGGTGCAGTGAACAGTGGACAGTGAACGGTGGGTCGCTGAATTATTGGAGGCCGGTCCAGACCATGCGGTGGAACATTTCGTCCATGGCCTCCGGCGATTCCTTCTCCCCGCGATCGAGCCACCAGCGCAGGAGCGACAGGAGGCTGCCGGATAATGCGGAGGCGCGGGCAGCCAGTTCGCGCTGCGGAATGCTTGTGAGACGGCCGGACTCTTTGAGGCGCCGTTCGATGCCGCGGGCGAAGCAGCCTTCGGCGAGATCGAAAAACTCCTTCAGATGGCCGGAGTCGGAGAGGACGCGATAGAGCTTGTTCTGGTTGCCGATGTGCGCGAACATCTCCGCCACCGGCGCTACCCGATTCGATTTCTCCTTGCGCACGCTGAGAACATTGCTCATGGTTTCGAGGAACATCTCAAGCTGACTGACAAGGAGGTCATCCTTGTCGCGATAGTGAAGATAGAATGTCGAACGGCCGACCTTGGCGCGATCGAGCACGTCCTGCACCGTGACGTCGTTGATGGGCTTCTCCTGGATGAGTTCGATGAGCGCATAGCCGAGCTGATCGCGCGTACGCCGCACACGAGCGTCGGGTTTGCGCGGCTGCTTATCTTTTCTCCGCACATTGCGATTTTCCATCATGATGCGCTCGTTTTCTAACCCGTTTCTGGACATCGATGGCCTCTTTGTTCAGCAACACGGCTGCGGCTCTCGACGCGGCTGCATTTCACAGCTACAGTGCGAATCATAGGCTGAACCGCGCGGTTCACACCTCAAAAAAGGAGAGTCATCATGAATCGACTTCGCTTGCTTGCAGTGGGGACCGTGTTTTTGTTTGCACTGAGCACGGTTGCACAACAATCCACACCCAGCCCGGACTCGCATTCCGCGGCCGTTGCTCCTGTTGAACAACATCTGAAGGTGTTGAGCGAGAAGCTCGCCCTCACCGCCGATCAACAGGACAAAGCGCGGCCCATACTGCAGGAGATGCATGACAGCTCGCAAAAGGTCGACGACGACCACAGCCTGACGCCCGAGCAACGCCAAGCCGCCATGAGTGAGTTGTTCATGAAGGCCGACAAAGCGATGCGCGTGTTCCTCAGCGAGGATCAGAAGAAGACGCTCGATGAAATGGAGGCGCAGATGCACGGTGGGCCGCACGGCAACCCCAATGGAAATGCGCCGGCGCCGCCTCAAAATTGAAGGGCCGAAGTAACTTCGCAAACGCGTGACGAGGGTTGGCGGTCTCCCAGGTCTCAAAATCGAGACCTGGGGCACCCAAGGGTTCAGGACTCTTTGCTTTCCAGCTCTTCTTCCTGTTCTTCACATTCTTCGAGTTCTTCGACTTCGTCTTCGTAGTTTTCGAAGTCTTTGCATCGGTCGCGCTGCTTGCACTCGAGGCAATCTTCGGGAGGTTCGCAGGCAGTTTTTTGGGGAGCGAGGGAGTCGCCATTGTCTTCATAGCTGAGATCGCGCACGGATTCCTGGGGCGTGGCGGGAGCTGATTTCGCGACAAGTTCCGCTGCGATCCGGAGTCCGCGAAGATAGAGGCCGGCGCGGCGCGGGTCGATGCGTGAGGAAGACAGGGCCCCGAGTACGTGGTGAAGCGCGATTTGGACGCCGCTGAAATCTTCGAGCGATGGAAGGACGATGGGTTGCTTGTCGTCCGTCGTCGAGGGGTTCTGTGCGCGGTGAAGTGAAAGGTGGTAGTAGCAATACGGCATAGTTCGCAGGGCTGGTGACTTGCACTTGATGCCACTGGGCATGATGTGACGACATTCGTTAAACAAGGCGATTCTCCTTAGAGCCAGAGCGCGGGATTTTTCCCGGACTCTGGCGATAAAGTATCTACATTCAATGAGTTGCGAGGCGCTCTGTGCTGTAATGTCCTCTCGGGATTGGGCTTATTTGCAGAGTCCTCTCAGGGAAGGAGTTACTGGACGGCAGTGGACATCGAGTAGTGGACAGTGAGCAGTGGACAGTGAAAAGCAGAGTGAGCAATGGTCTTTCGCGCAATTGGTGACACGGCAGGTGCTTCTTATCTCTTCAACTTGATTGTGCTCCGAAGTGTGGAAATTACCTGCAAATCGCGGGGAAGTTTTTTCGCTTTGAAATGAGGCGGTTAGAAGAAATGTTTGACCGCGTGGGGTTGACGAGAAAGGCTGAGCGGCGGATTTGCGCCGACGGCGCTTGCCGCATCACGTATGCACCCACCATCCGCCGTCCTTCGCGAATGTAGAGCTGCCTCGGCCAGTGATCCGTATCGGCAAACTCATCCCTCGGCAGGCCCCATTCATTCATCTCCGCCCGCAGCGTTGCCGGCACGCTTGCATCCTGCGAGAGGAAATACATCAGCGACTCGGTGTACAGCAGATGCTCCCGCCAGATCGCCGCCTTCTCCGCGTAACTTGCCTCGGGATACTTCCAGATTCGATCGGCATGGGGTCGTACAACAGCGACTCGCATAACATTCAGCGGGTGGCGATGGCGGACGGGTCGGTGCGCAATGAGGGCAACGTGGAGGTTCCGGTGCAGCCGTATGAGATTGCGTACAGAAGCATCACGCCGAAGCGCGAGCAGGCGGAGAACCTGCTGGTACCGGTGTGTCTTTCGGCGACGCACGCAGCCTACTCGTCGGTGCGGATGGAGCCGCAGTACATGATTATCGGACAGGCGGCGGGAGTGGCGGCGGCACTTGCCGTGCGCGCGCATTCCGCGGTGCAGGACGTGTCCATTCCGGAGTTGCAAAAGAAGCTGCACGAGCACGGTGCGGTGCTTCATCTGCGCGAGGAATTCAAGACGAAGTGAGGGCTGTAGGACGCGGCGGAGATGGTCGGGTTTCAAACATGCGCCGCGGGTGCCGGAGCGCTGCAGAAATCCTCAAAAAAACGCGGTCCGTGCCATTGCGCAGGGGATACATTTAAGTAGGAAATCCTTCACAGGTAGAAAACAAAGAAACGCTGACGGGATTTGTGTCGAAAGGAACGTTGATGGCCAGATTCTCCCTCGCGCCGGCATGGCGCGCTTCTGCACTGCGAATTCTTTTTATTGCCTCGATGGTTGCGCTGGGATCGACGACGGTGGTTGCGCAATCTACATATGGTTCGATCCTCGGAACTGTGCATGACGCAAGCGGCGCGGCGATCCAGGGTGCGCAAGTGATGCTGGCGAATGTGAACACGGCGGCGATGCGGACGGAGGTGACTGACGATGGCGGGAACTACGCATTCCGAAACATCGACGTGGGAGTGTACAAGGTCACGATCAGCGCTCAGGGCTTCCAGTCGGAGACAATGCCGGAGATCTCGCTGACGGCGCGGGAGACGCGACGGGCGGATGGAACGCTGCGGGTTGGCGGAGGGGTACAGACGGTAGTCGTCGACGACAGCTCGGCGGTGCCGGTGATCACGACCGACGTGTCGAACCTGGCCGAGACGAAGATTGGCGATGAGTTGGTGAACCTGCCAGTGGCGATTTATTCGCGGTCGACGGGATCGACCAGCCCGATTTCGACGCTGACGACCGAGGCCGGCGTGCAGACGGACGACACGGGAAACCTGGCGGTGCTGGGCACCACGGCGGCGCTGCTGAGCGTGACGGTGGACGGCATTTCGTCGGTGGGCGTGGAGTATTCGGGGCCGGTGAACGAGATGTTTCCGTCGTTTAATTCGATCGAAGAGATCCGGGTGAGCGAGGCGAACAACAACGCGGAGTTTTCCGGGGTCGCGGATATTACGACCGTGTCGAAGGCGGGCACGCTGCACTATCACGGCGGACTTTTTGAGAATCACGAGAACACGGTGTTCAACTCGAACAACCCTTTTGCGCTGTCGAAACCGAAGATCATCATGAATGACTTTGGCGGAACGCTGGGCGGCCCGCTGCGTTTGCCGCTGTTGTCGAGCAAGCAGAATCCCGGATTCTTTTTCATCAGCTTTGAAGGCCTGCGTCTGCCGCGTGAGACGCCGATGCTGTTGAGCGTGCCGTCGACGGATATGCGCAACGGCAACCTGACGGATTATCTGGCGGGGCAGGGCATCAGCGCGATCTATGAGCCGGACGGCGTGACGCCGATCGATGCTGCGCATGTGCCGGTGAGCCCGATCTCAGCGAATCTGCTGGCATCGCTGATGCCGGTGCCGAACTATGGGCAGACGGGCGCATATGCGAACAACTACCAGGTGAATTTTCCATCGCCGATCTCGTCGAACCAGGGCGATGTGCGGCTCGACAAGAATGTTTCAGACAAGCAGTCGATGTTTGCGCGGTTTTCATATAAAAACCGCCAGATCATCACAGCTCCCTCGGCACTGTGCACGTTTACTTATTGCGCCGAAGCCGGCAGCCCGCTGCAGGGTGGGTACAACACGCCGGAAATTGACGAGGGCCTGACATTTGCGCACAACTATGTCTTCACGCCGAATCTGCTGAACGAATTTCGCGCGGGATTCAATGAGCAACACACATCGGAAACGCAGTCGTACTCGACGACATCGCTGCTGGCGCAGACAGGGATTACGGCGGTTCCGCAGCCGGATACGCAATGGTCAGAGGCGCCGCAGGTGCTGATCAATGGGTTCATGTCAACGGGCGCCGGGAATCCCGGTGTGCAGCGCGGGCAGATTATCCAGGCGCTTGATAACGTGACGTGGACCAAGGGGAAGCACGCGTTCAAATTTGGAGCGGACTTCAAGCGATTGACCGATCACGACGATAACGTGTTCGGGAACTATCGCTCGGGGTGGTACGTGTTCGATGGATCGTCGGATGTGGGAACAGCCATCGGCGACCCATACACGGCATTCCTGCTGGGGTATCCCGACTACACGGAAGTGAGCACGACGAACAACGACACCATGGATGGGCTGGGCTATTCGTATGCGTTTTACGGGCAGGACGACTGGCACGTGACGCCGAACCTGACGCTGAATCTTGGATTGCGTTACGAACTGCATCCGCCGCTGCGCGAGACGCACGCCAACACGGCGGCGTTCATGCCGGATTGGACGGGTCTTGGCACGGATGGCGCTACCGCGGTGAACGGCGCGGTGGTAGTTTCGAATGCGGCGGCGCTGGCCAATGCCTCGCAGAGCCTGGAAGCAGCGATTGCACCGACGCCGATCCTGACCGCGTCGCAGGCGGGGATTCCTTCGGCCCTTCGCTATACCGATTACACGGATCTGGGACCACGGATCGGTTTTGCGTGGCGGCCTTACGGAAAAGACACGACGGTGCTGCGGGGAGGTTGGGGTCGATTCATCGAGTCGCCGCTGGGTTTCTCGCTGGTGTCGGGGTGGGCTGTATCGTCGAGCTATGTGGGGACGTACAACCAGGACTACCAGTCGGACGGTGTTACGCCGCTGTTGAGCTTTTCTGATCCATTCAACTCATCCGCGGGTAGCTCCTATGGGACTGCGGGTTTCTACTATGCGTTTCCGATTCACTACCACGATCCAACCGTGCAGCAGTGGAACCTGACGCTGGAACAGGACCTGGGACACAGCCTCGGCATTCGTCTTTCGTACGGCGGCAGTCATGGTTCCGACCTGGAGGCGATGGTCGATTTGAACCAGGTGCAGCCCAATACGGTTGGCTATGCCGTGGCCGCGCAGAATCTGCCCTATCCCGCGTGGAGCATCATTCAAAGCGTGGCGAATCTCGCGGAGAGCAACTACAACAGCGGCACGGTCGAGGTTTCGCGGCACAGTGGCAAGGGGTTGACCTTCGATTCGAGCTATACATGGACGCGCGATCTTTCGAATGCGGGAGGCGCCACGCCGAATGCGTTTGCGGTGGCGGGGGGCACATATCTGACGACGCGGTTTCATCCGGGGCTCGACTACGGTAACGTGATTTACGACCGCAAGCATCGCTTTTTGACGACGTGGCTTTACGATTTGCCGTTCGGGCGAGGACAGCGCTGGCTGTCATCGAGCGGTGCGGTCGACAGCATCGTCGGCGGTTGGGAAATTGCCGGCGTTACGGTGCTGCAGTCGGGGCCGTTCCTGACGCCGTATCAGCAATCGGTTGATCCGGCGAATACGAACATCCTGACGACGGTGGGGCAGGCGCGGCCGGACCAGCTTACGAGTGTTTCTGTGTATGCGCCGCAGCGGACGACAGCGCAGTGGCTGAATCCAGCGGCATTTCCGTATATGAATTTGCAGACTCCTGGCGGATTGGGGATCGGCCGATTTGGCAATGCGCCGGTGGGCGGGGTGGTTGGACCGGGAACGGCGAACGTCTCGATGTCGTTGTTGAAGAACGTTGCGCTGCGCGAGAAGTCGAAGCTGCAGCTTAGCGTGGAAGCGGCGAATGTGTTCAACCATCGGAATTATGAGCCGCCGAATATGCAGGTGGACTCGTCGGGGTTTGGCTCTATCACGGCGCTGCAGACGGCCGAGGGGGCGGGACCGCGAAGTCTGGAAGTGACCGGGCGGATTGTGTTCTAAAGAAAGTGCGGGCAGTAAATTTATCAGGACATAATTCCGGAGCAGGCGTGAGCTATAGCCCAAGCGAAAGCGAATTCAGAAGCGTGTTGAACCTGGACGCGGCGGATCGATACGAACACTTTATCGAGACGGTGGCAGCGTGGGGAGAGTCGTGGACGCTGCGGGGGCGGGGCGGGTTTGTCTCTGCGGAAGATCAGGACGGAGCGACTCTTCTTCCGATATGGCCGCATGAATTGTTTGCGCAGCGGTGCGCGGTTCGCGACTGGGCGGACGCCAAGCCGGAGAAAATTCTTCTGGCCGAGCTGTTGGACACGTGGGTTCCGCGCATGGAGCGGGAGCACATCAAGTTTGCGGTTTTTCCTTTGCGCGATGGGCCGTGCGCGCTGGTTGACGCTGCGGGGGTGGCGGAGGATCTTCGCGCGCAGCGAGCGAAGATGGAAGATTAGTCAGCGAAGGGTAGGTCAAGGTAGGGTCGCGAGATACTCACGACTTTGTCCGTTGGCAGAAATTGCGCACCCGATTCGGACGCTTCTCCGGAAAATCTCACCTCAACTTTGATTAGGTGGCACTTGCGAAAGACGTATCGTGTCCACTGACCTGTCTGCAAGCCCCCATCAAGCTCAAAGTCAAGCTCGACCTCTTTACGGGTGCTGCTATTGTGCAGTTTTTCAAGACTCTGCATCGCCTGTTGCACTACGGAACAACTGTCGCATTTATTTGGCTCTTGCGCACGGACGATGTTGACCAGAATGGTCGACTGGGCAGCAAGAAACAGAACGAACAACAGCGGACGGAGTCTTTTCGTCATGGGATGATCCTGAGCATTCGACTCATTGCATCGAACTTTGATAGCCAGGATCACTCTTCTTGCGAGATCATTTTCCGCTGCCTTCTGTGATGGTGACGATGCGGTCTATGCCTGGGACAGGGACGTGCTCCACCTTGCCGTCGGGCCAGTGGATTTCGATGTCGTCAATCTTGGTGGCTTGGCCGAGACCGAAGTGCGGGCGGGGATCGTTGCTCGAGAGATAGCTACCGCCGCTGATCACGTCTTCGCGCTGCTTCATCCCGTTGGCAGTCAGGTAGACGGTAGCGCCGACGGCATCGCGTGGGCTCCTGGGGCCGCCGATCAGTTTCAGTTCCAGCCAGTGATTGTGATCGGGGCTGACGTTGCGCAGCAGTACGGGATGGCCATCCATCACGCTGATGACGGCGTCGAGTTTGCCGTCGTTGAAGAGGTCGCCCACGGCCATGCCGCGGCCGGCGATGACGTCGGCGAGGCCGGAGCCTTCGACTGCGGGGACATTCTCGAAACTCTTTCCCTGCAGATTGTGAAAGAGCATGGGGCGCTGCTTCCAGCTTGTTCCCCATGCATACTTGTCGGCCTGCGGGTAGACGTGGCCGTCGGACATGAGCAGATCTTTCCAGCCGTCGTTGTCGTAATCCATAAACCGCACTCCCCAACCGGAATGTAGGAGCGTCATCTGTCCCAGGCCGGAGCGGTGCGTGGCATAATCGAAGGTGCCATCGCCGTTGTTCTGGAAGAGCGCGTACATCTGGTAGGCGAGATCGGTGACCACCAGGTCAGGCAAGCCATCATTGTTGTAGTCAGCAACATCCACGCCCATGCCG
>Ga0209004_1000068_pt1 | contig 28816 bp, 25 predicted proteins | sample TexAe_RefH0_M1_FD_187948 | JGI IMG/M metagenome (GOLD analysis project Ga0209004, IMG submission 187948) | Forest soil microbial communities from Davy Crockett National Forest, Groveton, Texas, USA - Texas A ecozone_RefH0_M1 (SPAdes) (version 2) | ecosystem: Environmental > Terrestrial > Soil >... | reverse complement strand
TCAACGCCTATTCCGCAAACGCCCGGCCCTTCCAATGGAAGTACTCAAATCCAACGCGACGCATTCGTACTAACGATTTCATTGCGACTGGCCACTAGTTCCATAGTTTCGCCTTGAGTTCAGCCTTTGAAAGAATTCCAACATTCGATATTGGACGGTGCGGAAAGATCCTGATGACAATTCGGATGTACGAGCTTCAAACTGAGATTCACGACAGGCTTCGCACTATGCGAACCTGTCGAGCTAATTTGAAAAGCACCGAACGAGCGACCCTGTCACACAATCCTCGAGTAATCACCCTGCAGCCAGACCTCTGTGAGATCGAATGGGTTGATGTGAATGTTTCCTCACGCGCCGATCCAACTCGACAGCAGACCATCGAGGGAGAATGCGCCGGCGCCTTCCGCGATGATCACGGCGGCTAACGCAATGGCGAGCAGGTGGTACTCGATGCCGTGGCCTTTCCGGTCGCCAAACCAGTTCATGAAGAGGCCATATTTTCCGTGCACCATGAAAATTGCCGCCAGCATGTTGACGACAATGCCGAGTGCACTTATGCGAGCAAGAAATCCCAGGATGAGCGCCACACCGCCGAAGAATTCAGACCCTACAGCCGCAAGGGCCATGATCGGCGGCAGACCTAAAACCTCGTTTAAATGGCGCAGTGTCTTCCTCAATCCCGGCCCACCGAGCCACCCGAACACCTTTTGCGCCCCGTGTGCGAAGAAGATGATGCCCAGAATGGTGCGAGCAAGAGTTAGAGTCCAATCTGAATTTGTTGCGAGGATGTGCAAAAACATGTTTTCTCCTAATGCTGACGGTGCCATAGTCACCGTTCTTATGTTTGTTGTTCCGTTTGCCGGATCACAGCCGAGAAATTCTCTTCGTGGACGGTCAAAGCTTCATGCCTTCCTTTTCTAGGTGCTAGGCGAAGCCATGGGCGGAACTGATTCCACCCGTTCCATAAGGGATTAGCTACATGCCAAACACCTCATCTCTACACCCCTTAGACCTTAGGCAATTTGTTGACATTCCAGTCCCCTCCGAGGGCCTTGATCAGCAGAACACTCGCATCGAGTTGGCGCCGTCGGATATCAACGTCATTCTGCTCGTTGCTAAGTGCAGTCGTTTGCGACGTCACAACATTAAGATAGGTATCTATGCCCCCAGCGTAGCGGTTCATGAATATACGAAGGGTTTCTTGAGCAGCAGCGGTCGCACTGTGTTGCTGTTGCGACTCCCCTGCGAGAATGCGCAGAACGGCGAGATTGTCCTCGACCTGCTGAAAAGCTGTTAGGGTCGTCTGACGATAAGTCGCAACGTTGCCATCATAGGCGGCGACGGCTGAATCTTTCGTTGCGCGCCGCCGGCCGGCATCAAACAGTGTTTCGGAGAAGCTTGGACCTACTGCCCAGAAGCGGCTGGGCCAGCTAAACCAGTTGAGGGCAGAGGTACCCTCAAATCCTGCCAAAGCGCTCAGGTTCAACGCGGGATAGTAAGCAGCCTGAGCAATACCGATTTGCTCATTGGCGGCGGCCATTCGCCGCTCGCTAGCCGCTATGTCCGGTCGGCGCTCCAACAACTCGGACGGCAATACCTGTGGAATCGCGGGAATCTCCGGCGTATGAAGATCAATGGGGCTCGGGGGCAGGCTGAAGTTTGCCGGTGGCTTGCCGATGAGGATAGCGATCGCATGCTCATACTCAGCGCGCTGAACCATGATGTCTGTATCGAGAACCTGGGCATCCTCCAGTTGCGTCCGAGCCTGCGCTAGATCCGACTTGGGTGCAGCTCCGCCGTCGAATCTGTGTTCGGTAAGCCCCAACGCTCTGCTATAGGCCTGCACGGTTTCGTCGAGCAGCTTTTTCTCCGCGTCGGCACTGCGCAGCTCGAAATAGTCGTAAGCCAGATCCGCCTGCAGGCTCAACTGCATCGCAGCCATGTCAGCCGCGCTCGCCTGGGCTTGTTCCCTCGCCGCGGTGACGCTGCGGCGAATACGGCCCCAAAGATCAATCTCCCACGACATATCGACCGGGAGAACAAAATCGCCCTCTCCATTGTTGGCCAGGCTCGATGGAAAGTAGGGCCGGCTCGGAGAGTCACGTACCGTGGAGATGCTCGGTGCAGTTCCGATGGTCGGCGCCTCCGCTGCACGATTGAAGCGAACGGCAGCGCGCGCCTGGCGGTAGTTCGCTTCGGCACTCTTGAGTGTCTGATTCGCCGAATCGATCTGCGCTTCCAACGCATTCAACTGCGGATCGCCATAAATCTCCCACCAGTTTCCTCGAGGTGTTTGATCGCCTGGGCGAGCAAGCTTCCAACCGTCAGTCGCCTGAGCCGAAGCGGGGGCCAGTTCCTTGAAGGCGGGCGCCATAGGCGTTGACGGCTTCGCATAGTTAGGCCCGACCATGCAGCCAGCAAGAGGGATAGTCACGATCGACAACAGAGATGGAATCAGCCTTGTTTTCATTTCGAATCTCCAGCCTTTGGGGCATTGATTCGGACCGGGGTTCCGGTGGTGAGCGAGTCCGAGGGATTGACGATGACCTGATCTGTTGGCTTGAGTCCGTTGATCACCTCGACAGTCGAGCCATAGTCACGTCCGATCGTTATCGGCACCAGTTCAGCATGATCACCGTGAACAACTCCAACTCGAAGTCCTTCAGACCTGAACAGCAGAGCGTCTGCAGGAACGATCAGTGAATGGGTTGCTTTCATTGAATTGCCGGGAAGCTTGAGATGCGCGAAAACATACGCACCCGGCTTGATGCGTCCAGCGCGATTGTCGATATCAACTTCCACGTTCAATGTTCTTGAGTTGAGATCGATCGCATCAGCGTTGCGCACAATCGTTCCCTGAAATGTTTCTCCAGGGAATTCATCCAGCGTCAGCGGCACTTTGGCGCCATTCCGCGCTGCGTCGGAGTCAATTTCAGGTACAGAGACAAAGATGCGCAGACGATTCACAGCCGCCATATGAAACAGTTCCTGTGGCACTACCCCCTGCCCCTGAGAACCTCCAGCCCCCGCGTTAATGAGTGCGCCGACATCCGTATTTCTCGCCGTGATCACGCCTGAAAAAGGAGCGTAGACCTTCTCATAGGACTGCAATTGTTCCAAACGCTGAACGTCGGCAGTCATTGACTCCACAGTTGCTTGTTTTGCGTTCAGATCCTGGACCGCTACGTCGGTTTCCTGTTTGGATACGCTGTCTGTTGTGAGCAAGTTCTGCCAGCGTGTTGCCGTGATCTGGGCGAGCCGCTCGTTTGCCTGCGCGGTTTTCAGATTTGCCCGTGCCTGGCCCAGTTGCTGATCCAACTCGGGAGTTTCGATCACGGCGAGCAACTGCCCCTGCTCTACGTGCGCGCCGATGTCGAAGTACCACTTTTTTAAATAGCCATTTGTACGAGCAAAGATCGGGGTGTCGATGAACGCTTGCGTTGTACCCGGTAGAACAATCTGCTCGAGGCCAGCACCAGATTTTGGCTCTACCACGCTTACCGTTGCAATGGCAGTGCGTTCCGTCGCAGATCCAAGATTGCTTGCTGCCACTGCACGCTGGTGAATGCCCGAGTAGATAACTACCCCGAGCAGCACGGCTGCGACGGCCAATCCGACGAAAAGAGAGCGGGACACCGGTTGCCTCTCGGTCGGGGAGGGCTGGCCGGAATTGTTTTGTGAAGCTTGATTCAAATTGGTTTCAGCATTGCTCATCGCTTGCCTCCTTGGCTGTGGACACGACTACGCGTGGAGTGGTTCGTCTTCTGGTATCCCGGTTGGTTGCGAATCTGTATGTCGAGACCCTCCGTGCAGGAGAGCAAAAACGGAAGGTACAAAAACCAGAGTGGCCACGGTCGCGCAGAGCAGCCCTCCGATCACTGCTCTTCCCAGAGGCGCATTCTGTTCGCCGCCGTCGCCCAGACCCAGTGCCATCGGAATCATGCCGATGATCATCGCCAACGCCGTCATGATGACCGGGCGAAAACGGGTTGCACCGGCTTCAAGCGCCGCCAGAATTGCGTCGCCGTGATGCTGCAATCGTTCTTTGGCAAAGGCAACAACCAGGATGCTGTTAGCGGTTGCTACGCCCATGCACATAATGGCTCCCATCAAAGCGGGGACGCTGAGAGTGGTATGGGTAATGAAAAGGAACAGGATGATTCCGGCAAGAGCCGCGGGCAACGCGGTGATGATGATGAATGGGTCGAGCCACGATTGGAAATTTACGACGATCAGCAAATACACCAGGATGATCGCAAAACCCAGACCGCCAATCAGTCCTATATAGGAGGTCCGCATCGTGCCGTATTGACCGCGAAGGCTAACGAAGCTGCCGCGTGGAAGCAGTTTGCGGTTAGCGTCCACGATCCTGTTTACCTCACGTCCTACCGCACCCAAATCCCTGCCCTGGACTGATGCATAGATGTCGACTACACGCTGGATGTTGTAGTGGTTGATCGAGACTGGCTCAACCGTCCGCTGGATCGACGCGACGTTAGCAAGAATCCCAGGCTGCTTTTGAGAGGCGCCGGTTAACGGAATATTCTGGAGATCCTGGGTAGACTGAACGTCGTATTGAGGCGTCTGCGCGATCAGGTAATACTCCACGCCGCTCTTCGGGTCCAGGTAAAACATAGGAGTCACCTGGAAACTCCCGCTCAACGAGACCAGCATGCTATTGGCTACATCGGTCTCCGTATATCCGGCTTGCAGGGCCTTCGTGCGGTCGACATCAATGTGGAGTTTTGGGTAGTCACCTTGCTGTTGAATGCGCAGATCGGCAATGCCGCGGACATGGCTGAGCTCTTTGAGCATCTTGTCGGCAACGCGGGAATTCGCAGCGAGGTCTGCACCCTCAATCTGGACATCGATGGGTGCAGGCAACCCGAAGTTCAAAGTCTGGGTGGCAATGTCGGCCGGGAGAAAGTAGAACGTGACGCCTGGATACTCCCGCGGCAACCTATCACGGAGAGTACGCACATAATCCGCGGTCGGATGATGCTTCTCTTTGAGTGAAACCAGGATGTCAGTGTCCGCTGCGCCGGTCGTCCCCGAGCGGTTATACATGTAGTTGATGTTGCTGTAGGGAAGACCAATCGTATCGAGGATATTATCCATCTCGGAAGAAGGAACCGTTTGGCGAATGCTGCCCTCAACCAGATCAGTCAAACGCGCGGTTTCTTCAATACGGGTTCCTGTCTTCGCGCGCACATGCAAAATAAACTGGCCGCTGTCAGTATCCGGGAAGAAATTCTGGCCCAGAAAAGGAATCAGAGCGGATGCCAAGAGGCAGGCGACAATAAAGCATGGAACGAAGGCGAACCGAACCGAAACAAGCTGTGCGAGCAGAGAGGAGTAGGACGAGCGGATTTTCTCAAAGAGCTGCTCAAAGCCTCTTTGAAAACGGGCGAAGACATTACGAGAAGGCTCGCCACCGTGCTTGTGAGCCTTTAACAGGTACATCGCCAGGGTAGGCACGAGCGTACGGGACAAAATATAGGAAGCGATCATGGCGAAGATGACCGCTTCGGCAAGCGGGGCAAAGAGGTATCCCGCAACGCCGGGCAGAAAGAACATCGGCAAAAAGACGATGCAGATGCACAACGTCGAAACAAGAGCAGGAACTGCGATCTGCGCTGCGCCTTCCAGGATGCCGTCATGCAGGTCAGCGCCCTCTTCCATGTGCCTTTCGATGTTTTCGATGGTCACCGTCGCATCATCGACGAGGATGCCAACAGCTAGAGCCAGTCCTCCCAGCGTCATAGTGTTGATGGTTTGGTGCAGACAGCTCAATACGATCACAGATGTCAGAATGGCTAACGGGATTGAGACAGCGATGAGCAACGTGCTACGCCAGCTTCCCAGGAAGACAAGAATCATCAGAGCGGTGAGCGCGGCGGCGATGACCGCCTCACGAATCACCCCATTGATTGCTCCGCGCACGAAGACGGATTGATCGGCAAGGGGCTGAATCCTGAGCGCAGGAGGAAGGGTCTGAGCGATCCTTGGAAGCAGCTGCCGCACACCTTTGACGACAGCAAGCGTGGATGCATCTCCGGCCTTGTAAACAGTTACCAGCACGCCACGTTTGCCATCCTGCCGAACGATATTCGTCTGCGGTGAAAAACCGTCCCCTACCGTGGCTACATCGCGCAGATAGATGATGGTATTACCCACCTTCTTGATGGGAAGATTGTTAAACTCCGGTATCGTCGTCAGGTCTACGTTGGCGTCAACGTCATACTCGAACTGCCCTATCTTGGCTGTGCCGCCCGGCAAGATGAGTTGCTCATTGTTGAGCGCAGTCAACACATCATTCGGGGACAGACCCTTGGACTGCAGCAGGCCCGGGTTGAGAGTGACCATGACGTGACGAAATTTGCCACCATAAGGATATGGAACCGCGGCGCCAGGAACAGTGACCAGCTGCGTGCGCAGAAAGTTCAGCGCAATGTCGTTCAGCTGAGGTTCAGTCAGACCATTTCCGGAAAGGCCGAGTTGCAGAATAGGGACGGTGGACGCGTTGTAATCGACGATCAGCGGAGGCAGCGATGCGGGAGGTAATTGTTTAAGGATGCTTTGCGAGATGGCCGTAATCTGAGCATTCGCGCGGTCAATACTGGCATTCGGCTGAAGATAAATCTTTACAATCGAAGTCCCGTTTACGGTCGTGGACTCGATGTGCTCGATATTGTCGACGGTCGTTGTGAGCGCCCGCTCATAGACGGTTGTAACGCGCCCTTCCATCTCCACAGGGTTTAAGCCGGAATAGGTCCAGGCCACGGCAACCACAGGAATATTGATACTGGGAAAGATGTCGGTCGGCGTGCGCAGAATCACGACCGGGCTCAGAATGAGTATGAGCAACGCCATGACGATGAAGGTATAGGGCCGGCTTAGCGCAATTCTGACAATCCACATTTGGCATCCCTCCGGTAGTCAAGCCAAACGGCGGCCCGCTTGGATAATTTTGAAACAATACGTCTCGTGTGATCGTTGCGATCCTTAACTGTAATTCCCGACTTTTCCGGGCATCTATTCTCCAAACCTCCAAACAAACTCGACACAATATCATCTGCCAGTGTGTCTTCAAGGGAGTCATGTCTAACGATCAGTCGGTAGATGACCAGGCCACATATCAAGTCGCGCACGACCTCCCGGTTAAGATTCTGGTCGATCTCTCCCCGTTCAACGCCGCGATCCAAAATAATCTGGACGGCTTCGCACATGGGCTTAATGAACCGCTCGTGAAAGAGAGACGCAAATTCCTTATCGATCTGACTTTCCGCAATAAACTGACCGAGCATATGTCCAGTTGGGCTCATATAGACAACCCTCAATGAACGAAGCTGTTTCAGGATGTCGCTCCTGACAGAACCCGTGTCAGGCGTTGGCACGATTCGATTTGCCTTTCTCACGAACGCGTCCAAGGCGACATATGCTTTACTCGGCCACCATTTATAGATGGTGGCTTTTCCCACGCCAGCCTTTCGAGCTATCTCCTCGATTGAAATATCGCGTAAAGGCTTTTCGGAGAGAAGTTGAATGGTTGCTGCCAAGATCGCATCCTCGGACTCCTCACTGCGAGGGCGGCCGCGAGAATCCCATTTGACGGTTCGGTTCTGATCGTTTTTCAGAACCACTATTGAGCCTGAAGCAAGTTGTGCTGCAGTCACGAGAGCTGCCTCCTTAAAGCGGTCACTTGGGAATGGTCCCCTGCGGATAAGTCCTCAAATCTAAAGAGCCGAACAGCCAGCAACCCAAGGCCGAGTTGAATGCCAGCAAATATCGTTAGTGCAAAATTGAATCCTCGGGGCAGCAACAAATCGAAAATCAACGTGCCGAAACCAAACCCGCTGAATAGCACAAAGGCATTCATTCCCATTGCGAGCCCACGTCGCCTCGGATTTACAGACGTAATGATCCCGGTCAGTAGCGGATGACTCATGTCATAGCCGAGCGAGAGAGCCGCTATGATAATGGGTCGCAAAATTAAAGGTGAACGAGGAATGAGCGCAGCGGCGGAGACAGCAGCGAGGAAAATTCCAAGAGGGATGATGTACTTTCTTCCGTACCGATCCGCAAGATGTCCGATTACTGGTCCTAGCAGCATCCCTGGAATGCCATAGCCTAGCAGGGCCAGACCGATGCCTTGATCTCCGAGGTGATACCGCTCAGAGAAGTACAGACCAAGCCACGAGAACACTCCGGAATGGAAAATCCCATTAAGAAAGACATAGATGTACCCCTTTGCAGCACGGGGATCAGAGAACAGATTCATATACCCGGAGATCAGTTCACCGGCGCTTAGCGGATGCTGAGGGGGTTTGCTTTCAAAGCCGTGGCGGAGGCGAATGGCGAATGCAAGCGTGATCCCGCTAAGAAGGGCAGTTATCAGGAACTCTCTCCGCCACCCGATGACTGGATTTAAGAACGCACCAACGCTTGATCCGAAAGCCATTCCTCCGGCCATTGCGCCGAACATCCATCCGATCGGTCGCCCCCGCTCGGCGTAAGGGAAAAGATCGCCTAAAAGCGCCAGCGCAATCGGTACGATTCCACCCGTTGCAATACCGCCTAGTAAGCGCCAGGCTAGCATCTGATGTGCGGTGTGAGCTGTCACCACTCCGGCGGTGGTCACAACCATCATTACCAGCAGCGTCAGAATGACCGGTTTCCGTCCAACTCGATCCGAAAGTGGGCCGTAGAAGAGGGTCGATATGCCATACGGCAGCATATACGCCGGCACGAGCATGCCCAGGAGATTTGTAGTCGCGTGGAACTCAACCGCAAGTGCTGGGATCAGTGGAGCGACAAGGTAAGTCTGGAAGAAGACCAGAAAGGCTGCTGCGGAGAGAATTCGCAGCAAAGCTTCGCGTTGTAAGCTCGGGTCACGAGAGATTGTGAGATCTGTGTATGTTTGTGCCATTGGTCAAGTACTCCTCTTGTGACTCCACGATCTTGATGCTCGCATGGGGCGTATTCCAGAGTCTTTGAGCGCGGAATTCAGGAGTCTGAAATCTACTGAAATTCGAGTGGCTCGCCCACTCTGGTCAGAGCACGAATCGCCAGAAGCACGACAAGGCTCTTGTTTGGATTGCGGCCGGGCTTCAGACCGTCGGCCAGCCTTGACAATTACGCGCGATATCTCGTTTCTGGCCTGGATAGGCTCCGATGGAGCACAGCGTCTTTACCGATCGCACGGAAGGGACTTTCTAGCTCTCACTGAGCGTGACCGCGGGAGGTGTACGTCGTGACACACCCAGGGTGAGGATCTTCTCATTCCCGCAGGGACAGGAAATTGCGATCTGGCCCCTTCAACGTCCTAATCCCGCCTTTAGCTCGGAGTCGTAGTCGCGGATGAACGCCTCGATCTCCGGCGCACTCGCCAGTATGCGGAGCCATTGTTCCTTGTAGAGCGTGACCGGAAAGCGGCCCATGCCGTACAGGGAGAGCCCGCCTTTCTCGCTCACCTTCAAAGTGAGGCCTCCCTTGTCTTTGCCCTTGGGCTGGGCATTCTCAGCCCTCAGGCACTCCGGCTCCGCGTGCATATCCGATACACTCATCGTTTTCTTCCTCCGATCATTCCAAAACTTATGTCTACGTCGATCCAGCCCAGCTTCCACGGTTCCGTCCCGTGCTCATCAAATGGAATTACATGTACACGGGCATTCGCCGCCGATGTCCTAGCGGGTGAACCGCATCGATAAGTCGCAACAGCGCTGCTTCATGACTCGACCTTGACAAGGCCTCATGTATCACTTACCCACTCTGAAACGGTAAGTAATGCCGAAAAACGAATACGTAAGCGGCGCGCCACGATTATTGGCAGACATCACGCTCCCGGGAAAGAAATGCCCAACTCCGGCATTTACGGCCCAGTATTCGTGGAACACATATTTTGCTGACGCATCAAAGCCATCGCCAATGCTGTCCGTCGCAAAGCCATGGGCTGGAGCCTGTACCGTAACTCCCCCTCCACTGTTATAAACACCATCAAACCGTGAAGTGACGCCGAGCGCTTCCCCCTGGAACAACAACGTGAGGTTCTTCTTCGGCCCAAGGTCCAGATTGACTCTTTGCTCCTTGATGTTCTGGAACCCAAAGAGATCAAAGAGTCCAAAAGCGTTGTGGTCGCTGGGATACAGCTGGTCGTAAGTGCTGATGCGGTTGGGATTCTGATGCGGGTTGCCCGTAGCGTAGTCATACTCTCCGCCGAGCCGAGGCTTCCACGGAAGGGAATCGAAGAGATGTGCGACCTTTACAATACCTGCGCCGGAATGAATGGAGTCATTCGAGTAGCTGCCGCGCTGTAAATCTCCTAATACGTCGTAGTCAAACCCCGCAGGGAGACGGCCCTCCGATTCAGCTCCGAACGTCGTCTCTATCTCCGAGCCGTAGATCCCCTGCTGGCTCTTCACACGCGGGAAGGCTTTGACCAGAACAAATGGCTGGAGCACGGTATGTGGAATCCCCGAAGTGATGGTCCCGTAGGCGCCATGAAACGTCAGTCCGGCCCCGTGCGTGTCCAGCGAAGTGGGATTAATTTTAACCACCGAGGTACTGAAGAAATCGACGCTGTTCTTGTTGCTCGGGCCGCCGAAATGTCCAAAGAATCCATCAAAGGTTCTGCTGACGTTGGTCCAGTCGCTGATACCAATGACACGCTCATTGCCGAACCGCAAGTCCTTTCGGCCCGCGTACAGCCGAATATTATTATCTTCGTTGTGGTATTCAAGATAGCCCTGGCGAAGATCGAAGGTGTCGCGCATATTCCCTGCGACACTGCTCACTGGCAGCCCTAAAGCGTGCGCGTCCATGAATTGCATATAGCCGGTGAGGTGGGAAGTAGGGCGGACCGTGAGTCCGCCATAAATCCGGGTCAGCTCGTAGATCCGGTCATTGCCTGAGACGTAATTGTAGGAGGTGAAGTCCTCGGTGCGGAGCCTGATCTCCCCATCCAGACTCATCCAGGACGGTAAGTCTCTCAGTTCCCATGGCTGAATCTTGCCTTGAGTTTGTGGGTACATCGCGTAGGGTTGCGTCTGGGCATTTGACATCAAGCACGGCGCCAAGCAGACGCACAAGATGACGAGCACTCGGAGTCGGTTCCAGAAATGCAGCCTGGTCGGGGTTGAAACGTTCGGTGAGAAAGATGACCCTACCCCTTGCGTGGCCGCACTTCTGTCATTTGTTGAGATCGTGAATCGGGGAAAGTTCAACATATTCTACCTTTCATTGGATTAGTAAATGTCTCGCGGTTGCTATCGACACTTGCCATCGCGACAGACCAAGCCCCTTTCCGCGGATAACTCCGGCGGACCAGCAGCTGAGATGGCGAGTGGCGTACTCCTACCTGGCACTCTTTCTACATGCATTCATCTACTGCGCGTTGGACTGTACATGGATGGACACAACTGCAATGCAACCCTTTAAATCCAGGCTTTGGCGCCCAATGCCAGATTTACAGTCACCGCGTACGTGCAGTACATCAGCCAGATACCAGTAAGAAATTGGAACAGCCCTATAACCCGAGCACCAGATTTCCAGGACAATAAGCGGGTAGGGACTTCGATTGCATAGATCAAGGTCAGGCCGACAAAGATGATCATTACGGGGATGTCTCCGGCACGCCAAAAGACGTTAACACCCAGAATGCTGAGAAACAGGAATGCCATGGCCATCCAACCATCGAGCTGTGCGCTGGAGTCGATATATCGCCGGTGGGCCATTGCGAACCAGTGAATGCCGTAAGCCGTGAACGCGAGGCCTGCCATATACAAAGGAGCGGCTTTGCTGAAGACGTTGAACCATGTCAATCCGGTCAGCAGGTAGATGCCGGTGAGGAACTGCATGAAGCCCGGCATCCAGAAACCCCATAACCCTAGAGAGTGGTTGACCTCGGGACTGGTCTTAGGAAATCCAAACAGGGCCTGGCCACCCCAGATAAAGTAGCCAGTACCCAAACCAAAGAAACCAATAGCGACCGGGACAAAGGGAGAACTTGCAAGCGTGATTATTTGCGTTTCCATTCTGTATGCCCTCTTAAGAGTTGTGCGTTGATAGTGGTGTCGATAACTGCGGTGCAGAACGACTACTATCAATCCTTCAGCACCGCCATGAAGCGGACGGCTATCCCGCAATCACCACCTGCTTTTCTGCAGGGATCTTCCGGATGGTTGCCTCATCGAGATTCAGGTGTGCAGTCACCATTTCCGGAGGGAGTCGTCTGATCCAGTTGTTCATGGAGAAGTCCTGGTATTGGTCGGCCTTAAACATTTCGAGAAAGACCAGATCGGTATTGCCCGTATTCTCGATGTAGTGACCGGCAACCGGTGGAATGTAGCCAACATCATTGGCATTGAAGTCCATCGTGCGAGCCCTCGTCGGTGGCATAAACACGGTCATGCGCCCCTTTCCCGCAAGGTAAAACTGCCACTCGGAGGCATTTGGGTGCCAGTGCATCTCGCGGATACCTCCTGGCTTTAGCGTGACCAGTGCGGCGGCGACGCTCTTCGATACCGGGAAATTGTGCGAGTCGACGATGCGGACTTCGCCTCCGGCTGTTTTCACTGTGGGGGCCATCGTCGACATCTTGAAGGTGTATTGGATCGACGACTCAACATTCTTCCCGCCAATGGCAGCCTTGTCCTGTCCCAGAGATCCAGGAAGGCTGCCAGGAAAGATATAAAGCTCATCTTTCGGTAGCCTTGCAATGGCGCTCCGATCGAGATTGGAGTTCTTTGTCAAAATCTCAGGCGGTGTGTGTGCGACCCACGCGGAGATAAGGAAGGTGTTGTCTTCCGAGAACATGCCTTCATCAAAAACAAGCAGGAATTCGCAACCGTCTCCCGGCCCTAGGCCTTGAATGGAGTGTGGATACCCAGCTGGAAAGAACCAGAGGTCGCCCTTGGTCACGTCATCGATGAACATCGTTCCATCAGGATTCAAAACTGTGACGCGGGCATTGCCGGTGAGCATAATTGCCCATTCATCTGCCGTGTGCCAATGCAATTCACGGTAGCTGCCGCGAGTGAGCCGCATGGTGACGCCGGCTAGATCTGTTGAGGTAGGCAGTTCGCGCTGCGTTACCTGGTGCGCCCAGCCGCCTTCCTGCATGCGATTGCGCGCCAGATCAAAGGAATACCAAATTGGACCTATGTCTCCATGATCCGTAGGAGGAGGTGTGTTGGAGTTCGGGTTCTCGGCCAGAAGAGGCGTATTCTCCGGCCCTGGATTGCTCGAAGACTGATCTCTTTCAGCCTTAAGCGTGTTCTCGCGCTCTTGTGCGCTTGCTGTCAATCCAACCAACGCCGTGGCGGCGAGTACGGCGGAACCGGCTCCCAGGAAACTTCTTCGTGATGGACTGTCTACCAGTTCACTCTCGTTCTCTTTGTCAATCATTAGTCTTCTCTCCTATTTCTTGATCCGACGACTCACTCGAAAGGCGAGCGCCCTGAGATTACGAGGGATTCAAATGGAGTTTCGCTGTTGTGACTCCACGATCTCGATATTCACACCGAGTGAATTCCAGAGTCTTTGGGCGCGGAATTCAGGAGTCTGAAATTTACTGAACTTTGCATGGCCGCTCATTCTGGAGACCTCATCGGAGTACGGAAGCCGGGCGTATCATTGCATCAGTGGCAGTTCAGGGCAAAGCGCAATGAAGTAGGCGCCGCCTGGGCGGCGTAGGAGCCCGCTCTGATGAATTTCCCCAGCCGGAACAAGCCGGACGGTGGTACGCGGGTGGATTCCCGCGACGACGAAGGAGTTGTGTTCGGGAACTACCGTATCTTTCCCGAACTCAGGATTCTCCTGAAGAACGGGAACAAAGTTGACCTTACCGCTCGCGCTTTCGATGTTCTATGGGTCTTGGTCAAAGCTCGCGGAGAAGTCGTAACCAAAGATGAACTGATCGAACAGGTTTGGGCTGGCTCCATAGTTGAAGAAAACAACCTTCAAACCCACATCTCGGCGATCCGAAGGGCGCTCAAGCAAGACCGTAGTTTGATCTCCACAGATTTCGGTCGAGGTTATCGCCTGACACTGCCTGCTCCAGCCAAAACAAATCTAACTCCAGGGACGAAAAAGATCGAATCGCCGAATCTACCAAGCCCACTGACTACGCTTTTGGGACGGGACAGCGAATTGCGCGATCTTCAACAGATCATCACCGCAAACCGGCTCACGACGATCACCGGGCCGGGCGGAATCGGTAAAACGCGCTTGGCCGTCGAGGCCGGACGCTGCCTCTTGGCCTCCTTTTCAGGAAGAGTTCACCTTGCCGAGATGGGAATCATCGGAGAGAGCGACCTTATCTGGCCAGCCATAGCCAGAGCCCTCGGCATGGAAGCAACTAATATGGGCCTTACGGCCGAATCGCGTATCGCACTCCGAGGCCTGCGTCTTCTACTTATCATCGACAACTGCGAACATCTTACCGAGGCGATCGCCGGGGCGGTTGAGACCCTTCTTCGGGGCGGAGAGGGAATACATATCTGTATCACGAGCCAAGAGCCTTTTGGCACCCAAGGGGAACAGATTTACCGCATACGCCCACTGGCGGTTCCTCCGGCAGATGCTTCGACCATGGACATGGTGCTGACCCATGCGGCTGCTCAATTGTTTGTCGAGCGATCCCTGTCCTACACCCGTGATTCCCAGTTCGACGATGCTACGGCCTGCGAGATTGCTGCCATCTGCCGCCAACTCGACGGGGTGCCGCTGGCTCTCGAACTTGCAGCGGCACGGGTGCCGACCCTCGGCGTTCGCGGAGTACTCGATGGTTTGTCCGACAGGTTCAGGCTTCTGACCGCCGGCCAGCGCAGTGCGCTGCCTCGGCACAGAACATTAAGGGCGACTGTGGACTGGAGTTACCGCCTTCTGGATGAGACTGAGCGTACACTCTTCCGCCGGTTGGCAGTTTTTCCTGCCGGATTTACAGCAGAGGCGGCCCATTGTGTCAGCGGCCCTGACATAGAGAATCAGTGGCAAATCATTGACCTGCTCGGAAACCTTGTTGGCAAATCTCTTCTTCATCTGGATGTCTCCGCCCCGACGCCGCGCTATCGCTTTCTCGAGACAATTCGCCTCTATGCGTTGGAGCAGCTCGCGGATAGTGGCGAAACAGATCTGACGGCCCGACGTCACGCGTTCTATTTTCAGAGAATCAGTGAGCAGGCCGTCGCAGACTGGAAACGACAAGCGACGGCGGATTGGCGGCATGTCTACCGTGGATATGTCGACGATGTGCGTGCTGCTCTGAAATGGGCCTTCTCCGAAAACGGAGAGAAAGAGATGGGGGTGCGAACGCTACAAAATTCTATTCCGTTTTGGGTAGAGTTCTCTCTGCTCGACGAATGTCGTCGCTGGGTCTCACTTGCCTTGGATAAGCACGGAGTCACGGACACAACCGGCACGCATGACGAAATGGTTTTGCGTGCGGCGCTCGGCACATCGCTGACTTGGGCCCGAGGCCCGGTGGCAGAAACGAGAGCTGCCTGGTCTCGTGCCTTGGACCTCGCACGGGAACTCGGCGACATTGAGATTGAACTGCGGGCTCATTATGGCCTCTGGCTCTTCAGCTTACGAACGGGTCATTTTTCCGAGGCGCTGCGTTTCGCGACGGAGATGATGACGCTGGCAAAAGAGGCAACGGATGATGAGGCATTCGCAACCGCGCAGCGGCTCGCAGGAGTGTCCCATAGCGCTTCGGGCAACCACACTGAGGGCCGTGCCCTTATCGAGAGGGCGATCGCTTGGTTTGAGCAAAATAGGCCGCAGTCAGCATTTCGATTCAGTCACGATCAGCACGCGCTTGGTCTTGCGTTTCTTGCTCGCATCCTATGGGTTCAGGGCTACACAACCGATGCAGTCAAGACCGCAAACCTGGGGGTCGAACGCGCCGTCGCATTGGATCACGCCTCTACTCTGTGCTGCACGTTAGCCGAGGGGCTATGCATGGTATCCGCGTTGAACCAGGACCTCGACGCACTAGAGAAAGCGACGCAGGATTTAACCCGCACAGCTTCTCGGTATGGTCTACAAGTCTGGAAAGCATATGGTGAGATATTCGAGTTATGGGCGATGATGCAGCATAAAGAGAAACCGGCGCCGGGGCGCATCACCTCGGTGATACGACTATTGGACGAAATGCATTTCAACCTTTGGTACACGCCCTTTGTTGCTGACGTTCTTCGTTCGTGCGAATCGCCAGAGGGATCGATGTGGGCTTCGTTCCGTCCGCCTGTGGACAGTGAGGATGGCCACTGGGCTATGCCTGAGTTTCTCCGGATCGAAGCGGAAGCCGATTTAGAACGCAACGCTGGACGGCTTGAATCGACAGTTGAGCATCGCCTGGAAAAGGCGCTCGCGCTCGCTCACGAACGCGGTGCTTGTTCTTGGGAATTGCGAGTCGCTACTACGCTTGCTCGGCTGTTGGTCACCGATAACCGCCGTGATCAAGCGCAGACTCTACTCCGAAGCACAATTGCTTCCCTTCCCAGCAACAACGAATCCAATGGCCTGCGAACGGCGAGCGCAATTTTAAACGAATTACAGCATTTGCGATCACACGAAACGTCGGTCTAATTTCGCGGAGCAGGAGTGCGTTTCGAGCCCGTCGGTGAGCAAGTCCAGCGACTGGCCCGGCGCGCCGAACGCCGTCACATTAGACAGCGGGAATGCGTTCTCTGCTCCCCGGATGTGCCGATTTTCAAAATGTCTCAACCGAGGGGTTCACCCCACCCATGTGAGCCAAACCACGCCAATACAATACTTGAAAACTTGATGCGTCCGTGCGGGCCTTTGGTTAAGGTAAGCAATTGAAACTAAAAGAGAAATTGCTAGATTCTCGGCTTGTTGATGGGAGCCGCGCGAGCCTTCCTCGTCGGCGGTTAGAAGCAAATTGAATGGATCTTGAATCGAAGCGTCCTTCGGGGCCGCTTTTCCATGTCGGCAAAGATCGCGACGCATGGGCGATTCCTGATTGGGCCATCCTTATATATTGCATAAATGGCGTCTTCTGAGGTCTCGCGAAGTATTTGCTGATTTTGCCTATATGTGCGAAAATATAAGCAATATTGGCAGGAGGCGTCTTCAATGCCAAGAGCACCTCAAACAGCAAAGGCGGCGACCCAGGCATTTGTGCTGGATGTACCTGTCCCTGAGGGCACCGACCCAGCTCTTCTTCCCTCGCTGCGTCGCAGTATCGAGCAGGCTCTGAGACTGATGGTATCTACCGGAGAGGTGGCCGTCATCCAGCAAGCCGACGAACTCGCCGGACTCCTGACCGGTTTGATAAAGCCCGAAATCGGCCTGGTAGAGGAGCGACTACATCGACTTCAGACTATCCGGGAGATTTTCAATGAGGAAGAATGGCTTACAGCGGAGATGCTGAACCGGCTGCAGCCGGATCCCCCATCGAACAAATCGCTCCCTGCAAGTGATTGGAAACGGCGCGGGAGGATTTTCAGCGTCACCTTTGGTGGCAAAGAGTATTTTCCGCGCTATGAGTTCGATGCGGCGTATCAGCCGCTGCCGGTGTTCCGCGAGCTCCTTGCGGCCTTCGGCACCGTGGCTGACACCTGGAAGATTGCCTCATGGTTCCACTATCCCAGTGGCTGGATCGCGGAACCAGGACCAGAGGGCGAAGGCGTTAAGCCGGTAGCCCCGAAGGATGCTCTAGACCGTCGTGATGATCTCATGAATGCGCTCGCGAAACGTAAAGGGAGCTACGTTGCGTGAGCTGCGGAATTCGCAAGCCAGGGCTGTCTGAGCCATTCACTCTCGTGCCTGTCTCGAGAACAGATGTCCCGGTCTGGTTTCACGTCTACTGCACCAAGAATCACCCGACCAAAGCGGAGACTTTCTCGAAGGGATGGGGAGACACACGATTCGCACCCATCTCTATGGAGACCGGCTCTCCCGTCCATACCTACTATGCCGCGAGCACTCCCGAGTGCGCGTTCATGGAATCTGTCCTCCACGAGGTTCCGCTCTCGCCTCCGGGCCAGTTCGACGTCTCCGAGCTTCAGTACTATCACCTGGCTCAGGTTCAGCTTCCCGATCCCCTTGATTGCGTCAGCTTTCACACCCCTTATCTGCCCGCGCTCGGCCTCACACGCGCCCAATTGATAGACAGTCTTCCGGCCTGCTATGCGCAAACACAGCCTTGGGCGGAGGCAGCATACCGGCAGCAGCCCGGCGCCCAAGGCATCGCCTATGGCTCGCGCCGGGATGATGCCGCGCGATGCCTGATGCTCTTTGAGCAACGCTTACCGGACCCACCACTCGCCGTGCTCCAGAGTGAGCCGATGGCAGTGTCTCCTCGAAGAGAAGAAGTGCTTACCCTCGTTCGCCGGTTGAAGATACGCGAGATTTAGCAGCTCGCTTCGGATGGGCAACATGACCTCACTCGATGGAAAAATATTCCCCTGATCCGGCTGAGTGTTCACCATTGATAGCGAACCGTATGGTCGCGTAGCGACGAGACTCATTTCCGCTTCGCCTTCGAGGTCGGCGCCTTGCTGAATAGGCCCAATGCAATCATGACGACACAGGGAGGTAGCAGCGCCCATATCCGGAAGTGCGAGCCCGCCATTCCGAACAAACCTGCACCGACCAGGAATCCAGACCACACGCTTGCATCAATTCGAGCACGTGCGAGATGGGAATCTCCTGGGTCTTGAGGTTCGGGAAGAGGTTCCCGGCTCGCGACTGCAGCGAGGTGGCCGCCTACTCTGTTCAGCGTTCCAGTCACAAGGGTGATACTCATCGACTTCGCGCCGATCTTGGTCAAAGCCGGGTTCGTCATGCCCATCGCCAGGCTGAGCATCGCGATCACGGCAGCGGCATTCGAAATGCCATACCGTTCAAGACCAGCAACAGTCGCAATCGTGGCCCGGGTCAGTGCATCTTCATCGTCTCGCCGTGTCGGCTGGTAGCGTTGCGTGCCTCGTGGCTGCTTCACCAGTCGGCACGCCCGCCGTTCACTCATCCCATGCCCGCAGGCATGGTTCACCGCACAACGCCGCCGTTCCTGGCTTAGAAGTTTCCCGAGGTGATGTCCTTCAGCACCAGCTTATCCAGGCTCAGCTCCGCCACCAGACGCCTCAGCTTCGCGTTCTCCTGCTCAAGCTCCTTCAGACGCCGCGCCTGGTCCACCTGAAGTCCGCCGAACTCTTTCCGCCAGCGGTAGTAGGTCTGTTCCGTAATCGAAGCTTCCTTGCAGGCCAGTCCCGTAGTTTTCCCATTGGCCACTGCCACTTCAATCTGCCGCAACAGACTCACGATCTGCTCCGGCGAATGCTTCTTCCCTCGCGCCATTCAAGGCTCCTCTCATACCAGTTTGTCTCATTCCCACTAGTACAAGATTTGCCGGGCAGGCCGCTCTGATGTTTCTCTGTTCGGTTCGCAGGCCGCTACTGGACCGAAACGCTTGCCAGGAGATGGTCAGCCAAACCGTGATTCATAACCGGAAACAAAACCGGTAACATGTTTGACCCCACCGTGCTCGAATGAACGCCAGCTTCGGAACAGCCTGACTGAAGCCTGCGAGCCGAAGCGTGTTTTCAACACTGATGTCCGGTTCGACTCCCGCCGCCTCCACCATAACTAAACAAGTTCGCCCTGCAGCTGCGACGAGATCACGCCGGACCAAAGGCAGGGTGATACCAGTGATACCAAATTCTTGCGGAATGGCGCCCATAGGTAAGAGAATAGGGAAAGAAGGGTACGCCTGAGAGATTCAGAAAACTCTGATTTTGACTGGTTTCGCCCTTACTTCCAACAAAGAAAACGGCATAGTGGCCACTCGGGAACGAGACTTCGAATCCCACCGCCCCGACCAGAAGTAGCTGAAGCGGGCTCACTTCCGCCGCGCCTGTTTCCTATCCGCATTGCTTGCTTCTCTGACTCGGCGCGCATTCATTAAAACCAAGGTTTCAACTTTGATCGAAAATCCTTGGATATCCCTCTTGCAGGCTTCTCCGCCGGCAAGCCAATCCAGCAGGAATCCTGAGCCGGAACACTCTCCAATGCGCTCTACGCCGGCCTGCAACCCGGCGTGATTCTCCCGAGGTTGAACGGAATCGCGGGACTCCGTCAACGCACGATCATTTCCATCGGCAATGAAATAACTGCTCATATCAGGGCCAGTAATATCCCGCACCCCGCAGATAGTCACACTCTGCCGCGAGTGCGAAAGCAAGAAGACTCAGAGCGATTGCAAAAAATGTCAGCCTGGGGAAGCGTTCAGGCAGAGGAGTCGGCATCTCCTGGGAGTGCTCGAATAAGTGACAGACAGCCGGCAAATCTGCCGCCAGCTCTCTTTGTGTACCTTCGCCGGAGCCGTTCTGCGCGTCGATTGAAAGCTCGGGATCGTTGATGTGAATGGAGATTGAGCCGGTGTTGCCTGTCAGAATGCAACCGCGTTTTTCCTTGGTCGGCATATTGTCCTCTCCCGCGCGCCTCAAAAACCGCTAAAAGTGCTACGCGATTGATGTCAGAACGCTATGCCTTTGAATTTACCTGAGCAATGATGCAAATGGTGTAGATTGTTAAGTTTAGGATCACACCACGGAGACATCATAAGCAGCAAAACAGTAATTCGATTCCATTACCGGAAGGCGAAAAGTAAGTACTGAAGCACGGATTCCGGCGGGCAGGCTTAATGCCAACTCTAAAGATCATCCAGAAGCCCATATTTATATTGACCTGATTACATGTGCTGAGTTCCAGATAGCCAACCTTGCCTCACCGACGCGGCATCCTTGACAGCAGAAGTGGGCGGTTCGGAGTTTCCCACGGGAGAGGCCGTTTATGCCTGAATTCGTGGGAGAAGGAAAGATCCTTATCGTCGAAGACGAGAAGGTGGTTGCCGATTCGCTGGGGCAAATTCTGTGTTCTCAAGGCTACGACGCTCGCGTAGCTTATTCGGCCGAAGAGGCGCTGCATCTCGTCGCGCAATGGTCACCGCAATTCGGCATCCTTGACGTTATTCTTCCCCAAATGAATGGAATAGAACTTGCAGTCGCGCTCAAAGAACGCTTTGCCAGCTGCCACGTTCTACTGTTGTCCGGACAACCGGCGGTCGAGGGGCTCATGCAAAAGGCGAAAAGCGAGGGTCATGAGTTTGAGATTCTGGCCAAGCCGGTCCATCCAACCGTGATGCTCGACGAGATCTCAAAACGACTCAATGCGCATGATGCGCAACACTGCCCCCAAAACTGAATCAGAGAGGATTCTGCCCGACAGGGCGTGCCGTTCCTTGCTTCGCCACGCCGGCTTGAATCGGTTCGTAATCCAAACTGTTCACTACGTACATGGCCCGTCGAGACGACTTGCGTATCCGCGTGTTTATGTCTGAGCGCGCACCAACAGGCAGGTGATGTTATCGTGGCCGCCGGCCTTCTTTGCGGCATCGACAAGCCGCGCTGAAAGCGCTTCGAGCGGGAGATCGTTATTGAGCAAGGTCTGGATTGTGGGATCAGCCAGTTCGCGCGTCAGTCCGTCGGAGCACAGCATGAATAGATCTCCGGGTTCCGCTTCGAGTTCAAATACATCCGCCGTCACTTGGGACTGCGTACCCAGCGCGCGGGTGATTACGTTCTTTAACGGAGAATTCAAAGCTTCGCGGGGTGTCATCCGGCCCATCCGCACTTGCTCCTCAACGAGCGAGTGGTCGCTGGTGATTTGCTCCAAGCGGCCCTGGCGCATTCGGTAACAACGACTGTCCCCAATGTTCATGACCCAGACATGATGCTCGCGGGTAGTTAAGACCACCAGGGTTGTACCCATGCCGTTAAGACGATGATTCCGCTGCGCGCGAGAGAAAATGGCCTCGTTGGCAGCGCAGATCGCGTTCTGAGCCACATCGGGTAGCGAAGTTCCATTCTCCAGATTCTGGTGTGTCAGCAGGCGAAGAACCTCGTCCACTGCGATCGAGCTGGCGATTTCTCCGGCCGCCGCTCCACCCATTCCGTCGCACACCACGTAAACGCCCGTCTCAACGGAGAACCCGAAGGCATCTTCGTTCGATGGTCGCTTTCGCCCGCGGTCAGTGACGGCCGCAGCCGTGTAGCGGATGACAGCCAAGGCCAAGAAAAACCTCCGCAGGCAAGTTTACACGTCGGCAGCTAGCCATGAATACCCTTGCCCTTCACTTCCCGGTGGGAAGACCCGGTGTTGTTGCAGGCAGCTCATAGACTTGGATGGCGCCAGCATCGAGAATGGCAACTCTGCGCGCGGAGGGCGAGATCGCCACATTTCCTCCACCATCGAGAATCGGACTGGCAGGCGCGGTCAAATCCACCTTACCCGTGATGGCATCGTAGACGTCCACAAGCTGCCCTTTTACATCGTCAAAACTGAGGGGCGAAAAGGTGTCGATCGCGTGCGATACGAGAAGCGTTTCCCTTGCAAGGCGCAGCCCGTTGGGCGCCATGATCAGGCGCGGCCAAATCTGGGTAGGTGGTTTGGCGACATTCCACAGTCGCTTGCCATCGGTGGACATGGCCACCATCCAGCGGCTGTTATCGGGATTGCAGGTGGTGATCAGCACCTCGGGATTGGAAACGAATTCGACGGAAGGCGCGCACATCGAGTCGAGCGCTCCCATAATGCGATTCCCACCTTTGAAGGCATTCAGATTCAGTACCCACTCATGGCCCTTGCCACGCAGGGTCTCGACAAACCCCTCTGAATTGATGGGGAGATGCACCGTGGTGCGAGTGCGGCTCACCAGCATTACCTGTCCCGTGGCCCGGCGCACAATGCGCAAAACGATGTCGGGCTGCGCATACGACTTCACTTCGTCGGAGGTGACCCATGCCGAAGCGGTATCCGGGCTCGGCACGCTGCCCGTCTGGGGCATGGTACCGACGGGTTCTCGCGAATCAGTCGCAACAAGATCCTGTGCCGGATTGATCTCCAACCACAATAGCGGCCCCTGAAAGTGCAATGAAGGTTTTAGTTCCAGCGACGCATCCCCAAGTTGCAGTTCGTTCTGATTCCGCAGCAGAAAGTGCCCGTCGTTCAGCATCCACAGGTACCGGCCTCTGTCATGCAGCGTCCACAGACCCTCGGCATTCACTGTGCCCGAGGGAAGAGCGAGCACGACAGCGCGTATCTGGCGCTCATTGCCGGCAGCTGGATTTTCGACCCGGTGCATCAGTCCTGGGGCGTGAAATGTGAACAGCAGATGGTCTTCATCCAAAAAATCCAGCGAGACAAGACTCTCGCGCTGTCCTTGGTAAATCGCGCCTGGCGCAAAGAATCCTAGCGGCTCAACCGGAATGGTGAATGCGGCTGGCTGCGACGGCGGCTGTTCCGGTTTTGCTGGTTCGGCGGGGGAAGTGTCTTTCGAATCCTTGGGATGATGTCCGAAGAGTTGCGCCTGCGCTACCGAAGTGGATAGAACGACGGCGAATGCCAGAGCCCTGCATATGAGCGCAATTAGACCGCACCCCTCAATCCCAAAGAAACGTTTCACCATCTCTATAACTATTCTCGCCGATTCCTTAGGTTTGACCTAATCTCAACGTCAATTTATTACAGAGGATGGGTTAACCAATTGCTGTTGCATTCTGTTCTGCATCCGCTTTACCCTGACAAAACTCCTCGCTGGAGGTCTGGTAGGCGTTGATTCAAGCGCGTGCTCATTCTCCCGGGAATCCCCCATCCGGGACGATACACGCAGCAATGGGCAATGAAATTAATGCCGGCATGGTAAGCGATGCCGGTCGAAATCTTCCCACCGCAACCCCCAGCCGGATCGTCGGCGCTTGAGTTAATCTCCGTCTCCGGAAACTTCGGATCACGGACATTTCGCGGTGTGAGATCAGGGTACGAATCGGATTCAATGATGGGGAGTGGAAAATGAAGATCAGATCCATCGAGTTCATGGGTTCCCTCGCTGTTCTTTCGCTTTGCTCGCTGCACCTTAATGCGCAGAGCTTCGGCGCCACCAAGGAAAAGGTGGTGTTGCAGCGCAAACTTCCTGCCCTGGCACATCTGTCCGGCAGTTCGATCAAGGTGAAAGTCACCGCGCACAAAGAGCAGGCCGATCTTTCGCCGGATCTTGAGGCGCAACTCGAAACCGAACTCCTCAAGAACGACCCCCACTTGACCACCAGCGAGAATAATCCGTCATCTGTCATTCTCTGCGAGATCACCGATTATTCGCACCCCCGGCCCATCGTCACCACGCAGCAACCGCTCTCCATTGGTAAAAAACCTGCCAAGATCCAGACGAATACGCGCATCACCGGCTCGCTCAGTGTCTCCTTCCAGGCCAAGAGCGCCGGTGGTCAGACCTTGACCTCAGACAACGTGACCGCGAAGTACGACGAAACCTTCGATAGCTCCGGCAACGACATTTCTCACGGGATCATGAACTCGGTGAACGGTGGCTGGAAGAAGATCACGGGCGGAGGCAGCAATGAGCAACTCAGTCCCCCCACGGATGCCGAATTACGATCGCGATTGCTGAACGATGTCGTGAGGCAGATCGCGAGCCACGTAGTAACTACCCACGAAATTATCGAAGTCTTCCTTGCGAAACAGAAAGGTCCGCTCGACGACGGCGACAAGGAAGCCACCGCGGGACTGTGGCAGCGCGCCCTGGAGACTTATGAGACCGCGCCCCAGCTCCCCAAACCCCAGGACGACGCGTATCGCCTCTACAACATCGGTGTGGCCTACGAAGCTCTGGCCTACAAAGCCGAAGACCAGAAGGCCGCCATGAAGTTCCTGGATGAAGCGGCAATCAACTACGGCAAAGCAATCGACGCCAAGCCTGCGGAGAAGTACTTCCTCGAGCCGCAAAAACGCATCGAAACCGCAATCGCCCACTACAAAAGACTCGAAGACGAAGAGGGCGAAAAGGCACGAGCTGCTGGGGCGGGAAAGGGCAGGAAACAGGAAGAAGCGCAGGCGGCGAACACATCCCCTGAGCACGCTGCGACACCAATGACAAAACCCACCGACCCCAAGGCCCTTACCAATGAGAAAGTCATTGCGATGGTCAAGGCGGGACTCGATGACGACACGGTTGCGCAGACAATCCGCACTGCAAAACTGGCACGCTTTGATCTGAGCGCAAATGGACTCCAGGCACTTTCAACAAACGGAGTCAGCGACCAGTTGCTCAAAGCAATGAAAGCACGCGTAGCTCGCAGTTCCTTGGCAGCAAAATGATCCGGGCCCGGAGAAGCGCACAATTCCAAATCGCTTTGCTGACGCTGTTGCTGGCTACCCGTATTCCCGCGACGGCGCAGGATAACCGTTGCGGCGCCGGCAAGGATCTAGTCGTACAGGCGCTGGAAAGGGTTACGCCGCAAAGCAGCAATGATGCTTTTGAAGATGCGCTGCAGTTGCTAAAGCATGCAGTTTCTGAATGCAGTGAACTCGGCGACGCTTGGTACTATCGGAGCCTCGTAGAGAAACGGCTCGGCCATGAAGCCCTGGCAAAGTATGCAATGGACAAGGCGCGCTTCAACACCTCTGAGGCGCTGGAGCAGGGTCTGAATCCTCTCCTGCTTTCTACCCCAGCCAGCCGCGGTTTCTCTGCCATTTCCGGTTCTGAGAGTCCTGCCACACCAGCCACTACTCGAGCCGGACCCGTACAGCAGAAGTGGGCGCTCGTCATAGGCATCGGTCAATTCGCCGACCACAGTGTTCCCGCGCTTCGCTTCACAAACGCCGATGCAAGCGGATTTGCCGATGCGCTGAAGGACCCGAATATTGGGCGCTTTCCGCCTGCCAACGTGCACATCCTGACAGATGCGCAGGCGACAACCAAAAATATCAAGCAAGAGCTTAACTGGATCGCGCGGCATGCCGAACCAAACGACCTGGTGCTCATCTACGTTGCGACGCACGGCACTCCTCGAACGCTGGATTCGGCAGGCGGCGCGAACTACCTCGTCACCTACGATACCGAGATCTCCAGCGGCAGCGGCTTCAGCGAGGACGCCCTCTACGCTACTGCATACCCGATGGTGGATCTGGCCAATGCCGTGGCCACGCGCATGAAGTCGCTGCGCACCGCCGTCATTCTGGATACCTGCTACAGCGGCGGTTCTATAAAGAATGACTCTGCACTCGGTGCGCGCATCGCCAGTTCAGCGCCGTCCGACCAGATGCTGAAACACATGACCGACGGCACAGGTCGCATCGTGCTCGCTGCCAGTGCCGTCAACGAAGAGTCCCTTGAGAGCCCGGATCTGAAGCACGGCTACTTCACTTACTTCCTGCTGCAGGCGCTGCAGAAGGGCAGAGGGCGAACGCCGCTGAGCCAGGTCTTCGCATCCGTTGCGCAGCAAGTGACGCAAAGCGTGAGCACGCAGCATCCCGTGATGAGCCGCAGTTCAGCCGACGCCGACTTCGCAATCGGCGCGGACGCGGCTCACATGTCCTCCCTGCAGCACTAGAGAAGTCGCATGAACTTGGAGTGTTGAGCGAAGTGAAGGGTGGCTTTTCTTCTTAATTGAAAAGTCAATGAAGTGAAACCTTTCGGTTTGCGCCAATTCCGAACCTGCACTAAATGCTACAAGCCTATCCAGCAATCTTCATGACTGTCGGAGTCTTCCGAGACAACTACGGTGCGCATCAGGTGACGCGCACCGCAAGTCAAAACGCACATTCCCGTTACTTCTTCGAGCCGCCTATTGAGGGAGCGGATGGAGCAGAGGGAGCGGGCATCGAACCTGCACTCGTTCGAGTACTGCTCGATCCAATGCTGCTGCTCGAATTGCTATACGAAGAACTCGATGCCCCCTGGGAAGACGAAGGCGACGGCGCGTAGCCCCGATGAATCGAAGTCGCCAGCGATTCCGACGTCGTGAATCCGCCATTGACCCGACTGGTCTGTGGAACGCTCGCATAAATCGGCATCTTCGCGGTTCCATGGCTTATCGATTCGTTTGAGTATTTGTGCAGATTCCCAAGCGTCGCCCGCGGAACTCCCAATCCTGCAGAATCTTTCCGGAAGACAAATGAACTGGGTGACGCGATCTCCGAACCCAGAAGCGGCCTTGTGTTTACCGCAATCATTGAAGGCGCATGTGGATCCGGCGGACGAATGGGCTGATGAGGAATCCTGCCGATTCCGACGCCGCCCTTGGTCCCCCCGCTCGGAATGAGCGCCGCTACGTTGTTGATGCCGTTCCATCCTCCGCCGGGCATCCATCCCCAGCCGAGGTTGTTACAATACGCCCACGAGCCGGAGTGATATGGCGTCCACCCCCACGGATACGGAGAAACCCACGAGTAGCCTGCGCCCTGATAGTATGCCCACGACCCGTTTGCAAAAGGCTCCCACGCGGCACTGGCAAAGTAAGGCCGCCACATAGAGCCGCAGCCGCCGTTGACGAAGTTTCCGTAATACGCCATGTCGCTCGTGCCGTATGCATACGGCGAGTTGAACGCACTCATTGCAGCGGCACCCGCGTGATACGAGGTGGCAGTATGATCCCACGCATCATATGGCGTTGTCTCAGTGTCTTTGGCGACTGTGGGCTCGTCCTGACCGAGCATGCCAAACGTGGCGGTCTTCTTTTTGGGAATACTCACCAATCCGTTCGCGCCGTCCACATGAACCGCACCATCGAGCACGGCAAGTTTCGCCTCTCTATCCTCGATCGCCAGCCGAACGTGCGTCGCCGGATCGAGGTCGAGCTTGCGGTCGCCGAAAATGACGACAAACTGATTCGCGGGCGCCTTGCTGCTCTCCGCTTTCACGAGGCTGACATACGCGGTGCCCTTGATCACATGAACCGAGGAGATGGTCGCGCCGTTTGCATTACGCTCCAGTTGCGGAAACTCTACCAGCGAGTTTGGCGCCAGCCGCAGCGAGCTGTTGTCTTCAAACTCGACCTCGGCAATTCCCACTCCAGTACGAAGCTGGTTCTTCTCAACGATCGGCAGGTTGGCGATGCCCAGCTCAAAACCGCGCCCATTGCTTCGGTCGATCTGGACGGATCCTCGCACCTGGCTAAGGCGCACGATGCGCACTTTGGAGACACCCGAATTTGCATCGGGATTTGTAGTTGTTGCGTCATTCGCCTGAGCATGCAGCACTGAAGCCAGCAGCAGAAGCGGGAGGAAAGTCATGGCCTTGGAAATGAGGGTCTTTGTCATGTTCGCATCCTTCTCTCGTTGGCGAACGTTGATCGAAAAACGCCTTGGATGAGGAGCACCGGCCAAGGCGCACCGTGGCAATGATGCTAGCACGAACTTGGACGGTGTGACCACACTCGAAGTTGCGTGACAATGCAATGATATCTGCCTTTTCAAAACAGGAATCGCCGCCCAAGCGGCCGAATTCCAATTGCGAGAGAATAATGGAGTGAAACGCTCCGGAATCGCCGATCTGCCCTTGCACGGCGGTCATGTCCCGCCCTGGCTGGCCGAGCGGATGACCGAGATCGGTACCGCGATCGTCGAGTGCGTCGTCCAGTCCTACGGCCCATCGGAGTTCCTCAACCGCGTCAGCGATCCCTTCTGGTTCCAGGCGCTTGGCTGTGTCATGGGCATGGACTGGCACTCCTCCGGCATCACTACCTCCGTGATGGGCGCCCTGAAACGCGGCCTCAATCCGCGCTTCCAGGAGCTCGGAATCACCATCTGCGGCGGCCGGGGAAAGCACTCCCAGCGCACGCCTGCCGAATTGCAGGATTTCGCCGGAAACACCGGTTTGGATGGCGACGATCTGGCCCGCACCAGCCGCCTCACCGCCCGCATCGACAACAATGCTATCGCCGACGGATTTCAGCTCTATCTGCACTCCTTCGTCATTCATAAGTCCGGCGAGTGG